>Ga0302183_10001480_pt1 | contig 11040 bp, 10 predicted proteins | sample I_Palsa_N3_2_FD_200232 | JGI IMG/M metagenome (GOLD analysis project Ga0302183, IMG submission 200232) | Peat permafrost microbial communities from Stordalen Mire near Abisko, Sweden - I_Palsa_N3_2 | ecosystem: Environmental > Terrestrial > Soil > Palsa > Peat permafrost | place: Sweden...
GCACCCGCTTGCGCCCCGCCGGCCGCCGCATGCGCAGGCTCACCCCGTCCAAAAATAAATAGGCGTAATCGTCCGTCAGCCGGGCTTGATGAAATCGCTCCACCACTTCGTCCAGCGAACGGGTGATACGCGACACCGTCTGCGGACTCACCGCTTCGCCGGTCAGCGTGGCCACCACCCGGCCCACTTGCCGGGTCGAGATGCCGCGCAGAAACGCTTCGCGGATCAGCAGCGTGACATCCTCGGCGCGACGTTGAAACTTAGCCACCACCTCGGGCAGAAACCCCCGCTTGCGGGTCCGCGCCACCCGCAGCCGCAGCGTGCCGAACTTGGTCACGAAATCTCTGGAGTAATATCCGTTGCGGTAGTCCTGGCGCTGAGCCGAGCGCACGTAACGCCGGCTCACCATGTAGAGGTCGCGCTGCCGCTCGCTCAGCGCATCGAAAAGCCTCTGCGTCGCCTGCTGCGTCCGGGCCTGCAAATCGCCCCAAAAACTTTCCTGCAACTCCGCCACAAAATGTTGGAAATGCTCGCTGATTGGGATTATCTTCGCCATGGGTGTAGGTCTCCTTTTTCGGAATGGCTTTAGCTTGCGAGGCCAAAGCCAACTTACACCCTCTCGCTTTTTACACAATCGAATTTACGTCACCTCCCACCGGCCTCCGCGATCAGGCGCTCATAATCCATCGGGCAGCCTCATCCCTGAATCCTCGCACCTAATCTTCGCAAGACGTCCAGCGCTCTTGCCGTAAACATTCTGGGTCACGTCGATATTCGCGTGACCCATGTTGTCCCGCGCAATCTCCGGCCTTGCGCCTTCGCGCAGCATATGGCTGGAATGCATGGTGCGGAAGCTCAGAAAATGCCTTTATCGTGGATTGAGCAGTGTGCGGACCTCGGCGAAAGCTGCTTGCCAACATTCGCCGCGGGCAAAGTGATTTCCGGATGCGTATGTACGACGTCTGCAACCGACTTGCCTAGGTCTTCGTCTACCGGGGTTGCCAGAAACGCGTGGACGATAGTTCCCGCGTGCGGCCCGGCCATCTCCACCGCCATACCCGCGATTTGTCCGCTCTCATTGATGTTGCTAGCCGAGACTACGAAGAGGTTGGAACTTGCGGGAAATACAGCGTTAAGGTCGATCATCATGCCGTTCTGCCAGAGGAGGCCGTGGGACCAGTTGGCTTTGGAGTCAAAGGAGCTTCCCACTACCTGGCCCCGGTTGTTGATGCTGGTGGCAAAAGAGGCGACATCTCCCGGCAGAAGGCGGCCGCCGCCGAGGGCTGTGACTGTATTGTTCTGCCAGAGAGCGGCCAAAGCTGTGCCATTAGAGTTAACGGCTTGCCCAACAACTTGGTTGTGGCTGTTAATGGCGTAAGCTATGCCGCCCGGATCTCCGAGGTCCGGAAGCTGAGTGGCAGTGCCGTTTTCCCACACTACGGCGTAATTCGCTGCGGTGCAGGTTCCCGAGTAGCCTACGGCTTGGCCTCGATTGTTGATGCCGAATGCGACCCCGTCTGGATCGCTACCGATCGTAGGAAGAGCTTGGGCTTTGCCTTTTGTCCACATCACCGGCAGGTCAACCATAAAATTCTCCGTGCCGGGCGGGCATGTGGAGTCCGCGGTACCATTTTCCGCATATCCTGCGACTTGTCCGCTGTTATTGATGGCGCTGGCCTGCCCGTTATTCCCGCCCGCCGTTGGCAGAGCGTTCATCACGCCGTTTCGCCACAGAAACGGACTACAGGTAAGGTGCGTGCCGAAACCGCAAAGGTCTTCGCCATTCGGATCTGGAACAGATGTTTCGGACATACCGACGGCTTCCCCGGGGTCGTTGATTCCGTTCCAATTGATCGAACTGTTCGTTCCTCCCAGCGTGCCGAGTTCGAGGTTGAGATCGCCGATGCTGATCCTCACGGTGCCTTGCACGGGCGGGTAGAGGGTGGAAAGGGTGAAATGATCCAGGAGCTGCTCCATGTTCTCCGTCCAGCCGTAATTATTGAGGCCCATGGCCATGCCGAGGTTGTCAGGGTGCTGAACGCCCAAATCCTGAACGGTGTAGCTCGCTTGCGCGACCGCATTGCTGAAGCAAGCCAGAACCATCGTCGTAACCCACAGTATCCAGAAATTCCGCAACTGTCTAAGCGTGCTCATATGTCCTCTTTTCCTCCGGTAAAGTCGTGGTGCCGGGATGACTGGCGATTTACGTCAGGTACCACTCGGCGCTCGGACAGAAGTGTGCAATTGAGAGCAGAATCAGCTCACAGCTTCACAAATTCCTGCTGAGTCAGAACTGAGGGAGCATGTGGTGTTCCACGTTCACAACGATTCCGTGACACAACAGGCCCAACATTTCAGAGTTCGAAAACGAGTGGCGAACTAACGACATCATGGGACGAGCCCAAAACGACTAGAGCGACTGTTTCTCCGATTTTTCATACACACTGGCGAGAGGTTACGAAATTCGAGAACGTCAGCAGACAGAAGTCAGGCCGCTCAATTGTGATTGACTTTCCGATGATTTAACATACATACTGGTTGGTATGTTGGCGGCACGCAAGAGTCCGAAACGTAGAGCGACTGGGCTGCGCGATTCTGAGCGCACGCGGGAGCGCTTGCTGCAGGCGGCATCCCGCGAGATCTACAGATCGGGTTTCCAGAGCGCCAGCCTGGGCACCATTCTGGCCGTAGCTGGGGTCACCAAGGGCGCACTGTACTATCACTTCGACAGCAAGGAAGCCTTGGGACACGCCGTCGTCGATGAGGTCATCGCTCCCGACGTCCGCGGCAAGTGGGTGCGCCCCCTACAGAGCGGCAAGGACCCTATCGACGCTTTGATCGGCGCTGTTCAACGTATACCCATTCGGCCCGCGGATGTACGGGGCGGCTGCCATCTGAACAATCTGGCGCAGGAAATGTCTCCTCTTGACGCGGGATTCCGGAAGCGGCTGGCGATCATCTTCGATGCCTGGCGGGAGGCTGTTGCCTCCGTTTTGCGAGAGGGCCAGGCCCACGGAAGCGTTCGCCGCGACGTGGAACCCGCTGACGCCGCCGGCTTACTGATCGCGATGGTCGAAGGCTATGGGTCGCTGGCAAAGAATGCTCAGGATCCGAAAGTGATGAAAGCGGGGATCCGAAACATCGTGGGCTGGCTGCGGTCCCTGCGCGCGCCGGGCAACCGAAAGCGAGGTTGATCGCATCCGTGTCTCAAGAGCAGTTTGGCACTGTTACATACCGACCGGTTTGTATGCTCGGCGAGTTTGCATCGGCTGCAGGCACACCGAGGCGAGAGGGGACGAGGGGCTGATGGAAGGGAAAAAACGATCAGATCCGTCCCTCTGAATAATAACTGCGGTGAGATTCAGCCAACACAGGAGGAAGTGATGAACCGAAAGAGATTCCAGGCGATTGCCTCTTTAAGCTTCGCACTGATTCTTGTTCTTATCCTGGGCGCGACGTGGCAAGCCCAAGCCCAGGACGCCAAAGCACCTTATCCGAGTATGGCTCCGATCGAGCAATACCTTATGACGGATCGCAATGCTGAGATCGCCTTGGCACGAAGCGCGGCCCCAGAGGCCATATCGCGCGACGCAAAGATTCTGGTCCTCGGACGGCATGGCTACGAGACTGCCGTCGAAGGCAAGAACGGCTTCGTATGCGCTGTGGAGCGAGGGTGGATGGGCCCATTCAATGGCGACGATGCCGCTAATTTTTGGAACCCTAAAATTCGAGGTCCGATCTGCTTCAATCCGCCGGCTGCCCACTCCATCCTGCCACTGACCTACAAAAGGACGGAGATGATTCTGGCTGGGAAATCGAAAGCGCAGATCATTGATGCTCTCAAAGCCGCATACGAGAAAAAAGAACTGCCGCCCCTAGAGCCTGGAGGCATGAGCTACATGATGTCGAAAGACCAGTACCTTACCGATGGTGGCGACCACCACTGGATGGCTCACCTGATGTTCTACACTCCACTCATGGACGGTGCTGTCTGGGGTGCAGATCTGTCCAAGTCTCCCGTCATGCTGAATCCGCAGTTCAGTGGCGCTCCGGAACCAATCGACGTGTTCATGGTTTCTGCCGGCAGGTGGTCAGACGGATCCGTTGCCCCGGTGATGTAGGCCATTTCATTTAGAAGCAGTGCACTCGTCAATCTCTCTTCGGGTACCAGGAAGTCGAAACGAGAGAGCAAGGGGTTCCATCATGAGCGCCCGCGAAATTCAGGATCAGAAAGCCGTCGCACGTGAGGTGTTTGTTCAACAAGCTGCTCACGCTAATGCGGACGTTTCGGCTGGCCCACTGCGGGGAGCTGCGATTTGCTCCACCAAGAGTAGCCAGGATTGCGCTCTGGAATCGACAGCGGACGAGTTCTGCGAAGCTGCAGATACATCGCTGCTACCGGTAATCCGAGTTGATGCTGCAGACTTCATGCGAGTCTGGCGGCAGTTGGAGGTTATAGCAAAACGACAGGCCCCACGAATTGCGTTCAAGGCAAAGGGCAGCATCCTTCTCTTGGGTTTAGCTGACATCCTGGCCGTGCAAGCCGAAGGCAATTACGTTTCGTTGCGACACCGAACTAATCTCTATTTGGTGCACGAGTCCCTCTCGTCCATGGCGGAGAAGCTCAAACCCTACGGTTTTATTCGCATCCACCGCTCGGTCGTCGTGAATATTTCGGCCGTGGAGGAGATCCAACCTTTACCGACGGGGGAGTACAGGCTGCGCGTGAGAGGTGGGAAGGAATACTTGGTGACGCGTACATACAAAGACAGCCTCAGAGGCCTGGCTCAACTGTGGGTAGGCTCAGAGCGTAGGATCTAATGCTTCGCATCGTGGCTCACCGCCTGCAGGAGCAGGAGTTTGGTGGACTCAGCGACGCTGGCGACCGCCGGCTTCGACAACTGGCAACCATTCGAGGCCGACCCCAACGCAGTCGTTTCAAGCCGACCACCCATCAAACCCGGAACTCGCCTGGTGCGCCAGTGGAAAAGTTCAAGGCCTTTCGCGTGAACCGCGAGGCGCTTCTTAGATTTATTACCCAGGCGAACACCAGACGATCACAAACCGATCTCTGTAGTACGAGGTTCCTCCCGATTCGCGAGTGGGTTGAGGCAGTTGACTGTCGAGCAGTTTGTCGCGGACCTTCTAACGCGCCAGGTAAATTGGAGATTGAGGTAGAATAGCCTACTTTCCTAGCCATTTGGCGACAGCCTCGTACGAACTTTTCACACCGAAATCCTGCTTCACTTGGAAAACCATGCCCGCATCGTCTTTGATGTCGGTGTCGGCCGGGTCGCCACAGTGAAAGAGCGGGTGGGGATTGTATTGCATCGCTAACTGCCCCTGGCGTGCGGTGCGCACACCGTATAACAAAGAGACGATGTACATCGCCACATCGAGCCCCGATGAGATTCCGGCTCCGGTGATCCGGTTTCCGCTTTGAACGTAGCGCCGGTAGTCGTCCACCACGCTGCAGCGAAACAGTGCGAGCACTTCCTTCTATGCCCAGTGTGTTGTAGCGATGCAACCGTCGAGCAAACCTGCGCCAGCGAGGAGGAGCGCTCCGGTGCATACTGAACACACCAACTGCGCATTGGCGGCCTGCGTGATCAGGAAATCGAGAAAAGGATTGCCGCCTGGATGTCCCTTCAACAAGACCGCAGAAACGGGATCGGCGCCTCCCGGCACAAATAATACGTCGAGTTGCGGACAGCACGCGAAGGTTGAACGTGGCGAGAGGCGAACTCCCTCAAACGATTCGACCGGGGTCGAGTCGGCGGCCACGAGATAGCGATCCATGCCGGCGAAGGTGAAAGTCTGATACGGGCCGAATACGTCGAGCGAATCGAAGCCCGAATACAGTGGAATTCCAACTTTGAGCGCAGGTCGGCTCGTGCCGCTTGCCTGCACGCTCGCTTCCGGGTGTGCGAGGTTGATCTACCCGTCATCGCCGCATCCCAGCCATGCCCAGGCCGCCGCCGGGTGCGCTGATATCCGGCACGATGTTGATGTTCAGCATCATGCCGCCATCTTCGTGGTCGAGGATGTGACAGTGAAGAACAAACTCGCCGATGTAACGGTCATAGTACGTGCGAATGTGCACCTGGTAGTTGTCTTCGACAAAGACGGTGTCACGGAATGCATGAAACAGGCGGCAGTACTGAATCCCAAGTTTGCTGGTGATCACCTCGGGCTTACAGTTCCCGTTCGCGTCGAAGATCGACTGCTGGGTTTGATCCTTTGCCGTGTAAGTCACATCCATAATTTCAAATGGATTTACGTGGATGTGGAAGATGTGAGGCTCACCATTCGCGCTGAGAATCCAATCGTCCACTGTATTTACTTGCCGCGTAATGTTGACGATATCGGGGTTGTAGGAAAGACCGTTAACCTGAAAGTAGACACCTTGATTATCGGTGGTGATGTTGAAGCCGGCTTGCTGTACATGGCCCGGTGTAGGAGCCGGCAGTTCGGTAAATGGCGCCCAAGGAGTCAAATCGCCGCTCAACAAACCCTTGCGTACCGGTTCGGGGAGCTGCTTGTTACCGTCATAGAGATATTTGTCGACGTAGGTCTCAAGATCCGTGCCCTGGGCGATCGGAGTTCCGCCGACTACGTGTAGGTAGGCGAGCAGTTGAGGAATCGATGGTCCTTGACCGCCGCCGCCTCCGTTCTGAGGGCGCTCGCTCTTGGGAGCGGCCTGGTCGAGCAGGCAATAATCGCCGTCTTGAGGAAAGACAATCAGCACGTCACTGCGATAGCCGGGCTGCAGGTAATTCGAGCCGAGGGAACCGGGATCGGCAGTACCCCTCAACGCGTGCATGTGCGTTCGGGTAAGGCCATCTACCGCGATCTCGAATTGGGGAAGCAGGTCTTTGGCATCGCAATTCTGCAGCAATTGATCTTTTTGCTCTTGGCGGTCGCCGCTCAGGGCGGACAGCGCAATTAATTTTGCCGGCGCTCTGACTCCGGCGCGAACCACCTGAAGGTTGACGGTATCGTGAATGCCGGAGTGAACGAAGCGCCACCGCTGAATCTGTCCCGCGGGTAGCGTGATGGTGGGCTGCACTACGCCGTTGACGCTGGTGAATCGTCCGTTCGTATCCCAAATAGTGGGCGAGTCCAGTTGCAGGGCGAAGTTTTCGATCACACCATCGCTGGCATAATTTCCTATCGTTGGCTTTGGGCATTTCCAGGGCGCGCTTGCAGGCGCAGCGGGATTCGTTCCCACTCCGCTGTTGACCGTATAAAGGCCTTGTGTGGTGAATATCTGCTGCCACGGCCCGCCGGGCAGAGGGTTGTTTTGAAAACAGCCATAGGCGATTTGCTGAAGAATGAAAAGTTGTTCGGGCATGGGCACGCCATTGGTGTCGTGCAGAATCGTGTCGATGTCCGCAACGGGGTGGGGATTGTCTGGCGTGGGCGGAGTGTAGGGTCGATCGCCACGCACTACGAGGACCCCGGAAGCGCCGCTCGCCACCTGCACGGCGGTCGAACCGTGACGATGTGCGTGATACCAGAAAGTTCCGGAAGGATGATCGGAGGGGATATTGATTTCATAGGGCAGGCGGGTTTGAGGGCCTATGCTCAGCAACACGTTGTCGCTGTTGCCCGTGGGAGAAACGTGCAGGCCGTGAGTGTGAAGGTTCATGGTGTTGAAGCAACCTACTCCGGGCGGCAGGCTCAAGCCCGCCGGCGGATTGGCCAGACAAGAGGGATCGTTCTTGTCGAGTTGGTTCTTAAGGTCCATGCGAAGGGTGGTTCCGGGTGCAACTTCGATGAGAGGTCCGGTGGGACAACCGCCGAACGAGCGCAATCGCACGTGATCGATGCCGCCTTTGCTCGGATCCTTTGGATCAATCGGATCCTGCGAGTAGTCAGCGTTGGGATTGAACATGGTGAAGTTGGCGAGGACATAGTCGAGAGAGACGGAGGTGATGCTGCCGTCGCGAACCACCGAACCTTGCGGGTCGCAGGTTTGAGGCGCGCCGGCAGCGGCGAACGCGTATAACTTCTTCGCCCCGGCGGGAGGCCGATTCTCCTGTAATCTTGGCGGCGGCTGAAAGGGACGAACTTGAGCTTGAGCCCAAAGGGCGGCGGCGAATACGTTGGAAAGCACGAAGAAGGCGGCGATGTTTCTTTTCATTTCTCTCCTCGCGTGGATCCGGAAAATCGACTGAGACCTGGGTCGCAAAGCCGTTGTAGAATCCGCCTGGGATTGACTCGTAGCGAGTCGTAACTGCGCTGGCGATAAGTACTCATATCTTGTTCTACTCACCAATCGTTGCACCTAACTTAATCGGCGACACGACAATACACCTCTGTGCAGGCGCTGGCAACCACCTTCTCTCTATGAAAGTCTTTGGTTCTTCTGAGAGAAAGTGCACGACGGTGGGGCAATAATTGACTTGTATTTCCCGCAGTAAGCGTTTAGGATGCTCTCCGCTTTAACTGGGACCCGCCGCAGCACACGCATTACAGCCATAAGATAACGAGGTTCTTCCCGTGGCAGACGAAACAACCAAGCCAGAGCAGTGGAGTCGCCATCAGCGCGTCAAGGCGATTCTCAACGAGGCAGCCGGAGACGCCAGTCCGAGCTATCAAGGTTACGGGAAGTTCTGGGACCTTCCGCTGCCGCAACTCCTGGAAGTTGTGATCTACGGCGTGCGCATGATCGCACCCGCACCGGCCGCTGGCCCAGCGCCGCCATCGAGTCCGCCTCCAACGTCTTCGTGCTGCCACGCGCCGGTGCCCGGGCAGGAGCCGACCGTGATTTTGACCAGTGCGGGCGCAACGAAGAAGACGCCGGGCCGGGGCGCGGCCTCAGGCCTGATTCGCGGATTGAAAGGTGAAAGCCCGTTTGACGAGACGCAATTCGCGCGGCTGCCTTGGGGTGGCAAAGCGGTTTCCGGCGCAGATATTCAGTTTATCGAGGACTGGATCGACGATCGCTGTCCAGAAACCGATACTACTGCGGTCGAGGTGAGTGAGTCGGTCGCGAAGGCCCGTGCGCGTGGCGACGAGGAGTATCCGCTGGCGCCGACCACGTCGAATCAGTTTCGCGATCAGCAGGGCAGCGTGAAGATGCGCAAGAACATCAACACGCTGACTTCCGATGAACTGAAGCGGTTCCGGACGGCTATCGCACAGATGAAGTCGCTTGATGCCTACTATCAGGACGAACGCAGCTTCGGTTATTGGGCCCGCTTGCACGCTAACTTATGTCAACATGCGTGGGAGGAGTTTCTCACCTGGCATCGCCTTTATCTGTATTTGTTCGAGCAACATTTGCAGGATTGTGACTCCTCGGTAACTCTTCCTTACTGGGACTGGACCGACAATGCTACTCCGGATGTTGGAGCGTCGCTGTTTGATGCGGCGGCGGCCGATCCTTCGATCAAGACCGACAACGGAGTGATCCCGAAAGCTTACCGGTGTTTTCTTACGCAGGAAGGTTGGGATCAACTGAAGGCTGGCCATGTTGTCCCGCCCGATGCGCTTGATAAGCTTCTTAAAATTGTGGAAGGCGGCAAGGACTACAATTCCGGACTGAGGTTATTCCGAGCGGCCGGAATAAATTACGGCGAGAACAAGAGCGGCGACAATGCCATCATTCAAAAGCTGGCAGAGGTAAACCCGCTCTGGCATCCGTTGCGATGGCCGGGCGGCGATCAGGGTCTGATTTTTGAAGCTTATCCCACGCCCGAGGATGTGCAAAACATCCTAAAAATTCCGAACTTCTTCAATTTCGGAAGCGGGCCGATGAACGATCACTTTTTTGGGGCGCTCGAGAATATTCACAACCTGATTCACAATTTTTCAGGTGGGGCCAATCCCAACTACAAAATCGGCAGCAATCCCTCCGATCGCGACCATGAACCGCAGTTCGGCGACATGGTGAATGCGGGCGTCACAGCCTACGATCCGATTTTTTGGGGGCATCACAGCAACGTCGACCGCTTGTGGGCGCAGTGGTCGTCCCTACATGCCGGGGCTGGACCAGATAATTTGAGCGCGGTTCTACCGCCGTTTTCGCTGACCGTGGAGGATACGCTGGATACCTCCAACTTTGGCTACGAATATGTGAAGGCCGAGCAGATGTATCCCGTAAACGCTGACTTGGCGGTCAGCAACTTTAGATCCGCTAAGACGCCGGTTCCCAGGAATATTTTGCTCGATCACAGCCGGGCAGAGGTGCGGCTGCACAAGGTACACTACCGGACTCGCGGCGGATTCCATGTTCGCGTTTTCTTGAACTCCCCGCAAGCGGCGACTAGCACGCCTACGCGGGGCAACGATCACTACGTGGGCCAGTTCAATATGTTCAACGGATTCTGCATTGGGGGACCAGGGCACTGCGATCCGCCCCAGGAAACCCGCCGGAGATTTGACCGGCGTGCGCGTGGGCACAAGACTCCCAGCAACGTGCGCCTTGACGCCAGCGACGCGGTGCGAAAACTCATGGCACAAGGAGAAACCTCGTTTCAAGTAAACCTCGTCGTCATGAACACAGATGGAAGCGAGGCGCACGATGCCTTGCTCATGCACGGAGTCTCGCTGGTTTTTAAGGAGTAAGTCCCCGTAGAAAAATAGCTGGTCCAATGCTCCACGAGGAAAACTATGACAGCGATTTATAAGATTCACCCGGCCATCGGCCTTGCGCGTGTTGGCAATAGTTCTGAATTTTATCTGGCACCGGAGAAAACGGGTGGACTGCCGATTGAATGCAATCCCGATGGGACGGCAAAGCCAGGCCAGCCGCCAGTGACTGCTTTCAAAGATAAAGCGGGGGCGATCAAACGCCAGGCAGCGCGCTTCCGGATTTTTGCTTATGACGACAAGACGCCCGCTGGGCGCGAACTACAGATCGGCGAGCAAATCAAAGTACTGCGGCAAAAGTCCGGCCAGGTGATGGCAGGGACGCTGGCCGACGTGGTGTGGACGGTCTACCTGGCCAACAAAAAGGCGAGTTGGTACGAGTTCCACGAGACCTCGGGTGAACACGGATATGCGCCGGATGCGGCCTTGAGGAACCGCGAT
>Ga0302183_10001484_pt1 | contig 11026 bp, 12 predicted proteins | sample I_Palsa_N3_2_FD_200232 | JGI IMG/M metagenome (GOLD analysis project Ga0302183, IMG submission 200232) | Peat permafrost microbial communities from Stordalen Mire near Abisko, Sweden - I_Palsa_N3_2 | ecosystem: Environmental > Terrestrial > Soil > Palsa > Peat permafrost | place: Sweden...
ACCGGGAATGGAATGGGTATACAAATCGACCCAAGAAGCCAGCAATGCCCGGACGACGCTACCGCCGAAGTTGAAGAGTCAAACTAACGACTTGCTGCAATAGCGAGGACGTTACCTGAGAAGTGCGCAGTAACCCGTCAAGTAAGGAACGCAGGACAGTCTTTAGGGAAACTCAGGATGACACATCCGCAACCAGTGATTGAACGAAGCATGAATGATAAAGAAACGATTCTAGTCGTGGGCGCGAGCCGAGGAATCGGCTATGAACTCGTCCGCCAATACGCTGTGCAAGGCCATCACGTCATTGCCGGTTGCCGCACGCCGCAGAGCGCCGAATCATTACAGGCATTGACTGATAGTCTCGACATTGAAGTTCATCAACTCGATGTCGGTTCCGATGATTCCGTCGTGCATTTCGCTTCCGAAATCGGTAACCGGACTATCGACATTGCAATCGTCGCGGCGGGCGTAGCGGGCGGCGAGCGGCAATCCTTCGGCAAGTTTGATTTCGGCGATCTTTCGGATACGCTAAACGTTAATACAAGTGGGCCTCTGCGGGTCGCGCAAGTTCTGGCGCCAAATCTGTCAAAAAGCCGACAGGGCAAGCTCGTCGCGTTGTCAAGCGAGATGGGCTCGATCTCGGAAACACGTTCGACCGAAATGATGGGCTATCGCATCTCCAAGGCGGCCTTGAACGAAGCGTGGAAGTGCGTATCTATCGAGATGGCGAAAGTAGGCGTCATTGCGATGGTTGTACACCCGGGCTGGGTCATGACCGATATGGGCGGTAAGGAAGCGCCGCTGTCGCCGCAGCAATCCGTCGAGGGAATCCGGCGCGTTATCGACAGCCTGACACAGAATGATTCCGGTAGCTTTCGTAGTTTCGATGGACAACTTCTGTCCTGGTGATCTTCGAATTAAACAACCCACCCTGTGTGTCAGATAGCTTGCCGTCCTATGATGGATTTCAGCGAATTCGACCACTTAACCGAACTTGGGGAGCTGTCATGCGTGAAGGCCAATGTCATTGCGGAAGCATAAAATTTGAAGTCTCGGAAGAGCCACTACATAGCACTCTTTGTTATTGCGTCGACTGCAGAAGGCAATCGGGAGCACCGGTACTGGCATGGGCGATGTGCAAGAAAGCATCGATTGCGGTAAAAGGGGAAGCCTCGGTGTATCACTCTTCTGAAACAGGGCGGCGCTCGTTCTGCGGTACTTGCGGCACGGGTTTGTTTTTCAGCAATCAACAGCTGGACCAAATGGGAATGATTCAGGTAAGGATCGCTGCGTTTAATGACCCGAATTCAATTGCGCCCAAGATCCAGGTGCAGACTGCAGAGCGCCCAAGTTGGATGACATCGATCACCGAGCTGCCTTCTTTCGTGCGGTTTCCGACATAAGGGCCACGCCGAAGCCGCAGATCGAGGGGCAACCAAACGATCATATGTGGCAGATGCTCCAAGCAAGCTTCGATCGAAAGGGCGCTACTCGACGTTGTCGGCGGACAATAAAATCTCAATCAGGAAAATCCTTCTAGACTTTGCCCGCTCACGTGATCCGACTATAACGAACTACGGCTAACGGCGAACAATTCAATGGCTTGAAGATTTGGATAGCGAAGAGCCGTGTCAAGCATGTACGTCCGAAGTAGAAAGCTTCAAGTCTAAAGGAACGACCGCTCCTGGCTCAGACCGTGTCAAAACGCGTAACGGCGCGGACGCGGGCGACACGTATTCTCGCAACGAAGTGCGAATTATTGGCTGCGGCATTTCGAGCATCAATTTCGAGGAGGATATCGCCTGGGCCCTCGCGGGACGCACGTGCGATTGTGGCCGCATCGCTTTCACATCGTTTCCGAACCGAGCAGCTTAATCACTCGCTTCATGTTGTAGGCGAGCACGCAGCAGGCGATGCGACAGAACTTTGACATGGAGTGTTTCCGATCAAAGGCTAGGGGATGTCGTCGCAAGCCGACGCCAACGACTCTCATTGGCGAGTTGCGGGTGTGTTGTACTAGAACGTCGAGCATGTGGAATAACAAGTGGGTGGCCGCTGTTCTATTGATGTGAGTCACAGCAGCACTCCGCCAATTTAAGGTTTGCCTGTACAAGATTGAATCTCACATATGGGCTCACTCCGGCAAGTAAAACGAGTGACGCATAAACGCCGAAACCGAACAGGGGACGCGAGGAGCGTGGATCCCCATTCAGCGCAGCGGTCACTCCCACTATCTGTACGCACGTCGCCTTTGCGGTTCAATACAATGGAGAACATTTGATGAGAACTTTATTGCTTCTTGCGCTCAGCGCCACGGTCGCCATAACTGCTGTTTCACCGGCAGACGCACGCGAAGGCTGCGGCATTGGATACCATCGTGGACCCTATGGCGGTTGCCGTCCTAACCTTGGGCCGGGTCCGGTCGTTGTGGCACCGGGGGCGCCGTCCATAGGCGTCTATTATCGCGGTCTAGGCTATTGGGACGGCAATCGCTATTGGGTGAATCGTTACCGGTGGCACGATGGCTGGCGCTACCGCTGAGCATCCGATGTCAAACGTCTTCACTCGCGTAGTCTTTACGAAAGGGCGACCCCGACTGGCTCCTTGCATTTTGGAAGGAAATCGACAACGAAGGATGGGGTAAGGGATTGATTGTTTCGATGAGCATGCCGAGGGTAATGTAGGCATCGTCATGGGCGGGGCCGCGACGCCATCCGCGCGAACCTTCGAGCGTTCGTCGACAAGCAGATGACTACGCATCACGACATCGTTGAGTACTGGGACGGCGGACGACTCAAAGTATTTCGAGGTTTTGTGACGATGAAATTCGACGATCCAAGCGAAGGCGGCCTAAAGCCAGCGATGACGCACTTTTTCTGTATGGACGAAGTGATCAATCGAGGGTACGCGCCTGGTATGGCTCCGTGGGTCCGATCGAGTTCTAATCGTCGCGTGGTGGGGGCGGGGCGGCTTAGTGATACGGGCGATTTATTACCCGTCACGTAATTGCCGAGCCTCGTGCCCCTTGCTACTCTTTGATTGTCGTTCCCGACCGCCCCCCTAACATACAAGGAAATATTATGTCTGACTTCACCATCTTTACTCTCAATTCCGCACCGGAACAATCGAAGCCCGCATTGAATGGCCTGGCGCAGGTTTTCGGCATGGTCCCCAATATTGCGGGTGCGATGGCCGGCTCGCCGAAGCTGATCAATGGCCTCGTCGGTGTGTTTCAACAGGTCCATGGCGGAAGCTTCACGGAAGCGCAGATCCAGACCCTGCTCTTGACCAATGCCGTTACCAATAGTGCCACGTGGGCAGTTGCATTTCACTCGTTTCTAGCGCTTAAGGAAGGGATGAGCGAGGCCGATGTGACAGCGATTCGCGAACGTCATTTGCCGCAGGACGGTAAGCTTGCTGCACTTTCACGTCTGACACGCACGCTGATCGAAAAGCGCGGCCAAATTGATGATCAGGATATCGTTTCGTTTACCGAAGCAGGATTTGACCAATCTCTGGTGCTTGAGGTCATCTTGGTCGTGGCCGCATCGACCATGACAAACTACACGTCCAGCGTCACGCAGCCTCCGCTTGAAAAGCTTTTTCAGGCGCACGCATGGCAGGCTTAAGGTTTCTCAGGTTGGGTGGTTTTTTCGCTCGCCGTTGTAGGAAGCCTGGTTCGAATCCTCACCCTCGTTAGGGTCATCTCGTTATACAGAAGTGTCATAGCCGTCGCGCAAGATCTGGATGGTGATCACAGCATCCATGACTCGCTGCATGCCAATCCACAGCGTCTTCGCGCCCGGTTCGCCGTCACTCTTGCGCCCGAGGAATCCGCCCAGCGATGCGACCATCCGTATCATCTGGTTGAGCGTCGGTGGTTTTTTTGGACGCGCCTTCTTGCAGAGCACGTGAGCGCCGTGTATCTCGTCAGCCGCGAAGAACAGCGATGCGTCCAACTCCGGACAGGTTCGTCCGATACGTATGAGCCGCGCGATACGCCACGATACGACCATGTACAGCGCGAGCGCCTTCTCCACCCGCTCCATCTGTGAGAGTTGCAGCGCCTCAACCCGGCAGGCGTTCTTCAGGACGTTGAAGAACATTTCTATTTCCCACCGCGCGCGGTACCAGTCAACGAGTTCGATAAGCGCATGCGCATCGCCCGCTTCGCGGTTGCTCACAAGACGCCAGATGACGGGCTTCACACCCGCTGGCGCATCCACTTCATACGCCTCGACGCAGGTGAGCGTGACACCGGCACGCCCGGGCAGCGTGACGCGCTGGCTACGTAGTTCCTGCCTCACCTCACGCGCCTTCTGGCCGCTGCGCCCGGGCAGCACGAAGCTGATGTGGCCGAGCACCTTACTGGCGTGCACCGTCTCCCATAAACTCGCTTCGCCCTTCAGGGCACGATTGTGCTGCGAGCGTATCAGCCAGTCCGCCGGTTCACCCAGTTCCTGCGCACGCTGCATGAGCGCGGCGATGTCACCTTCACGATCGGCCACATACACCAGTCGCGTGTCAGGCAGGGCTTGTGCCTGTTCGGCCACGATCTCATAGCTTTCGATCCACCGCACACTTTCCTTGACACCGCCACGCCTGCCGTTTGCATCGCGTGGCTCGCGCGCCCACATCCATGCATTCATCACACCCAGCGGCTCCCGATCCGGTGTCACCGCATAGGTCGCGTGAAGATACATGCCCACCTGTGCTTCATAACTGAGCGGGCCGGCTCCTTCGATATCCTGACCGTTAAAGTTTAGCTCTGTCGTATCGGCAATGCACAGCACCACCGGCAACTGCCCCATGCGTGCCGTGGTGCGGTCCCAATGCGGCTGCATCATGTCGCGCCAGTCGATGTGCTCATTGCCCAGAAAGCGATATGCCGCGATCGACTCAGCCCAGCCTTCGCACGCGCCCGGAATGCTGGCCGCGGGCCGGCTGGCGAACCGTTTGACCAGCTCCTTCGCGCGCCGGTCTCGCCGTGGATCACCCAAATCCAGCGTTTCAAATTCTTCGTCCACCCATACTCCCGCGTCGTCTCGGATCTTCATGCCGAAAATCCGAGAGTAAACGCGAAATTCGCATTGTTAACAACCCCCTTCTGACAGCTTTTTTACTCCGTCATCGTTTCCGGACGCGTCGAGTTGTGTATAAGGAGATGCGTTAGGGTAGGGTTCGAACGATCAGTCGTGCTTGTCCACCTAAAGTCTGGGACGGCGCGGCAGCCGGTTCGATCGGTCGACGGAGCCGAGTTTTCTTATTTTTGTCGATCAATGTGGCGATTTGCCGACGTCTTTCTCGCAGACACGAGCGCGGTGATTACCGGCTTCATGTCACATCCACCCAGGCCGCCGACATCAAAAAATCGTTGTGACTGTGAGTGATGTCCGGAAGTTGTTTCACTATTAGTGAAACTCTCACGCGTTCCTACGGCTATACCGACAAATGATCTCGCCCGCGTGCGTACGTTGCCGACATTTTTGGACGGGACGGGCCATGTCTCCGTTCGAAACTGATCAGTCGGTGTGAGGTCGAAACCCTCGCGGTGAAACAATCGAAAAGAACAATTTAGAGGTCCCCGCACAAGCAGGTGTCAGGTCTGCCGACATCCCCTTCGTGCTATGCACGCATCTACATGTCGATCACGTTGGTTGGAATTCGCGGCTAGACAACAGCCATTGAATGCTGACCTTCTCGAATGCCAGATATCTTTTCTCGGAGAAAGAGAGCGCTTTCGGCATGGCAAAGTGAATCGCAAAATCGAGGCGGCAATCGGTCGACACCTTATCAGCGATTATCCATGCGGGGTGTGCCAAATTCCTTGGCTCGTGCGCGGTGAGGGTTAATGGAGGTCGGCGATTGTGGCTCCAGTCCGTTGTTCCGTGACATGAAGACTTCCACTTTGCCGACGACGTCTTTGCGTGCAGCGTAGGTCAGGGTGTTCAGGACCTTCACATAAACATCCACATCCACTGGCATTTGCAAGGCACCCGTGGCGCTGACCTTTGCTTCGAGCGCGCGAGCCTCATCCTCGCTCGTTGGAGTGACTGATCCGAGCCGCGTGTCGCCGCGAAGGACCAGCCCATAATCGGGCGCTTTGTAAGCATAATGCTGGAATTTCCATCCATGCCCAGTTGCCGTAGAGAGAAGGACTTGATTTGCGCGTTGTAGTGCCGGAACACTGCCGCGACTCTGACCTTGAAATAGGGCGACGCCATCTCTTGTTTTTGTTGGACCATAACCTGAGGCGCTACCCTCGAGAATTCAGACCCCTGCCGGAACCACAAGGCTGGAATGACCCCCATCGAAGCGGTAGGCATCACGATGCGGACGCCGGCAGTGGTTCAAGTGCCTTGCATCTAAAACTTGCGAGCTTGGCGCCGTTCTGCATACAACTGTTGAATCAACTGCCCAAGCTTCGTGGTGTCAGCAGGCTTAGAGACATGCGCGTCGAACCCCGCCTGCAAGGCAGCCTCTCGGTCGGCATTCGTTGAGTAACCGGTTATTGCGACAAACAAGGTTGCCGAAAAACCTTCCAGTTTTCGAAGTTCCCGGACGAGCGCATACCCATCCATACCTGGCAAGCCTATATCACTCAAGACGACGTCGGGCGCCGCCGTGCTTGCGACAGCCAGCGCTTCGGCCCCGGAGTAAGCCACGTAGGTTGCATACCCCGACAACTCGAAATACATCGCCATGGCATCTGCAGTGTCGCGGTTATCATCCACAACAAGTACTGACAAGGGCGATTCGGAAACGGTACTCGGGGCCGAAGCCGTCTTATGCATAACGCTTGACGCCAAAGACCGCCGCAAAGTCAGTGTAAATTCGCTGCCTTTTCCCAAACCGTCGCTTCGGGCCGTTAAGGTTCCCCCATGCATTTCAGCCAGTCTGCGCGCTAGCGTTAGCCCAAGGCCCATGCCACCGGCTGAGCGAGCCGACGACCGATGAGTCTGGCGGAACAACTGGAAAATGCCTTCGATGTCTTCCTTCGCTATGCCCACCCCGTTGTCTCGCACATTGATGGCGACATCGGTCGCGTCTGCACTTATGGTCACGTCGACGCGACCACCTGACGGGGTATAGGTCGCGGCATTGCGCAATAAATTGGCCACGATAAGTGGACACTGAATTGCATCTGCATCCACAAACAGCGCCTCATCAACATCCATCGTCAGCGCATGGCCGCGTCTGCTTAAATCCGTCTGACACAATTCAACCGCCTGGTCGAGCATAGTCCGCACTCGGGTCGCTTTCAGCGTCAAGTCAATGGCACCAATTGAGACAAGCGATGCAGAGAGTAAGCTATCGACAATCTGACTCATGTGGCGGCTGTGACGGCGTAATACTGCGCGCGCCCAAGCATGCTGCGCATCTGTCGCACCGGCTTGGTCTAGAAGCTCTACGGCGGTATTGATTGGAGCGAGTGGCGCACGCAACTCGTGCGCGAGCATGGCCAAGAATTCATCTCGGTTGGTCGCGGCAGCATCCAGTCGCCGTTCGGCGTCAGCGAGCTTGCGCGACAGAGCGCGACTTTCCAAATGGACGACGACATTAGCTGCCAAGGTACGTAACGCGTCGAGCTCCTCAAGAGAAACGTCACGAGGGGTATGGTCGATTGCGCAGAGCGTACCGAGTGCTACGCCATCCGACGTTTTGAGAACGACTCCCACATAGAAAACCACAGCTCGCCCGCCCGTCACTTGCGGGTGATTTTTAAAATGCACATCCTCTGCAGCGTTGGGTATGAGCAAAACATCGCCATTTAGCAACGCTTCTGCGCATATCGATTTATGTCGCTGAGCATGTTTGCGCTTCGCGCCCCAAGCTGACTTACACCATTCCCGAGCCTCGTCGATGAAGTTCAAAAGTGCAATCGGCGTCCGCAGTATCTGCGCCGCGGTTCTAGTGATTGCATCGAAATGCGCTTCAGCCGGGGAATCCAATACCCCAAAATCCTGAAGCCGCTGCAATCGATACGCTTCGCTTTGATGGTCGGCGAACGCCATAACGCCAACCTCCGGTGTTGGTCTGCAAAATTTGGGAATTCTTCGCCATGACCCAGCAATAAAGAGTCCTATGAATGAAATCGCTACCGACGCATGCAGGTGATGCAGTGTCCGGCGACTTCGAGCTATGGCGGGCGTCGAGTCAAGAATTCGGGCACGCGTGAGGCACAGACCTTGCGGATAACTTTCAGCAGACCGCTCCAATTTCGCAGTGGTCAAAACTGTATTGGGAGACCGAAATGAGCCGCATCAGCAAGAATGTTGTGATTACAGCCATGCTTCTTGGCCTATCCGCGGGCGCGTTTGCGCAAGGAGCCGGGGGCGGTGGAGGAGCAGGTAGCGGAGGCGCGGGCGGCAGTGGTGGCGCTGCTGGCGCTGCTGGGGGGGGCGGAACCGGTATGGGAACGCCAAATGGGGGAGGCGACACAAACGCGGTGTCGACTTCCAAGGGTTCAAATACCATGGGCAGCGGCTCCGGAACGTCGAAGAAGAAAATGTCAAAGAAGTCGATGAACAAAGGGGCGATGGACACGCCCGCCTCTGGCGGTTAAGAATTGCGCCTGCCGCGCATAGATACGCATTACTGCGTGACTTGTAAAGCGTGCCAGCTTTCGTTGGTAACCTTCCTCGCATGGAAATCACGAGTAAGTGCATTGCGGATCTGGTGCGAAAACAAACTGAAGCTGACGCGCCGTTTTGCCATTTCCCTGCTGGCGCGGCTGGGTAGCAGTTCAGCGCTTCACGAAGCGAGGCAGATAGACGGTCACCGCGGTGCCTTGGCCTGGCTCGCTCTCAATGAACGCACGCCCCCCGGTCTGTTGAGCAATGCGCTGCACTACGGAGAGGCCTAGGCCCATTCCTAAACCGCTTGGTTTAGTTGTGAAAAAAGTCTCGAACGCGCGATCCCTGATTTCTCGCGGCATTCCTACCCCTGAGTCTTTTACCGCGATGGTGACGTAGGATCCCTGCGGCAGCGAGGTCGGCGGCCCAGACGTCGCTGCGCTGACTTCGACATTATTGCTCTGGATTGTTATCGTGCCGCCTCCAGGCAGAGCCTCATAGGCGTTCAAAAGCAAATTCAAAACAGCCGTCTCCGCCTGCACTCGATCGCAATAGGTATCCCACAGGTCGGGAGCGAGCACCAGATCTACCTTCATTTTCGGGGGGAGCGCACCGTGCAGCATTTCCTCCACCCCGACGAGCATTTGGTTGACCGCCAACACCTGCGGTTCAGACGATTGAGGGCGCAGCAATTTGCGCACTTGATGATTGAGAGTCGCCGCACGCTGCGCGGCAGTGATGGCGTTAGAGATGAAGCGTTCCGCCTCAGGCCCGCGATTCTTCGATAACATGCGACGAATCAGTTCCAGCGAAGCGACGACACTTTGCAGTTGATTGTTGAAGTCGTGAGAGATTCCATTAGCCAAGTGTCCCATGGTCGCTGTGCGGTCAAGTTGAAACAACGCCTCTTCCGATTTCTCTAATGCCGCGTTCGCACGCTTTTCAGCGCTTATGTCGCGGCCTATAAAGAAAACGGACGTATCGACGGTAACGGCTTGCCATGACACCCAGGCGGCCTCATCGCCCTTGCGCATGCACCTATTGGTAAAGGCAAGTGCTTCGCCGCCTTTGTCGATGGCTGCCAGCGCGGCTAGAGTCAATGCACGATCATCAGGATGAGCCAGGCTAAAAAAAGAATTTGCGCGGAATTCGGGCAGCGACCAGCCGAGGAGATGTGAGGTCGGTCGGAATCCGTGGACGCCAACGGGTTAAGCAGCGATTTTGTTCAAATGGAATCGCTGCGTGAAAGCAGCAGGCGACAGATAGTTGAGCCGCTCCTGCGTTCGTTGCCGGTTGTAAAAGATTTCGATGTATTCCGTGATTTCTTTCTGGGCTTGTGCACGGGTTGCGAACTTCCGATGATAGACGAGCTCATTCTTCAGTGAGCCCCAAAACGATTCGATCGGTGCATTATCGAAGCAATTTCCCCGTCTGCTCATTGATGCCTCCATGCCGAACTGTTTGACGAGCTTTTGGTATGCGTGAGCGCAGTACTGGCTGCCGCGGTCCGTGTGGTGAATAAGGCCGGCCGGTGGTCGGTGTGCCGCGACAGCACGGAATAGAGCCTGCATTACAAGCTGTTTTGTCATACGCTCGCTCATCGCGTAGCCGACTAGCTCCCCGCTAAACAGATCCTTGAGGCCAGCCAGGTAAAGCCATCCCTCATCGGTCGCAATATAGGTGATGTCGCCGCACCACGCCTGGTTCGGTTCACTCGCACTAAAATCTTGGTCCAGTATATTCGGTGCGACTGGCAGGTTGTGCGTCGAATTTGTTGTCGCCTTGAACTTGCGTTTTTGCTTGCAGCGAAGGCCGAGCTTCGTGCGCAAACGCTTGATGCGGTGAACACCGATCTGGACGCCGCGATCAGCCAACTCTTTCTGTAGCCGTTCCGGACCAAAGGTCTCTCGGGTACGCTCGTGAGCGGCACGAACTTGCGCTTCGTACCGGGGCTCTTGCTGAGCGCGCATCGAGGGAGGCCGTTTGCGCCATGCATAGTAGCCGCTGGTGGACACACCCAGGAACCGGCACATTGGAGGCACTGGATATTGCTGTCGCATCTGTTCAATTACGCCGTACCTCACCGCGACTCCTTCGCGAAGTACGTCGCGAACTTTTTTAACAGATCGCGCTCCATCTTTACTTCGGCCAATTCCCGCTTGACCCGCCCCAGCTCGGCCTCGACCTCTGTCAGAGGCCTCTGATACTGTCCAACGTTCTCCAGCTTGCCGGCCTTGGCGGCACGAACCCAGTTTGCCAACGTCTTCATCGAAATCGACAATCGACGCGCGGCTTCGGACACGCCGACGCCATCGGTCATTGCCAGCTTTACTGCTTCCTCACGAAATTCCTTCGTGTACACAGCCTTGGGGATTCGGTTCATCAATGCCTCCATTCCTCAATTTTACGGAATGTTGGCGTCCACTTTTTTCAACCGACCTCACGCTTCG
>Ga0302183_10001494_pt1 | contig 10997 bp, 7 predicted proteins | sample I_Palsa_N3_2_FD_200232 | JGI IMG/M metagenome (GOLD analysis project Ga0302183, IMG submission 200232) | Peat permafrost microbial communities from Stordalen Mire near Abisko, Sweden - I_Palsa_N3_2 | ecosystem: Environmental > Terrestrial > Soil > Palsa > Peat permafrost | place: Sweden: Abisko...
CGCCGACCTGCCGAAGGAATCCGGCCGCTTCGACCTGCCGATCGCATTGGGCATTCTTGCGGCGAGCGGCCAGATTCCGGCCGACGCGCTGCTGCATCGCGAGTTCGCCGGGGAATTGTCGCTGACCGGTGCACTGCGCCCAATGCGCGGCGCTTTCGCCATGGCCTGCGGCGCGGCACGGCAATATGCGCGCACCGGGTCGGCGCTCGAAGGCGTGTCCATCCGCGATACCGATCCCCGTATGCCCGAAATCTATCTGCCTCTGGGGAGTGCGGCAGAAGCAGCGCTCGTACCGGGTATCGATGTATTCGGGGCAGCCGATCTGCCCGCTTTGTGTGCACACCTCAGTGGTTCGGTCGATGGCCGTCTTACGCCTGTCCGCGGCGCGGCGCCTGATTCCCCGCTGCGCAGGCGCGCGCCGTTGCCCGATCTCGTCGATGTGATCGGCCATCCCGGCGCACGCCGCGCGCTTGAGGTTGCGGCAGCGGGCGGACATCATCTGCTGATGGTCGGGCCGCCCGGCGCGGGTAAGTCAATGCTCGCTGCCCGGCTACCTAGCCTTCTTCCGCCCATGACCGATGACGAAGCGTTGTCGTCGGCGGCTATTCTCTCCGCCAGCATGCTCGGATTTTCGCCCTCGCAATGGCGCCAGCGACCGTTTCGCGCGCCGCATCATTCGTCGAGTTCCGTTGCGCTGGTAGGTGGGCGAAATCCGCCGCAACCCGGCGAGATCACGCTGGCGCATCTCGGCGTGCTGTTCCTCGACGAACTGCCCGAATTCGACCGCAAAGTGCTCGAAACGCTACGCGAACCGTTAGAGGCCGGCCGCATCACTATTTCGCGTGCGGCGCATCAGGCCGATTTTCCGGCGGCGTGTCAATTGGTCGCAGCCATGAATCCCTGTCCGTGCGGCTGGCGCGGCGATCCGAACGGCCGCTGCCGGTGCACGCCCGACGTCGCCACGCGTTATCTGCGCAAATTATCCGGGCCGCTGCTCGATCGCATCGATATACAGATCGAATTGCCCGCATTGTCGCCAGCGGAATTGTCGGGGAGGAGTGCATCGGTTGGCGAAACCAGCGCGATCGTTGCGCGGCGTGTCGCCGACGCGCGCGACCGGCAACTCGAACGGCAGGGAAAGACGAACCGAGAACTGGACGGACGCGAGGTGGACGCTGTATGCCAGCTCGATGCCACCGGAGAGGCCCTGCTTAGGGAAGCCGGTGAACGTTTCGGCTGGTCGGCACGGGCGTATTACCGTGTTCTGAAAGTGGCGCGCACGATCGCCGATCTCGCGGCAGCCGATTCACCAACCGCGACTCACCTCGCCGAAGCGATTCAATATCGGCGGGCGTTCGCGACTGCATAAACCGGTACTGAACCTCGACGCCCCCAAAAAGAAAAATCGGCTGTCAAGACTTGACTTATGCACATTGCATCGTTCTTTGTTTCTCTAACATCTGACCAAACACTCATTTTGTCAATGATCGTCAGACCTTTGATTTTATTAACTATTTTCCGCTGCACTGAATCAAGGCAAAGTAAGGAAAGCCGCGTCGGACGGGCACTTGGCGAGGGCGCAGCGAAGTTTTCCACAAAGTTATCCACAGCCTCTGTGGATAGTTCAAAAAACTGAGATAAATCCTAGTTTTAGCTGTAAATGCTTGTGCGATTTCTCAGACTCGAAACGTTTGCTGCGCGTCGTTCAATTTGCGAAATATCGGCGAACGAATGGATGCGCTTCGGGGCAAATACTTAAAAAAGTTTGAACGAGGAAAAAAACTGATCGATCTGATCGGGCGGCGGCGCTTTGGTTGAGACGATTGCGACCTGGTAAGCATGTGAACCCTTGGCAATGAAACGCGCCCGGATCTGACGCGCTTCGCTCTTTTGGTCGTTAGCGGTCACCTCGCTCGTCCCGCTGACGGTGATTTCCGTGCCGGACAAACGTCCGCCTGCCGCCACTTCAATATCAACAGGGTGCGCAGCGGGCGCGGCATTGAGATTGCGCGCCAGTCCTTGCTGAAGAAAATCGAGCGCAGCGCGCTGGGTTGCAGGGTCGGCGTCCGGCAAGTCAACCGTACCGACGGCGAATACCGCGTCGCCCGCCTCGGCCATCTGCATCTTCATATGCATCGGTTTGCCGGCAACGTCGATATCGCGGGCGTCAGAACGTGGTTTCGCCGGAAAGGTAACTTCGTACGCGTCGTCGTTGTTCTGGATCGTGCGCCAGTCGTAGGCCGGCGTGCAGGCCAGCAGCGCAGCGGCGGTGAACAGAAGCGTGGTTGTCGAAGCGGCCGATTTAACCAGCGTGCGCGGAGAAGGCACGGCGGCATGAGGAAAAGCGCGTTTCAAGGCACGCAAAAAAGATCGGATCATGAGAAAAGCAGCGAGGAAAAACGTGATTATCCGCTGCCGGAGCTGAAATCGTTGACGGCGCGTTTCGCCCGAGATTGCGCGTCGCCTTGCAAACGGCTCACAGCGCGCCGCACGCAGAACGCCTTTTCGAGATTGGGGCTAAAATGCGGTCCATCCAGTCACGCTGGCGTTGTAGCGAATTAGCCAAGTACGAATCAAGTACGAACCGAGCACGCTCGAGGTTTCCATGTCAGAGAATTCACAGGTTTCACCGGGGCGCAGCAAGAGCCCGCTGCGCTACATCGTGATGGCGGTTGTCGCCGGCGTGATCGCGTGCACCGGTTATTTTGCGTTCGGCGGTCAGCAACGCGTTCCGGACGCGACGTTCACGCTGTTGTCGGGTCAGAAGATCTCGACGTCGACGGATCTCAAGGGCAAGGTCTACCTGATCAACTTCTGGGCGACCGACTGCGAAACCTGCATGAAAGAGATGCCGGCCATGGTCGACACGTACAACCGCTTCAAGGGCCGCGGCCTGGAATTCGTCGCGGTGGCGATGAAATACGACGCCCCGATGTACGTGACCAACTACGCGCAAACGCGCAACCTGCCGTTCAAGGTTGCGATGGACGACGGCAGCGCCGCAAAGCAGTTCGGCAATGTGCAATTGACGCCGACCACGTTTGTCGTGGATAAGGACGGCAAGATCCTGAAGCGTTACGTGGGTGAGCCGACGTTCGCGGAACTCGATGCGCTTCTCGACAAAGCACTGAACGCAGTCTGAAGCTGGTTCGGCTTGACTGGTTACACGTTCAAAGCAAAACGCCCGCCGAATTCATCGGTGGGCGTTTTGCTTTTTAGCTGGGAAAAATACGCAGAGCATTGCCTCGCCTACCGCTCAACCTCACCCTTCGCCGCCAGTCCATAGCGTTTGATCTTTTCGTAGAGCGTGGCCTTGCCGAGTTGCAGCCGGTCGGCCGCCGCGGCCACCACGCCGCCGCACTGCTCCAACGCTTCTCCAATCACCGCGCGTTCGAACTGCTCGGTGCGCTCCTTGAGCGATTGCGTCGCGGCATCGAGCGGGATACCGGTTTCATCGATGATACCGAGCACCATCCGGTCCGCCGCGTTGCGCAGTTCGCGCACATTGCCCGGCCAGTCGCGCTGCATCAGCTCTGCTCGCTGGCGATCGTTGAGCAACGGCGCGGGGCGCTCGTATCGCACGGCGGCATCGAGCAAGAAATGCTCGAACAGCGGCACCACGTCTTCGCGGCGTTCGGCCAGCGGCGGCAGCGTGATTGTCACTACGTTTAGCCGATACATCAGGTCGCGCCGGAACGTACCCGCCGCGACGTGCTCCGTCATATCGCCCTTCACCGCCGCGATCACGCGGCAATTCGCGCGGATCGGCTGATTCGAACCCAGCCGCTCCAGCACTCCGTCCTGCAGCACGCGAAGCAATTTCACTTGCAATGCAAGCGGCATGCTTTCGATCTCATCGAGGAACAGCGTGCCGCCCGATGCATGTTCGAGCTTGCCGATGCGGCGTTTCTGCGCACCGGTAAACGCGCCGGCCTCGTAACCGAACATCTCTGACTCGAACATCTGCTCTGGCAACGCGCCGCAATTCACCGCGATAAACGGTTTGTCCCGGCGCGGTGACAAATCGTGCAGGCTGCGCGCGATCAGCTCCTTGCCGGCGCCGGTGTCTCCATTGATCAGCACGGAGGCATCGGTTGGTGCAACGTTCGCGATCAGCTTGCGCACCTGTTCAATCGCCGGGCTGCGTCCGATGATCTTTGGCGCCACGCTGCTCTGGCCCGCGAGTTCACGCCGTAGCGCACGATTTTCCAGCACCAGAGTACGACGTTCCAGCGCGCGGCGAACCGCTTCAATCAACCGCTCCGACGCGAAAGGTTTTTCGATGAAATCGTAGGCGCCGTCGCGCATGGCCTGGACGGCCATCGAGATATCGCCGTGGCCTGTCACAAGGATGACCGGTACTTCGGGCGCCCGTTCGTGGCATTGAGCCAGAAGGTCGAGGCCGCTCGCACCCGGCAAACGGATGTCGCTCACGATCACGCCGGGGAAGCTGGCATCGATCAGGCGCGATGCTCCTTCCACACTCCCGAATGCGGTTACGTCGAAGCCCGCGAGCTGGAGGCTTTGCACGCTTGCGCGGCGTACCAGTTCATCGTCTTCGATGAAGATCACCTGAAGGCCTGCGGTCATGGGTTTTTACTCCTGCGGGTATTGCTTCGTGTTGCCGCTTTCAGCGCGACTGCTTCCAGCGCGAAACGCTGAGCGTGATGGCATTTTCTCAGCATGTCGGGCGTGCTGCTGCCCTCGGTCGCGCTCTCGTCACGCCCGATGCAGCGTAATCACGAATTCTGCCCCGTGCGAGCGATCCGCGTCAGCCTGCGTGCCGCCCTCGGGCCCATCCACTTCCATCTGCGGGACCAGGTTGCGTGCGACCAACGTGCCGCCGTAATCCCGCGCGATAGCCGATGAAATCGCCAACCCCAGGCCCAATCCGTGGCCCATTTCCTTCGTCGTGAAAAACGGCTCGAAAAGGCGTGGCAGTACATCCGGTGGAATGCCCGGCCCGTTGTCGCGCACCACGATGTCGACCGTTGTTTCGTGCCTCATCAACTCAATCTCGATACGAGGAACATCGCACGCGACCACCGCGTCCAACGCGTTGCCAATCAGGTTGATCAGGATTTGCTCGAGCCGCAGATCCTCGCAGCGCACATACAGCGGCGGGCTGGAATCGGCGCGTTCGTTGGCATCGAAGGCGAGCACCACGTTCTTCATGCGCGGCTGCAACATGGCGAGCACGTTGCGCAATGCGCGGCCAACATCGGTACGCGCGTTTTTCGGACGCGCCTTCGCCACGAATAACTTCAGCTGGTTCGTGATCTTTCCCATGCGCTCGGTCAGCGCGGCAATCGCTTCGAGATTCTCATGTGCGGCCACGTGATCGCCGCGTTCGATCAGCACGCGAGTGTTGTCGGAGAAACTGCGCAACGCGGCGAGCGGCTGGTTCAACTCATGCGTAATGCCCGCCGCCATCTGCCCCAGCGCGGCCAGTTTGCTCGCCTGGATCAGCTCGTCGTGCGCCGCGCGCAAGTCCTGTTCGGCCCGCGTGCGCTCGCTCACCTCCTTGGTCAGCAACACGTTCGCCTCCGATAAATCCGCCGTCCGCTCCGCCACCCGCTCATTCAGCTCGGCATAGGCGGTCTGCAACAGTGCGCGGCTGCGGATCATTTCACGCACACGCACACGCCGCATGCGCCAGTAGAACGCGAGCAAACACAACGACACAAACACCAGCGCCGTCACAATCGTCGCGCTCCACGCGGCATCGACCGCTGGATCGAGCGACACCATCGTGATCAAGTGCCAATCGGGCTCGCCGAGCGCGCGCTGCGTGGCGAGAAAACTCGGCGCGTCGCGCCCGCCTCCCACGCGCACGATTTGCGCGCCGCCTTCGAGCGTGCGCACGACGGTCATCGGCAGCGCGGTAATCGGATGCTGCGCGTACTGCCGAGCGGAATACACCGACGCTTCGATGTCCTTCGGCAACGGCCGCAGCGTGTGATATTTCCACGCCGGCACTGACGACAGAAAGATCACGCCGTGATCGTCGGTGACGAGCAGCGGCTCGGAAGCATCAGCGCCTTGCAGCCATTCCAGGTTCAGCTTGACCACCGCCACGCCGATAATGTCCCGCGTGCCCTCTTTGAATACCGGCTGCGAGATGAAATAACCGGGCTCGCGCGAGATCGTGCCGAGCCCGAAAAAGCGGCCTGTGCCGCCTTTGACGGCATCGACGAAATACGGCCGGAACAGGTATTCCGCGCCCACGAAACTATCCGGGCCATTCCAGTTGCTCGCCGCCACGCAGCGCCCGTTCGACTGGATGATGTAGGTCGCCGTGGCACGCGCGTGCGTGTTCAGGTCGGCGAGATAACGATCCGCGCGTGCGGCGAATTGCGGGTTCGGATCGGCGAGGACTTCCTGCACGAACGGATGGCGCGAGAGCAGATAAGGCAGATATTCGTAACGGTCTAGCGTGCTTTTCAGCTCGGCCGTCGTGCGGTCGACACGCGCCGCCGCGTTTTGACGCAACGTGTCCAGGCCACGCTGCCACGCGATGCTCCACGTGAGCGCGCACACGCCGGCAAGTGCCGCCAGAAGAAGCAGGAAAACGACCAAACGCCGCGTCACGTGAACGGGTTCCAGACGATGGAGACCCCCGATTGTGGCACGCGCCGCTTCGAACGCGGTTTCGAACGAGGCTTCCTCCGATGCCTTCGCCGATACCCCCGTAAACGGACGCGGCGAAGCATCCGCCACCGAATGCTTCGCCGCTTTCATTGCTGTTGATTCCCTTTCGCGTGAATGCCGGGTAAGCAGCGCTTGACCAGCCGCTGCATCGCCCGATCAGGACACGGTTTCGGCTTCGGTATCCACCGCGCCGCGCTTGAGCTGATCACGCAGCTTGTCGCGGTCCAGTTCCTTTTCCCATGCCGATACAACCACCGTCGCCACGCCGTTACCCACGATATTCGTCAACGCGCGGCACTCGCTCATGAAGCGGTCGATGCCAAGAATCAGCACCATGCCCGACAGCGGAATGGTCGGCACGACAGCGAGCGTGGCAGCCAGCGTGATGAACCCTGCGCCGGTCACGCCGCTTGCGCCCTTCGACGTCAGCATGGTCACCGCGAGCAGCGTCAGTTGCTGCGTCCACGTCAGGTCCGTGTTCGTCGCCTGGGCGATGAACAGCACCGCCATCGTCATGTAGATGTTGGTGCCGTCAAGGTTGAACGAATAACCGGTCGGCACGACGAGGCCCACCACCGAGCGCGAGCAGCCGAGCTTTTCGAGCTTGAGCATCAGTTGCGGCAATGCAGCTTCCGACGAGCTCGTGCCCAGCACGATCAGCATTTCTTCCTTGATGTACGCGACGAAACGCAGGATGTTGAAGCCCACCATTTTTGCAATTGCGCCGAGCACGACGACCACGAACACGATCGACGTCAGATAGAACGTGCCGATCAGCTTGAGCATGGGTACCAGCGAGCCAATGCCGTACTTGCCGATGGTGAACGCCATTGCACCGAACGCGCCGATCGGGGCCAGCTTCGTAATGATGCGCACGATGCCGAACAGGATGTGCGACAAGCCTTCGATAAAGCTCGTCACCACGCGGCCTTTCTCACCGGCGGTAGCCAGCACCGCGCCGAACAGCAGCGCGACCAACAGGATCTGCAGGATTTCGCCTTGCGCGAACGCGGACGAGATCGTGTCCGGAATGATGTGCATCAGGAAGTCGGTGGTCGTCTGGCCGTGCGCCTTCGCGGCGTACGAGGCGACCGCCTTGGCGTCCAGCGTAGCCGGATCGATATTGAAGCCCACGCCCGGTTTCAGCAGGTGGGTCGCGGCCAGGCCGAGCACAAGCGCGAAGCTGGAGACGACTTCGAAGTACAGAAGCGCCTTGCCGCCCACACGCCCGACCTTCTTCATGTCCTCCATGCCGGCAATCCCGGTCACGACCGTGCAGAAGATGATTGGGCCGATCACCATCTTGATGAGCTTGATGAAGCCATCGCCGAGCGGTTTCATCTCGGTGGCGAGCGCAGGATAGAAATGCCCGAGCGCAATGCCGATGGCAATGGCCAACAGCACCTGCACATACAGGACTTTATAAAAAGGTTTCTTCACGGTTGTCACAGTTGTTCCGGGCATGGTCGGCGAAAAAGCAAAGGGGTGAGACAAAAACGCGCCGGCGCTAGGCTGCGGCGATGCGCGTCTGGCGTCGGCAAAATCAGATGAAGCTGGATGGGATGGGTTGCATCGAATCGTCTCCCTGTCTTGTTTTATGGCTCGTCTGGCCAGCCCTTCATATTGCAAGGTCGATGCCAGTTTTTGACTTGCATTTGACGTTGATTTTTAAGGGTTTTTTGTTGACGTGAAGCAGCAAAAATCCGTCTTTCCGGAATTCGGGAATTGGACCGTCCGACCATCCGGACAGCATTCGGGTTATCCCTTAGACGCTTTATCTACGGGCTTTCCCGAGGTTTTTGGGGCTTTGGAACGGGCGGTTGAACGACCTCGTTTTCCGGGCAATCGGATCAGGCTTAAAACGCAGATATGCTTGAGTTCGTTCGGACCACTAGCGAAGGCGACTTGGCAGGATGGCGGTTCTATAGAATGGGAGCGCTTACAAAACTTACGCGCTCGATGTCAAATTTCGAAATAACCATTTGTGAAACTCCCTTCGGGTTCACTAATCAGTTCGGCATGCTTATCTATCAGGGGTGCGCGTGGGACCTTAGTCATCTCGACCCGTTTGCTTTTCAATGCGACCTGGATTTGGGCGTTCAATCGACGGTGCTCGTGCTTTTTTCTTGTCATTGTTTTACGCGTAGCTTTGCTCGGGACGCGCGCCCACTCATAGATATACCGCTCTTCGAAATTTTTGACGACGGGCGAGAAAAACGAGTGTTGTGTCCTGAACGCTACCAGACGTCACGACGCCTGTTGCGCGACCTCGTCCTGAGTTTACCAACGAGGCGGATCATTGTGGCTGACGAGCGCCAACCGAATTTCATGACGGTCGAAACAACGAACGCACTCGGCGAGCCGTCTCTATATGCCGTTTTCTTCGAAGTGGAAAAAGATAAGACTCGAAAACACCGTCTACTGCTCCGCATCCAATCAGCCTATACGCTCGACCAAGGCCTGACTAAACGCCAGAGACAGTCCAAGAAGGTGATGTTACGGAGCATCCTGCGAGCGGCAGTGGAAGGACGAACAATTCGATCCTAGCCCAGAATGACCAACGGCTGCCTTTCGGCAGCCGTCGCATGTGGGATTCTCTATCCACCTTACGGTGGAACTCCCACTCCAGGTGGGACCTGGTTACCCAGGCGGCGCTACGTTTTTCGCACCCACTCATACGTAGTTTTGAAAGCCAAGTATAAGGATACTAATAATCCCGGTCAAGTCGAACGTCTGTTTCGCCCTAGGTGCCGATGATGTTCCCCCAAATAAAATCCGTCTTCGCTGATTGCTCAAATGGCTTTTGCGACAAACCAAATACCGTTGATGTTTTTTCCTGGCTTATTTAGCGAGAAGCGCAGAAGCAAAGTCCCGTCGGACAGGCTCACTCCAGGTACCGTTTCACAAAAAAACCCACGTTTCCGTGGGTTTTTTCGTACCAACCAAGCCAGAAGATTTACATCGCGCCGACCAGGCCGGCGTCGTGAGCCTGCTGATCCGCGTGGTAGCTCGAACGCACCATGGCGCCGACGGCCGCGTGCGTGAAGCCCATCTTGTACGCTTCTTCCTCGTACATCTTGAACCTGTCCGGATGAACGTACGCACGCACCGGAAGATGATGCTCGGACGGCTGCAGATACTGCCCGATCGTCAGCATGTCGACGTTGTGCGCGCGCAAGTCGCGCATGACCTGAAGAATCTCTTCTTCAGTTTCGCCCAGGCCGACCATCAAGCCGGATTTAGTCGACACTTCCGGATGCAACGCCTTGAAGTCCTTCAGCAGTTTCAGCGAATGCGCATAATCCGAACCCGGACGCGCTTCCTTGTACAGACGCGGCACCGTTTCAAGATTGTGGTTCATCACGTCAGGCGGCGCAGCGGTCAGGATGCCTATTGCGCGGTCCAGACGGCCACGGAAATCCGGCGTCAGGATTTCGATGCGCGTCATCGGCGAATGCTCACGCACTTGCCGGATACATTCCACGAAGTGCGCAGCGCCGCCATCACGCAGGTCATCGCGATCCACGCTCGTGATCACCACGTACTTCAACTTCAGCGCGCCGATAGTACGGGCGAGGTTCAGCGGTTCGTCGGCATCGAGGGGATCAGGGCGGCCGTGGCCCACGTCGCAGAACGGGCAGCGACGCGTGCATTTGTCGCCCATGATCATGAAGGTCGCGGTGCCCTTGCCGAAACATTCGCCAATGTTCGGGCAGCTCGCTTCTTCGCAGACCGTATGGAGGTTGTGTTCGCGCAGGATCTGCTTGATCTCGGTGAAGCGTGAACTGCCCGTTGCGGCCTTCACGCGAATCCATTCCGGCTTTTTCAACTTTTCGATCGGGATGATCTTGATCGGGATGCGCGCCGTTTTCGCTTGCGCTTTTTGCTTGGCGGTGGCGTCGTAGGGCGCAGTAGCGGGCGTTGATGCGGCGGTGCTGCCAGCCAGATTTCCGGTTACGTCAGTCATTCGGTCGGTCCATTCAGACGGCCACGCCGTTCTGCGGTTGGGCGGCGGTCGCGCGATGGCCGCCGATATGGTGAGTGAGGTTTTCTGCCAGCGTTTGAGCCACGTCGTTCCATTCTGCTGTCACGCCGAGTGTTGCCATGTCGACGGTCTCGAGGCCGGCGTAGCCACACGGATTGATTGCGAGGAACGGTTGCAGATCCATTTTCACGTTGAGGCTCACACCGTGATAACTGCAGCCGTTGCGGATTTTCAACCCGAGTGCTGCGATCTTTGCGCCTGCGTGGGCGAGCTGCGACGGCGTTGGCGCGACGTAGATGCCCGGCGCGCGCTCCTTGCGTTCCGTTGCAAGATTATACGATGCGAGCGTTTCGATCACGCC
>Ga0302183_10001497_pt1 | contig 10978 bp, 5 predicted proteins | sample I_Palsa_N3_2_FD_200232 | JGI IMG/M metagenome (GOLD analysis project Ga0302183, IMG submission 200232) | Peat permafrost microbial communities from Stordalen Mire near Abisko, Sweden - I_Palsa_N3_2 | ecosystem: Environmental > Terrestrial > Soil > Palsa > Peat permafrost | place: Sweden: Abisko...
GCTGGCACTGGCTGGTGATCACTGACCCGGAGATCAAGGCGGGCATCGGCGACCTGTACCGCCGTTCGACCGAGAAGTACCTGGGAGCCAAGGAACGGGCCGCGCGGGCGCCGGGCGCGCCGGCCCTGGATCCCGAAGAGGCCAAGACCATGCTCCGTATCCGGGAGAGCTCGGCCTACCTCGGCCAGCACATGGGCGAGGTCCCGGTCCAGGTCATCGCCTGCATCGAGGTGGACTCGCCGTGGCCGGCGGGCGCGAACCAGGCCGGGCTGTGGGGATCGCTCCTGCCGGGCGCGTGGAGCTACATGTTGGCGGCCCGCGCGCGGCAACTGGGCACGGCTTGGACGACGCTGCACCTGGCCTACGAGAAAGAAGCCGCCGAGATCCTCGGGCTGCCCGACAACATCCGGCAGGGCGTGCTCATCCCGACCGCTTACTACACCGGCGAGACGTTCCGGCCGGCTCCGCGACGGCCCGTGCAGGAGGTCATGCACATCGACCGCTGGTGACGCCGGTGCTGCTGGTGCCTCTGGTGCTGCTGGAGCGTGGGCCGAGGTTCCTTTTAACTTAATGAACCCTGGTCCGGGGATTCAGCATTCTGAGACGTTGGGACCAGGCGCGGGACCAGCGGCTCGCGGACGGGGACCGCCGGGACGGGCGGGCAACTGCCCTCCGGAGGCTCGCCGGGCTGCGCCCAACCTCGCCGGACAACCTGCGGCTCGGCCTTTTTCGCCCGGAACTTCTTCTTCCGCAGCCGCATCACCCGGAGCACCATTTCCATGGCGAAACGCACGTCCGGATCGCCGAACTGGTCGCCCAGGGTGCGTTCCAGCTGCCGGATGCGGTAACGCACCGTCTGCGGGTGCACCTGCAGGCGGTCGGCGATCTCGACGGCCGTGCCGCGCGTCTCCAGCCAGGCGCCGAACGTCTCGGTCAGCCGTTCCTGCTGCCGCGGGGGCAGCGCGTCCAGCGCGCCGAAGTGCCGTCGGCTTACCTGGTCAGCCAGCGCGGCGTCCGACAGCAGCCAGAGCGTGACCAGGTGGTCCTCGCAGAACACCAACGGCCCGGCCTCGATCGTCCCGTTTTCGGCCAGAGCGAGCGCTTGCCGGGCCCAGCGCAGGGAATCGGCCGCATCGGCGAGCGGGACGGCCAGCCCGATGGCGGCCCGGCGCCTGCCCAGCTGGGCCTCCAGCGCGGCCCAGCGATGGGCTCCGGCATTGCCCGGCACGAGCAGGTGCGGCTGCGGTTCGTCCAGGTTGGCGAGGACCTCGTTGTTGCCGGTCACCTGCTCACTAAGCGTGAGCACGGACGGCGCCGTGTCCCGGGCCCCAGACCTGGTGCCGACCTGGGTGTCCGGCTGGCCATCAGACTGCGCGTCGGACCAACCGTCCGGTCGCGTGTCCGACCGGCCGCCAGACCGCGTGTCGGGCTGCGCGTCAGACCGCGCGTCGGGCCGCTTTTCGGGCCCAACGTCGGATCGGGCATCGGGGCGGGCGGGGGCGATGGCAACGGCGATGACCCAGTCCGGCAACGGCCAGCAGGCGACCTCGGCCAGATCGGCCAGGGCGCGCAGCGGCACCGGGTCGGCGCGATCCAGGACGAGCTGCAGCAGCCGGCGCCGGGCGGCCTGCTGTGCCTCGGCGGTGTGCGCCCGCACCTCGCGGTAGCCCGCGTAGGACACGGTGGCCAGGTCGTCCATGTAGCGGAACAGCGTGTCCGCGAGCGCGGACATGACAGTGGAGGAGAGCTGGGCGCGATGGCCCACCGCCATGACCCGTTGCCAGGCAGCCTGCGCACCGATCCGGTAGGCGGCCTGCAGCGAGTCCAGGCTGCGGCCCTCTTCCGCCTCGTGTTTCCCGAGCATGAGCGCCACCTCGTCCCGGCCGGACGGCGGGGCGGTGGGGTCGGCAACGAGGCCCACGAAGGAGGTCAAGATCTGCTCTACGCCCGTGCGCATGATCTGGCCGTATGGCCCGTCAATGGGACGGGCGAACTCCGGGATCTTCTCGCGGAGCTGCGCGATGATCTCGTCGGCCAGGCTGGCCAACTCGGGACGGAGGATGTCGGCGAGCGCAGGAGACAGCACGGGGGGGTCTTCGTCCCAACCTTGGTCGGTGGTCCTCGTCATCGTCGATGGCTCCGTCCCCGCCGCGTTGCGGCCGCCCGGGTGACCTGGCACATATCCGACGTTAGACCCGGCAGACGGGCATCGCAGCCATGAGATCGTACATTCCGGTAACGGGCCGGGCGTGATGGCGTCACTTTATGGATAAGGAAGATACCAATGAGTAGCCACTCGGAGTCTTCAGGTCACAGTGGCCAGGCCGGACAGGCACTCACTCGGTGATAAGAACAAGCCACGAGCTGTGGCCATGGTGCTAAGAAAAAAATAAGCTAGGTCTGTTTCTAGATTTCCGTGTGTTCCGCTTGCGAGCGGTGTTACGCGAGAGTAGCCTACGAGTCCTGCCTATGAATGAGAACGACAAGTAAATCTTGCTTGGCATTGCGGCTCTGAGCGGGGCTTCTTAAGATAGAATCATCCCTGACAACGATTTACAGTGCCTACATAGGCATTTAGACGAGCAGCGCGGCGGCTTTCGGGATCGTGGCCCGCTGGCAAGCCTGGCAGTCGGACTGCTGGGCTAAGCTAGCATCTGGGCCCGACGGATGAGACCGGAAGGTGCCTGTGCAGCCGGTAGCGTCACGACCGGCTGCGGACCGTCTGGCTTCCCCCCCCAGCCGGACGGTCCGCAGCCTGTCGCGGCAAGCATCTACCGGGCATGTGCAGGCGCCTCCGGCTGAGCTTTAGCCTGCGCTTCGTGCCCGTGTCGATCCAGGCCGTTGTCCTACGCTCTCGCCATGGTGGTCATCTGGCCTGTCTGCGTCGGGAGCTCGCTAAGGGGTCTTTCGTATACCTGCCGCGTATGCCTTTTGCCCTGACCTCGGTTCCGGCCCGCACGCCGATCCCGCATTAGCTGGCACCTCGTAAGCAGAAATGAATGCGGTGATCACCTTCCGTAAACTGTTGTTTTTAGCGAACTTTGCAGGCCCGGCTATCTGTCCGGGGCCCGTTCCTGGCCAACCCGCCTATTGCGCTGTGAGAAAACATGAACGGACGGTGGTTTGCCGCATTGGGCTCCCAGGGCTGCTATAAGCGATTGGCACAGTCACTTATTATTGTCGCTTCAACTACTGGCGCCGTCGGCCCCGTTCGCCCGGGGCGGGGACAGCGTCCATCCAGCGGAATGACTGCCGCCTGGACGCGCGCGTGACTTACGCCTGGGCCGCTCGGCCTCCAGCGGGCCGACTCGCGGCTGGCCCGGCGGGCAGTCCCCGGCTGGCCCAGCGGACAGCTCGCGGTGGCGCCGATTCCCATCGGGCAACTCCTGCCCGGCCCGGCGGGTAGCTCCCGCCGGACCGGGCAGGTTCCCCGCTGTGATCTGATGAGGAGCAGCCAACTCGGGAGGATCACGTGCCGCCGGACTCGATGGCCAGCACGGACGCCGGACGGCGGCACGCCGCCGCCGCGGACGACAGGTTCGGCGCCGACCTCTTCCGGCTGCTCGGCGCCGCCGGCCGCAACACGGTGTTCTCGCCCGCCAGCGTCGCCGCGGCGCTGCAGATGGCGCTGTGCGGCGCACGCGGGGCCACGGCGGCGCAGCTGGCGGCCGCCCTGCACCTCGACGGCCCGGCCCAGGCCGCGGATGGCCTGCGCCTGCTGTCGGACCTGCTGTCCTCGGCCGGGGCAGGCGGGCCCGGCGGCGGGGTGATTATGCGCGCCCCGAACACCCTGTGGGTGCAGGCAGGTCTGCCCCTGTCGCCCGGCTTCACCGGCCAGCTCGTGGACATCGCGGGGGTCACGGTCCGCCCGGCGGACTTCCAGAGCGCGCCCGCTGAGGCCCGGGCGCAGATCAACGACCTGATCGCGGAGCAGACCGCTGGCAAGATCACCAACTTGCTCGGCCCAGACGCGGTCAGCGCGGCGACCCGGCTCGTGCTGGCCAACGCCGTCTACCTCAAGGCTGCCTGGACGTTCCCGTTCCCCGCGCGCGCCACCGCCGACGCCCCGTTCTACCCCGGTGATGCCGGCGGTGCGCCGCTCAGCGCGGCGACCATGCGGCTCACGTCAGACCTCGCCTACCTGCGCGCCGACGGCTACCAGGCGGTGCTGCTCCCGTATAAGGACAGCCGCCTGGCCATGGCCGTGGTCCTGCCGGAGGCCGGCCCGCCGGCCGCGCTCGCGCCGCGGCTGGCCAGCGGCCTCGCCCCGCTCCTGACGGGCGCGACCCGGCAGAGCGTGGCTCTGTCGCTGCCCAAGTTCCGCCAGCGGGCGGGGTTTGGGCTCATCCCCGTGCTCCAGCAGCTGGGCGTCCAGGACGCGTTCACCAGCGCCGCGGACTTCAGCGGCATCACGTCGACCGTGCGCCTGTTCATCAGCGCGGTCGTACATCAGGCCTATATCGACGTCGACGAGCAGGGCACCGAAGCCGCGGCCGCCACGGCGGTCGCGATGCGCCCGATGGCGCTGCGGCGCGGGCCGGAGCCGGTCCGGATGATCGTGGACCGGCCTTTCCTGTTCGCGATCGCCGACACCGCGACCGGCCTTCCGCTGTTCCTCGGTCAGGTCAGCCGGCCGGCTGTCTGACCGCAGGAAAGATACCTACTGGCCGGATAGAAACGCGTATGTTCAACGTCATTTTCAGCGGGAAAGACGTGTTAGCCATAACTGTCGGCAAGGGAGCTCTGTTATGGCTCAACCCGCTGCGAGCAACGTGCTCAGCAAACTGGACGGGCAGAAAACGTCCGCCTTCTACTGGCAGCTGACCGTCCCGGTCCTGTCCCGCCGCCCAGGTAGGAACGCAGCTCGCGCCTGAGGACGGCGCCGGGCCAGGCTCTGGACACGCGAAGGGCCGGTGCCCGCCAGCTGGCGGGCACCGGCTCCTGCTATCTCCTTGTCGACTATCCGGTTGGGGTCAGCTGGCCGGGCTGACGGTGACGGTCACCCCCGCCTCGCGCGTGTCCGATCCGCCCAGATCCGCCGTGGCGTGCACGACCTGGCTGGTGTTCGGCGCATAGGACGGCGGCGTGACCGTGAAGGTCGCCGTCGGAGACGCCCCGGGAGTCACCACGCCGAACGAGGCCGTCCGCGGCACCGCCTTCCAGCCCTGCGGCAGCTGCAGCGAGATCCGCACGCCGAACAGCGTCTGGGTCCCGCCGGAGGTCAGCGTCACCTTGACCGTGGAGGCCTGGCCCGCCGTCATCGTGCTCGGCGCGCTGATGGCCACCTGGCGTGCGCCCGGCGTCGACGTGACCAGGAACCCGCCGCGCAGCGGCAGGTTGGCCAGGCCGGAGGAGTCGCCCACGTACACCTGGTAGAGGCCCGCCGACTGGCTCCAGCCGCCGCCGGTGGCGGTGGAGTCCGGCGCCGAGGTGTCGAACCACGAGATGTCGCTCGGGGTCACGGTGAACTGCACCCGGGTGGACTGTCCGGGAGCGAGGCTGACCCGCTGGAAGCCCTTGAGCTGGCGGGGCGGCTCACCCGCGGCGGGCGGATCCGTCACGTACAGCTGGGCCACGTCCGCGCCGGACCGGTTCCCGACGTTGGTGACCGTCGCCGACACCTGGACGTCCTGGGTTCCGTTCACCACTGGGGTGACCCGCAGGTTGCGGTAGGCGAATTTGGTGTAGGACAGCCCGTACCCGAACGGGAACAGCGGCTGGATGTCGTTCGCGTTGTACCAGCGGTAGCCGACATCCAGGCCCTCGGAATACTGGACCGTGGTCCCGTTGCCGGGGAACTGGGCCGTGGTGGACGCGGGTACCTGGGACAGGTTCTGCGGGAACGTGACCGGCAGGTGGCCGCTCGGGTCGGTCTGGCCGAACAGCACGCTCGCCAGCGCGGTGCCGCTGTTCTGGCCCGGGTACCAGGCGTCCACGACGCCTGCCACCTGGTTCAGCCAGGGCATGACGACCGGCGCGCCCGCGTTGATGACGACCACGGTGTGCGAGTTGGCCGCCGCCACCGCGGAGATCAGCTCGTCCTGCGCGGACGGCAGGTTCAGGCTAAGCCGGTCGGTCGCCTCCGATTCGGTGTCATCGGAGACCACCACCACCGCGGTGGCCGCCGACTTGGCCGCGGTCACCGCGGCGGCGATGCCCGGGGCCAGCGCGGACGGCGTGCCCCAGGTCAGCGCGGACGACGAGCCCGAGATGCCGAGCGTGTACGTCTGGCCCTCGGTAAGGCTTACCGGGACCGAATAGGTGTGCACCGGGGGAGTGCTGGGGTCGTCGATGATCTGCTTGCCGTTCAGGGTGAGGTAGGTCGGCGTGTAGCAGCCGCAGTCGTTGGTCACCGCGAGCACGTACGTGCCGGTCTCGGGCGCGGTCAGCGTTCCGGTGTAGCTGCCGCCGAACGCCGTGGGCGCGTAGGCCGGCGACAGATCGGTGGCGGGGATGGCCGGCAGCGACGTGTCCGTCGGCAGGCCCTGGGTGTAGCTCACGTGGGTGCCCGATCCGGCCGCCGCCTCGATGCCCTGCAGCGGGCTCACGGCCGCCGACGGGAGCACGTAGGCGCTGCCCCCGCCGCCGTAGGTCGGCGAGGCCGAGGCGGACGGGCCGATCACCGCCACGTTCCCGGCCGAGGCCGCCGGCAGGGGGAGCACGGAGCCGGAGTTCTTCAGCAGCGTGGTGCCCGTCTCGGCGACGTCGGTGCCGACCGCCTGGTGCGCCGGCGTGGTGACGGGCGTGCTGGTCGAGCCCGTCCGCGGGTTGGCGATCAGGTTGAAGCGGAACATCTCGGTCAGGATCCGCTGCACCATCGTGTTCAGCACGGACTGGGGAATCGTCCCGTTCTCAACCGCGGTCTCCAGCGGGGCGCCGAAGTTGGTGTTGAACGGCTGTTCCTGGTCGGTGCCGTCCACCGCACCGTCGGTGCCGTGCAGCGCCCCGTAGTCAGAGGTGACGAACCCGGGGAAGTCCCACTGGTCCCGCAGCACGTTGGTCTCGGTGTAGGCGTTGTTGCAGGCGGCGTTGCCGTTGATGTAGGAATACGCGCACATCACCGAGGCCGCGCCTGCGTCCTGGACCGCCGCCTGGAAGGCCGGCATGTAGATCTCCTGCAGCACGCGGTCGCTGACGATGTCGTCGTCGGCCGGTGTGTTGCGGTAGGTCTCCTGGTTGTACGCGTCGAAGTGCTTGACCTGGTCCAGCTCGCCCGTGCTTTGCACGCCCTCGATCTCGTTCGTGGCCAGCGAGGCGTTGAGGTACGGGTCCTCGGTGTAGGTCTCGAAGGAACGGCCCCAGCGCGGGTCACGGTCGATGTTGACCGTCGGGCCCAGGTTGACGCTCGCCCCCTTGCCGACCTCCTCGGACCCGATGACCTGGCCGTACTGGCTGGCCAGCGACGGGTCGAAGGTAGCGGCCAGCGCGACGCCCGCGGGCAGCTGGGTGACGTCCGTCAGCCCGTCGGCCACGCCATTCGGCCCGTCTTCCTCGCCCATGGCCGGGATGCAGAGGCTGGGGATACCGGCCATGTAGAAGACGTAGGGGTTGGTCGTGCCCTGGCCCTCGACCATGGTGATCTCGTCGGGGATCGTCATGTGGCTCATGAGCTGGGCGACCCGCTGCGCGATGGGCGCGTGCGAGGTGGCCCAGGGGCACGCGGCGGTGGCGGCGTCCCGGCTGGCCGGGGCGCTGGTGTGGGCCGGGCTACGGGCGGCGGCGCCGGCCGGTACCGCGATCAGCGCGGCTCCGCCGGCGGCGAGGAGGACCGCGGTCACCCGGCCGGCCCTGGGAAGTGCTCGATGGCGTTGGAAGAAGGGACGACGATCTGGTGCATGGGACATACCGTTGCCTCCGATGCGTTCCGCCTTTGGACCGATCAGCCGAAAGTGGGCAGGTATGGTAGATCAACAATTTAACACGGTATCTATCAGGCACCAAAGCCCTGAACTGCCCCTTAACGGTCAGCAAGACATAAAAAAAACGTAAAAGAAACATCGCGCACGGTGAACGCTAACAATTTCGAAAGTTGTCAATCGGGGACGCAGCGGCCTGCGGCCGACTCGCCGTGGCGGCCTGTCCAGCGTGCGGGGCCGCCCCCGGCGCGGCAGAATGCAGGGCGTAGGCACCGCCGGCCCGCCCAGAACAGTCAGCCAGAGTAAGTAGCCGTCAGCGAGAAAGCGGATAGCAAACGTGACGAAGCCCGTCGAGCAACCGGTCCACGCGTCCGTTCGGATTCCCGCGCCGGGCGGGGAACCTGAGCCGGCCGCCGCTACCCCGGCGCAGGGCAGCACCTCGCGTGTGGTCCCGCTGCCCGTCAGCCGTCGGATCGCCGACGAGCTCGGTGTCCGGACCGAACAGGTCACCGCGACGGTCGAGCTGCTCGACGGCGGGGCCACGGTGCCGTTCATCGCCCGCTACCGCAAGGAAATGACCGGGGCGCTGGATGACGCCCAGCTGCGGACGCTCGAGGAACGGCTGCGTTACCTGCGGGAGCTGGACGAGCGGCGGACCGCGATCCTGGAGTCGATCCAGGCCCAGGGCAAGCTCGACGACGCGCTCGAGCAGCGGATCATGGCGGCCGACTCCAAGGCGCGACTGGAAGACATCTACCTGCCCTACAAGCCGAAGCGGCGGACGAAGGCCCAGATCGCCCGCGAAGCCGGCCTGGAGCCGCTGGCCGGCCTGCTGCTCGCCGAGCCGGACCACGACCCGCAGCAGGCCGCTGCCCCTTACGTCAGCCCGGACGGCGGCGTCGCCGACGTAGCCGCTGCCCTGGACGGGGCCCGCGCCATTCTGGTGGAGCGGTTCGGTGAGGACGCCGACCTGATCGGTGAGCTGCGCGAGCGGATGTGGTCCGCCGGGCGGCTCGTGGCCCGGGTTCGGGCCGGCCAGGAGGAGGCCGGCGCCAAGTTCGCCGACTACTTCGATTTCACCGAGCCGTTCACCCGGCTGCCCTCGCACCGGATCCTGGCCGTGTTCCGGGGCGAGAAGGAGGAAGTCCTCGATCTGACCATGGACGCCCAGGACGAGACGGCGGATGCCCCGGACAGCGGCCTGGCCGGGGCGCCATCCCGGTATGAGGAATCCATCGCCGGCCGGTTCGGCATCACCGACGCGGGGCGGCCCGCCGACCGGTGGCTGACCGAGACCGTCCGCTGGGCGTGGCGGACCCGGATCCTGGTCCACCTGGGCGTCGACCTGCGGATGCGGCTGTGGCAGCGGGCCGAGGACGAGGCTGTGCGTGTCTTCGCCGCCAACCTGCGCGATCTGCTGCTGGCCGCCCCGGCCGGCGCGCGCCCGACGATGGGGCTGGATCCGGGCTTCCGCACCGGGGTCAAGGTCGCGGTGGTGGACGGCACCGGCAAGGCGGTCGCGACCGAAACGATCTACCCGCACGAGCCGCGCCGCCGCTGGGACGAATCGATCGCCATCCTGGCCCGGCTGGCCGCGGCACACGGCGTCGAGCTGATCGCGATCGGCAACGGCACCGCTTCCCGCGAGACCGACCGGCTGGCGGCCGACCTGATCCGGATACACCCAGAGCTCAAGCTGATCAAGGTCGTGGTGTCGGAGGCCGGCGCGTCGGTCTATTCGGCGTCCGCGTACGCATCCCGGGAACTGCCCGGCATGGACGTGTCGCTGCGCGGCGGGGTCTCGATCGCCCGCCGCCTGCAAGACCCGCTGGCCGAGCTGGTCAAGATCGACCCGAAGTCCATCGGGGTCGGCCAGTACCAGCACGACGTCTCCGAATCCAAGCTGTCCCGCTCCCTCGACGCCGTGGTGGAGGACGCCGTCAACGCGGTCGGGGTCGACGTCAACACCGCGTCGGCGCCACTGCTGGCCCGGGTGTCCGGGATCAGCAGCGGGCTCGCGGACGGGATCGTGGCGCGCCGGGACACCGCCGGGCCGTTCCGGAGCCGCCGCGCGCTGACCGAGGTGCCGCGGCTCGGCCCGAAGGCCTTCGAGCAGTGCGCCGGATTCCTGCGCATCCCCGGCGGCGACGACCCGCTGGACGCCTCCAGCGTGCACCCTGAGGCCTATCCCGTGGTCCGGCGCATCCTGGCCGCGGCCGGCACGCGGATGCCGGGCCTGATTGGCAACACCGCCCTGCTGCGGACGCTCCAGCCGCAGAGCTTCGCCGATGACCGGTTCGGCGTGCCGACCGTCACCGACATCCTCCACGAGCTGGAAAAGCCGGGACGTGACCCCAGGCCGGCGTTCAAGACCGCCGCCTTCGCCGAGGGCGTGGAGACGATGGCCGACCTGACCCCGGGGATGGTCCTCGAGGGTTCGGTGACCAACGTGGCAGCGTTCGGTGCATTCGTCGACATCGGCGTGCACCAGGACGGCCTGGTGCACGTGTCCGCGATGTCCCGCAACTTCGTCTCGGACCCGCGCGAGGTCGCTAAGCCGGGCGATGTGGTGCGGGTGAAGGTGCTCGGTGTCGACATCCCGCGCAAGCGCATCTCGCTCACCATGCGGCTGGATGACGAGCCGGACGGCCGCGGGGCAGATTCATCCAGCCGAACGGGCCGTGGTTCGGCGGCCACCAGCCGCGAGCGCACGCCTGCCGGGGCCCCCCGTCCGGGACCGCCCGACCGGCCGGGCGGCCCGCAGCGTGGTGCTGACGAGGACGGCAGCCGGCGCGGTGGCCATGACGAAGGCGGCAACCGGCGCGGTGGCCATGACGAAGGCGGCAACCGGCGCGGTGGTCAGCGCGGGGCTGGTCAGCGCGAGGGTGACCGGCGCGGGGACAACCGGCGCAACGAGCCGCCCGGCAACAGCGCGATGGCCGACGCGCTCCGCCGGGCCGGCCTAGCGGGCGGCGCCAGCGGGGGAGCCGGCTCAGGGGGGAACGGCAAGCCGTCCCGGGACGACCGGCGCCGCGGCCGCTGACCCGCGCCAGCTGCCGGGCCGGCCCAGGCGGCAGGCCCAGGCGGCAGGCCCAGGCCCAGGCCCAGGCGGCAAGCACCGG
>Ga0302183_10001499_pt1 | contig 10975 bp, 8 predicted proteins | sample I_Palsa_N3_2_FD_200232 | JGI IMG/M metagenome (GOLD analysis project Ga0302183, IMG submission 200232) | Peat permafrost microbial communities from Stordalen Mire near Abisko, Sweden - I_Palsa_N3_2 | ecosystem: Environmental > Terrestrial > Soil > Palsa > Peat permafrost | place: Sweden: Abisko...
GGCCGGTTTACTGAGGTCGACGTGGTCCGCCAGGTCGTGGGGGTAGGCAGCGTGGGGATGCAGGTCTACCTGGTGCTCCTGGAGGGCCGCAGCGGCGCCGACCCGTTGTTCCTGCAGATCAAGCAGGCCGGGCCGTCGGTGTATGAGGCCCACACCGAGCCCAGCCGCCACGGCAACCACGGCGCGCGGGTGATCAGCGGCAAGCGGCTCGTCCAGAGCGCCACCGACATTTTCGCCGGGTGGGGCTCGCTCGGCGGCAAGGACTATTACGTGCGGCAGTTCCGCGACATGAAGATCATCCCGAGCACGGAGCTGATCGCCCCTCGCCTCGCCGAGTTCGCCACCGCGTGCGGCGAGACACTGGCCCGGGCCCACGCCCGCACCGGCGATCCGGTGGCCATTGCCAGCTACATCGGGAAGGGCCCAAAATTCGCTGCCGCGATCGGCCTGTTCGCCCGGGTGTACGCCGACCAGAATGAGCGGGACCATGCTCAGCTGGTAAGCGCCATCGCTGCCGGCGCCGTTGAGAGCCTGCCAGGGTGACCGACTGACCTGTCGTGAGCAGGCTCCTCCGCTGCAGATCCGCAAGCCCGTCAGGCAGCCCGCCCCGGAGGAGCCGCTCCGGATGGATCATTGTCGTCATCGCGTCCGGCCATGCGCATCGATCGGCCAAGGCGACACTATCGACCGGATGTAAACCCCAACCAGCGCTCAGATGTCTACCCTCGCAGCACTAGCGGTGGCCGCATCCGCGTCATGCGCCGCCCAGCGAGGCCATCTCCCGGCCGGGCTGTGGCATGATCATGATGACGGTAAGCGGGGAGGCCTCGTGCCGGATGCGATCGTCGTCAAGGGCCTGACGAAAAACTACGGGGACTTCGTCGCACTGCGCGGTGTCTCCTTCACCGTCGAGGCAGGGACCATCTTCGGGCTCCTGGGCCCGAACGGGGCCGGGAAGACGACGGTGGTCCGGATCTTGGCCACCGTGCTGAAGCCGTCCGGCGGCGGGGCGACCATCCTGGGTACTGATGTGGTCAGGCAGCCAGAGTGGGTCAGGTTTGACATCGGGCTGGCTGGCCAGTTCGCGGCGGTAGATGAGCAGCTGACCGGCCGGGAGAATCTCAGGCTGGTCGGACGGCTGGCGCAGCTGCGCCCGAAGCTGATCCCGGCCCGTGCGGACGAGCTGCTGGAGCGTTTTGGGCTCAGCGACGCCGCGAACAAGCCGGTGAAGGCGTACTCCGGTGGCATGCGCAGGCGGCTGGACATCGCTTCCGCGCTCGTCCAGCGGCCCCGGGTGCTGTTCCTGGATGAGCCGACCACCGGCCTGGACCTGCAGAGCCGGGGGCAGCTGTGGAGCATGATCCGTGAGCTCGTGCGAGGCGGGACCACGGTGCTGCTGACGACCCAGTACCTCGAGGAGGCAGATCAGCTGGCTGGCCGGATCGCGGTCATCGACAACGGCCAGATGATCGCCAACGACACCCCGGCCCGGCTCAAGGCGGTGTTCGGCAGCACGATCCTGGAGCTGGGCTACCTCGGCGCCGAGGCCGCATCCCGTGCGGCCGCGATGCTGGCCGCCAGCCAGGGTGATCACCTGGAGCTGGACCGGACGACCGTGCGGCTCAGGACTCAGGACAGCGCCCAGGTGCTCAGCGAGGTGCTGCCGAGACTGGAGCAGGCTGGCCTGCGGCCCAGCCACCTGCTGGTGCGCGACCCGAGCATGGACGATGTGTTCCTCGCCCTGACCGGCAAGCCAGGCGCGGATGCCCAGCCGGCCGCCGACGTGGCGGCCGGCCCTGGCGCGGGCGGGAATGATCGACCAGCAGGCGGGGGAAGCACGGCATGAGCGAGCCGAAGGGCGCCGGCGGCGCCTGGACTAAGGAGCGACGGAGGAGCGACGAGGGAAGGCGCCGCCTCGGAGGCGCCCGGAGGCGAGCGGGAGACACGGCATGAGCTATTCGCCGGACACGGTCAGTGCGGTGGACGCATCGCTGGCCGCGGGCTTCCCAGCCGCCGAGCGCCGGCCGCGTGACTGGCTTTCGCCTGCCCGCGATACCTTCGCGATCACCTGGCGCAACCTGATCGGTATCCGGCGGGTGCCGCAGCTGGTGGTCTTCACACTGATCCAGCCGGTGATCTTCGTCCTGCTGTTCACCTATGTCTTCGGCGGGGCGATCAAGGGGCTGCCACCCGGCCTGACGTACGTTGACTACCTGATCCCGGGTGTATTCGTGCAGACCGCGGTCTTCGGCTCGATCATCACCGCGGTGGGGATGGCGACCGACCTGAAAAGCGGGATCATCGAGCGGTTCCGCTCGCTTCCGATGTCGCCCTCGGCTGTCCTCGTCGGGCGCTCGATGAGCGATCTCACCAGGAACGTCTTCGTGGTGATCCTGATGGGGGCGGTGGGCTTCCTCGTTGGCTTCCGTTACAGCAGCGGACTGGGCAAGTTCCTGCTCGGCATGCTGCTCGTGCTGGCCTTCGGCTACGCGCTGTCGTGGATCTTCGCGATGGTCGGCATCGCGGTCAAGGACCCCGAGACGGCACAGGCGGCCGCGTTCCCGATCCTCGCCCCGCTCGTGTTCGCCTCCTCGGTCTTCGTGCCGGTGAGCACGATGCCGGGCTGGCTGCAGCCGTTCGCGGAGAACCAGCCGGTCTCGCTGACGGCGTCGGCGGCCCGGCACCTGATGATCGGGACCGCGGCAGGTAACGATCTGCTCTGGTCGTGCGTCTGGCTCATCGGCATCATCGCGGTGTGCGCCCCGCTGTCGGTATGGCTCTACAGAAGGTCCGTCTAGTGCACTGACGACGCGTCCGGATCGATGAAATCGTCACCGCGGGCGCGGGCGCCGGCCGGGGGGTGCATAGACTCTCGGAAAGAGATCATCCACGGCGTGCAGGCTGGGGCAGGGTCCGGAACGGCTCCACGAGTTGACGGTGCGATCACAAGTGCAGGGAAGGCAGAGGGCGCGTGACTAATTTTCCCGCCAACCGCGAAATCGGATCGGCAGGATGAGCGAAGGGGGCGCCCCCGTCCCCGACCTGTACCTCGTCGTCGGGTATGACGGGTCTCCGCCAGGCAACCGGGCGCTCGATACCGCGGTCAATCTGTTGCACGGCCGCGCGGGCAGCATCGAGGTCGTGTACATCGCTCACCTGCCCAGCATCGACATGCTGTCGGCCGACGCCGTCGGCCAGATGGAAGTCGACTTCGACGAGATCGAGCGGGACCTGCGCACCGCGGCCGAAAAGCAGCTGCGCGGCCGTGAGGAGCGCTGGGGGTTCGAGCGGCGCCAGGGCCCCATCGCGGACGAGCTGATATCAGCCGCCACACGTATCCGCGACAGCCACCCGGGCGACAGTGTGGCGATCGTGGTCGGAAGCTCCTCGCACGCCATGCACCGCGTGATCGGTTCGGTGGCCGTGATCCTGGCCCACCGCGCACCGGTCCCCATCGTGATCGTGCCCTAGCACGTTAGGCGGGCAGTCCCGCGCCAGCTGCCGATCACCAGAAGCCAGGCAGGTGCCCGTCCACCGCGTTTGGGGGTGTTGCCGGCCGGCATCGCCCCCAATGCGCAAAGGGCGATGGGGCCGCCGCATTCCCGGCTCTAGATGATGCCGAGCTCGTGGCCCCGTCGCACCGCGTCGTGCCGGGTCGAGACGCCGAGCTTGCGGTAGACAGCACGGGTGTGGCTCTTGACCGTGTTTGCTGACACGTAAAGCTCCTGGCCGATCTCACGCGCGGACAGGGTTCCCCGGAGCAGCTGCAGCACGGCCCGCTCGCGTTCGCTCAGCGGCTCAGCGGGAAGCCCGGCCGGAGGCGGCCCCACCAGCCGTCGGTCAAGGCGTTCCAGCCGGTCAAGCTGGGCTGCCGCGCCATCGGGGAACGCCGCCAGCACGTCGCGTGCCTCACCGAGCAGCGCGCCGGCGCCAGACTGGTCGTCCAGCTCCAGCAGTACAGAGGCCAGCCGCAGCAGAACTTCTACCGTCGGCCATGGACTGACGCCCGACCATCGGCGGCGGGCCCGGAGCGCGCCCTCCAGCTCGTCGCGGGCCTCCAGGAACCGGCCCTGAGCCGCGAGGACCACCCCGACGGCGATGGCGGCGAGCGCAGCCTGCGGGACCTGGCTCAGGCCAGCCACCTCGTCAGCCACCATGTCCCTGGCCATATCGGCCATCTGCTCGGCCTGGCCGAGCCTGCCCTGCTCCACCGCCACGAGGGACATCATGACGGAAGCGTTCAAGCGAGCCAGGGCCAGCGATGGCCCGCTGAACAGCAGAGGCTCCAGCTGCCGCGCTGCCGCCTCAAACTCACCACAGAAATAGAGCGCCGCACCGTAGCTGGACCGGGCCACCCCATACCACGGTGACGCCGGGTTGGTCTCCAGCTCGACGGCCTGCGCCGCTGACACGCGCATCCGGGCCAGCCCGTTGGCCCCGAAGGTCCCGTCCAGCAGCGCTGCTGACGACCGCAGGGACCGGATGCCATCTGGCAGCGGTCCCTGATCGCCGCCTGCCGCTACCACCGGAAGCCATCGCCAGACCGCCTCGCGATCACCCGTCAGCGCGGCAACCCAGGCTGCGCTATGCGCGGCCAGCGGACTCGTACCGATGTTGTCATCGCCGAGCGAGCGAAGCCAGCTACGCACGGTAGCCACCTGGCCCGCGTCCATGTACCGGTACCAGTGCTGCGCGATGAGGGTGGCCGACCGGGTGACGTCGCCAGCCGCCAGTGCGTGACCGATAGCCTCGTCGGCTGATCCCCGCTCCAAATACCAGGCGCTGGCCCGCTGGTGCAATGCGGGGATTGCGCCGGGCTCGGCACGATCAAGCTGTCCAAGCAGCAACTGCGCGAAAAGATGATGGTAGCGAAACCATTCCCGCTTATCGTCCAGTGCGATGAGAAACAAGTTCTCACGTTCGAGCTTATCAATGACATCCCGGGCATTCACCGTCCCGGTCACCGCGTCGCACAGCGGCGCGGTGAACCGGCTCAGTACTGCCGTTCGCATTAGAAATTGCTGAATAGGTTCCGGCTGACGGCCGATTACCTCTTCGGCCAGGAAATCCACGATATAGCGATTACCGCCGGTAAAGTCACGGGCAAAATTGGCCGGAGCAGGGTGGTCGCGGAGAGACAGCGCCGCCAGGTACAAACCGGCGGGCCATCCTTCAGATAGCTCGACGAGCTCGGACAGGTCATGGTCGCTCAGTTTGACGGAGGCCACCTGCTGGATGAGCGCGTCCGCCTGTTCCGCTGTGAACCGGAGATCCGCCATCCGGATCTCGGCCATCTCCCCCGCTGCTCTCAGCTTACCCAGGGACAGCGGCGGTTCGGCCCGGGTGCTCAGTACGACCTGGACGGTGGGCGGGAGGCGGAGCAGCAGGAACTCAAGCTGATCATGGCAGCGACGTTCCCTGATGAGGTGGTAGTCGTCAAGAATGATGACCATCGGCGCCGCGAGCGCGGACAACTCGTTGACTAGACGCGAGAGCGCATCGCTGACCGCGGGCACCTGCCGGTGCAGCGAACGCAAAATCGGGTCCGCGCCGAGGTCAGGACGAACACGCTGCAATGAGGTAATGAGGTGCTGCCACAATCGCGCGGGGTCATTATCGCCGGGGTCAAGTGAGATCCACGCCAATGGCTGCCGGGCAGCTGCCTCGGACCCCCATTGCGCCAGGAGAGTTGTCTTGCCGTAGCCCGCGGGTGCGTCTATCAGCACAAGCTTGGCCACAATATTGTCCAGTTCGTGCGCCAGCGCGGGGCGCTTCACCCAGTCCTTGCGGATACGAGGAATGTGCAGCTTACTGTCCAGTACGACGTCGAAGCTGGGCCGCGGTGCCGCTGAGACAGAAGCAGCCCGCACCGGCCCCCGATCTACCGTCGAATGCTCGCTTAGCCCAGGCACCATCCCGCACCCCCATAACGGAGCATAACGCATGCTTCGTGAACCAGACGTGAACACTTTTGGCGGTCCCGAGGGCCGCCTGGGGCTAACGATTGCAGTCCGGCGAAAGGTCATGAGATCGCCTCAATATGCGAATGGGATTGCACCGGATGCTCCCCTGCCAGGCCCTTTCACCCGGGTGATATCCGCCCGGATGACCCCAGGACGGTTGACAGCTCACCCTTGTCGGAGAGTAACTGTCACGGGTGAGCCGGCCTGTCATGGCCCCTGGTTAGCGGACAGGTCCGATGCCCTGGGCAGTTTGAGGGGGAGAGTGAGGGCACCGCGATGGCGTCAAGCGCAACGAGTTCTTCTCGGCCGCGGGTTACCAGTCCCGAAGACACGATCATTGCCGCCAAGATCGCCGTACCCGGCTTGCCTCCCTGGCTGGTCTCCCGGCCCCGAATCAACGAGCGGATCAGGGCTGGAGCGCAGGGTCCGCTCACCCTGGTCAGCGGGCCTCCAGGAGCAGGCAAGACGATGGCGATCGCATCGTGGGCGGCCGCCCGGGCCGGCCCGTTCCCCATCGCCTGGGTCACACTCGATGAGTACGACAACCGGCCCAAGACCTTCTGGTCTTACATCGTCGAGGCCCTGCGGTGCGCTGGGGTGGACGTACCGAGAAAAGTCTGGGCGTCCGGGCAGGGCCGCGCCGACTACGGATTCCTGGTCAGGCTCGCGGCGGCGATAGAAAGACACGGTTCGCCCGTCGTGCTGGTTCTCGATGACCTCCATATGGTGACCGCGCCCCGGCCATTGAGCGGGCTAGCCCAACTGCTCAGGAACGCACAGCCATCCTTGAGCATCGTCATAGCATCCCGCAGCGATCCGCTCCTGCCGTTGCACCGCTACCGGCTGGCCGGCGAGCTGACCGAGATCCACGCCGACGACCTCGCGTTCACCGTCGATGAAGCCGGGCTGCTGATGAAGTACCACGGCGTGCGGCTGGGTGCAGAATCGCTGGCGTTCCTCAACGACCGGGCGGCCGGGTGGGTGGCGCCCCTGCGTCTGGCCGCGATCTCGATGAAGCATCACCCCGACCCGGGCCAATTCGTCAAAGAGTTCGCCACCGAGGACGGTGCCGTCGCGGGCTACCTGGCCGCGGAGGTGCTCAATACCCTGCCGGCCAGCATGAGATCCCTCCTCTTGCGCACGAGCATTCTTGAGCGCGTCAATGTCGAACTGGCCAGCGAGCTCGCCAGTCAGGAGTCCGCCACCGCCCTTCCGGCGCTCGCCCTGGCCAATGCTCTCATCCAGCCCGTGGGTGGCGGCTGGTACCGCTATCACCCGCTGTTCGCCGAGGTTCTGCGCCTGAAGCTGCAACGCGAATCCCCAGAATTGGTACCTGACCTGCACCGGCGGGCGGCTCAGTGGCTCCGGGCAAACCGGACGCCCGCCGAGGCGGTCCGGCAGGCCGCGGCGGCCGGCGATTGGCAGCTCGCCGCTCGGATAGCGATTGATGAGCTTGCGGTGGACCAGCTCATCGAGCCACATGGCATCGAGCCGCTCGCCGAGGTACTGCAGCACATGCCGCACAGCCAGGACTGGAGCGAACCGCAACCGTTGCTGGTCACGGCCGCGCTGGGTCTCTCAAGCGCCGGCACGGACTCTGTCGGTGCATCGCTCGCTGTCGCCGACGGCATGCTCGACCAGATTCCGGCTGATGACGAGATCCCGTCCCGGCTCGCCCGGGCCGTGATAAGCCTCCGCCTGGCGCACCGCACCGGGGATCTCGGCGCGGCCAAGCTCGCGGCTGCTGATGCTGCAGCGCTCGCGGCCAGGATTCCCGGCGATCAGCTGACGCTACATCCTGATGTGACCGCACAGGTGATGGCGGGTCGCGGCGCAGTGGAACTGTGGTCAGGCCATTTCGATCAAGCAGAGACCTCCTTCCGGGCGGCGGCGGCGATCGCGCGCAATACGTGGCAGCGAGCCGACTGCCTTGGCCACCTCGCGCTCCTGGAAGCCCTCTGCGGCCGGCTGAGCCACGCCGCCGAGCTGGCCTTGGAGGCGGCCGGGGTACATGGGGCCGGCGACGCCAAGACGGATGAGTGCTCCAGCCGGGCGGCGATGGTCGCCCTGGCCTGGGTTCATGTCGAACGCAACGAGTTGCCGGAAGCCCGCCGCTGGCTGCGGCATGCCGATGAAGCGCTGCAGCTTCGCCCGGACAAGCTGATCGGCGTCCTGGCCTGCCTCGTGGCGGCGCGCGGCTCCCTGGCCCAGAGGCACGCAGGGTCGGCGCTGGAGCTGGTCGCCCGCGCGTTGCGCGGGTGGTCGCCCGCGCCCTGGCTGGAGCGGGACCTTACGCTGGCCGAGGCCCAGGCTCACCTGCTAGAAGAAAATGTCCCGGCCGCGGTTGATGCGGCCCGCCGGGCTGGTGCAGGCACTTCGGTTGACGCGGCGGCCGCCTTGGCCGGTGCCTGCCTGGCCGCCGGGGATATCGAGGCCGCCAGGCAGGCGCTTACCAGGGTCGCGGCCGCTGCCGAGCTGGCACCGGATCATGTCTGCCTGCCGGTGTGGCTGGCCGATGCTCATCTGGCGCAAGAGACGGGAGATCAAGCACGCTCCCAGGGCTTGCTCGAGCGTGCCGTGCGACTCGCCGAGAGCGAGCAGTTGCGACTGCCGTTCGTCATAGAACGAGCCTGGATGCAGGGCGCACTGCAGCGCAATCCCGACCTTGCCCTTGCCTTCCGGCATCTGATGCAGCCACCCGCGATGATCCGGGGCGCCTCAACCCGGTCCCGGATAAACCGGCCCCGGACGATCCCCCCGGGCAAGCCAGCCATCACTCCACCGCGGCAAGTCGCGGCAGCGCAATCAACACCGCTGATCGTAGAGAAACTCAGCGAACGCGAGCGTGAAGTGCTGGAGCACGCGTCGCAGATGCTGGGCACAGCCGAGATCGCGGCCGAGATGTTCGTCTCGGTCAATACCGTCAAGAGCCACCTGAAGAGCATTTTCCGCAAGCTGGGTGCAGCCAGCAGGAACGAGGCCGTCCGCCGTGCGCGCCAGCTCCAGCTGATCTAGGTCGGCCAGGTGCGGCCCGCGTACGGTGACGATACGCCGGGATCCTCGTGGCGCTAGCCGCGAATGACCGCTTCAGCATCACCTCCCACGGGTGAGGCCGGAACTGCATTGTTCACTGCGCGAGTGAAGCGGACGCGCCTCTCCGGGTACACCATCCCGGCCAGAACGGAGCAAACGCCCCCGCAGCCGTGTTCCGGCTGCGGGGGCGTGCGTCGTTCGAAGCCACCTTCATCGAGGCGGTCGCCGGCTATTCCGGCCGCGTCGCCTGCTTCGAGGCCGAAGCCTGGCTCGTGAAGCAGCAGCCGCCGAACCACATTAACGCGGCTGGATCAGGCTAGTACCTTGGCCTTCTCCTGCTCGTATTCCTGATTGGTTATCGCTCCCCGGTCGTGCAGGTCGGCGAGTTTGGTGAGCTGATCCGCCGTACTGGTGGGTGCAGCCACCTCGTCCTGGAGGTACTTGCGGAGCGCATCATCCTGCTGCTGGGCCTGGTGCTGGGCCCGCTCGTGCATCTTGTCGCCGCGGGCGATCAGGTAGACCACGACCCCGATCAGCGGAATAAGCAGTACGAACAAGAACCAGAGAGCTTTACCCCCGCCGGACAGATCGCTGCTGCGGAAGATGTCGATGATCACGGTGATCAGGATCCAGAACCAGATCACCCACAGGAACAACTCGAGGATCGTCCAGAAGACGTTGAGCAAGGGATAATTCATGGATTCTCTCCTTCGAACGAATATCCACGGGGCTGACGTCCGCACAGCCGGGGCGGACCTTTGCTGAGAAGTATCTCTATCTGCGCGACCCTGCTCATCATCCCCAGCGGGGGATGTCTGTCCCTCAAGCCGCTGAGAGGCTTCAGCGCAGAGGGGCGGACAGACCATTCCCCGAGCGTTTGCGGACTCTCGATTAGTTGATAATCGGCCCGCCGAGAGAGAGGGGTACGACATGGCAATCGGGCCAGTGCAGCTCATCGTGCTGGGCTTCAGCCAGCCTGACTTCCACGGAGAGATCATCGCGGCGCTGGAGCGGCTGCGGGAGAGCGACACCATTCGGGTCATCGACTCGATGGCTGTCTACAAGGACGCGGACGGGAAGCTGGAGGTGGAGCACCTCAGCAACCTGTCCACCGAAGAAGCCGTCGAGCTGGGCAGCAAGATCGGTGCCCTCATCGGACTTGGCATCGAGGGTGAAGACGGCGTAGAGGCAGGAGCAGCTGCCGGCGCAGAGGCGGCCGCAGCTGGGGTAAGCGTGTTCTCCGAAGAGGAGGCCTGGGATGTGCTGGAAGACATCCCGAACGACTCCGCCGCGGCCCTGGTCCTGCTCGAGCACCACTGGGCCGTACCGCTGCGCGACGCGATCGTGCGCGCGGGCGGATTCCGCCTGAGCGACGGCTTTATCAGCCCACTCGACCTCGTCGACATCGGGCTGCTGTCGGCCGAGGAAGCTGAGGAGCTTCATGCCATGGAGACGTCTGCGGCAGCAGCAACGTAGCCCTCGGAAAGCGGTCATAGAGGAGGAATGACATGTTCGGAGCACGCAGGGTCGCCCGGCGCACCAGTCGTCGCACCGCACGCCGTGTCGACCGTCGCCGTAGGTAACGGCGGTCAGTGATAACACGAGCCCTGACCCCGCCTAGGGGTCAGGGCTCGCGGCCAGCAACCTCCAGTGCCCTAGACCCGCACTGGGGGGCGTGATGGCGCCGCAGCGAGGGCCGTCCACGCTGCACGGCTTTCCCAGCCTCGCCTCCTTCCGGAAGGGTGAATAGCGATAGGTTGGCGATACCGGGTTCAGCCGCCGGGTGTTCACCAGCAGGCCGAGAGCACGGCGGCGATCTGACCAGCTACCCCCTGGGGGTGATGTGTGGTCACCGCGCGGCGGCCACATTTGATCATGGCCTCGGTAAACGTCCGGCCGGAAGACGCCGGGGTGCACGAGCAGACCAAGCTGAGGACCGGCCGAACCGGGTCAGCTATTTAAGCCCGGGTTGCCGAGTG
>Ga0302183_10001512_pt1 | contig 10941 bp, 7 predicted proteins | sample I_Palsa_N3_2_FD_200232 | JGI IMG/M metagenome (GOLD analysis project Ga0302183, IMG submission 200232) | Peat permafrost microbial communities from Stordalen Mire near Abisko, Sweden - I_Palsa_N3_2 | ecosystem: Environmental > Terrestrial > Soil > Palsa > Peat permafrost | place: Sweden: Abisko...
CGGCGCAACTCGTGGATTTCCATCAAGAAGGCTTTCACTACAAATTCCTGCACGCCGCCCGGCTGCCAGAAAACGCCCTTGGAGTGAATGTAGAGGTGAAAGTGGCGTGGCTCGATCGTACCGAGGGCGCCAGCTTCTTCCGCGGCTTCCCGCTCGGCAGCTTGACTGTGCGAGAGGCGGGCGTCAGTAGAGCCTTTGGGAAAGGTCCACTTATTTCCGCCATTCGTATTCACCAGCAGAAACTCGACTGCCGTTCCCCGCCTGCGGAAGCAGACGGCAGCCACCTGCAACGGCAACGATTTCGAAGCGCGGGGCGAACCCATGGCAGCGATCTCCTGCAAATAGGTTACTGGAAAGATATTTCACGAATGTTAAAGTGCAACAAATATTGTGCAGGTAGGGTAGTTACTGTAGTTACCAGAATGGGACGCGGCCGCTAAAGACCGCGCCCATACACGGGAATCGCCGCTCCGGTTACGTCTTTTCCGGCGTCCCCGGCTAGCCACACGATCAGGCTCGCCACCGAGGCGGGCTGTACCCATGTGGAGACATCCGCGCCCGGCATATCTTTTCGGTTGGCAGGAGTGTCCATGGTTCCAGGCAGGATCACATTCGCGGTAATGCCCGCGTCTTTGTTTTCCAGCGCGACCGTCTTCATCAGCGATACCAGCGCCGCCTTCGACGCGCTATAAGCGCCAATTGTGGGCGCGGGTTCTTCGGCCTGCCGGCTGCCGATCCCGATGATGCGCCCGCCACCAGCCTTGCGCATTTCAGGAATCACCGCCCGCAGGATGTGAAAAGCGCTGTTCAGGTTCGCATCGAACATGCGCTGCCAAGTGGCGTCGTCCATTTCCGCTACGGTCTGCCCGCCAGTGAAACCGCCGACCAGATGGGCCAGCACGTCGATCCTTCCGCAGCGCGCGATCACGCTGGCTACGGCCTTCTTCGCCGCGTCCAGGCTGTCGAGCGTGGCGGGGAGCGCGATGAAATTCGGGTGATCGAAATCAGACTGCTGGATTCGTGGCGCGAGGCCGACGACCGTGAAACCCGTATCCAGCAAGGCCTTGGTGACGTAGGTTCCGAGGCCGCCGTTGGCGCCTGTTACGAAAGCTATGGTTCTTATCATAGAGATTCCGCTCCCGACAGAGACTTATGATAAACGTTATGATTGGCAATTGGTGGTATCGCGATTCTTCGACAAATAAAGTTCCGATGGGGGCATACTATCGACCATGAGTAAGGTTAAATCTGCACCAGAAAAGAAGCGTCTCAGTTTGTCGAAGGACCGACGCAATGTATATGGTGAGTGTCCCACTTCAAGCCGGAAGAACATCAGCCGTGGTAAGCGGCGAGGACACATGGAATTGCGGCGTGCTGCAAATGAGGAACTGCGCTCGCTCAAAGGTGTGACAGCCAAAGGTGATGTGGACGAAATCGAGTCTCGCGCTAGGGACCGCATCCTCGTCCTTTCACGATCCGCGTTTAAGAAAGTTCCCGATGAACCCCTGGGTAAGGTTGTGCTGCGTAAACTAAAATACCGCGTCCGCCGAGCAAAGGGCCGCAAGTCTCGCTGACTGTTGAAAACAGACGTCTACACCACGTTTGCGCACACTCCGCCGAGTCACTTATAGCGAGAGATTACGCCAGCCTTCCCCTCAGCGTCTCCCGATCCAGCTCCTTCTCCCAGATCGCCACCACCAGCGTGGCCACGCCGTTGCCGATCATGTTAACCAGCCCGCGGAACATGCTCATGAAGCGGTCGATGCCAAGGATCAGCGCCATCCCCGCCACTGGAATCGTCGGAATCACCGACAAAGTCGCGACCAACGCGATGAATGAAGCTCCCTGCACCCCGCTGGCTCCCTTTGAGGTCAGAGTGGCCACCGAGAAGATGGTCAGCTGTTGCAATAGCGTCAAGTGTGTGTTGGTGGCCTGCGCCACGAACAACGCCGCGAGGGTCATGTAGAGACTGCTGCCATCGGTGTTAAAAGTGTAGCCGGTGGGAACTACCAGGCCTACCAAAGAGCGCGAGCAGCCCAGTTTTTCAAGCTTCTCCATCAACGTGGGGATTGCAGTCTCTGACGAACTGGTGGCCAGCACTAGCAGAATCTCCTCTTTGATGTGCAGCAGGAACTTCACAATGCTGAATCCCGCGGCCCAGGCGATTGCACCGAGGATAATGAGCACGAAGAAAATCGATGTCAGCCAAAAAGTGGCGATCAGCTTGACCAGCGGTCCCAGCGAGGCGAATCCATACTTGCCGATGGTGAACGCCATGGCGCCGAATGCGCCGATGGGCGCGAAGCGCATCAGAATATTCACCACCCGGAAGACTACTTGGGTGAGAGATTCGAGGATCGCCACGATAGGTTTCGCGCGCGGCCCGGCCGACGACAATCCAAAGCCAAACAGAATCGAGACAAATACCACCTGCAGAATGTCGCCTTTGGCGAATGCGTCAGTCACCGTAGTCGGGATAATGTGCATCAGGAATTCGGTGACGCCTTGTGCCTTGGCTTGCCCCGCGTAGTCAGCAACGGCTTTGGCGTCGAGCGACGCTGCGTTCACATTGAATCCGCTCCCGGGATGAACGACATTACCGACGATCAAGCCAACCACTAAAGCGATCGTGGAAACGATTTCGAAATAAAGCAGCGCTTTCCCGCCTACGCGCCCGACTTTTTTTAGATTTTGCATCCCCGCGATGCCCGTGACGACTGTGCAGAAGATAAGCACCGTGATGATCATGGTGATCATCCGGATGAAGGCATCGCCCAGCGGTTTCATCGCAACCGCATAGGCAGGACTGAGAACCCCCAGCGCGATCGCGATTGCTATGGCGATAAGCACCTGCACCCACAGAGACGCATAGAACGGCTTGCTGCGCGGCTCCGCGGGTGCGGCGTCGGACTGTGAAGCTTCGGTTGGCGCGGGCATGGTTTAGGCTGGCGGGCTTCCTAATTCGCCGGAGCCTCCAGCGTTTTCACCAGCCACGGAATAATCACTTGTTTGAAGATCAGAGGATCCGGCCACACTCCAACCTGCCGGCCCAGATGTCCTCCTTTAGGATTTATCCAGGCCTCTTTCGGAACATCGCCTTTGCTTAACAAGAGATATTCGTCGTCGATAGGAACCTGCGTGTCGAGAACTCCCGCCAGAATAAGCATTGGAGCCATCGGCTTGCCGAGCAATCCCTGATGCACCAGCGACATCTTGGGCAGATAATCGCCCATTTCATCCAGCGTGTGCACGCCCTCCAGAATGTTCATGAGCGCCGGCACTTGATCGAACAAGTATTCGCGATTGCCCACGAGCATGTTCATCAGATAATCCTTCTGAAAAAACTTGTCTACTGGCGGAGACTGCGCGCTGGTTCCGCGCAGCCGCGCACGTTCAACGATCGCCATCTTCGTGGCCCAATACGCGCCCCAACTCACGCCGTGCATGGCGATGCGATTCTTGTCGATCTCCGGCCGCGATTGCGCGTAATCGATGACACGAGACAGCATTCGATCCGCCGTTTCGCTCACTTTGATTGGATTCTGCCCGGTCCCCGGCCCATCCACTGCCAGGTACCCGATTCCGAAAGGAAGAATCGCGCTGAAACTTTCCGTGAGATCCTCCTTGCGGCTGTCGAGGCCGTTCACCGCGATCACCAGCGGTACAGGGCCCTTCGCATTTTTCGGCAGGCGCAGATAGCCGATGATTTCTTTTCCTTCGAAAGGAATGCGTACAACCTCAAGCGGCGGATCGAAAAACTTGGCATGGTCCAGAAATGCTTCGAGAGCTTTTTCATAGGAACGCTGCTTGCCCGGAGACGCGGGAATCGGCCAGCGCCCGAACGAGTACAGCCGCCAGGCTCGAATGTAGTCGGCATTCGCTTTCGTCGGATCGGACTTGTCTTTCTCCAGCGACTTCGCTTCATTGAAGTAGCGATCGGCCACGTGCATGAATCCCGCGGCCCATTCGTCTCTATCGCTGGTATGGATCCTCTCGAAAGCTTCTTTCACGTCGCCGGGATCGAGTCCGATCAGCGGATACTGACCTACTTCGGCGCGGTGAATGGCCTCGACCCTGATTTCGTCGATGGTGCGCTCGCGACGTTCCTCTTTCTGTTGAGCGAAAGCGTTTGTCGAAACAATTGCTAAGAGTGCGAGCGCGGCAACAGTGGAACAGAAGTATTTCTTAATTTTCATGACTTGACCCTTTTCACCTTTCGCTCGCAATGCGAGCGGGTTACGAAAAAAGGCCGGACGGAATTGCGTCCGGCCCCGTGTTCGTGTTTTTCAATCGACCTAGAAAATGAACTTTCCGCCCAACTGCACCGCACGGCTGCCGCCCGAACCAATCACTGGATTGGCTGCTGCCACGTCCGGCGTAGCGCAAGCGCAGCCGAACGGACGCACAGAAGGATCGTTCAAACCGAAACCATTCTGTCCGCCATAGGGATTGGCGAAGTTGGGATGGTTGAGAATGTTGAAGAATTCGGCGCGGAATTGCAGCCGCATGGTTTCTCCGAAATGGAAATTCTTGGCCACGGAGAAATCGAGGTTCTTGAAGCCGTCGTCCTGGAACATGTTCCGGCTCATATTCCCGAATTGCCCGAGCGGCGGAGGAAGCATGATCGAACTGCCGTTCGCGTAGCAGCCGAACAGATTCAGCGAGGCTGTTGAAGCCCCGGCTGTTCCACCGTCGACAGCCAATGCCTGCGTGGCACAGGTGGAATTACTCGCACCGGAGAAATAGGGAATGCCGACACCCTTCTGCGCCTTGAAGTCTGATGTCTTCCCGTAAAAACTCCAGCGAATCGGGCTGTTCGCGGGCGGGCTCACCGGTAAAGGCCCGACGCCCGATGCGTCAGTTCCCTCGTCCATTGGCCCCCAAGGCTGTGGAGTTTCCAGTGTGATGATCGAATTGAGTTCCCACCCCTCGAGTGCCTGGCCATAGCCTTTGCGTCCCGGGACGGCGTAGGTAAATGAAAGAGTCAGCCGCTGGCGAATATCGAAATCGCTGCTGGCGTATTCCGCCGCGGGATTGTGAGCATTCTGTGGCAGTCCGGAGCCGTAACCGAAATCCCAATTCGCGCCCACATCATCGAGGGCGTGAGAATATGTGTAGCCCGCAACCATGCTGAGTCCGTGGTAGTTGCGGGCATTCAGCGTAGCTTGCAGTCCGTTGTAATTTGAGCGGTAGACATTTCCCATCTGGAAGATGTTGGCCAAATAGGGGAACTTGGAGAAGAAGGGCTGATTTGTCTGTTCTCCATTCAGGGCGTCATCGTTACAGTTGCCATAGGCCGGAGCACTTCGCAGGCAAAGTGTAAGCTCGCCCGGATTAGCTGGCGTGCCGATCGTCCAGCCCGAGCCCACCGGCGGCTGATTAATATCTCGAATACCCGTCAGATTCGATCCATGATTGCCCACGTACGCGACTTCCAGCGACAGGTTCGGAGTGAATGCGTGTTGCAAATTCAGCGTCCAGTTCCACACGTAGGGTGTCGTAAGGTTTTGCGCCACGCTCATGATTGGACACGGACTCCCCGGATTGCCACTTGCCGTAATCGGAGTGCAATCGATCGTACTGCCTCCGTAAAGCGGGCCGTTGGCCGGATCCCATGTGGTTCCGCTCAAAAAATTCTTTACCGTGACGTTGCCGGTCGTAATGGTTCCGCCCGACGTATCTCCGGCGGGGTCGATGGGAGCGCCGGTGGGAACGCTGCCGGGACCAAAGGCATTATTGAAAGCGATGAATGACTGCCAGTTTACGGTTTCATAGATCAGGCCGCCGCCGCCGCGCAGCACGGTTCTGCCATTACCGCCGATATCCCATGCGAAGCCCAGGCGCGGACCGAAGTTCGTATGATCGGGGCTATACAGATTGCTGATCTGATGTCCCACCTGCACCATGCCCACGTTCGGGTCGAAATTGCCGAGCAGATCGTGAGCCTCCTGCACCACTGAGCTGAATTCATAGCGCAATCCGAAGTTCACACTTAGATTCTTCGTCGCCCGCCAATCGTCCTGGAAAAATGCTCCATACGCCCAGTTGTGCAGTTGCAGCGTCGGATTTCCAACCTCGACCGTCGACTTGAAGGGCAGGCCCGCAAAGAAATCTTCCAGTGGGCTCGAACCGGCGGGTCCGGGGTTCGGGCTCAAAACGCCACCCAGGAAGTTAATACTTCCACGGGCGTTGCCGTACGCGGCATTCCTGACATCGTTACGATGCAGCTCGCCGCCGAACTTCAGAGCGTGTTTTCCAGCGGTATAGGAAAGGTGATCCACAAACTGCGTGATGGAATCCGGCCCTTGAAATTTCGGCCACTTGAAACCGCCCAGCGTGGTGAAGTAACCACCGAAACCGATGCGGGGCAGTCCTCCGGTCTCGGGGCCGCTTACGCCCGTATCCAAGCCATAAGCGGAGGCGGGTGTATTAATGTCGCCCGGCAAAGTTGGCTGGTACAGCCGGTTATAGCCAAAGCGCGCTTCGTTCACCCATCGAGAGCCGGGAGTCCACACCCAGCTCCCGCCGACAACCTGTGCGCGCGTGTGAATATTGGAGAGCCACTGCGATTGCAATTCCGGAAAGTCTTCCACCGTTCCGGAGTTGTTTCCGAAAAAGTACATGCCGTTAATACTGTGACGCTCGCTGAACCGGTAATCGACTTTGGCGACGAGATTGTTGATGTGGACGATGTTGTTGAAGCCGTTCGTAATCCCGATGCTGGTCGTGTTGTTGGTCGGAAAGCCTTTGCCGTTGCAGGCCACCGAGGTTCCCGTGACGGCACAGCCCGAAATCGATTGGCTGGCCGGGCTAATCGGAACGCCACCCAGTTGCAAGTCGGCGATCACGTCGGGAATGCTGTCGGCGCAATCTCCCGCAAAGCCAAAGGCACAGGTGCCGTTCGACGCTCCGGCTGGAACCATGAAGGGGCTGGTCACTCCCCCGTAATCGTTGCCAACGTTGTAGCGCTGGCCTTCATAAGCGCCAAAGAAAAATGCTTTGTCCTTGATGATTGCGCCGCCCACGCTGCCGCCGAATTGCTCCAGTGTGCGCGGTAATTTTGCGGCAGGGGTAGCATTGAAATAGTTGCGTGCGTCCATTACGCCGTCGCGGCCAAAACCAAATGCGGTCCCATGAATATGGTTGGTACCGGACTTCAATCCCACGTTGATAACCGCTCCCGGCTTCCAACCGTACTCCGCCGGCGGATTTTGCTGGACATTGAATTCCTGAATCGAGTCGATGGGAAGAATGGTCGCGGAATCGCCCGCGATTCCTGCTCCATTGATAACCGCCTGTCCGGAATAGGGCTCGCTGTTAAATAAACCTTCCACGAAGTAGGCGTTATCTTCCGCACGAAGACCATTCGCGCTGGTGGTGGAAAATCCTCCGCCGGGATAACGCATTACGCCTGGCCGCAGTTGCAGCAGATTCTCATAGTTGCGGCCGTTCAGCGGGAGGTCGTTGATTTCCTCGTTGCTCAATGTGCCGCCCAGCGTGGAGGAAGTAGTGTTGAGCAGTGGAACGTCTTCGTTCACGACGACGGTCTCGGAAACCTGGCCGGGCTGCAATGCGAAATCAGCACGAACATCTGTAGCTACTTCAATCGTGACACTTGGCCGCTCCACGGCCTTAAAGCCCTTGGCCTCGACATGGATCTTATAGTTACCCGGAGCGAGGTCTGCGGCCACATAGGCTCCAGCTTCGTCGGTAGTGAGGGTTCGCGAAGTGTCGCGTTGCACGTCAGTCACAACCACAGTCGCGCCCGCGACGGCGGCGCCGGTCGGGTCCGAAACGCTCCCCAGCACGCGACCAGAAGTGGACTGCCCCAATCCAGGTAAACAGAGGGCGCATACCATGAGGAAAGCGAGGACGGTGCCGGAGACAAGTTGGCCCGCGAACGTGGCGGTGCATCGGAATTTCATTAAGCCCTCCGAAGTGCTGGTCCGACAGCCATACCATCGCTGGAACCGCACTGTCAAGGAAATTCGCCCCGACGCGACCCCCTGGGAGCCTCGTTTGTCAGGATCGAGGACCAGGGTTCTAGACTTAAAATCCTTAAGAAATCATAACTTCCCCGAATAAGGCTTGCGTTCTCCCCATGAGATGGCTACCATATGTGGTCATACCACCATACCCACATACCAAAAATGCTTTCTCCCGCCATCTACCGAACAGAAAACCCTGCGCATGCACTGGACCTGCGGTATAGTAGCCGGACCATCGCTAGTTCCCCCCAACTGGCCCGTGCGGGAGATTATCCAGTGTACAAAGTTGTTAGAACTTCAAGGTTGTACGAGCAGATTGTCCAACAGATCGAAGAATCGGTATTAAAAGGAACGCTAAAGCCCGGCGACCAGCTCCCGGCCGAGCGCGAGTTGGCACAGCGTTTGGGCGTAAGCCGCACCGCCGTGCGCGAAGCGGTGAAGACGCTTCGCGAAAAAGGTTTAGTCGAAGCGTATTCCGGCAAAGGAACATTCATCACCGACGGGACCACGCAGGCGGCGCGGCAGTCCTTCGATCTCATGGTAAAGGTTGGTCAGCAGGAAGGCTCGCCGCATCTGGCGGAACTGCGCTTGATCCTGGAGCCCGGCATCGCCGCGCTGGCCGCGGCGCGGGTGCAGGAGTCTGAAATTGTGAGCATGCGCGAAGCAGTGGCGGTGATGGACCGCGCACAGCGCGACCCCGAAGCCTACATCGAAGCCGATCTTGATTTTCATTTGGCGCTGGCGGAAGCGGCCGCGAATCCGCTGATTCTTTCCTTGATCGATTCCATCGTTGGCCTGCTGCGCGAGCAACGCATAAAAATCTTCAACGTAGAAGGCGGACCCCAGCGCGGGCAGATCCATCACAAGCGCATTCTTGAAGCGGTGGAGAAGCATGATCCCGATATGGCGCGCAGCGCCATGCGCTCGCATCTGGAACAGGTGCGCGAAGATTCGAAGGCGCCCGCGGCAATTCCATCGTCACGCGCAAGACACGCACCACCGGTTTCGAAAGTTACTTCATAGTTGCGCGACTTATTTCGCAATTAGTCCGCAACTTAACGCCGCAACAAGTTCGGATCGAAACTTGGATTTGAGTAGGGAGGTTCGAGGCAGTATGGCGAAACTCGGGTTTATCGGTTTGGGTGTGATGGGCAGCCAGATGGTCAACCGTCTGCTCGGCAAGGGCCATAGCGTGACGGGCTATAACCGCACGCGTGCCAAGGCGCAGTGGCTGGTGGAAAAAGGGATGCAGTGGGCGGACTCGCCCCGCGCAGTCGCGAGCGCGTCGGATTCCACCTTCGCTATGGTTACCAATGCCGCGGCCATCGCTGCCATCACTGAAGGTCCGGATGGAATGCTTGCCGGGTTGAGCGCGGGCAAGATTTTCATCGACATGAGTACGGTGAGTCCTAACGTCAGCCGCGCGCTGGCCGCGAAGGTTCGCGAAAAAGGCGCGGACATGGTCGACTCTCCGGTCTCCGGCAGCGTGATCACTTTACAAGAGGGGAAGTTGTCAGTAATGGTCGGTGGACGCAGCGAGACCTTCGACAAAATAAAGTCGCTGCTACTCGAAATCGGACCAAAAGTCACGCACGTTGGCGACAACGGTCTTGCGCTCTCCATGAAGATCGCGGTGAACTTGAGTCTTGCGGTGCAGATGCTGGCGTTTTCCGAAGGCGTGTTGCTGGCGGAAAAAAGCGGCATCTCACGCGAGACGGCAGTCGACGTCCTGACTCACAGCGCAATCGCGTCTCCCATGATTCAGTACCGTGGGCCATTCGTGTTGCGGCAACCGGAAGAGGCTTGGTTCGACGTCAACATGATGCAGAAGGACATGGTCCTCGCCATGGACTTAGGGCGTCAGCTCGATGTGCCTTTGCCAACCACGGCCGCGAGCAATGAAATTCTTACCGCGGCGCGCGGCATGGGTTGGACGAAATATGACTTCGCCTGCATGTTCGATGTACTGGCGGCTATGTCGGGAGTATCCACTCCCGTCACCGAGGGAGGTAAGAAAATATGACAACGGCTACCTCCAAGCCTGAAGCTGCCCACGAAACTTTGACCGAACAAGATAAATGGGTTCGCGCCTATCGCCAAATGGTGAGCATTCGCCTCTTTGAAGAGCAGGTGAACGAGGTTTACACTCGCGCGCTCATGCCCGGCTTGGCGCACTTGTACAGCGGCGAGGAAGCGGTTGCCGTGGGCATCTGCGAAGCGCTGCGCATCGACGACTACATCACCAGCACCCACCGCGGCCACGGCCACTGCCTGGCCAAGGGCGCGTCACCGGACCGCATGTTCGCGGAGTTGCTTGGCAAGGAGGCGGGCTATTGCCGCGGAAAAGGTGGATCGATGCATATTGCGGATCCCGCCACCGGCAACCTGGGCGCGAACGCGATTGTTGGCGGCAGCGTGGGCATCGCCACCGGCGCGGCCTTTGCCGCCAAAACTCTGGGCAACGATCGCGTTGCTGTGTGCTTTTTCGGAGAGGGCGCGCTCGGCCAAGGATCTCTTTATGAAGTAATGAATCTGGCGCAGTTGTGGAAGCTGCCCGTAATCTACGTTTGCGAAAATAATATGTACAACGAGTACACCCATTATCAGGAAACAACGGCCGGAACTATTCTCGGCCGTGCTGCCGCCTTCGGTATCGAAGCGGCAAAAGTCGATGGCCAGGACGTGCGCGCCGTCCATGAAGTCGCGACACAGTTAGTTAGCCGAGCACGTTCCGCTGGCGGCCCGGCCTTCCTGCAGTGCGATACTTACCGTTATAGCGGGCATCACGTCGGTGACATCAATCGCGAATACTACCGTTCCAAGCAGGAGGAGCATCTCTGGAAAACGGATCGCGATCCCATCCTCGTACTGGCGCAGTGGTTAATTGATCAGGGCTATTCCGACCCTGCCTCTCTTGATCGGATCACTTCTGAAGTTCGCGCGATTATGGAGT
>Ga0302183_10001521_pt1 | contig 10925 bp, 10 predicted proteins | sample I_Palsa_N3_2_FD_200232 | JGI IMG/M metagenome (GOLD analysis project Ga0302183, IMG submission 200232) | Peat permafrost microbial communities from Stordalen Mire near Abisko, Sweden - I_Palsa_N3_2 | ecosystem: Environmental > Terrestrial > Soil > Palsa > Peat permafrost | place: Sweden...
TGAACATGCCCTCTAGTCCGATGGCATAAATCAATGCCCGGAGGACCGTTGATTTACCCATCGAGTTGTTTGCGCGAATAATGTTCATGCCCGACGCAAAGGAATGATTCAGACCGAAGTGGCCCTTGTCGGTTGTGACCGAAATCGACAGCTTGCCGAATCGAAGCATTACGCGATTCTCGCCCCCGTAAGAAGCCTCGTCGCTTCGGACTCAGTGACGGATTTTCCGACTCTCTTCAAAAAAGCAGTCTCCTCTCCTAGAATCCCCGCGCTCTTCGTTATACCGCGAGCATACGTGCGCCCGAGTTCGGTTATCTGTACCCTGTCTCCCTCGACCCACGCAATTAGTTTCTGCGCCTCGGCAAACTCAATAGCTCTCGAAAACGCTGGTTCGAAACGAACCTTAAATGCGAAAAGAGGTGAGTCTTCTCTTCTTGTCTCCTCAAACTCGCGCTGGTGGCGCGCAGACCGGACCGCCCAATTGATAACGTGTAGCCGCTTAAGCGAACTTTTGCCGCCGCGAGAGCAGAGTTCGAGGATCAGCAACAAGAGCGCGATCTTCCAATCCTTTCGGAAGTCCGGCGCGATTGCTATTGGTCGTCGCTTGAAGCGAAACGGGCGGTCAATTATTGGTGCCGCTATATCATCCGATTCGGGCATTTCTAGAACTCCAGCGGGCATCTCAGGAGCCAGTCCGCAACAGCCTCGTTGGCCAGGATGTGGGTAGCCCTCTGAGACAGGCCCGGAGTAGAGTTGAGCTGTTTCTGGTAGCTCTCGAGCGTTTCCTTGAAAAATTTGGCAGGTACGAGGTCAAGGGTTACAGTTTCTGTATCAAGGTCCCCCTCCTTCTGCTCCTTAAGTTCAAGAACCCGCTTGAAAGTGTCGGGTAGCTCATCCTCTAGCTTCTTAAGAACGATATTTCCACTTATGTAGTTCTTGACGATTCTCAACCTGAATCGCGTTAGTGGTGCGCCGGATTCTCGGCCCACAATTACGGCCGCTTTGCGATTCAGGTGCGCTACGAGCTCAAGGTTGCTGGCGCTCTGAAGCCAGTCGTTCAATGTGCTATCCGGCACTATTTGTGGGGTCACGTCGAAGCTGTTTATTCCGGCATTGGCAAGCTCCTGACGTTCGACAGCGAAATCATCTGCAGTAATGATCGCAATCCGGAAGTCTTTATCGGCGTGTTTAGGTGCCACCGAACGAACCAGCTTTTCCTTCACTTTTGCATGCTTGATAAGTTCTTTGCTTTTCCAGTACGGAACCACTAGATTCCAAGTCCTGATCTTCACGGAGCCCAAAAGGCTGACCAGTTCGTCTTCCTTGGCAAGAAAAGTACCAATGTCTTTGGTTATTTTGTCGCGTTGCTTCTCGTACAGTGTCTTCGGTTCCACCCAGTCCTGTGCGGAGTAACCTTGGTAGCATGTTCCGTCGGATGCGTATCCCTCTAGGCCGCAGTCGCCGTGGGTTTCGGCCGGAATATGTTGATAGGTTCCGGGTGTGAGATATCTGCGCTTCAATAACAGCTGGAGGTGCTTCTCCCACTCGTCCGTGCCCCAAGAATTAAGGTCTCCCGGCATGTGTGAGATGGTCGGCTAATATGGGCGTTTTGTCCAGAATAAAGATGTAGTTTGGAGATGGTCCAGCCCTGCCCGTTTGCAGGGGATAGGGATCCAGAGGCCCGCAAAGGACGCGGGCCTCTGGATGACAGGGGAGTTGAGGGGTGGAGTGGTGTCGGTGATTTAGGTACCTCGGAGGCTAAAGCCTGCTTTCAATTTTTGGTTCTTATCGCAGCGCTGAAGCGCTGCGCCACCCAAAAAAATTTCGGGCTTATCGTACAGGAGGGGGCAAAGAACCGTGGGCGTCCCAACGAATACAGAGATCCTTCGACCCGCAAAGGACGCGGGTCTCAGGATGACAGGGGAGTTGAGGCGTGGATGTGGTGTCGGTGATTTAGGTACCTCGGAGGCTAAAGCCTGCTTTCATTTTTCGGTTTTCTATCGCAGCGCTGGAAGCGCTGCGCCACCCAAAAACCTCAGCCTTAATCACCAAAATAATCACCAGGGCCTCTGCCTTATACGTCATCCACTGGCGCTTGCTGACAAATGTTTACACACCTAAGTCGCACGACATTTGGGAGTGAGCAGAATCCGGGGAAAGATGCGAAAATGAAGGGAGCGGGTCAGGTTGATTCACAGACGGCAGTGGCTGAGGGAGATCCCTCACCCCGCTGATGAAAGCGCGGGGCTTCGGGATGACGCCGCCGGAGGATGCAACGTCGCTGTGGGAATGTGTGTCTAACGGACAGGCTTTGTTGGGTCGAGCTTGTTGGGGCCCGGTTAGCGCGAGACAAAATTAGTTCATGCCGATTACGCAAATTCCATTCCAGGACCCGGTGGCGCCTCCCGAGAAGCCGCCTGCGGAACAACTGGGACTCTACGACGCGCAGGGATGGGAGACGGCGTACCGCGATTTGGATGACGATGCGCGGGTGCCGCATTTGCTCATTCAGTTGCAGGACGATCTGGCGCGGTCGCGGCGGCGCGAAGCGATCTATATCTCGATTATTGTTCACGCGACGATTATTTTGTTGCTGTATTTTGGGAAGTATCTGCCGCATCCGGTGGTCGCGACCAGGAAGCTTAACAATGGCAATGACGTAACTTTTCTCGAGTTGCCCACGGACTTGCAGAAGGTTCCGCACAAGCCGAATACGAATATCGCGTCGGATAAAGATCGCGTGGCGATGACGCGGCATCCGGAGCTGGATGTGAAGGAGCTGCGGAAGGCTTTGGCGAGCCCGCCGCGGGGAATGCCGGGATCGCCAGCTCCGCAGATGACGCAGCCGCCGCCGCAGTCGGCGGCGGGATTCGCGCAGAACCCGCCGGGGCCTCTGGCGCAGCAGGCGCCGAATCCGCAGATTGCTCCGTTGCAGACTCCGACTACGCCGAGCATCACGAATGAGTTCAAAAAGTATGGCGGCTCAATGTCGGCAGGGTCTGCGATTCAGCAGGCCACGCGGGCGGCGGCGGCGGGACACGGCTCGGGGCAGCAGGGCGATGGCGGCGACTTTGGATTAGGGAGGGGCGCGCATGGACGACCCTCAGGCAGCCTGGAGATTCTTAGCGACACTTTAGGTGTGGATTTCGGGCCGTACATGAAACGGCTGAAGGTTGAGATCTACAAGCATTGGTACGAGGTGATGCCGCCTTCGGTATTTCCGCCGACGTATAAGAAAGGCAAACTGACGATTGAGTTTGCCATTCTGAAGGATGGCAGCGTTGCCGGGATGAAGTTAGTGGCGGACTCGAACGATTCGGCCCTGGACCGCGCGGCCTGGGGAGGAATTACGGGATCGAATCCGTTTCCACCGCTGCCTCCAGATTTTATTACGAACGGCGGACAGTATCTGAGCCTGCGATGTACTTTTATGTACAACCTGGAAGACGATCCGAACCTCGAGTGATGTCGCGAGTCATAATTTCGCGACCCACGCAGTAGGCCGGGATTTTAGTTTTTCCTCACCACACCCGGCAGCGGTTCTGATTGACCATGGGCGAGCCGGCTTTGCAGTGGAACGCTTCCTGGAATTCTGGCATATTCGAGACTACTCCGTTGGTACGATATTTTTCCGGAGAGTGGGGATCGACGGTGGCGCGCAGGCGCTTGGTTTCGTCGCGGGACTCTCCGCACCAGCTTTGGCCGTAGCCGACAAAAAATCTTTGATCGGGAGTGAGGCCGTCGATTGGTTGCAAATTCTGTCCTTTCGTATCTTCCTTCCACGCCATGTAGGCCAGAATCAGGCCGCCGAGGTCGGCAACGTCCTCGCCGAGAGTGAGCTTTCCGTTGATCTTGATGTCGTCGATGATGGTGTAGGTGGAGTACTGATCTGAAATGCAGGCGGCGCGTTTGACGAATTCTTTGCCGTCCTCTTCGGTCCACCAATCGCGCAGATTGCCGTGAGCGTCGAACTGGCGGCCCTCGTCGTCGAAGCCGTGAGTGAGTTCGTGGCCGATGGTGCCGCCGGTGTCGCCGTAGTTCGGAGCAGCGTCGGAAGTGGGGTCGAAGGCCGGGGGCTGCAAAACTCCGGCGGGGAAATTGATGTCGTTCATCTGCGGGTTGTAATAGGCGTTGACGGTGGGCGGAGTCATGTCCCACTCGCCGCGGTCGACGGGCTTGCCGATCTTGGCGAGTTCGCGGTTGAATTCAAATATGCGGGCGCGCTCCACGTTGCCGAGTTCGTCGCCGCGGACGATTTCCAGCTTGCTGTAGTCGCGCCATTTGTCGGGATAGCCGATCTTGTTGGCCATGCCGTGCAGTTTGACCAACGCCTGCTGCTTGGTGGTTGCGGACATCCAGGGCAATGAGTCGATGTCCTGCGCCATGGCCGCGTCGATTTCCTTCACCATCGTCAGGGCCTGAGCTTTGGCCGCGGGGCTGAAATATTTTTCCACGTAGACCTGGCCCAAGGCCTCGCCCAGATCGTCGTCAACGTTTTCGGTGCAGCGCTTCCAGCGGGGTTGCAGCTCCTGCTGGCCGCGCAGAGTCTTGCCATAGAAGGCAAAGTTTTCGTTGAGAAACGCCGAAGAGAGAAAGGGAGCATCCTTGTGGACCAGATGCCAACGTAGATAAACCTTCCAGTCGGCCAGGTTTTCCTTTGCGAGTTCGTCGTTCATTGCCTTGAAGAAGTTAGGAGAGCTTACATTCAGCGAGCCGAGCGAAGGCAGGCCAACTTTTGTGAAGTAGACCTGCCACTGAAAGTCGGGACTAATTTTCTGGAACTCAGCGGTGGTCATCTTGTGGTCGAGATTCTTGGGATCGCGGCGTTCCACTCGCGTGAGGGAACCTTTGGCCAGCGCAGTTTCAATGCGCATAACAGTCTGCGCTTCCGCAGCTGCCACGGAAGGCTGATCGCCTAGCAGTTCGAACATCTTTTGCACGTGCGCGATGTAGGACTTGCGCAGGTCGACGGACTTGGCGTCATCCTTCAAGTAGTAATCGCGGTCGGGCAGGCCGAGTCCACCCTGGCTGGCTTCGGCAATTACTTGACTCGCATCCCGGAAGTCCTGCGCAGAACCGAAGCCAAATAAGACGTTGTCGTCAACCATAGCGGCGGCGAGGCCGGGGATTTCAGCTTTGGAAGAGAGCTGCGCAATCCGGTCGAGATGGGGCTTGAGCGGGTCCGAACCTTGGACCTCGATGGTTTTCTCGTCGGTGCAGGAGGCGTAGTAGTCGCCGATCTTTTGCGCGGAGGCATTGCGCGTGGCATTGGGAACGGCGGCGGATTCGAGAATGCCGCGCAGGCGATCGCGATTTTCGTCCTGCATTTTAGAGTAAGTATCCCAAGAGGACTGATCCGGAGGGATGGGATTGCGCTTGATCCAGCCGCCGCAGGAATATTTGAAGAAATCGCCGCAGGGATCGACGGTGTTGTCCATCGAGGTGACGTCGAGCGCGGGCTCGTGAGTGGAAGCGGCGGGCTGCTGGGCTGCGGCCCACGGCAGGGATGCGAAGACAACAAGCGCAACACTTGCGATGCGTGGAAGTGCCATGCGAAAACCTTCTTTCCTTTGCCCGCCCCGTTTGCCCGCTGGACTTGCGAGGCGGATAAGCCGAAATGGGCGGACCACAGAAAATACTACATTTACGGAAGAATATGAAAGGACCGCCTGCGACCCGGGCGATAAATCGAAAAGTCGCGGCGATCCAAAGTAAAGATAGTGTCGATTCCTTCCCGCGCGGCAAGATAGACCAAAGAGACATCGGCAAGCTGGGGGCGAATGCTTTCATACTTCTTCATCAAGGACGCGATGGCTTTGGCCTCGTCTCCCGCGAGGGGCAGCAGTTCCAGGAAACCGGCATCCATGCCGCTCAACAACTGTTGAATTGCCCGGCGGGAGTGCCGCAACAGCCAGGCTGCTTCCGTGATGACCGGCCAGCACGAAAAGAGCGGACCCGCCATTTCGCGGAGCGCCGCAACGCAGGTTTGATGGTGCGCGTCTTCCCGAGAGAGGATGGCAACCAGCGGACCAGTGTCGATCAGAATGCGGGCTCGGGAGCTCTTCATCGGTCTTTAGTGTTTGCCGAAGCCTTCAAAGTGCCGCCGGTTCGTGCTGAGATCTTTGGGAGAGCGGCTCACACAGCCGATAAGGCCCGCCGCCTTCGCCGCCTCGTAAGCCGAGCCCCTAACCGGCTCCTTTTGAAGATAGTTCTCGACCGCGAGACGAATCAGGCCTGAGGGAGTTCGCCCCTTGACACGGGATGCTCGGCGTATTTGTGCTCCCAGAGCTTCCGGGACGCGGACCGTGATGCGCTGACTGGCCATGTCTGACATTATACAGTATCTGTCAGACACGATCTCTCGCTTAGCCTTTTCGCAGGTGGATCGATCCGTCTCCGGTATGAATGACCAGGAGATTTCCGCCGCCATTCAGTTTCCCGCGCACTTCGTTCTCGCGAATCTTGCCCGAGGTCGAAATCGGCATGTCGAGATCGATGTGGCCGTCGCCGGTGTGAAGATCAACGTCCGCCGCAAGGTTTTCCGGAACCTCCAGGGTGACCGAGCCGTCGCCGCTTTCGAGCCGCCAGCCCGCAGTGAGAGCCGACCCGGCCGCGGCGCGCGCTTCCACGCGGCCGTCACCGGTTTTGAGCTCGAGTTCGTCGAAGCGGCCGTTGGCGCGGATGTGGCCGTCGCCGGTGGTGGCGCGGAGTTTGCCGTCGACGCTGTTGATTTCCTGGGAGCCGTCTCCGCTGCGCAGTTGCATCTCGCCTTTGAAGTTGGCGAGGTCGATGTGGCCATCGCCGGTGTGCAAGTCGAGGCGGCCCTCGCGCGGCATCTGGATATTAATTTCGACGCGATGGCTCATGGAATTGCCCCAGTTGATGATGACGCCGCCGTGATGCGGGTAATGGACGTCGATCTCGACCACGTTTCCGGTCTGATGCTCTTCGATGCGGATGCCATCGTCGCCGATCTTGTAGCGCGTGGTGGTGACTTTGGCTTCGATGGTGTTCTGGTCCCAGGTGGAGACGTGGATGTTGGCGTCGGAGGTCTCCACGCGGAGGTCGGGGTGTCTGGTTAGGGTATAGGTTTTGGACCAGTCGTCGGCGTGGGCGGGGAGGGCGGCCAGGGTTGAAACAAAGCTGGCAAGAATCAGAGCCGTGAAGAAGGAGCGTTTGAGATTCGTGAGTTGCATGGGGAATTCTCCGTGGGCGGGCAGACCTCTGCCCAGGCTGTTAGACGAGGTTACGCGGGATTGGTGAGGTTGGTTCCATGGAAGAACGTTGGGGTAACATGCTGAGAACGTCGGCCTTCTAGTTCTGCCGCGGCGCGGGCGGCTTAGGCGCGACACGCCCCGTCTTCTGGTTCTCCTGGAGTTCTTCCTCCTTCCTTCGCTCTTCGACAACCCTGTAGTTGTGGTCGGGCGCAAGTCCTAGTGCCTTGAGCGCTTCGTCGCTGTAGAAGGCCTTTTCCCAGTGGCGCGCGCCCTTTGCGGCTTCGAAATCGAAATTCTTAACATCCCAGAAGCCGCTGTGGGTCAGGTCGGCGTCGAACAGCCGGGCACCGCCCAAATCGGCGCCGGTCAGGTCGGCACCCTGCAGATCCGCACCGAACAGATCGGCCCCATTGAGTTTAGCGCCCTTCAAGTCAGCACCGGCGAGGAACGCGCCGGACGCCCAGGCATATCGCAGGTTTGCTCCCTTCAACTGGACTCCGACAACGGAATCTAGATCGATGTCGTTCTTGCTCCAAGTCGATTTCTTTTGAGAAACCTCCGCGCCCCTAAGGTCTGCAAATGGGGAATAGTCCGCGAGCGCCATTAGTCGAGGGACCCAAGTGAGGTACCCTCTACTCTCCCCTCGAAAGCTTCTGTACAGAAGACGCACGCCGAAAATGGGCGCGTCCGAGGGAACTCCCCATCTAGCTCCCCAGGAGACAAACCCAAAGAGCACTCCGAGAGCGACGGTGAAAGTAACCGCCCGATAGCCCACGCGGCTCGTCACCATTCCGTTCCAGCTAAATGGCTTCCGCTCGGCTCCTCGCAGCGTGGCGACCGCAAGGCGGTAGAGACTCCACGCAGCCGTAGCCGAAATCACAAGGAGCACTACATGAAACGTCGTACCTGTTCGCTCGTGTAGCGGCAGGTAGCGTCCCCAAAACAGAAACATCGTAATGGGCACCACCCACCATGCCAGCAGAACCGAAATCCATAGCTGGAAATACGAAAGGAACGGCCGGTCGACGTTCAACTTTGGCAAATGTGATCGCACCAAATCGTTCAGCAGCCAAGGGTCGATCTTGGTGTGCAGGGGTCGCCCATCCGGAAAGATTGCGGGCAAAGAGCCGAGTTCCTCCCACAGTTTCTGCAGATAAAAGTGGAAGTAGAAGTAGGCACAAAGTAACAGCAGCGGCGCGACCCAATAAAACCCGGCGATGGGGATGCTGGTCTGGATAATGGGAAGCGGCGAGGAGGCGCGGTTGGTGATCAGATTGACGTCCGTGGTGGTGGCAATGGTAAGCCACGAGTAAAGACACGCGCCCAGAACTGCCAGGAAAAGCTTGCGTGCGCTTTCGGAGATGTTGTTGACGTTCGCCAGGGAGTCGTACAGCTTCGTCAGCTCCGGCGGCAGAGTGGCGCCTGTGAGATCCGCCCCAGCGAGTTGTTCGGTCTGCAACCCGCGCTGCGCGACGCTGAGGTCGACGCCTTGCAGGTTGGCCTCGCGCAGGCTGGCTCCGGATAGATTCGATCCGTTAAATTTGACGCCGCGCAAGTCAGTGCCGCGGAAGTTGGCATCGGACAAATCTCTGCCAGAGAAATCAACGTCGCTCAGATCTGGCGGCTGCGCTTCGCCAGCGCGCCACTCGTTCCAAGCTGCGACGCTCTCCTGGAGCTTTGCCCAGTGTTCTGGATCCGCCATGATCAGTCCGTGCCGGAAAGTTTACTCCCGAACTGGAATGTAAGCCATGCGGATCAGGGTTCGCTCCGAGTCCGCAGGTTAGGGCGCGATGGGGATGGGGACTTCGAGTTCGGGATGCAGGGGCGTAGGGTGTTGCAACTGCTGCCAAGCTGCGCTCGGCGGACAGCCGGGGGCGACTGTCCCTACAGTTTGCACCGGGGCGCGCGTCTTCAGGCGCGGCGTACAATACTCTTGTGCCTGACGTTCGACGACAGAACGACTCCCACAAGCAACATCGGCACGCGATTTACGCTACGGAAACTTCCGGATTGCTGCTGATTGCGCTTCTGCTGCTGGTGCTGACCGTGATTCGCTACTGGCACGCCATTCCTTGGAGTGTGCGCTGACGGTGGCTTCGGCGCAGCCGGAAACGCCGCTCGTGGTGGTGCTTGGCCCGACGGCCAGTGGGAAGACTGCGCTTTCCCTGGCGCTGGCGGAGCGGTTTCAGGGCGAGATTGTGAATTGCGATTCCGTCGCCATGTACCGCGAGTTTGATGTTGGAACGGCCAAACCTACTCTCTCGGAGCGCGCCCGCGCTCCGCATCATTTGCTGGATTACGTTGCACCGACGGAGCACGTAACGGCCGGCGAATATGCGCGGCAGGGGCGGCTGGTGCTCGATGAGATTAAAGGCCGGGGGCGCTTGCCGATCGTCGTTGGAGGGACTGGGCTTTATTTGCGGGCGCTGCTCGAAGGGCTATTCGCCGGCCCGCAGCGGTCAGAGGAGTTGCGGGAGCTGTTGCGGGAGCGAGCGGCTCGCCGTGGAGAGAATTATCTTCATCGAATTTTGCGTCGTTTAGATCGCGCGGCTGCGGATAAAATTCATGCCAATGATGCGCCGAAGCTTATCCGGGCGATAGAAGTTTGTTTGGCTTCGCGAAAGAAGATGTCGGAGCTGTGGGGGCAGGGGCGCGATGGCTTGCGTGGGTTCCGTGTTCTGCGGCTCGGTCTCGATCCTGAACGTCAGGAGTTGTATGAGCGCATCAACCGCCGGGCTCAGCAGATGTTCGACGGCGGGCTGGTTGAGGAAACACGGCGGCTGGCTGAGAAGTACGGCGATGCGGCATGGCCTCTCTCGTCGCTCGGCTACAAACAGGCGCTGCAGTTGATTCGGGGAGAACTCACGCGCGAGCAGGCGGTGCAGGGCGCGCAACAGGCTCACCGCAATTATGCCAAGCGGCAGATGACGTGGTTTCGGCGCGAGCCGGAAGTGCGTTGGTTACGCGGATTTGGAGACGAGGGGCAGGTTCAGCGGGAAGGTGGAGCTCAGGTGTCAGGTCTTAGGTTTTAGGTTCTAGGTTTTAGGTTCTAGGTTTTAGGTCTTGGGGCTTAGGAGGCGGGGAAAAACTCATGCATCTAGCTTCGCCCGTGTGTGCTAAAGCCTGAGGCCCCAAGACCTTAGGACCCGGGAACCCGATTTTCCTCTTCCGGGTGTGATGGATGTCACAGGCGCGAACCGCTTGCCTTCGCTATGGTTTTGCAGTGCAAGGAACCTATGAGGACCTGAAGGTTTGGCGGCGCGCTATGGATTTGGTGCTGGAGGTTTACCGCAGCACCAGTTCGTTTCCCAGGCAGGAACTGTATGGCTTGACGAGCCAGATGCGACGCTCGGCAGTCTCGGTCCCGAGCAACATCGCCGAGGGCAAGGGACGTTTTTCCCGCAAGGAGTTATTGCAGTTTCTATTCCATGCGAGGGGATCATTGTTAGAACTTCAGACTCAGATAACTATCGGCCGTGAGCTTGGGTTTCTTGCTCCCTCAGAGGGGGAAAAGCTGACAGATTTAGCTTCGGAAGTAGGGCGCCTTCTCAATGGCTTGGTGAATCGATTTCAGTCACCCTCTGAGTCTGGGCCGCAGGTTTTAGGTCCTAGGTGTGACATTTCAACAGGTTGTCCATTCGATGAAAACCGGAGAAGCTGATTGTGTCGAAGCAATCCAGCACCTCGGAGACATCGAATGGACATCCA
>Ga0302183_10001522_pt1 | contig 10923 bp, 10 predicted proteins | sample I_Palsa_N3_2_FD_200232 | JGI IMG/M metagenome (GOLD analysis project Ga0302183, IMG submission 200232) | Peat permafrost microbial communities from Stordalen Mire near Abisko, Sweden - I_Palsa_N3_2 | ecosystem: Environmental > Terrestrial > Soil > Palsa > Peat permafrost | place: Sweden...
CGACATTGGCCTCGACTTTATACTCGCGCATCATGCGGTCGACGATGATTTCCAGATGCAACTCGCCCATGCCGCTGATGATGGTCTGCCCGCTGTCGGGATCGGTGTGAACTTTGAAGGTGGGGTCTTCCTGCGCCAGACGACCAAGCGCCATCCCCATTTTTTCCTGATCGGCCTTCGTCTTCGGTTCGACCGCGACCGAAATCACGGGAACCGCAAACGTAATATTTTCGAGCGCGATGGGATGATCTTCGCTGCAGATCGTATCGCCCGTGCTCACGCCCTTCAGCCCGACCGCGGCGCAAATGTCGCCCGCCAGAATTTCGCTGATTTCTTCGCGCTTGTTGGCGTGCATCTTGAGCAGGCGCCCGATGCGTTCGGTACGGCGCCGGCCCGTGTTCAGCACGGAGTCTCCGGTCTTGAGTTGGCCGGAGTAAACGCGAATAAACGTCAACTGGCCGACAAACGGATCGGCCATAATCTTGAACGCCAGCGCCGAGAACGGCTCTTTGTCGTCCGCCTTGCGGAAAATTTGTTCTCCATTGTCGGGATTCAATCCGTGCGTCTCCGGCACATCCAGCGGCGAAGGCAGATAATCCACCACCGCATCAAGCAGCGGCTGCACACCCTTATTCTTGAACGCTGTTCCTACGACGACCGGAAACACCTTCAGCGCAATCGTCGATTTCCGCAGCGATCGCTGCAGCTCGTCCGCGGTAATCTCGTCGCCTTCCAGAAACTTGTGCAGAATTTCGTCGTCGTTCTCGGCAATGCTCTCGACCAACTGAGCGTGGAAGGCTTCGGCTTTCTTCTTCAGTTCGGCGGGAATTTCCTCGGTCAGATACTCGGCGCCCATCGTGTCGTCCTGCCACACGATCGCCTTCATGTTAATCAGATCGATGACGCCTTTGAATTTATCTTCCTGGCCGATGGGAATCTGAATCGCGACGGGCTTCGCGCTCAGCCGCTTGCGGATGGTATCGATGGCGTGCTCGAAATCGGCGCCCATCTTGTCGATCTTATTAATGAAGCAAATGCGCGGCACGCCGTATTTATCAGCCTGGCGCCAAACTTTTTCCGACTGCGGCTGCACCCCGTGCACCGCGTCAAACACCGCGACCGCGCCATCCAGCACGCGCAGCGAGCGCTCGACTTCCGCCGTGAAATCCACGTGGCCGGGAGTGTCGATAATGTTGATACGAATGTCGCGCCAGGTGCAGGTCGTAGCGGCGGACGTAATCGTGATGCCGCGCTCCTGCTCCTGCTCCATCCAGTCCATGGTCGCAGTGCCTTCGTGCACCTCTCCGATGCGGTGCGTCTTCCCTGTATAGAACAGGATGCGCTCCGTCGTAGTGGTCTTGCCGGCATCGATGTGGGCCATGATGCCGATGTTCCTGCAGCGTTCTAATGGGACTGTTCTGGGCACGACAATTAACTCTTTCTAGGGCTCCGACTGCTGCGATTTGGTAATTTTGTAATCGGGTAATTTGGTAATTTGAAAATCAAATCGCCAGCGGGTTTAAATTGCAAAATTACCCGATTACAAAATTACAAATTTCCTTACCACCGGTAGTGCGCAAAGGCCTTATTGGCCTCAGCCATCCGGTGTACATCTTCTTTCTTTTTGATCGCCGCGCCTTTTCCATTGGCGGCGTCCAGTAACTCATTACTCAACTTGTCGACCATGCCTCGTTCCGCCCGTCCGCGCGCATACGTCAGCAGCCAGCGGATCGCGAGCGACGTTCGCCGGTCGGCATTCACTTCCACCGGCACCTGATAGTTGGCGCCACCGACGCGGCGCGTCTTCACTTCCAGCAGCGGCTTCGCGTTCTCCACGGCTTTCGTGAACAGCTTCAGAGCTTCATCGCCGCCTTTTTCCTGCACCTTGGTCAGGGCTTCGTAAAAAATGCCTTCGGCGGTCGAGCGCTTGCCCTGCCACATCATTGAGTTGATAAACTTCGTCACCAGATTCGAGCCGTATACGGCGTCGGCTGGCACAGTCCGCTTTGCTGTATGTCCTTTACGAGGCATAGAACTCCAGGTTTCAAGGTTTCAAGGTTTCAGAGTTTCAAGGAGGGTGCGATCCTTCCGCAGCATTGAAACCTTGAAACTTTGCAACCTTGAAACCTGCTTTTATCCCTTCTTCGCGCGCTTGGCGCCGTATTTCGAGCGTCCCTGCTGCCGGCCAGCCACGCCCACCGCATCCAGCGTGCCGCGAATCACGTGATAGCGCACGCCCGGCAGATCCTTTACGCGGCCTCCGCGGATCAGCACAATCGAGTGCTCCTGCAGGTTGTGGCCAACGCCAGGGATGTAGGTAGTGACCTCGATCCCATTAGTCAGCCGCACGCGCGCCACTTTGCGCAGAGCCGAGTTCGGCTTCTTGGGCGTCTGCGTATAAACGCGGGTGCAAACTCCGCGCTTCTGCGGACAACCTTGCAGCGCCGGACTTGCAGTCTTATACCGTGGCCGCTTGCGGCCATCACGCACCAACTGATTAAAAGTGGGCACTCTTGCCGCTCCTTGCCACACACTGAAACCAGCCCTTACGGGCGGGCAGTGCGCAGCGTCATCCGCTGTCCCGGTCAATACCGCACGATCCGGGCTGGCAGATCCTGCGACCCGCCATGCTTCCCGCCGCAAGAGAATCGCGGAGAGAAATTCTGGGTTCCCGATCTAGATTTACGCTGCCGACGGTTGCACCCGGCCAAAACTCCGGGGGTGATCCGTATCGCCAGCTCTGTCCTGCATATCCTTCCGCAGACCAACGTCGCGCCCGACACAGGCGCTCCAGAAGCCCGAGGGCGAAAGGCAGCGCAGGAGCATTTCAGCGAGGAAAGTCTCCGAACTCAAAAACTCAACCGGAAACGTATTTCTCAACAGCCCACCCGCAGCTCCCGCACAACCACGGAAGTAACGGCATACAGCAAGCCAAGATTAACTCGCGGAACCAAACTACTATAGCAACTGAGTGGAAACATCGTCAACCCATGTTTTTGCATCCCACCTTAGCGGCACGGAAACGATTCGGCTTCCAGCCGCGGTCGGCATCTGCGAACCGGCAAAGAAGAAGTCCCGGCTTGCTGAATTTGTCTCCATTCTCTACACTACAGGTTTTCCATTCTATTGAGCGGCTCGCCTATCGGGTACAACCGTGGGGCGACGAGAGGGTGCATGGGAAGGTTGCGTTTCAGTTGGGGTAAATGGGTAGTTGTCGAGATCTCCTTATTCTTATTCCTGCCAGCGTGCGGCGGCCACAAGCCTCCTGGGGCACCCACAAACGCCACGAAAATCACTTTGAACCCCGCTACCAGCACCTCTCTGCAATTGGGGACTACTATGCTGTTTACCGCCAGCGCGGTCAATAGCGCTAACTCAAATATATCGACGACATTCACCTATGCCTTGACGCCTACGAGCGCTCCCGGGATTCTCGACATTTCTCCCATCGGGTTTGCCTGCGCCGGCACGTGGAACGCCCCGTACTACAGCGTGTGCACCCCGGCGGGCATCGGCATCGTTCAGGTCACGGCCTCGGCCTTCGGAGAGACCAGCCCACCTACTTATGTCTTCGTGCATCCTCCCATCGCCACCATTCAGATCAGCGCAGTGCCGCCGGTGAATTCTCCCCCTCCGGCCTGCCCCACACAGATCGCGCTTCCTGCCGCCTGCGACATCAAGTTCACGGCGACCGATCAGTGTCTCTCGACGAACCAGATCCAGACCTTGCAGGCCACCGCCCTTGATAGCCAGGGCACCGATATCACCTCCTCAGTCGGCCTGTTTACCTGGTCCGAAGTCAACTTCAACGTGGTCAAGATCACTCCAATTGTGAACTCTTCCCTCAACGTTGCCACCAACCAGGTGACCGCATCGCCTACCACGCCGGGGCAAACACAAGTCATCGCTTCAGCCGCGGGAGTCTCCAGTCAGCCCTACAATTTCGAAACTTGCCCGGTGCAGTGCATCACGCTGGACCTAAGCACCAACGGAGAGTACACCGGCCAGACTAGTTTTACCGCGAACGTGAAGGCAGGGTCGCAGACAGTCACTGCCACGGCCGTCGACATCCAGGGCTGCATCGTGCCCAAGCCCCCCCTGACTTGGACTTCGTCTGAACCGGGATCCCTGAGCGCGGGCAGTTCCGCAGGATGCGCCGCGACAACTTGCTCCGTTTCCCTGAAGCAGCCGGGTTCTGCCGCCATTACGGCCTCCTGCACGCCGCCAACCTGCAACATCGGCTTCCCCCTGAATCCATTGGGATATCAGCCGCCTTTTTCTCTCTACGTCCCCGCACCGGTTTATCCGGTCACGGCCATCTCCGGCCTGATAACCGGAACCCCCACGCCAACCAACGTCCTGGCAACCAGTCAGGACTGCTACAGCAACTCCACATGTACTGTGGGCCTTTATGAGATTTCGACCTCGAAAAATCTCCCGGCGGGCGCCATTTCTTTCCCCACTCCTCCCAATTCGCTGATGTTCGACCCGGCAGGAGACAAGGCCTACGCGGGCAGCCAGTACGGCGCCCTCCTCATCACCGCCGCCAACATCGGGTCCTCCTCCACCAACCCCTTCACATCCCTCCCGGCTGCGGGTACGACCCTGGGCCTGGTAACCGGCAAGATCATCGCCATCGCTCCCACCGGCAACCTGGCCATCTTCTCGGACACGGTCTCTACACCCAATCAGGTTTACGTGGTCAACACCACTTCCTCGCCGACGACAACGCCTCTGAATATTAACAGCGCAATCACGGCTGCCTTTTCGCCGGACGGCCTGGAAGCCTACATCCTCGGGGACGGTGGCAATACCCTCTATGTCTACTCGTCCTTGGAAGCGCTTCAAACCTACCCACTGACCGCGCCTGCCAACGCCATCGCGTTTTCTTCCACGGGTGCGTTTGCTTTCCTTTCCGGCGGAAGTACCTCTTCCAACGTCACCATCCGCAATACCTGCGACAATTCCGCTGTAAATTTATCCGTTCCCAACCTGCCCGGCCCGCTCACCTTCTTGCAGATGGTGCCTGCGGGCAACCTTCCCATCTCTGGAGTCCCGTCCGCGGGCCTCGATGTCTTCATCGGCCTCGACAACATCGGCAGTCAGGACACCGGCCTCGACATCTTCGTCACAAATGCATCCCAGGGGCCGCTCACGACCCTGTGTCCGCAAGGCCTCACCCTGCCAAATTCGTTCACCTACTCCTCCACAACCGAACTCAACCCCTGGCACATTGACCTCCAACATGGCCACTTTCATCCCATCAATTTTTTCCTCTCGCCCGATGCCACGCAGGCTTACATCGTCACCAGCGACGTCGGCGTCCTGGTCTACAGCTTCAACACCCGATCTGTGAGCGCGATTCCACTCCTCGGGGGTGCCGCTCCCCTCGCCGCCAGTATGACCGTGGATGGCTCGCTGATTTACGTGGCCGGCACCGATGGTATGCTGCATTATCTCAACACCGCTCTAGCGGCCGATCAGGCTCCCCCGATCGCGTTCTCTCCACTCGTCAATTCTTCCAATAATTTTTGCTATTCCTCAATCAGTTGTTCTCTAAATATAGTTGCCGTGCAGCCGTAAACGCCGCCGCTGCTGTTGGATTAACTTTCGGGAGTGTGCGGCCCCAAGTGGTTTCGGGAAGCCACGGCTTCACCTGCTGAGGAAGAAATAAATTCGCGTCAGGGGCGATCGTATCGACGGGATTCTTAACTGGTGGATCGCAGACGATCTCTGCCGCCCTTACGCCGTATTCCCCAGCTCTTTCGCCACGCTGTCGAGCACGCCGTTGACGAACTGCACCGATTCCAGGCTGGAAAACTTTCGCGCGATCTCGATCGATTCATTGATCACGACGGCACGCGGCGTCTCCGGATAAGCCAGGAACTCCGCCACCCCCGCGCGCAACAGGTTCCGATCGACCGCCGCCATGCGCTCCATGCGCCAATGTTCCGCGTGCCGCTCGATCAGCTTGTCGATTTCCGCGCCGCGGCCGGTCGCCACCCGGAACAAATCTTCCGCAAACCCGCGCACTTCGGCGCTGGTCCCGACATGTTCCGCCCAAAACGTACGCTGCACATGATCGACCGTCTGCTTTCCCATGTCCGCCTGAAACAGCATCTGCAGAACCAGCTCGCGAGATTTGCGCCGTGTACCCATAGGAGCAGTTGCCAGTTTCCAGTTGCCAGATGCCAGTTTACTGTAGGAAGGTTATTTGCGCTTCGTCTTAGCGGTAGTAGAGGGTCCCGAAGGTTTCCGGCCCTTAGGTTTGTCATTCCGACTTTCAGGTTTGTCGTTCCGAGCGGAGTGAGGAACCCGCTTCTTGTTGACGGGTGTAGGCTGACGGGTGGCGACCGACTTCCGGTCACTGGATGCCGACCGCCGGATGCCAGCCGTCAGGCTCGCCATCTCCACTGCCGCCAGCGCCGCCTCGAAGCCCTTGTTACCCATCTTCAGCCCGGCGCGGTCGATGGCTTGTTCCAGAGTCTCGCAGGTAAGCACGCCGAAGGCATGAGGCACACCCGTCTCCTGCGCCGACTGTCCAATCCCCCTCGTCACTTCGTTCACAATCACGTCATAGTGCGCCGTATCGCCGCGCAGGAGACAGCCCAGGCAGATGATCGCGTCGTACTTCTTGGTCTCCGCCAGCTTCCGCGCCGCCAACGGAACCTCAAATGCCCCCGGAACGCGCGCCAACTCAATGTCTTTTTTCTTGGCACCGGAGTGCACCAGCCCGTCGATTGCGCTGAGTAAAAGCCTCTCGGTGATGAAAGCGTTGAATCGCGAAATGACAATCGCAAAGCGCTTACCCACGGCGCTCAACGTGCCTTCGAGCGCGCGCAACTCAGGCTCGGGCAGAAGCTCGACAACGAAATCTTTATTGTTCTTCTGCTCCGTGACTCGGTGTCTCCGTGGTGAGAATTGTTATCGATCCGTGTTGATCCACGTGAATCCGTGGCAAAGACTTTACTTCCCCTTGAACGCCGCCGCCCGCTTCTCCAAAAACGCCGTCGTCCCTTCCCTCTTATCTTCAGTAGCGCAGGCCACGCCAAACAGCACCGCCTCCAGATACAAGCCCTCGCTCAAAGTCATCTCCGTGCCTTTGTTGACGGCCTCCATCGCGTACTGCACGGCGAGCGGAGCGTTAGCGATGATCTTCGCCGCGATCGCTTCCGCCCGCGGAATCAACTCAGCCGCCACGGTGACTTCGTTCACCAACCCGATGCGATGTGCCTCCTGCGCCGTGATCATCTCGCCCGCCAGCACCATCTGCATCGCGATGCCTTTTCCCACCAGCCGCGGCAGCCGCTGTGTTCCGCCATAGCCCGGGATAATCCCCAGCTTCACCTCGGGCTGCCCCAGCTTGGCATTTTCGCTGGCCAGCCGCATGGTGCAAGCCATCGCAATCTCGCACCCGCCACCCAGAGCAAATCCATTGATGCACGCAATCACCGGCTTGCCCAGATTCTCGATCAGATTAAGAACGTTCTGCCCGCGGTGCGTGTACTCCTTGCCGCTAACCGCATCGTGCTTAGCCAACTCGGCAATGTCCGCGCCCGCAATAAACGCCTTCTCGCCCGATCCCGTAAGAATAACGACGCGAATCGCCGCGTCATTCTTAATGTCATGAAACGCCGCCCGCAGCTCTTCCATGGTGGCCATGTTCAGCGCGTTCAGCACCTTCGGGCGGTTGACGGTGACGTAAGCAGTCGCGTTTTTCTTTTCCAGGAGGATGTTTTCGAAGTTCATTAGCTCAAAAGGGCCTGTGCCACGAATTTACGCGGATCGACGCGGATTTTCACCACTGAGACACACACAGGCGCGGAGAAGACGTGTTTTGATCCGCGTTCATCCGCGCAGATCCGTGGCAAAGAAGCTTATTTCATCCGCGCTCTGGCCGCCACTTCATCCTTGCTCAACCCGCAACTGATGCAACGTTGTGTCCACAGCCGGTTGGCGAATATTTTCCCGCACCGCGGACACCTCCACTCCGTGAGCCACCACGCCCCCGCCAGATACACTCCGATCCAACCCAGTAGAATCGCGAAGTCCGCGATCTCTCCCAGCCTTAGCTTCGCAATCATGAAGCCGAGAAATATGAAACTGAGGAAGAGCACCACCAGCAGATTCCGCCGTGCCACGTAGCTGTGCCACGCACGCCGATTCCGTTCCACGTCCTGCGGACTGATTTCGCCCGGCATCCTTGTTTGCTTTGTCTCCTTGTCGAAGTGACTCCGCGATGAACAGATTCTACAGTCTATTCGCCTTCGGACTGTTCGGATCCGAATAATCGTAAAACCCCTTGCCCGTCTTCCTCCCGTACCACCCCGCCATCACCAGCCGCTTCAGCAGCGCTGGCGACGCAAACCGCCGCTCCTTGAACTCGTCAAACATCACCTGCGTGATGTAGTAACTGGTTTCGAGCCCCACAAAATCCAGCAAAGTAAACGGCCCCATGGGATACCCACATCCCAGCTTCATCGCATTATCGATGTCTTCAATCGACCCCACGCCCTCTTCATAAGCCCGGATCGCATCCAGCAAATAAGGCACCAGCAGCCGGTTCACGATGAATCCAGTCTTGTCCGACGTGCGCACCGGAACTTTGCCCAGCTTTTTTCCAAACTCGTAGACCGTCTGATAAACGTCATCGGCCGTAGCGATCGTGCGCACCACTTCCACCAGCTTCATCAGCGGCACGGGATTAAAAAAGTGCAGCCCGATGAACCGCTCCGGACGCTTCACCGAAGTCAAAAGCTCAGTCACCGAAATCGAAGACGTGTTCGAAGCGAAGATCGCGTCTTTTTTCACCACGCTGTCGAGCGACGCGTACATCTTTTTCTTCTCTTCCACGTTCTCGATAATGGCCTCAATAACAATGTCGCAATCGGCCAGGTCGGCCTTGTTGGTCGTCCCCTTAAGTCGCGCGCGGATCGCGTTTTTCTGCTCCGCCGTGATCCCGCCCTTCTCCACCGGACGCTCGACAAACTTCGCCAGGGATTTCTCGATCCCTGCAAAGCCCTTGTCGAGATACTTCTGCTCGACCTCGAGGACCGTCACGTCGAATCCAGCCGTCGCGCAGACTTGCGCGATGCCGGAGCCCATCAGGCCACAACCGAGCACGCCAACTTTTTTGATTTCCATATGAGATTAACCATTAAGACCCAAGCTATCAGTCGCATCTAGTTCTTTCGAGCTCTTCCGATGCCAGAACTCCCAGACAAGAAATACTATGACCGAATCCACCACAGCGCTGAAAACTGGAACAAGCGCGATCTGACCTCCGTGGACAGAGCGCCATTCGCCGAATACATTTACAACAATGAACCAGCCTGTCGCCAACGGAAAACAAAACACGTACCCTGCGATACCAATGCCGCTCGTTCCTTGTCCTTCTGCTATCGCTCTACCCTCGAGAGATGACAGAAAGATCGCAACGACCGTACTCAAAACGACGGCACCAGTTGCACACATGCAGGAAATTACAAGGCGTCGCAGCCAATCTCTGTTCTCGCGTTCACTCATGTGCCAACGCCCGCCGTGTCGCTAATTCATACTCTCCACAATCATCGCAATCCCCTGCCCGCCGCCGATGCAAGCCGTAGCCAGCCCATACTTCTTCTTCCGCCGCCGCAACTCATACAGCAGCGTAATTACCAGCCGCGTCCCGGTCGCCCCCAACGGATGCCCCAAAGCAATCGCCCCGCCATTCACATTAACTTTGTCGCGATCCAACCCCAATTCTTTTTCAACGGCTAAGTACTGCGCCGCGAACGCCTCATTCACTTCAATCAGATCGATGTAATCCAAAGTAAGCCCAGCCTTCTGCAGCGCAATTTTCGTAGCCGGCACCGGACCGCGCCCCATCACCTTCGGCTCAACCCCGGCAATCCCCCAGCCAACAATCCGCCCGAGTGGTTCGATACTCCGCTTGCGCGCCTCTTCCAGCGACATCAACACCACCGCCGCCGCGCCGTCCACGATGCCGCTCGCGTTGCCGGCAGTAACAGTCCCATTCTTGCCAAACGCGGCCTTCAACTTCGCCAACCCCTCCATCGTGGTCTGCGGCCTCCGGTGGTCGTCTTCCGTCAGCGACTCTCCCGTAGCCTCGCCCTTCGCGTTCCGCAGCTGCACCGGAACCAGCTCTTCCTGAATGCGCCCTTCTTTGTAAGCAGCATCGGCCTTCTGCTGCGAACGCAGCGCGAACTCATCCTGCGCCTGCCGTGTGATGCCCTGCTGCTCACCGTACACCTCCGCCGTGTTCGCCATGTATAGCCCGCAGTAGCTGTCGAGCAGCGCAACCATCAGCGAATCTTCCAACTTGCCGCCCGGAGCCAAGGTAAATCCGTCGCGCCCGCGAATCACAAACGGAGCCTGCGACATGGCCTCCATCCCGCCCGCCAGCACAATCTTCGCCTCGTCGGTCTGGATCATCTGCGCCGCATTCACAATCGCCTGCATCCCCGAACCGCACAGCCGGTTCACCGTCAGCGCCGGAGTCTCCATCGGCAGTCCCGCCCGCAACCCCACATGCCGCGCCCCATACAGCGCGTCGCCCGAGGTCTGCTGCGCGTTCCCAAACACCGCATGATCGAATTCTTTGGGGTCGATCCCCGACCGCTTGATCGCGCCTTTGGCCGCAACCGCGCCCAACTCCTGCGCCGTAAAATCCTTCAACTTGCCGCAATAGCGGCCAAAGGGCGTGCGCGCCCCGCTCACAATCGCGATATCACCCGGTTTCAACATGATTTTCCTGACAGACCAGCGCTCAGAGCAGAACAAAAGTGATAAGCAAACTGGTTAGTGTAGCAGCGTGCGAGGAACTTTGACCACCGCGCCGTTGCCGCCTAGCTGCCTGCGCGTAAAATCTATGCCCATGATTGCATTCGACATTTACTTAAACGACAAGAAGCTGTGCCGGGG
>Ga0302183_10001525_pt1 | contig 10921 bp, 6 predicted proteins | sample I_Palsa_N3_2_FD_200232 | JGI IMG/M metagenome (GOLD analysis project Ga0302183, IMG submission 200232) | Peat permafrost microbial communities from Stordalen Mire near Abisko, Sweden - I_Palsa_N3_2 | ecosystem: Environmental > Terrestrial > Soil > Palsa > Peat permafrost | place: Sweden: Abisko...
CCACCGGCGGCGTTGGTGACAGCACCACCCTCGTTGTCGCCCCGCTAGCCGCGGAGCTAGGCATGCAGATCATCAAGCTGTCGGGCCGGGGGCTGGGCTTCACCGGCGGAACCCTGGACAAACTTGAGTCCATTCCAGGCATGCGCACCCAGCTCACCACCAGTGAGCTGATCGCTCAGGTCGGACGCATCGGCCTTGCCGTCTGCGCCCAGACCAGCGACCTTGTTCCCGCCGACCGGGCCATGTACGCATTGCGCGACGTTACCGCCACAGTTGGCAACACGGCTCTCATCGCCTCCAGCATCATGAGCAAAAAACTCGCCGGCGGGGCGCAGGCGATTCTTCTGGACGTCAAGGCAGGCTCAGGGGCGTTCATGAAGACTGCCGGCGACGCCCGGGCACTGGCCAGAGTATGCGTGGCACTCGGAAACAACTCCGGCCGCGCTACCCGGGCGGTGATTACCGACATGAGCCAGCCGCTGGCGGACACGGTAGGTAACGCCATCGAAGTCCGGGAAGCGATCGAGGTGCTACGGGGCAATCGCCAGTCCCGCTTCGTGGACCTCTGCCTCGCTCTCGTCGGCCACCTAGCCGCCCTGTCAGGCGCTGCCGCAGACGTTGAGACGGGACAGGAACGAGCTGCTCGCGCACTGCGCAGTGGCGCTGGGCTTGACCGGTTCCGGCGCCTGGTCGAGGCACAGGGCGGCGACCCGCGCGTCGTCGACGACACGTCGCTGTTGCCGATAGCGCCCGTCGTTCACGGCATCCACGCCCAGCAAGACGCCTGGCTCGCCACGGTCGACACCGAGGCGATCGGTCGCGGCTCAGGCGCCCTCGGGGCCGGCCGGGAAACGATAGACGACGTTATCGATCCCGCCGTCGGCCTCGCTCTCCATGCAAAGGTCGGCGACCGGCTCCAGCGCGGCGAGGTAATCGGGACAATCCTGGCCCGGAGCGAAGAAGCAGCCCGCGCCGGCGAAGAGGCCGTGCTCGGCGCGCTCGGCTGGTCGCCCCGGCCCGTCGATGCACCGCCCCTGATCTACGACGTCATCGATGACGCGGAGGGCCGTCCGGCCTGATCCCCTCCGGGCCCGGGCGGTTCCAGCCGGCCTCCTCGGCCACCGGAGGTCCCGGACCAGGCCGTAACCCTCATCTCCGCCGCTTGAACGGCCCCCATCTGCCCTTTACGCTGACGAGGACCTCGGCGGAGACTACACCCGAGTGCCGGCCGGACCCTCGGACGGCAGGACGGCGAATGCCAGGTCCGGCGGCGAGTTGGCCAAGTGCCGCCTTTGCCGGCGTCCCTCCAGGCGAGCCGCACCCCCACCCCATCGGCTGTTCTCGGTAACTTCTCCGGCCGGCGAGCATTGCGGTGACATGTCTGGCACGCGTAGATTTAATGGTAAGAATTCGTATATTCGCCTTGGTGACGCCGTTCCAGACCCCCGGCGAACGCCTCCTCGACGTAACGATCCCCCAGTGTGCCTTGCGCGGGCGGGGGTGCCGAGCCGAGGTGGATGGCATGTCGAAACGAGTGAACCGCTGGTCCCCGCTCACTCGTGTGCGTGATCGTACGGCGGCTGAGCGACCCTGCTGGCTCCCGGTCGTGACCAGGAGTCAATCGCGCCCCACGCCTTTCTTGCTGCAGCTCTGCCCGTGGTTCCTCCGCGATCCGACCTGGATGGCCGATCCTGGCCCGCAGTGAAGATACAGCTCGCGTCGGCGAGCACGCCGTGCCCGACGCACTCGGCTGGCCGCCCCGGCGCGCTGACGCCCTCCTCATCCGCAGCGTCATTGAGCACGCCTAAATAGAAACTGGAGGACTCATGGCCACTGCAGACATCACACAGCCAGAGAATCCGGTGCCTGAGCCACCCTCCCTGCGGCAACAGCTGGGTGCTGACATCGAGATCGTCGGCGTGGCCCCTGTCCCGGAGGCGCAGCGGACGATGACACCGGGCAAGATGTTCATCGTCTGGCTTATGGCATCGGCTTCAGCTACCACGCCGTTGATCGGATTTCTCCTGTTCCATTACGGGCTGGCCTACATGATCGCGGCCATCGTCGTGGCGTTCCTGATCGGCGCAATTCCAGCCGGACTGTTCTCGGAGATGGGGCGGCAGGTACCGCTGACCGCGCTGGTGGTTGCGAGGAAGACCTTCGGGTGGGATGGTTCGCTGCTCTTCTCGTCGTTGTTCACCGTCGTGAACCTCGGTTGGTTTGGGCTCAATACGGAGATCGGCGCCTCGATCTTGGCGGCGATCACCCACTCGTCTACCTACCTGTGGGACGTCATTGTCGGCGGAACCGAGATCATCTTGGTCCTGTATGGCATGAAATGGCTTGAGCGTTTCTACCGCTACACGAGTGGCGTGCTCGTCGTCTGCTATCTGGCCCTCACCATCTACCTGGTCACGCACTACACCCTGCATTACCCGAAGCAGACCGTGCCGATGAACTGGGGAACGGCGCTCACCACGGAGGCTTATTCAGCTTGCTGCATAGAAGTGTAGGGCAATTACAGTTGAGATGGTCGTGGCGAATGTTGCGAGCGGCCGACGGTAATCTGTGTGCATGACACGCCAGGTCTTAAAGTTGGCGATGACTTGCTCGATTACGTAGCGGATCTTGTTGACCTGGTTATTGAATTCTTTCTCCCAGTCCAGGAGATCGCGGCACGCGGGCTTCTTAATGGGAGTGATCATGTCGTTTCCGACGTAACCTTTGTCACCTATCCAGTTGCCGGGATCAAGTGTCAGAAGGACCCCCGATTCACCCAGGCAGTAAGTGTCATGGCGGTTCCCGCTGACCGCGTCGGAAATCCACGCGAGCCGTCCGTCCAGGGTGCAGGCAACTTGCACGTTCATGCCGGTGGTCTTGTGCTTGCCGGAGTACAGGTCCGGATACGAGGCCCACGACCAGCAGGGAAGCAGCGTGCCGTCCACGATGTACTGCGTCCGCCCGTCCAGGTCATCAGCCGCCGGAACATATTCTTTAAGCACCTTGCCCAGCAATGGTGTCACTCCCGTGATCGCATGGCTGATTGTCGGCTGGGAAACTCCGCATGTCTCGGCCAGTTCTGCCTGGACCCGGTTGCGGCGCATGTATGTCAGGGCGACGGTCACAGACCTGAACAATCCGAGAATAGGAGGCCACGGCCGCTGGCCGGTCATTGTTTCACTGTGGATCATCGCGCAGAGGTCCACGACGTGTTCCCTGGAAAGGCCAGTGGTAGAATACATGTCAGGCGGCTCGTTTTTGTGAGTTTTTTGTGTGGTAACTCAATTCTCTCAATAAACGAGCCGTCGTTTATGTCAACACGCCGGACAGACGTAAAGTTCGGCTACTGTGAATAACCCTCACGGTACTAACGTTCTCGCTGCTGGCCTGGACCTACAAGTTGTCCACCACCTCACGGTTCGCGGTGCCGTCGGCCAAGACCGGAGGAACCAAAGCCTCGTACTTCTTGGTGCCCTCGGTCGGCATCATGCTCGCGGTCCTGGTCTTGGGCGTCGTCGGCTCCTACTCCCAGCAGGCCACCGGCAGCTGGAACATCGCGCTGCTCGGCGCCCACATCTCAGGATGGGGTTTCGTGGCCGCCCTGGGCGCCGCTCTTGCCGTCCTCCACACCAACGCCATGAACCTTTATCCGTCCACCGTGGACCTGCTGGTCGTGCTCAACAATGTCCGCAAGCCGATGCGTTGGGAACAGCCATTGGCGACTATCATTCTCGGAATCGGCGGGATCCTGTTGGCGATCGCCGGGATCGTCCAACACGTGAGTACCCTGCTCAACGATGCCGGGGACGTGATCATCCCCTTCACGTTCGTGATGTTGGTGGACTGGATCTACGTGCAACGGCGACGCACTGCGGTCCAGGTGTTCTTCGAGCAACCCCAAGGCCGCGCTGGCCGGATCGTGCCAAGCGCCATCGCCGCGGTACTCGTCGGCTTCATCATCGGCTACTGGGGAAACCACTTCCTGCCTGGCTTCTTCTACAACACACTGCCCCTGCCGGTAGTGGGCGGGGTGGTCGCCGCGGTCCTCTACGCCGCGGCAGCCAGGATCTGGCCGCGGACGTTGGCGGCCGCCGGACCTTCCCAGCCCGTCGTGCTGCAGCGTAGCCCGGTGGTGCACAGCACGGATCCCCAGTGCCGTGCCAGAACTCGCACACCATCTCTGGTCTGGTGTTTTCTCTGCCCGTCAGGCTGCTCTCCAGTACGCGCTGATCAGGCCTTGGACGGCTTGCCTGCATTTGATCCGGGCGGTCACATCGATGGGCTGACCGGGCTCGTGCAGCGGAGGTCGCTGTTCCCCGCGACCGTGAGGTCAATGTTCGTTGTAGTGCTGCGCGTACTCAGTGAGGATCTGCCGCAGATGCAGTTGCAGTTCGTCGAGGACCGAGGCGACCTCCGCGCTGAGGTCGAGCGGGCCATCGAACTAACACTGCAATGTGCCGCACTGACATGAGTCAACTAGTACGTTGATGTTCCCTAAAGTTCGCTGGTTTCCGTGGGGATGGTCACTCAGCTGTCGCCACCTACTGCTGTCTTTGGGGGTGTGAGCCCCACGATGCTCGTCTCAGCTGTTCCGGCCCGGTCTCGCTCACAACCGCCTGCTCCATCTGTCGGGCATGGCGGCAAGGGCATCGCCCTCATAGCGACGTCAGCCCGTGCAGGGGGAAGATTGCGTCGCGGGTGGCCATGATCGCCTGGTCGATCGACCGGCCTGGGTCATAGCCGGATTCGAACGGCTCGAACACCGCAGGTGCCCCGTCTGTCATGCGCTCGGGTGCGGTCAGGCCGGTTCGCCGGGCGACGTACTGCCGCCACGGGGCGGGGGTGCGCGTTCCTGGGCCGATCGGCTGGCCCGCGGCCTCGGTGAGCAGATGCGTCCAGGTCCGCGGTACGACGTGGACCAGGTCATACCCCCCGCCGCCGGTGAGCAGCCAGCGTCCGCCGGCCAGGTCGTGGGCGAGCGCGTGGATCGCGGCGTGGGCGGCGCGCTGCGCGTCGATGCTGAGCTCCAGGTTGGCCAGCGGATCCAGCCGGTGCGTGTCGGCCCCGTGCTGGCTGACCAGCACCTGCGGCCGGAACTGCCGCAGCAACGGCGGGACGATCGCGTGGAAGGCGCGCAGCCAGCTGGCATCGCCGGTCCCAGCGGGCAGCGCGACATTGACCGCTGACCCCTCCGCGCCGGGCCCGCCGGTCTCGGCGGGCAGTCCGGTGAACGGGAACATGGCCGCCGGGTGCTCGTGCAGGCTGATCGTCAGCACCCGCGGATCGGCGTAGAACGCGGCCTGCACCCCGTCGCCGTGGTGCGCGTCGATGTCCACGTAGCCCACGCGCTCGGCGCCCTGTCCCAGCAGCCAGGCGATCGCGATCGCCACGTCGTTGTAGACGCCAAACCCGCTGGCGTGATGGGCCATAGCGTGATGCATCCCGCCCGCGATGCTGGCCCCGTGCTCGGCCGCGCCCGACCAGACCGCGCGGGCCGCGGCCAGGGTCGCCCCGGCCACCACCGCCGACGCCTCATGCATGCCGGGGAACACCGGATTGTCCTCGTTGCCCAGCCCGAACATTCGCGCGACGCGGAGCTGGTTCTCCGCTAGGCCGTCGCGGGCATCGGGGTGCTCAGCCCAGCGACTGATCGCCTCCACTGTCCTGACGTACGGATCGTCGTGCACGAGCTCCAGGTCCGAGTCAGTGGCCGGGGCCGGGGCAGCCACGGTCACACCGGGCTGGTCCCACAGTCCGAACTCGTGCGCAAGCCGCATCGTCAGCTCCACGCGCAACGGTGCCATTGGGTGGCCAGGCCCGAAGTGATAGTCAGTCAGCCGCTCGTCCCAGGCCACATGCAGGGTGCAGGCCATCTGCCACAACCTCTCTGCCGCCACGGGCTGCCGTGTCGAACGCACCAGACGAGGGTCTATCGCACACGCTGGTAGATATTGGACCGCCCCATGGGTCCATCAACTGTAGGGCTCCCACCTTCGACAAAGCACGCCAGACATCGTGTCCCCACACCTGGTTACCCAAGGTGGCGAATTACGGATCATCTCCCGCTCACGATAGAGCCGCTTTAGACGTTGAGTCTCTGTGCTCAGCCGTCCCCGCGTCCAGCGACGGCAGGTTCAGCACAAGTCCAACCAGACAACTGCCGTCAAATAAGTCTCTCGTGACCGGCGCGGTAAACAGGTCCAGCGCCGTGAACAGCCTCTGCACCAACTCAGCCGGACGTCCCCCGACTGTAATCAGCATCCCGGCTACGCCGGCGACTGCTCGCTATGACGAACCTAGTCCGCCCTAAACGGCGGCTCGGCGCGCGATACGAAGGCACTCTCATGGCCGCGATGAGGACGCCGTGTGCCTTGTGCGCAAGCCAAACCGGGCGTCGGCGCTCGCCACAAGGGGTCGGCCGACGTGGAGTCCGAACGGAATCCGCCTGCAGCCTCTGGGCCAGGCACCCAGAAACGCCAGCAGTATCGTCCCGACGAGTCCCACACAGTCTCAGATCATGGCGGGATGTCCCAGTCACAGCCATCCAGACGGAGGCCGAAAGGGCTTGTTCACGATCTCCTGTGCACAAGCCGCAGCAAGAAGGCCCCTCCCATAATCGGAAGAGGCCTCTGACCTGCAAAATTAGTAGCGGGGGCAGGATTTGAACCTGCGACCTCTGGGTTATGAGCACCACGACGCCCGTCTCCGGTGTTTCAGGTCGTCCCCTGTCTGCGGGATGACCTCGGCGAACGAGCTAAAAGTGCTCGTGTCCGGGCTGCTACGTCTTACCAGCCTCAACCCGTCCCACCGCGTCTTGTGCACAAATCCGTGCACAAGACTGTTCTCGGCGGGGACATCTCCCCGCCGAAGTCGTGGTTGCGATGACGTCTCGCAGCAGCCCCGCAGCTGGGTCGAGTGAATCCGCCATCAGTGACCAGATGCTGAGCGAACTGTCCCACCTTGAGCGGGCCGACCGCCTGCTTGACCCAATGTCGGCCGATGCTCTCCGTGCGGCGGGAAGCCGACCGGGATGCTGCGGTGGCAGAACAGGTTTTACATACCCCATGCAGAGGGTCTCGTGGTCGCGGTGCATTCCGCCGCAGGCAAGCGGGCCTGCGGCGGTAATGATGTGGCGGCCTGCCAGCAGACCGGGCCTGGCGTCACGATCATCACCTTTGCCGCAGTAGTGGCCGACGACCTGCAGCGGGTGCGGGTATCGAGGTTAACCCGGATGCGTGGAAGTGCACGGTAGGGCCCTCATGTCCCCGGACCGGGCACCGTCTGCCATGTCCCCGGACCGGGGACATGGCGGACGCGGACCTGACGCCTGCGACCGGGGTGCCTAGCGTGACGAGTTCGGGGCAGCCAGCTGGGCACGGGCCTGACCGGAGCGGGCGCGCGTGCTATCGGGGCGGTGGCTGTCTCAGCCGTCTCCGACGTGCTCCTGCTGCCGCGCTGGCGTGGTTGCGCCGGCGCCGTTGGCGGCGGCCAGCTCGACGAGGTATTCGGCCCTAAGCCGCCTGGCCTCGGCGGACAGCGGTGAGCTGGCGAGCTGGCGCAGTTCCCAGCCGGCCAGCTTCGCGGTCGCGGCTCCTACGGCGGCGCCGGCCAGCATGGGAGTTGCGGCGGTTATGGCGGCTATCCGGACGGTATAGGCGGTGGCACGCGTGAGGGTGCTCATGATTTTTGTCTCCTGCAAGGTCTGGGCGGTAGCTGCGCGCGTGCCACGGTGCCCGGGATGTGACCGTCCGTCAGGGTGTGCACGTGCGCGGCTTCCCGCTGAAATTAACTTCAATTGTGTTGCCCGGGCTATGAACGCGGGTCAGCCCTCAAGGGGGCGTTGCCGCGTCCATTTACCAGCCCTTACGCCAGGGAAAGCGAGGCGACCGGCAGCGGCCCGGCCATAGTGCGGTGATCAGCGCGGCTGAACCGCACGATCACCAGATCATCATCGTCTAGGTCCGTCAGCTGGCTGGTCGGCGCGACAAATCTCATCGGCTTCTGACCAGCCCGCTTTGCGTAAGCAGACTGCAAGCCGAAAATTATCTTGCCGCCGATCTCCGGGCCGAGCCCGGTTATCCGACCGGCTTCAGCCGATATCTCGGCCATTATTGATCTTCCTTCCTTGGTGACGGGCCTGGTAAATAGGTCCCCATCTCCAGGTCACGCAGCCGGACCTGCTAGATCTCTGACCGGCTCAGCCAGGATTTTCCTGGTCTGAGGTTCCCGCATTTCCCACCGTAGCCCGGGTCAGCATATTCTGCAATTCGGCTGCAGTCCCACCCGCCACTCAAATTGCTTAAGCGCAGCGAGCACGTATTGTTTCGTGAATTGCAGGTATCTTGTAAGTTACATTGCTGCCGCTCCACGGCTCAGCCAGCCGTTCACGAACCGGTCCATTTGTGGTCAAAACGATCAGGCGCTCCTACGTTTCCGCAGTTCACGAGGCTGACAACCTACCCCCGGCGCGCGAATCAGGAGGGTTATGCAAAAACATGCCTTGCCTCAAGCCCCTGACCTGCGACGACGCCTGCGACAAGCCGAGCTTTGCATAAGCCTCGAGAGGCCCCGGCTGGCCGCATTTTGGCCGCACAACAGCGCGCTCAACGCAGCCGTTACGTGCAATTGATGATCGGCATTCCAGCAGGTTAAACTGGCATACGGGCCGGTGACGGATGCTCCCGCAAATTTCTACGGATCAGAAGGTCGAGCAACGGCCAGAGTGCCCTCCGGGAGCAGCGGCGCGAACCATCTGCCAGCCAGCACCGGCTAGCTGTGCTCTTACCGCTGGTGCATCTGCTCAAGTTGCTGAATGATCTGGTGGTACAGCTCGTCCATCTGAGATGGTGACATTTGCCAGGCGATGGTGATGGGCGGTGGTGTCCCGCCGATAAAGGGTCGTTTACCTCATGCTCCACTGCTACGCCGATCAGGCTCGCGATAATCGTCACGACACGCCATTTGGCTCCTGCGCGTGCAGGCGGGCCCACTTTGCCCATCCTGGCCGTTGTCCCAACCTTGGCTGCCAGGATGCCGGTATCGGTAGTATCTACCCGACCTTAGAGTTCCTGTTCGGAAACCGGTCCGGTGGCGGGCGATCGGATCTGGTTTCGAGCCAACGAGGTGTACGGGACCTGTAACGCATCCCGGCGTGCCGGTACGGGAGTTACGGGAGCGCGGACCCGATGATCGCGATTTGTGCAGATCGACGGACCGCTCGGGTCCGCACTACCTCAGGCTACTTCGCCTGTCCCGTGCCGGTGCTGTCCCGGCGGGATCAGCCGCAGTGCCCGGGTTCCGCGGTATCCCGCAGACATGAGCGACGCCGAGTGGCAGGTCATCGAGCCGACGGTGCCCCTGCCGGCCTGGAAGGCCGGCAGGGGCGGCCGGCCGGCGGGGTACTGCCGCCGGGACATCGTGACGCGATGATGCGAATACCTTCCCCAGTTCATCCCGATAATATGGTCCGCGGTACCTCGCGTGGACGGTCCGGAACAGGCGATCAAGCCGGTCGGCGAGCAGCCTTGCCTGCGAGCGTGACTCCTCAGCCACAGCAACCACAGGTTCTGGGCGCGGCTCAGAACTCAAAAGCGCAGGGACAAGGAGATAGACGCAGGTCACGTGGGTGACATCGCTTCCGGTGCGTCGCAGACACCACTTAAGACAGCGCGTCCTCGCGGTCACCGCGTGGGGCCTGTGGAAGCAGCGCCAGATCGTCGTGCCGGCCTCGATCATCACGAGCGTCCTGCTCTTGTGCGACGCGTGGTTCGACCTGCTCACCGCAAATGGGCACCGGGACCTGATCGTGAGCGCCGCATCGGCGCTGTTCGGTGAACTGCCTCTGGCCACGATGCTGATCCTGATCAGCATCCGGGCCCTGCACGTGGGCGCACGCGCCGCTCGCGCGCTACAGCAGGATGCACAGGTCTCATCGCTATGGCGTACCCCGCTGATCACATTCCCCGGCCCGTCAAAGATCCAGTAAATCCCGGGAGTTCCCGTTAGTGCGGTGGCCGGCGCTGCCTCCCAGGCGGCACGCACGCCGCCGGTGTCCCGCTCGGCCCGCGGCCCGATGTCGTGCGCTGCTGCCGACAGGAACCAGGTAACGCGACGCGTCGAACGAGACGACAGACTGTTCGTTCGGCGCGGCACGGCCACGCTTGCTGACCAGCTGGGATCGACGCCAGATCGGCGGTTATCTTAAGTCCATTTTGGATAAGCCCTGGTCATGAGGGGTTTTTGCTTCTGAGACATGTCGCTGACGTGAGGTTCTGGGCGCGGCTCAGAACTCAAAAGCGCAGCGACAAGGGGATAGACGCAGGTCACGTGGGTGACATCGCTTCTGGTGCGTCGTAGACACCACTTAAGATAACGCGTCCACGACGCAGCTCAAAGGCCTGTAAAGCTACATCGGAGACACCCCAAAGCGGATTTACTACGGCGGATCCGGACGCTTCTCTTGAGGGAGTTCGGGTCTTCAGAGATGAGATCTGCGGTCATCTGCCAGCCCCGGCGTCGGCGGCGATAGCGCTTTCTGATGGCTCGTCTCTGGGCCGGGGCGCCACTGCGCCCAGCGACCGGCAGTCCCGCGCTAGATCAGCGCCATCAGGCCAGCCGCTCTGGCCGGCTCAGAAGACAGCCGGCACCACCGCTACCAGCATCTACATCGCCTCGGCCTCAGACAGGGTAGGCCAGGAACTCTTACCCGTCGAAGGACGCTCACGCGGCACTTGGCCGGAAGGCCGTGCATCCCTCGTTTACAAACACGTTTACAAGGCGCAGCAAGAAGCCTCTCCCGGAATCCCTCTCTGTCAAACTCTCGTGAGACACGAGGCTGATGTAAACCTCTGTAACGAGCGGGGCGAGACGGGATCTACGAAACGTGACACTGACCACCGCAGACGTGGCCTCCTCCACGGGG
>Ga0302183_10001536_pt1 | contig 10890 bp, 9 predicted proteins | sample I_Palsa_N3_2_FD_200232 | JGI IMG/M metagenome (GOLD analysis project Ga0302183, IMG submission 200232) | Peat permafrost microbial communities from Stordalen Mire near Abisko, Sweden - I_Palsa_N3_2 | ecosystem: Environmental > Terrestrial > Soil > Palsa > Peat permafrost | place: Sweden: Abisko...
AGCAATGGATCACCGAGCAGTACGATTCCATGGTGCGCACCAACACGCGCTTCGGTCCCGGCGCGGGTGACGCCGCCGTCCTGCGCTTGAAAGAAACCAAGCGCGCTCTCGCGCTTTCGACCGACGGCAATGGACGCTGGTGCTTCCTCGCGCCGCGTCTCGGCGCGATGCACGCCGTCGCGGAAGCGGCCCGCAACGTGGCCTGCACCGGCGCGCGGCCTGTGGCCGCCACGAATTGCCTGAATTTCGGCAACCCGGAAAAGCCGGAGGTCATGTGGCAGTTCAGCGAAGCCATTGACGGAATTTCCGAGGCCTGCCGCGCGCTCGAAATTCCCATCACCGGCGGCAACGTCAGCTTCTACAACGAAACACTGGGCAAGCCGATTTATCCAACGCCGGTACTGGGCGTTCTCGGCGTGCTCGAAGACGCCGAATGCGCGCTGGGCTCCGGCTTTCGCAATGAAGGTGACGCGATCCTGTTGCTCGAAGGAAAACGCGAAGACGGCGTTACAGACGCAATGAACGCGTTCTCCTCGAGCGAATATGCCAAAACGATTCACGGAATCGTCGCCGGGGCGCCTCCGGCCATCGATCTCGCCGCCGAAAAACGGCTGATCGAATGCCTGGTAAAACTCGCCGAGGAAAAAGCGATTCTCTCCGCCCACGACGTAAGCGACGGCGGCCTGGCCGTCACGCTCGTGGAATCCTGCTTCGCAAGTGCAGGCCTCTCTGCGGACGCCTCCATTGATTCCGGCGAACCCACCGAACCCGGTCTATTCGGCGAGCGCGGCGCACGCGCCGTGGTATCGCTCGCCGCCGCTTCGCTTGCCCGCGTCACCGCAATTGCGGCACAATGTAACGTTACCACCCAGCGAATCGGTACAGTCTCACGCGGCCCATTTCGCATCCAATATAGAGGCAAGCCCGTCATCCACGGGGACATGAACACGTTTCGCCGCATCTGGAGCGGGACGCTCGAAAAAACCATCGGGAGCGCATGATTCCGAAAATTCACACCATCGAAGACGATCACTTTCACGATCACTGCGGCGTGTTCGGAATTTTCGGCCACCCCGAAGCCGCGAAAATGGCCTATCTCGGCCTCTACGCGCTGCAGCATCGCGGGCAGGAATCGGCCGGCATCGCCTCCACCGACGGCGCGGACGTGCACGTGCACAAAAGCCTCGGCCACGTGCAGGAAATTTTCACGCCGGACGTGGTTGCCGCGCTCCCCGGCCCGGCGGCCATCGGCCACACGCGCTATTCCACCGCCGGGGACACTTCGCTCATAAACGCGCAGCCCGTGGTCATCGACTGCAACAAGGGCAAGCTGGCCCTGGGCCACAACGGCAACCTGACCAACGCCATCGAGCTGCGCAAGAAGCTCGAACATCGCGGCTCGATTTTTCAATCCACCAGCGACACCGAAGTGATCGTGCACCTGATCGCGCGCAGCACCGCCCGAAATCTCACCGGAGCGATTGCCGACGCGCTCAATCAAGTGGAGGGCGCATATTCGCTGCTGCTGCTCACGCGCGACGAAATTTACGCCATTCGCGATCCGCGCGGCTTCCGCCCGCTGTGCCTGGGACGCCTGGACGGCGCCTGGGTGGCGGCCTCGGAGACCTGCGCCTTCGACCTGATTGACGCCGAGTACGTGCGTGAGGTCGAACCCGGAGAAATGGTGCGCATCTCGCGCAGCGGCATCGAATCCATTCGCTTCGCCCCCGAAAAGCCCAGCCAATTTTGCATTTTCGAGCACGTTTACTTTTCCCGCCCGGACAGCCTGGTCTTTGGCCGCCCGGTGAACGAAAGCCGCGAACGCCTGGGCCGCTTGCTGGCCCAGGAGCATCCCGTGGACGCTGACCTCGTGACGCCGGTGCCCGATTCGGGCGTCCCCGCGGCGATCGGCTACGCCGCCGAATCCGGCATTCCCTTCCGCATGGGGCTGATTCGCAACCATTACATCGGGCGCACCTTCATCGAACCCGAGCAGGCCATCCGCGATTTCGGCGTCAAGCTGAAACTCAACCCCGTGCGTCGAATGCTGGAGGGGCAGCGCGTGATACTTGTGGACGATTCCATCGTGCGCGGCACCACTAGCCGCAAGATCGTGCGCCTGGTGCGCGAAGCGGGCGCCACCGAAGTGCACGTGCGCATCAGCTGCCCGCCCACGATTTCGCCCTGCTACTACGGCGTGGACACCCCGCGGCGCGACGAGCTCATCGCCGCCAACAATACCGTGGAACAAATTCGCCAATACCTGGGCGCCGATTCGCTCGGCTATCTTTCGCTCAAATCGCTGCGCGCTGCGGTAGAAGACAAGGAAGGAAAATTCTGTACATCGTGCTACACCGGCAGCTATCCGACGGAGCTGGTGCAACTTGAAGTGGAGGCTCATCGTGAGAGCTGAGGCGCAAGAAAACGCGCCAGCCGAGGAGCGCAACACGAAGCCGCAGGTTCCGGCAAGAAGCGAGCGCGTCTGGCGCGAGATCGTCTCCTGGTTCTGGGTCATATTCGCGTTCGTGCTCATCGAGGGCGGCGTGGCGCAGGCCCGCGTGATTCCCAGCGGCTCGATGGAAAACACCGTCCTGATCGGCGATCACCTGCTTGTCAGCCGCCTGGGCTACGATGCCGGCATTCCTTTCACCGCTTATCACCTGCCGCTCTGGCGGAATCCCCAACGCGGACAGATTGTCGTTTTCCGCGCGCCTCTCGCCGATCAGGGATTTCCCGATTTGATCAAGCGTTGCATTGGAGTGCCCGGCGACCGCGTCAAGATCGTGCAGGGTCAGCTGTACGTTAATGGTGCGTCCATCGACGAGCCGCACGCGGTCCACGCTCCGGGCGCGGCCACCCTGCCCTGGGAGAATTTCCCCCAGCGAGCTTCCGAGCTGCCTTTTTCAGACGTTCCCGGCTGGGGCGCGGAGATGGCCAGGCATGTGGTGAACGGCGAGCTGGTCGTCCCGGTCGGGCACTACTTCATGATGGGCGATAACCGCGACAATTCGAACGACAGCCGCTTCTGGGGATTCGTGCCGCGCGAAAACATTATTGGAACTCCCGTGTTCGTCTATATGTCCATCGAAGGGCCCGGCGAAGTTTGGGAGCCGGGACACACCGGCGACCGCTTTGCCACCTACTTCCGTGCGCTGATTCATCCCGGCGGAATTCGCTGGAATCGCCTGTTTCGAACTTTTTGAGCTAGTGGAGGCTCTTCGTGAGTGCTGAGGCAGAGGAAGTGTTGGCCGCGGACGACGCCCGGCCCGTAAAACGGGACCAGGCCACGATGAGCGACAAAGTCTGGCGCGAAGTTCTTTCCTGGTTCTGGGTCATCCTGGCATTTCTTTTCATCGAAGGCACGCTGGTGCAGGCGCGCGTGATTCCGAGCGGCTCCATGGAAAAAACCGTGCTGATCGGCGACCATCTCATCGTCAGCCGCTTCGGCTACGACGCGGGAATTCCGTTTACGAATTGGCACGTTCCGCTCTGGCGCAATCCCAAGCGGCAGCAGATCATCGTTTTTCGCGCGCCCTTGCCGGAGCAGGGATTTCCCGACTTCATCAAGCGCGTCATCGGCGTGCCCGGCGACCGCATTAAAATCGTCGGCGAGCAGGTGTACGTGGACGGAACGCTCCTCGACGAGCCCTACGCCGTGCGCCTGCCAAACAGCTTCGATCAGCCGGGCGAAAAATTTCCGCCCACGGCGGAATCCGGCATGTACGGCCGGCTGAGGCCGGAATGGGCCGCGGAATTGTCCAAGCACGTGGTGAACGGAGAACTCGTCGTGCCTCCCGGCGAATATTTCATGATGGGAGACAACCGCGACAATTCCTACGACAGCCGCTACTGGGGATTCGTCCCCCGCGAAAACATCATCGGCACGCCGGTTATCATTTACATGTCCATTGACGCGCCCGAGGACGTCTGGGAACCGGGGCACGTGGGCGAGCGCTTCGAAACCTATCTGAACGCCGTGATTCATCCGGGCGAAGTGCGCTGGAAGCGCCTGTTTCACACTTTTTAGATTTGCTGAGCTACTCGGTCCCCTCAGAAAGCGGACTCCTCTCATGCGCTACGCCGATGCCGGAGTAAACATTTCGGTCGCCGATGAAGCCAAGCGGCGCATCGCCGCTATGGCGGCGAAAACATTTCGCCGCGGCGTGCTGGCTCCCATCGGCGGATTCGGCGCGCTGTTCCAGCTCGACCGCAAGCGCTGGCGCGATCCGATTCTGGTGGCCAGCGCGGATGGCGTGGGCACGAAGCTGAAAATCGCCTTCGCCACCGGAATTCATTCCACCGTAGGTGCCGATATCTTGAATCATTGCGTCAACGACATCCTGACGCAGGGCGCCGAGCCTCTTTTTTTTCTCGATTACCTGGCCATGGGGAAGATGGACGTGCGCGTAGCCGAGCAGGTGATCGAGGGCATGAGCCGCGCGGCGAAGAAGGCGGGCTGCGCGCTGATCGGCGGAGAAACCGCGGAGATGCCGGGGATTTATGCCGCGGGCGAATACGATCTCGCGGGATTCATCGTAGGCGCGGTGGAACGGAAAAAGCAGCTGGACGCGCGGCGCGTGCGGCCGGGAGACGTGCTGCTGGCGCTGCCTTCGAGCGGGCTGCACACCAACGGATATTCGCTCGCGCGCAAACTCGTTTTTGGCGTGGCCAAGCTGGGGCCGAACACCTACGTCGCTGCGGTCGGCAACAAAATCGGTCCAGAACTTCTGAAGCCGCATCGCGCGTACTGGCCGCTCTTGAAAAATATTCTGGCGCGCGGATGGGTTTCTTCCATGGCGCACATTACCGGCGGCGGCATCACCGGCAATTTGCCCCGCGCGCTCCCGGCGAACGTTCGAGCGGTGGTGGAACTGGGGCAATGGCCGGTGCTGCCGATTTTCCGCTACCTCGCGGAGCTGGGAAAAATCGGGCGCGACGAGCTGCTGCAAACCTTCAATCTGGGCGTGGGCATGATTCTGGTGGTTCCTTCGAGGCACATTTCCCGGGTGGAAACGGAACTCCGGCGGCGCCGCGAAAAATTCTACGTCATCGGGCGCATCGAGCGCGCCATCCGCGGCAAACCGCGCGTCACGTATTCCGGGACGCTTCCGCTGTAGCGCCCGTCTATGTTAGCTTCGGCAGACATGAAAAAACGAATCGGGGTGCTCTTTTCCGGGCGCGGATCGAATCTGGAGGCGCTGGCGGAGAGCGTCGCCGCCGGACGCATACCCAACGCCGAAATTAGCGTCGCGCTGAGCAACCGCGAAGACGCGCCGGGAATCGGGAAGGCGCGCGCGCGCGGCATCGAAACGCTGGTGATTTCTTCGAAAGGGCTCGAGCGCGAGGCCTACGACAAGCTCGTGATCGCCGCGCTGCAGGCCAGGCAGGTGGATCTGGTTTGCCTGGCGGGCTACATGCGGCTGCTCTCGCCGCAATTCGTGGCCGCGTATCGCCAGCGGATTCTGAACATTCACCCCTCGCTGCTCCCTTCTTTTCCGGGGCTCGAAGCGCAGCGGCAGGCGCTGGAGCATGGCGCGAAATTTTCCGGCTGCACGGTGCATTTCGTGGACGAGAATCTGGACGCGGGACCCATCGTGCTCCAGGCTTGCGTTCCCATCGAAGACAGCGACACGCCGGAAACGCTCGCCGAGCGCATCCTGCGCCAAGAGCACCGCATTTACGCCGAAGCAGTACGCATCGTGCTCGAAGGGCGCTATCGTATGGAGGGCCGCCGCGTGCTGATCCTTCCGGAGGGAAAATTGCGAGCGGGGAAAACATAGTGCCTTCCGCCAAATTCAAGCCGGTGCAAGAGCAATTCTCCTACCTGCAGAAGGGCGCGTCGGAAATCATTCGCGAGGACGAGCTGAAGTCGAAGCTGGAGAAGTCCGCGAAAGAAGAGAAGCCGCTGCGCGTGTACCTGGGCGTGGATCCCACCGCGCCGGACATTCACCTGGGCCACACCGTAGTGCTGCGCAAGCTCAAACAGTTTCAGGATATGGGCCACACCGCGATCTTTTTGATTGGCGATTTTTCGGCGATGATCGGCGACCCCACGGGCCAATCGGAAACGCGGCCGCCTCTCGATCGCCAGCAGGTGGAAGCGAACGCGAAGACCTACCTCGAACAGGTGTTCAAGATCCTGGACCGCAAGAAAACGGAAGTGCGCTACAACAGCGAATGGCTGGGAAAACTTTCGAGCGTGGAAATGGTCCAGCTCTGCGGCAAGTATCGGCTGGCGCGCATGCTCGAGCGCGAGGACTTTCGCTCGCGGCTTGAAAAAAACCAGCCGATTTCGGTGCACGAGCTGCTGTATCCGCTGTTGACCGCGCTCGATGCCGTGGCGCTCGAAGCGGACGTGGAACTTGGCGCCACCGAGCAGAAATTCAATTTGCTGGTGCACCGGGACATTCAACGCGAATACGGGCAATCGGGCGAAGTGGTGATGACCATGCCGATTCTGGTCGGGCTCGACGGCGAACGTAAAATGTCCAAGAGCCTGGGCAATTACATCGGCATCACGGAAACTCCCGGCGAAATGTTCGGCAAAGTGATGTCGATTTCGGACAAGCAGATGTGGACGTACTACGAATTGCTCACCGATTTCACTTCGCCGGTGGTGGTGCGGCTGCGCGAAGAAGTGGATATGGGCGTGCTGCATCCTATGGACGCAAAGATGCAGCTGGCGCACACGATTGTGGCGGGATTTCACGGCGAAGAAGCGGCCAAGGACGCCTCTGAAGAATTCCGGCTGGTCTATCGCGACCGGAAAGCGCCGACGGATTTGCCGGAAATGAAACTCACCTGGGGGACGCGGCCGCTCTTCGCCGTTTTGACGGAGACGCAACTGGCTAGCTCGCGGAGCGAAGCGGAGCGGCTGATCAAGCAGGGCGCCGTGGAAGTGAATGGGCAAGTCGAGAAAGATGTGAAGCGGACGATCGTGCTGAATCCCGGAGATTTGCTGGCGCTGCGCGTGGGGAAAAAGAAATTCCTGCGCGTGGTGGGTGTCTGAAGTGAAGCTTAGTGCACCGCGAGCTGGTGCAGGCGGTCGAGCCAGGCGCGATCGCGGGCGGCAACAGCGTAACGCGTGAAAAAACGGTCCACGAATCTGCCGAATGCGCCGGGCATGGCGTATTCATCGCGCATGACGAGGCGCGTTGCAGCGCCCGCCTTTTGCAGCTCCCAACGCTGCTTTCCGCGCACGCCGTAGGAATCCTGAAACTGCCATTCGAGCAGGCGTTCCCATTCGTACGCGGTGATGACCACGGTGAGCGCGACCTTGCGCGAGCCAAGCCAGCCGGTGATTTGCACTTTTTGCCCCACGGCGAAATCGGACGCGCCGCCCTGCACTTCGAAGCAGGCGCTCATCTCCACGCCGTACCATAGGGGCATGCGCTGAGGAACCAAGAAGACGAAGACTTCTTTGGGCGCGACGGCGAAATCGCGGACAAATTCGAGATTTGCCATCGAAGATTAGCGCGCTTCGACCAGGACGAGCGAAACGTCATCGGTGGGCGGCCCGTCGCGCCACTCGGCGACGCGGTCGAGGATGCCCTTCTTCATTTCGTGGAACGGAAGCAGGGAAGTTTCACGCACGAATTTCTGCACGCCTTCGATTCCCAGCATCTCGCCGTGCGTGTCGAAAACTTCGGTGATGCCGTCGGTGTAGAGCACGATGCGGTCGCCGGGCTCGAGGTCCACGTCGAGCGTGGCTTCCATGGGCACGGCATCGGGAAGCGCGCCGAGGACCATGCTGCGCGATTCGAGCAGGCGAGGCTCCTCTCCGGCGCGCGCGATCATGACCGGGGGATGGCCGGCTCCGGCGAATTGCAGGCGGCGGCCGGCGCGGTCGAGCTGCGCGGCGGCAACGGTGAAGAAAAAGACGGAGCTGCCGATATTCTGCATGACGAAGCGATTGAGCGTGCGGAGCATGTTCCCGAGCGGAACGCCGCTGCGCATTTGCGCGATGGTCTCGCTATAGATGCGGTTGGCGACGAGCGCGGAACCAATGCCGTGGCCGGAAACGTCGCACACGAGGAGGTTGAGGCGGTCCTCGCCGTAGGGACTGACCAGGCCGAAGTCGCCGCCGATGGTGCGCACGGGATGGTAATAGGTTTCCACGAGCACGCTGCCCCACACGAGCGATTTGGGCGCAAGGCTTTGCTGCACGCGGGCGGCGAGGGCGAGATCTTCTTCGATTTCTTTTTGCCGGTTTTCGAGCTGGGTATTGGCGTCGCGCAGTTTTTCTTCGGCGCGCTTCTGGTCGGAAATATCGGTGAAGGTGATGATGGCGAATCGGCGGCCGTCGGGATCCTCGACGGAGCGGGCGCTGACGATGACGGGCAGGCGGCTGCCGTCCTTGCGCGGCAAGACGAATTCGAAGCGGTTCTTGCCGGAATGCAAGCCTTTTTCCCGATGCACGTTGAGTGTTTCCGCTTCTTCGGGAGTGAAGAACCTTTTGAAGTCGTACCCCACGAAGTCCGTGCGGGGCATGCCGGTCATTTCTTCAAAATTGGTGTTGGTAAAAATAATTTGGGGGCAATCGTCCGCGATGATGACGCCTTCATTGAGCGTCTCGAGAATGCCTTCTATCTGGGCGAGCCATTCAGGTTGTTCAATCTCCACTAACATCTCCCCCTCCGCCTATCTTACATAATCATGGTGCAGCCACCAATGCGGCGAGGCCTTTTTCTCCGGGCCACGAACACGCACGGCTGTCCTCACCAAATATCTGATTCGCCAGGGCGCAAAAGGCTGCAATGGTTTTTGAAGTAAAGTAAGGTAATACCACGTACTACAAGAAGAGGCGCAAGCAACAAAATGCAACCAAACGGAAATCGCGTTCCGCCGGGACCCAGCGGCTTGCCGCTTCTGGGCATGGCGCTGCAGGTCATGCGCGATCCGCTTGGAACGCTGCTGCGCATCGCGCGCGAGTATGGGGACATCGTGACGATTCCGGTGGTGTCCACGACGCGCACGATGCTGAATCTTCCTGAATATATCGAGCAAGTGACAGTGGTGCAGCAGAGCAAATTCCACAAGAGCACGCTGACGAAGGACGTGGTGGGGCGGCTGCTGGGCGAAGGACTGCTGGTCAGCGAAGGAGATTTCTGGAGGAGGCAGCGGAGACTGGCACAGCCTGCGTTTCAACGCAGCCGCATCAACGAGTATGCCGCCACCATGATCGAAAGTGCGGAGGCGCACGCGCGCACGTGGAGCGATAGTCAGGAGCGCGACATGGCCAAGGAAATGATGGCGCTGACTCTGGACATCGCCGTGCGCACACTTTTCGGAACCACCTTGCCGGGAGAATCTGAGCAGGTGGGGCGTTCGCTCGAGTTCCTGATGCGCTATTCGCTGCGCAAGGCGAGGTCGCCGATCAAGATACCCGAAAGCTGGCCGACCCCGGCGAATCGCCGCGCGGATCGCGAGACGGAATTCCTGGACTCGCTGGTGTACCGGATCATCGCAGAAAGGCAGGAACTGAAAGGCGCGGGCGATCACAAAGACCTGCTTTCGCTGCTGATGGGCGCCATGGACGAAGACGGAAGCCAGATGACGCCGAGGCAGCTTCGCGATGAAACCATGACGCTGTTTCTCGCCGGGCACGAAACCACTGCGCTCACGCTTTCCTGGACCTGGTATTTGCTGAGCCAGAATCCGAAGGCGGAAGCGCGTTTGCACGAGGAGCTTCGCGGCGTGCTGGCCGGGCGTCCGCCGGGGCTCGCGGACATCGAGCGGCTGCCCTATCTGCAGGCGGTGGTGACAGAAGTGCTGCGGCTGTATCCTCCGGCGTATATTCTGGCGCGGACTTCCATCGCGCCGAGCAGCATCGGCGGCTACGATTTTCCGGCGGACACCACGATCATCATGTCGCAATGGGTGATGCACCGCGACGCGAGATATTTCGATGATCCGGAAGCGTTTCGTCCGGAGCGCTGGCTCGATGGGCTGGAAGACCGCTTGCCCGCGGGCGCGTATTTTCCGTTCGGCGACGGGCCGCGGAGGTGCATCGGGCAGAATTTCGCGCTGCTGGAATCGGTGCTGGTGATTGCCACGGTGGCGCAGCGGTTCGGTTTTCGGCTGGTGCCGGGGCACAAAGTCGTGCCGGAGCCGCTGGTCACACTGCGTCCGCGGCACGGAATCCTGATGCGGCTGGACGCGCGGCGCTAGTGCACGAATTCGGGCTGCTCACCTTTGGACCAAGGATCGTAGGTCAGCGCGAAACGAATACGGTCGGGGATGGGCGGATGCGAGTAATACAGGAACACATCAATGGGATCGGGCTCGGGATCGGCCAGGTCCACTTCGCCCAAGACCTGAAAAGCCTGCGCGGCGATCTGGCTTGAGTCGGGCGTCAAGCCGTGCGTCACTTCCAGGCCGTACTGATCCGCCTGGTGTTCGACGTGGCGGCTGAAGGCATTTTGGATCGGCCCAGTAAAGAAAGAAAATATAGAAAGCAGCAGAAGCAAGACCGGCAGCGAAGCTAAATCGTCCAAGCCTCGAATTCCCCAGTGGGTTCCCCAGCGCGCCAGAACCCAGCCAACGGCGCGAAAACCGAGATAGAACAGAACAAACAGAAGCACGGCAGCGAAGGCGATGCCCTTCCAGACGTGCGCGAGAACGTAATGCCCCATTTCGTGGCCGACGACGGCAACGATCTGCGGGGAGTTCATTTTGGCGATGGTGTTGTCCCACACCACGATGCGTTTGGAGGCGCCGATTCCCGTGACGTAGGCGTTGAGCTCGGTGGTTTTTTCGCCCGCGCCCATCCAGAACATGCGTTCGGGCGGGATATTTTGTCCCGCGCGCTGGACCATTTGTTCCAGGCTGGCGGTGAGCGCGGGATCTTTTTGCTGCAGAGGTTCGAATGTGTGGAACATGGGATCAACG
>Ga0302183_10001538_pt1 | contig 10876 bp, 10 predicted proteins | sample I_Palsa_N3_2_FD_200232 | JGI IMG/M metagenome (GOLD analysis project Ga0302183, IMG submission 200232) | Peat permafrost microbial communities from Stordalen Mire near Abisko, Sweden - I_Palsa_N3_2 | ecosystem: Environmental > Terrestrial > Soil > Palsa > Peat permafrost | place: Sweden...
TGTCCCACGCTGCCGAAGGCGCACCAGTGTTGCATTACTTCTTGCGCTCCACCAGATATCGCGCCAACTCCTTCAGAGTATCGGCCCGTTCTCCGAAACCTTCCAGCTCCAAGAACGCGGTACTCACGAGCGCATTGGCACGGTGGACGGATTCCTCGATTCCGAAAAGCGCTGGATAGGTTACCTTCTGCGCGGCGGTATCCTTGCCAGCCGTTTTGCCTAACTGCTCGGAGGTTTGGGTCACGTCGAGCACGTCATCCACAATCTGAAAGGCCAAGCCAATGGATTGCCCGAATGCGCGCAGCTTTTTGGCCTCAATTTCCTTAGCTCCGGCGTAGAGGCCGCCACTCACCAGGCTGGCGGTGATCAGTGCAGCTGTCTTTGCGCGATGGATATATTCCAGCATCGCGGCGGTGGGCTGCGTATGTTCGGCCTCGAGGTCCACGACTTGTCCGCCGATCATGCCATCCAGCGTGCCGGTACCGCGCGCGATCTCTTCAATGATCCGCACCCGCGCCTCCGCTGGACATTCCAGGCGCGCCAGAACCTCATAGGCTTGCGTCTGCAGGGCGTCTCCCGCCAGAATGGCAATCGCTTCGCCGAAAACTTTGTGGCAGGTGGGGCGTCCGCGGCGCAGGTCGTCGTTATCGAGGGCGGGAAGATCGTCGTGGATCAGCGAGTAAGTGTGCAACATCTCCAGCGCCGCGCCCAGTTCTTCAATCTTCTCGGGCAATGATCCGGCAACCATGCGTCCCGCTTCCATGGACAGCACTGGTCTAAGCCGTTTGCCCCCGGCAAACACGCTGTGGCGCATGGCCTTGTGAATCGATACGGGATGCTCGCTCTCCAGCGGAATCAACCGGTCCAGCGCCGCGTCGGCTAGGCTTCGTCCCTGCTCCAGAGTTTCTTTCAGCATTGAGCAGTGAGTATAACAAGGCGCGGGTTCGCTGAGTGTCGTTAGCACATGAGATGTCCGCGGCGGCAACCGTCGACACGCGAACTGGGAATAGTCGCTCTCGCTTAGCGATGTCTTACGGCAACTGCAGGATTGACAGGGCCGTCTAGGTGCCGTATCGTCTTGCGAAAATCGCGAAACAGCAGTACGCGTTCTCTGATGGTCCGAAAGAGGGGTTTTATGGACGAAAAATCGAAGAGAGACAACTATTCACGGCGCGGATTTCTGGGGATGGGATCAGCGGCATTGGCGGCGGCCGGCATGCTATCGGCCGCTGACGCAGCAGCACAGGAGCAGAAACCATATCCCACGAAAGATGATCGCAGCGCCAGCGCACCCGGCCCCGGCAATAAACCGCTGGACGACCAGAATCCGGATTCTTTCTTTCCGCCACTTTCCGATGCGGGCGGAGTACAGACATTTAAATATCCCTTCGGACTTTCCCACAAACGCATGCAAGAAGGTGGATGGTCGCGCGAGGTCACGGTGCGGGAGCTTGCGGTTTCAAAGTCGATTGCCGGTGTAGACATGCGATTGACCGCTGGCGGCATCCGCGAATTGCACTGGCACACGGCGGCCGAGTGGGCCTTCATGCTCTACGGAAATGCGCGGATCACCGGGCTCGATGCGGAAGGCAAGAGTTTTGTCGCCGACGTTACCGAAGGCGATCTCTGGTACTTCCCAACCGGGATTCCACATTCCATCCAAGGCCTGAAACCGGACGGCTGCGAGTTTCTGCTGGTGTTCGACGACGGCAATTTCTCGGAATACGAAACCGTATTGCTTACGGACTGGATGGCACACACTCCGCATGGGGTGCTCTCCAAGAATTTTGGCGTCAGTGAGCAGGCGTTGGACAAAATGCCGCGGCGCGAAAAGTTTATCTTCCAGGCCGAGGTTCCCGGGCCGCTGGAGGCAGACCAGAAAAAAGCTGCTGGCTCTCTCGGCGTGTCTGCACAGGACTTCGCTTTCCGCGTAGCACAACAGCCCATTTCGAAACGCACCAAGGGAGGCGAGGTCCGGATCATCGATTCCAGCAAATTCAAAGTCTCCACGACCATTGCGGCGGCGATTGTTACCGTCCACCCGGGGGGCATTCGAGAGCTGCACTGGCATCCGAATGCCGACGAGTGGCAGTACTACATCAGTGGTGCGGGAAGAATGACCGTGTTCGCCACTGGCGGCCGTGCCCGTACGATGGACTTTCAAGCGGGAGATGTTGGCTACATTCAAAAGACGCTCCCGCATTACGTTGAAAATACCGGCAACACCGATTTGAAATTTCTAGAAATGTTCAAGAGCAGCTCCTACCAGGATCTCGCACTTTCGGAATGGTTGACCCACACCCCTCCGGAGCTGGTGATAGCCCACTTGGGGATTGATAGGGCTACGCTTGAGGCAATACCGAAAGACGAACCCGTGGTTATGCCGGAATAACGCCGCCTGCGCGGCGGGTGTGCCCATTTTAACTGGCAAAAAAGCGAGGACGCCGAGAGGCGGCCTCGCCTGTGAGTTTCGAACTGCCTACGCCGACGCGGCCTTGGCGACTGCCATACTCCGCAACACCGCGCTCAGGACATTTTGCGCGTCATCGGACCGGCACACGTCGCTCGCGCCGGCCTCCATTGCCGCGATCCAAAGTTCGTCATCGGGAAGGCGATGCGTACAAACGATGGGCAGCGACGGGAAATCGTCGTGCAAGCCCCTCACATCCGTCAATCGCGAGTATTCAATATCGAGAACCACCGCTTCCGGGCGATTTCTGGCGACACGCTCGCGCATTTCTTCGCCCGAAAGGGTTAAGTGAACCGCGTTAAAGTGAGAGGAAAGTTTACCCGCCAGAGTCTCTGCCACCCTTGGATCGGTTTCCAGAACTACCACACTAAAGCCCAAAGATCCTCCTGACTGAACACCGTCAACAACGGCGGACTAGGGCTGCGGGGAAGGGGTCGGAACCGCCACTCCACAGACATTTCAAGGAAATCAATACTCGCAACCGGGCGAACCGCCTATCTGCGGGCACTCGCGTTTTCACCCACCGGCTCGAACGATTCGGCTTGCAGCTTGCCGTTTTTCTTCAGCAATATCTCCACTTTACCTTCCGCCTGCTCCAGTTCCTTGCGGCAGGCAGAAGAGAGATTCATGCCTTCTTCAAACAAGGTGAGAGACTTTTCCAGCGGCACCTCTCCCTTTTCCAGTTCCTGAACGATCTTTTCCAGGCGCTGGAGGCACTCTTCAAATTTAGCCAACGGTTTTTCCCCGTCTCTATTGTAATGCTACCTGGGGCGCGAAATGTCCAGTGTTTTATTGTAAACAGTTGGAGAAAATGAACGTTTGGGTGTCACAACGGGAATCTTGCGGGAGTCGTCTTCGTTCCCAACGCCTCCAGCACGTCCACCGCCGAGCTATAGCGTCCCTGCGGCGCGCTGATTTGCGCTCCCTGCACCGTATGCCGCACCGCCACCAGCATCTCCCGGGCTATCGCCACTCCCTCCGCCCGCGCGGCTTCCGGCGTTTGCGCCCGCGCCATGCGTTCCAGAATCGCGTCCGGCACCGAGACCCGCAACTCGTTCTTCATAAACTCCGCATTGCGCACGCTCACCAGCGGCCAGATTCCCGCCACCACCGGAATCCGGCAATGCTCGATGCGCCGCAGAAAGTTTTCCAGCAGACGGATGTCGAACACCGGCTGCGTTACAGCATATTCTGCACCGGCCGCAACTTTATATTCGAAGCGGCGAATCTCTTCGTCCAGGTCAGTGAGTCCCGGATTCGCCCCGACACCAATCACAAACCCCGTCCCCGCTCCAATGGGATTCCCTCCCAGATCCAATCCTTGATTTAAGTTGCGGACAATATTCACCAGCCCGATAGCGTCCACATCGAACACAGCGGTCGCGTCCGGATAGTTACCCATTTTCGGCGGATCGCCTGTGATGCAAATCAGGTTCTTGATCCCGACCGCCGCCGCGCCTAGCAAATCGCTTTGGATGCACAGGACATTCCGGTCACGGCAGGTGTAGTGCAGAATCGCGTCGATTCCCGCTTCCCGCTGCACCAGCAACGAAAGCGCCTGATTGCTCATCCGCGCTGAAGCCCGCGGACTATCCGGAATATTTACCGCATCCACACCTACGGACTTCAGAAAGCGTGAGCCTTCCAGTTCCTTGCGGATATCCGTTCCCTTGGGGGGAACCACCTCCACCATGGTGACAAATTCGCCCCGCGCAAGCTTCCCCCCCAGAAGCGACCGTCCTTCCAAAGGCTGTGCCGGTGCGGAAACGGGTACGGCCGTCCCGGTTACCTGAGTCGATCCCGATCTCCCTCTGGCTTCTCCCGCCCGCAGCGCGGACTTCATCACCCGAATATGGTCGGGAGTAGTACCGCAGCATCCTCCCACGATCCGGGCGCCTGCGGCCACGAACTTGCGCGCATAACTCGCCATATATTCCGGCGAACACAAGTAAATATTTCTGCCTTCCACCGAGCGCGGAATGCCGGCATTGGGCTGCGCCGCCAGCGGCAGGGAAGTCAATGCCCGCACCCGTTCAATGGCGTCGAGCATGGCCACCGGGCCTACACTGCAATTGCACCCGATCACATCGGCACCCCAGTCTTCCAAACGAGGCGCAAATGTTTGCGGATCCGACCCATCCAGACAATTGCCGTCTTCGTCGATCGTGACCTGCACCACCAAAGGCAGCTTCGCCCCGACATCTTTCGCCGCCAGCATCGCCTGATGCAACTCCTCGAGATACCCGAAGGTCTCCAGCATCAGCAGATCGACGCCGCCTTCGGCCAGCGCTTCAATCTGATCCCGGAAGGCCTGCCGAGCTTCTTCAAACGAGGTTTTTCCCAAAGGCTCGATTCTCGTTCCCAACGGGCCAACCGATCCTGCAACATACACATCGAAACTCTTGGCGGCTTCCCGTGCAAGCCGCGCACCCATTCGATTTACATCGCGGACTTTGTCGGCCAGGCTGTGCCGGCCCAGGCGGAAGGCGTTTGCTCCGAAGGTATTGGTTTCAATCACTTCGGCCCCAGCCTGAAGGTAGTCGTGATGGATCGCACGGATGAGATCGGGCTGGGAGAGATTCAGCTCGTCATAACAGCGGTTGATGAAAATGCCCTTCGCATAGAGTAGCGTTCCCATGGCGCCATCACAAAGAATGGGAGATTGCTTAATCCGTGCGAGAATGTCATGGGCCATATCGAAAGCATACAAGATGAACCCGGAATCGTGCATCTTACGAATAGGCACGAAGGGGAAGCAGTCTGCGCCCGAGCGTGCGTGCTGAATCTTATGGTTGAGGCTCTGTTATAATCCGCTATTTCGCACCTAAAACTCTAATTTTCCAGCAGTTAGGAGCTTGACGTTTGAAGAAATCCGCTCTGTCTCTTTTTGTGCTCGTAGTCGGAGGTTTAGGACTGGTGTCGTGCAATGGAGGCGTAAGCATCAAGAAGCCTCCGAGCGGAGTTACAACGCGCGTTTTGGCTTCCCAAAGCGCATCCGGTCCCGCGTCATTCGCCGGTCTGTATATTCTTGACGGGGAAATCGATACGGTGGTAAGGGGCGGAATCAACGCGGGAAATTCGCCCGGCCTGATGGCGATCTCTCCCGAACGATCGGTTCTGCTGTCCTTTGACCAACTGACGAACAAAGTGGACATAATCAACACGACCAAGGAATCGTTGACCGGAACCATACAGCTAGCTGGTCCGACCACTAGCATGGTGGTACCGCTGCCTGAGGTCGGTTATGCCGCCGTGCCCGCCACTCCGTTTGTGGGGTCTGCCCCTGGCGCCGTAGTGGAGATGAATCTTACCTCTGGAGGCATCACCGCCAACATCGGCGTTCCCAATGCCCAAACCGTGGTATCGAATGCGAACGGAACCCAGTTGCTGGCCTTTAGCAGTGACTCTGATGCCGTGACTATAATCTCGCCACTTTTATTGAATACTGGTAGTCCGGTCACGGTTACGGTGCCAGGCTTCGACCGTCCCGTCTACGGATTCTTTAGCGGCAGCAACATCTACATCTTGAATTGCGGTGCACAGTGTGGCGGAACCCAGGCCAGTGTGCAACTTCTGAACGGCGGCACAAATCCGCCCACTGCGGGCGCGGTTCTTCCTGTAGACGCCGCCACCATCGGATTAATCAGCGGCTCAACCCTCTATGTGGCTGGCACCTCGCCCACCAACAACGCTTGCACCGGCGAGACAACGGCGGCGACGACCTGTGGCCGTCTCGATCTGGTGGATCTCAACTCCATGACCGTTACGGCGAGCGCAGTCATCACCGATGGTTATCACGACCGCATCGATATGGGTTCGAACAGCCAGCTGTTTGTTGGCTCGCATACTTGCTCCAACATCGGCAATGTCAACAATCCCCAAGGTGAAGTGCGAGGCTGCCTCTCGGTTTACAACACGCTCGATGGAACTGTGGTGATACCTCCGGATAACGGAGACGTTACGGGCCTGCAAGATTTCACAACCCGCTACGTGGAATACGTTGCCGAGGGCGGCAATTTGCGCGTCTATTACACGCTTACAGATACGTTATATGAGAACGAGCAGTACATTCCAACCGGGACCATCGTGATTACAGGTGTGATCACCGATGTCAAAGCGGTCGACTTTTTCTAGTTCTTGCCCGGATTGTTCAGACTTATCGCGCCGGTTCCAGCACCAGCCGGTGCGCTCCACTCGCGTCCACCGCCTGCTGCGTGAAAGGCAGCGTGAACGTGAAGCCCTCGTACCAGGCCTTCCATTGATCCATATAGTAGGGGCTCAAGAAATTTCCACCCTGCCCTGTAACCGTGTTCAGCGTCGATTGATCCAGGTCGGCCAGGTTAGCGGTGAAGCGCTCCGATGGTCCGTGATGGGGGGTCACGGCTTTCACTGTGTATCCACTGCCCGATTGTTCCTTAATTCCCGGCGCGGCCCACCGCCGCAACCCAGGAATTTTTCCCAGCACAGGGTGCTAGATGTCGATTGCATTGACGCTCCCCCAATGCCACGAGCCTAAATCCTTCGGCGCATCCGAAGCATTCACAGCAGCCTCCACCGCTGCCGTCAACAACTCGTCATAGTTCGGATATTTTTCCGGCAGCCACTGCTTGGGCTGGTGCAGCATGACATTCTGCAGCCACACCGTTCTCATCTCCCAGTGATAACTCCTCCAACTCAGCGTTGATTCTTGCTGCGAATCCTCCGGAGCCGCTCCCAGTCGAGGTTCGAGCAACAGCCGCGTCAGCTCCTGACTCGACCGCACCGCAATCGTCGCCGCCGTCGACGACGCAACCATGCGCCCATCCCAGTTACGCATCAGATCCGCCACCTGCTTGGCCCGAGCCGAGGGCTTGGCCGCATGATCCACGGCATACACAAATCGTTCGGCGGCGAACAAGTCATTCTCCGACTGAATATCGTTTTCCAGCGCCAGCATATCCGCCGCCGCAAATTTTCGTCCGGATTCCAGTACGTGATAAATTCGCGCCGTGCGCCAGGGCGCTTCCCACTCCGCACTGATCGAGTACGGATAATCATCCGGCGCGATGCGCCCGTTCGCCGTCGCGATCACTCCCGAGGGTGGATTGTAAGCGTGCGGCAACTTATCGAACGGAATGTAGCCGAGCCACTCGTGGGCGTCGTCGGCTCCGCTCACCGGTACGCTTCCGTCTCCGGCAGCGCGAATCGGAACGTGCCCCGTTGTCTGATATCCAATATTTCCGTCGACGTCGGCATAGACAACATTCTGTCCCGGCGCGTCCAACTGCGAAAATGCCTTGCGGAAATCTTCCCAGTTTTGCGCCGTATCCACATCGAAAAACGGCATGTGCAGCCCATCGTAAAGGGTCCAGCGCAAAGCGAGCTGCCGCGTCTCGCCAGGGATGAGTTCCGAAATAATGGGACCATGCCGCGTGATCCTTACGTCTACTGTCACATCGGGCTGGCCTTTCACATGGATAACCTCTTCCCGGCGCTCTGGCTGCTGCCAGCCCCGCGGCGTCTGATACGCACCCTCTTTCGCGTTGAAGTTTTCTATGAAAGCATCGGCCACGGTAGGGCCCACATTCGTGAATCCCCACGCGATGCGCTGGTTGTGCCCAACAATCACGTAGGGCATTCCCGGCAAAGTGACGCCCGCAACATCCACATTGCCCGCCTTGAGATGCGCCTCATACCACAGGTTCGGCATCTGGTGACCCAGGTGCATATCGTTTGAGAGCAGCGGCTTGCCCGTCACCGTATGCGCTCCCGAAACCACCCAGTCGTTCGATCCATTCACCGCTTCCGGAGCGTGTCCAGCCCAGATTTCACCCGGTCCGCTGCGCCGTGTCACCGCATTGTCCGGACCAGAATCGTCATCGTCGTCGTCATCATCGTTATCCTTGTCGCCGGAGTCCTGACTCGGCTGATCGCTCAGATCCTCCCGCATCACTGTCGGAGGCCGGTCATGCCACGAGTGGTTCACATACAGATCGGCGGTAAGCTCCGGGCCCAGCTTGGCCAGGATTTTCTCTCTCGCCAGCGTATCTCCGAGCGTGTAGTAGTTCAGGTCCTTCACCATCTGGTGCGCGATGACGATGGAATCCTCCGCCTGCCACGGTTTCGGCTGATATTTCAAAATGCGAAACTCCACCGGAAGATTTTTCTGCCGCTCCGCAATATAAGCATTCACGCCACGGGCGTACGCATCGAAATAAGAGCGATCCCGCGGGCTCGCGAGGCTGAGAGATTTTTTCGCTGCCGCCCGCAATCCCAATATCCTCTGCTCACGGTCGATCTTGAGCGTGTCCTCGCCCAGAATCTCTGAGAGTTCGCCCGACCCAAAACGCCGCATCACATCCATCTGCCAGAGCCGGTCCTGCGCCGTCACATACCCCTGCGCAAAAAACAGATCTTCCAAACTCGCAGCCTCGATCGCCGGAACCCCATGCCCGTCCCGCGTCACCTTCACCGGCGCCGATAAGCCCTTCACCATAACGCTTCCATCAAGCTGCGGAAGCGCTGACCGTGCCACGAAATACGCATAGCCGACGATCCCCGCGATTGCGAGGATCACGATAAAAATAATCCACAAGAAAATTCGCAATCCCTTCGAACGCCGGGAGGCAGGAACTCCAGTTGCCATAAGAGTGCTCATAAAGAGATTGATTGTAGGAGGATACCCACCCGCGATACAAATACGCCGTAGCCTTAGGCCGAGTGCGACGAGCTGCGGATCGCCCAATTGCCCCGTCCGGCAAGCCTTTCGCCTCGAATCCTCGCCCAGTCCGATGTTGACGCCAAAGTATTCCCGTGGGAGAATTCGGTGCCCGCGAAGGAGGCATTCATGAAGCCATCTCTCCCGCGCCGCCGGACACCGTCGGCACTTTCCGGATTACTCCAGAAACGCCTCAACACCTATGCTCTCGCCGCTGGCGCAGCCGGAGTCAGCCTGCTCGCCTTGCCTCTTCCCTCAGAGGCCGAAATTGTTTACACGCCCGCGAATGTTAAGATTGGCCGCGACGGCGGCCTCAACCTTGACCTGAATCACGACGGCATCGTCGACTTTACCGTTAACGAGTTCAATGGCGATCTTGGCTTCAGGACCTCGCAGTTCCTCTCGGTCCGGGGTAAGACCGGAAATCGGGTAAATTGCGAAACTACATTCTGTGCCACCTACGCGTCTGCGGCTGCCCTGAACAGCGGAAGTCAAATCGGGCCGATCGGGGGAAGACATGGATGGGTCGAAGCGACGGAAATGGCGTTCGAGGAGTTGACCGTACGTGGTTTCCTCTATTACGACGAGCGCTGGGTCAACGTCACCGGCGGCTACCTAGGTTTAAGATTCAAGATCAACGGAGAGACTCATTACGGCTGGGCACGCTTCACGGTTACATTCCACCCGGGAGTTCCCAAGGAGCGAACTTGGGAAGCCCAACTGACCGGTTTCGCCTACGAGACTGTCGCTAACCAGCCCATTACTGCCGGTCAGACGCAAGAAGCTCCGAAAGATGCCACGCTCGCGCCTGTTCCCACCAAGCCAGTCCGCCCCGCGCAGATCGCTGCCCTTGGTACGCTTGCTCTGGGAGTCTGCGGCCTCGAATTGCGGCGCCGCGAAGACTCTTGAAAATGAATTTCATTTTCAAGATGCCCGGTGCTATCCTGACAGTTCATGCTGCAAAAGCGCATCGATGACCAGCCCTCCATCTCCCTGGAGATGGTCCGGGAAGCTCAGGGCATTCTTCACCAGCATCTCAAGCGTGTCGGCCTCAAACAAACCGCGCAGCGCGATACTATCCTCCGCACCTTTCTCGAAACCCGCGATCACCTTTCCACCGACGAGCTGCACCGCCTGGTGCAAAAGAAAGACGCTGGCATCGGCTACACCACTGTTTACCGCACTCTCAAGCTGCTCGCGGAGTGCGGCCTGGCCAGCGAAGTCGCCTTCCACGACGGTATCGCCCGCTACGAGCACCAGTACAATCGCCGCAGCCATCACCACATGGTCTGCACCGAGTGCGGCAGTTCCGTGGAATTTTTTTCCCGTGAAGTCGATCATCTCGAACAGGAAATCGGCCGCCGCCACAATTACTCGACGACGCGCCATACTTTTCAGATCTACGGAGTCTGCGAAGATTGCCGCAAAGATTCGCCAGCCTACACTCAGCGCAGAACGCCCGCCACCGGGCCCAGCAGATTAAAGGGATAAAAAGGAATATTCCGCGCGATGCCAAAGAGAATAATCACCGCGCACAGCGCCCGGATCCAAACTGCCGGCAGGAATAATCTCGGCAAATGTTGCCCGCGAATTTCAAACAGCGCGTAAGAAGCTGTTCCATACGCCAGAAAAGGCAACAACAAAACCGTCAGCGGATTCAACGCCCACGCCGCGCTCAAGTTTCCGTGCAGAAGTTGGTGAATCGCCCG
>Ga0302183_10001541_pt1 | contig 10865 bp, 9 predicted proteins | sample I_Palsa_N3_2_FD_200232 | JGI IMG/M metagenome (GOLD analysis project Ga0302183, IMG submission 200232) | Peat permafrost microbial communities from Stordalen Mire near Abisko, Sweden - I_Palsa_N3_2 | ecosystem: Environmental > Terrestrial > Soil > Palsa > Peat permafrost | place: Sweden: Abisko...
ACTGGGACGTTTTCGCGGGGCAGTATTTCGATGGCTTCGATTATTCGCGGCATGTTGCGCGGGCCGAGCAGATTGATGGGAAGCCGTGGTGGCCGCGCTGGATTTCGATCGATTGGGGATTCGAGCATCCGGCGGCCGCGTATTGGCACACGCAGGCTCCTCCTGGCGCGATTGATGTCGCGCCGCCCGCGATTTAATTGCTCGTCCCGATGACCGTGGGGCACGGAATGCCGTGCGCGGTGCTGCGTCATGAAGAGCGTGCCACTCGCGCGATGACTCACAATCTTAGGGTGGGTGGCCCGCCCTTCGAATTGTAGATTGGGGAATCGGGCACAAATTCAAAGGCCCCACCCTTGAGTGCGAAGGGTGGGGCACCCCGCCCGGTGATTTATGTGCTAGGCGGCGCGCGGAGCGCGAGGCTCGCTGCCGGTCGGATGTCGCGGAGGCCGCAGTGATTGTGAATCATTGCAACTTAAACCTGCACTGCGACAACGTAGACCCGCAGTACGACGACGTGAACACGCACTGGGGTAACGAAAACACGCCCGCCTGAAGGCGGCCGCTACGAAACCTGTTTCGCTGCATGGGTCCACCCTCGTCTTCAACGATTTCTACATGCTGAACCATGAACAGAATCGCGGCGAATTATTGCGGGCACGGGGCGAGATCGCTCATGGGCCACAAGACGGCCTTGGGCCCTTCCTGCGTCAGGGCAGGCGGGATGACGATTCTCGCCGGATCGTCACGTACCGCGAGCACGTGACGCATCGGACGTCGCCGCGCGAGCTCGCGCGACAAATCATCGAGCGCAGCATCGGCCGCGACGGCGCGCCGGAAAAAATCGAGGCCATCTACCTTTCGCCCGACGCTTTCGCGCGCCGCACGGACGAAGCTTCCATCGCCGACCAGATGGGCGACGTCTTCGCCGCCGCCGGATTCCCGCGCCCGACTCCCGCGGACAACGACCGCGTGGGAGGATGGATGCTGATGTACCAAATGCTCGACGCGAACGAATGGCTGCTCACCGATAATTGCAGCGAGTTGATTCGCACCATTCCGACATTGGTGCGCGATCCGGCGCGCGTCGAAGACATCGAGAAGATGGACGGCGACGATGCCGCCGATGCCGCGCGGTATGGGCTGAAATCGCGTTACGCCACGCGCGCCGCCGGGTCCGAGAGCCGCATTCCGTTTGCCGACCGCGTGGCCGCGCACATGACCGCGACCGATCCCACCTGCCGCGCCATGCAAGCCCGCAAATTTCAGCTGGAAGAATCCCGCGGGGGGCGACCGGTGTCATTTGTGCATCGGCGTCGCAGGTAGGATTGTGCACGGAGCCACGGAGACACGGAGAACTGCCGAATATTGTCCGAAATGCGCCCGCCTGCCCTTCACACGCTCAGGGTGAACCCTTCAGCTTCGCTTCAGGGCAGGAAGGCGGCCGCTACGAAACCGTCCTCAGCGAGGACTTCGTAGCGGCGACCTTTAGGTCGGCGCCTTTTCCTTTCAGGCAACACTCGATGACAAAGCTAAACCGAATATGGCAGCGGATCTCGGCGACGCGTTACACGCGCGCGCTGGAGGCGGAGGTCGTGCGGCTGCGCGCGGACAATCGCGCACTTCTGAATTCGATTCTCGGCATTGCGGGCGTGCCGCCGATCACGGTGGCGGCGCCTGTGGCTCACGTCGGCGTTCCGCCGCTGGACACGCGAGAGCACGCTCTCAAGCGCGCCGAGAACGCGGGTCCGGCTGACGGGGCTTTTTCCGCTGAGGTCCCTGGCGCTGCCGCTGATGCGGCAACATCCGCTCGGAGCGCCTCGCCCAAACTCGCGCGCGCGGTGCCGCGCCCGCCACGCATGCGCGTGAAATTGCCCACAGATGCGGCCGTTCCGATGCGCCGACGGTCGTGGCACCAGATTTACCGCATGCTCGAATTCGACGCAGCGAAGAAACCGGTCGCTCGTGATCAGCCGTAGGCGCACGGCATGCCGTGCCAGGCGTGGTGTCACAAGAATCGTGACACGCGCGCGAACCGCGTCCGCGGCATGATTTAGTAGCGCGACCTTTAGCCACCTTTAGGTGGGCGATTGTTATCGCTGGCGGACGGAAGATGCCGACCTAAGCCCTTCGCCAAATCACTCAGGACAAGAGGTCGCCGCTACGACGGCGGCCGAACGGGCCGACCACGGTACGGCACTGACACCGGGCACGGCATGCCGTGCCCCTACGAACCGCAACTGGCGCGAAGCGAGTTTGTCACTCGCCAGTCGCCACTCGTCACTCGCCACTTCTTCACCAAAGGAGAAAAACCATGCCATTCATTCGAGGACGGTACTACATGAATCCCATTGTGGGCGAAGCGATTGAGGCCGCGCGCGCAGCCGAAGAGGCGCTGGCCGAGCTCGAACAATCCGCGCACGACGACATCGCCAACAGCGCGGGCTCGCCATCGAACTCCGGCGCGAATGCGAGTGACGGTGAGGACGACTTTGGCGACGACGGCAGCTGCGCCACGTCGAGCGCGCGAGCGGCGCGCACGAGCGTCGGGCCGATCCATCGCGTTGAAATCGAAGCTGCGGAAGTGGTGCCGTCGCATACGGGGCGCGCGCAACGCGGTTACGTCGCGAATGTGCACCGCGAAGTTTCCGCTGGTCGACTGCCCACGCGGGCGGGCGGCGGATTTGGCGCCGGCGGCACTGGTGCGGCCGCGCCGCAGCTACGCATGCAGGCCGGCGATTATCCTTCTGCGGCTTACGCGGCGCGTCCTGAGACGCACGTTTTCTCCGATCATCGCGACCTGGTGAGTTTTCTCCGCGACGAATTTGCCAAGGATTGCCGGAAGTAGGCGCGAATGCAAAATCAAAAGTCCCACCCTTGAGTGCGAAGGGTGGGGCACCCGCCGCATGATTTGTCGCCGGGACCTGCCTGTTGACGCCCCGGTTGGCTCCCGTCGTAAAATGAAAGCTCATCTGCGGCAGTTCGGTTGGTCTTGGGGCGATGATGAGCATCTACGACACGCCGAGCGGGCGGGCGCGGCGCTGGGGCACGCGAAGATCGAGTCAGCGGTCCATGCCGGCGTACGCGCGCGTGGTGGTCATCGTTCTTGCGGCTCTGTTGGCCGGCACGTTTTTGTGGCAATCCGCGCAGCGCATTCTGCATCCGCCGCAAAAAAATCCGGTGGCGGCTGCGGCGGGTCCGGCGGCGCCGAGCTGGCAATCCGAAAGCCTCTCCGAACTCGATGCGGGTGTGCGCGATGCCGGGGACGGCAACATTATCCCCGCGGAAGTGGATGTGGACCGCGCGGCGTCGGTGATTGCAGCGTCGCGGGCGCAATCGGAGCCGGCCGGGGCGGAGTTTTTCGCGTCGGCGATCGGCAAACTTGATCGCGTGGGCGCGGCGCATCCCGATAACGCGCGGCTCATCGAGCACGTCACGCTCGTGCGCATCGAACTCGCGCAGTTGCGCACGGTGCAGCTGGTGGGGACGGATCCTGCCGGGTCCGCCACCGCGGCCGCAGCGGCTGAGGCAGAGCACGAGCCGCCCGCCGGCCCCGGCGTGCACGCTCGGCACTCGGTCGAAATTCCCGGGCACGTAGTGATCGCGTCGCCGCACCAGATTGCGGCGGGACAGACGCTCGATCCCAAGACACTCGGCGGAAATTATCTGGACGCTACGCTCATGCCGGACACTTCCGAGATGATTTTGCCGCCCTACACGCGCGCGTTCGCCGATAATGTGCGCGTCGAAAATCTGACCATGGAGGGCGCGTCGCAAACGCTCGACGGCATTCACTGGAAGGACGTCACCTTTATCGGCACGCGCCTGCGTTACGAGGGCGGGGAACTCGACCTGCAGAATGCGCGTTTCGTGCGCTGCACGTTTGGGTTCACGACCGACGAGCGCGGGGCCCGCATCGCCACGGCCATCGCCCTGGGGCAGCCCTCGATCACGATCCAGTAGCGCGCCCAGGAACGGCTGAAAATCGCGCGATTGCCCCGCAAAATTCTGAACTGCTATAACGGCTCAGGTTCACATCGGGCGAGGGCGGCGTGAAAATTGAAATCCAGGCGCGATTCGATCGTTACGGCATGATGAAGCGCGAAGACGGCTGGTACGTGGCCACTTGCCCTCCGCTCGATATTGCGACGCAGGGGCGCACGCAGCAGGAAGCGCGCGAAAACTTGATCGAGGCCGCGCAATTATTTCTCGCGAGCTGCCTCGAACGCGGCACGCTCGACCAGGCTCTCAAGGAACTCGGTTTCATCCCGCTCGGCAAGGCTCGCCCAATGCCGCGCGGAGCGTTTCCGCTCGCCATTCCCGTCCCCTTTGGGTTTGAGAAGAGCGTTGAATGCCGCGCCTGACGCCTTCCCGTGGCAAAAAGTTGTGTGCGTGTTCACACAGCTCGGGTATCGTCACGTTAGAACACCGGGCAGCCACATCATTTTGGAAAAGCCCGGCGTCGCACGGCCTCTGGTGGTTCCGCGCCATTCTGAAATCAGGCTCGATATTCTCCGTGGATTGATGCGCACCGCCGGAATTACCCGGGAGGCCTTTCTCTCTCTCCTCGAAAACTGCTGACACAGTTCGTTAAGCTTTGATTGATCCCCTGTTACGTCCCACTACCCAATCTTCCCGGGCAGCACCGCACCGCGCGCGTCCACTGGATGGCAATCCTAATGTTTACACAGAAACAATTTCTGAAGGCTGATCCTGCGATCGTGCCGGTCGAAGGACCGGCGCAATCCTCCGCGGCTGCGTCGCGCCGCGACTCCGTGGGCGCACGGCATGCCGCGCCCGGCGACAATGGGGGGCGAGATGACAACGCGGGCTACTTAGGCGCGTCAGCCAACGCTTACGGCGCGAACAACGAGCAGCTGCCTGACCGGCTACAGGAGGCGCTGCGCCGGCTGGTGCTTCAATTTTCCGTGGAATCGGAATCGACGCGCCGGCAGGAAGTGCGACGCATCAAGCAGGCGCACCAGTTCTGGCGCGGCCTGCAATATTTGTGGTGGAGCGAGCAGGACCAGAACTGGCACTTGCCGTTCGAGCAGAAGATGACGGACGGCTCGACCATCGAAGATTTGCCGCGCTACGAATTCGTCACCAATATCTATCAGGCTTTCGGGCTCTCGCTCGTCTCCGTGCTGTCGCAGGACGTTCCGCGCGTGCGTTTTTTCCCTTCGTCCGCGCAGGCGGAAGAGGACGTTGCGGCGGCGAAAGCGGCGACCGAAGTTGCGGGGCTGGTGGAGCGCAACAATCGCATCGGGAATTTAATTGTGGAGGAAGCGTTTCAGCTGTGGACCGGCGGCAAAGTCGGGGCGTACGTGCGCTTCGTCGTGGATGGCCAGCGATTTGGATTTCATCCCGAGACGGAAATTGCCGCGCGGGAAGTGCGCCTTGGCGATGACGTGTACGTTTGCCCGGAATGCAGCGCGGAGAGTCCGGCTGCCGCGAGCGATTCTGCCGAAGGTTCCGCGGGGGCGCGGCATGCCGTGCCGGGTGTCGCGTCAGGTGAATCGGGCAACGCGCAGGATCGCGGGTCCGCGATGGGTTTTGGATCCGATTCCGCAAACGACAACACCGTTGCAAATGGCGCATCGTCGCCGAGCACTCGTGCCCCTTCCGGTGTCAGGGCAAGCGGGCACGGCAGTGCCGTGCCCCTACAAAACCAAGACGCCGCGAACCTTGGCGACGTGCAAAACGCGGGTGAAGGGTTCGCATCGCTCGCGCATTGCACGCAGTGCGGCGCGCTGCTCACCGAGGAAGATTTCGTCGCGGCGGAAACCGTGACGGTGCCGGCGGCCGAGACGCGCCTGCGCGTCCCGAATGGCCAGGAAGTGATCAACATCGTGGGAGGGCTGGAGTTGAAGACTCCGCCATGGGCCAACGAGATGCACGAATATCCGTACCTGCAATGGAACATGGAAGTGCATCAGGCGCGTTTGCGCGCGGCCTATCCCCACGCCGCGGACAAAATCGGCGCGCCTGTCGCTCCGGGCTCGCAGCAGTACGAACGCCTGGCGCGGCTGGCACAATCGCAGGGCGGCCCGCTGACCGAAGGCGGGGACTTCAACATCAATCTGATCACGTTTCAGCGCACCTGGCTGCGCCCCTGGGCATTTTTCGCACTCGAAGACAAATCGCTGCGCGACGAGCTGCTGCAAATGTTTCCCGACGGCGCTTACGTCGCGTTTGCCGGCGACGCCTACTGCGAATCGCGCGACGAAAATATGGACGACCACTGGCGCGTGCTCCACGCGCTTCCCGGCGACGGATCGAGCGGACGCCCGGCGCTGGGCGACGCGCTCATCAGCGTGCAGGAACGTTTCAACACGCTCTCGAACTTGCAAATCGAAACGTACGAGTACGGCATCCCGCCGATTTACGCCGACAGCGAAGTTCTCGATTTCGATTCGCTGCAGAGCCAGACGGCGGAGCCCGGCGCGCACTATCCTGCGCGCGCGAAACCCGGCCAATCGCTGGCTGCGGGATTTTTTCAGCCGGAGCCCGCCGAAGTTCCTCCCGATCTCGCCGAGCACGCCGCGAATTTGATGGGCCCCGTCGCGCAATTTCTTACCGGCGCGTTTCCCGCGCTTTTTGGCGGCGCGATGTCGAACAACGACACCGCGTCGGGCTACGCCATGGCTCGCGACCAGGCCATGGGCCGCATCGGGCTCGTTTGGCGGCGGATGAAATTCTTTCACTCGGACATCATGCTGCTGGCGGTGGATTGTTTTCGGCGCAACCGGCCGAACGATGTCGAGGTTACGCTGCTGGGCGCGGGCGCTGCGTTCGAATCGCAATGGATTCGCCTAGCGGACCTCAAGGGGAATTTGTTCAGCTATCCGGAAACGGACGAGCAGTATCCGACGCTATGGTCGCAGCAGCGCGCGGTGCTGCTGCAGTTGATCGCCAATCCTGATCCGCAAATTCAGGCTGTACTGGCGCATCCGGAAAACATGGCGCTGGTGAAGCGGCTCATCGGCCTGGAAGAATTCGTGATTCCGGACGAGGAATCGCGGACCAAGCAGTACCGCGAAATCGCGCAGCTTGTCGGTGAAGTTCCGGTGGTCGCGAGGCGTGACGTGACCGGCGCGGTGCCGTCCGCATTCCAGAGCGCAGCGGCCAATGGTGTTGACGCTGAAATGATTTTGCCCAGCATTATGCCGGACGAGTTCGCGGACAATCATGCGGTAGAGCTCGAGATTTGCATGCGCTGGTTTTCGTCGGATGCCGGGCAGGTTGCGAAAATCGAAGCGCCGTTGGGCTACGCCAACGTCCGCGCCCACGCACTCTTCCATCGCGATTATTTGCAGAAGCAGCAGAAAAGCAGTTAACAGTTCACAGTCAACAGTTAACAGTGAGGCGAGTCGCGGCGCGTCCTGGCCGCCGGCACGTGAGCTCTAACGGCGCGGAAGTGGATTCCCCTCGATCTTGGGAATTGAGAGATGTCCGGCGGATGACCTTTGGCCTAGGAAGTTGTCAAAAACGAATTCCATTCCGCGGCTGAGGGCGTACCACCACAGCGTACCGGCGACGAAAATCCAGGCCATGGCGATGGTTGGGTATTTCCAAGCCAGCGCATAAGCGACGATTGAGACGGGAAGGTCGAACAGGAGAATGAACGTAAAGGCCATTCCCCAATACTGCAAATGTGGTATCACGTAGCCGCTGATGCTGATAAAGCAGACACAAAGATGAAGGACTGGTAGAGCGTACACCCAACGCCTAATACCCTGTCGGATCAATTTCATGTTCTTGACTCAGGCAGACTAGCAGCTACAGCGTGAACTGTGGACTGTTGACTGTGAATTCGCGCGCTAGAGCGTGCGCTCGATGTGCGTGTTTGACACGCGCGAGGAGCCGTAGGCGCTCTTCTGCGTGGGCGGCGGGGCGACGAGCCTCACGACGTGCAGCAGCCGCTCGGGCTTGAAGGGCTTTGCCATGCACACGACCGCGCCGAGCTGGTGGCTTGCGGCGTAATCGGCGGGCTGGGCCGCGCGCGTGAGCAAAATCACAGGGACGCGCTGCAAGCGCTCGTTGCGCTTGATAATCAGGCAGAGGTCGTGGCCGCCCATGTCCTGGCCTTCAACTTCCGCGATGAAGCAGACCGGAACGGTGGTGCGCAAAACTTCCAGCGCCTGCTGCGCCGTGGGCACGATGACCACGGTGTAGCCGTCCTGCGAAAGAATATTGCGCATGATTTCAGCCGTGCGCGGATCCGATTCCACCGCGAGCACCACGGACTGCTGCTTCGGCGCAGCCGCAGGCGCCGCTCCACTGGCGTTTCCGGCAAAGGCTTCGGCCGCGCTCGCACCTTTACCGTCTTTGGCCTCGGCGGCTCGCGCTGCGGAAAATTGCACGGCTACTGCGTAATGCCCGCCCTGTTCCGAGACGCGCACTACTTCCGCGCGCTGCGCTTGATTGAGCGCGGTGGCCGCGTTCGAATAGGGAAACACGATGTCGAGCGGCTGGCCCTTCCAGTAGCCGGCGCGCGCCGCGGTGAAAAGCAAGCCGTCGCGCGAAACGTCCACGCTTTTGCAAAGTTCTTCGAAGGGTTCGGGCGCGTCCACTCCGCGGACGTGAACCTGCGCGGTAATTTTCGCGCGCTTGCGACGGCGGCGTTCGGCCTGCGCGGCGGCGTCGGATTTTGCTTTGGCTTCTGCGGATGGCGGTGTGATCGTGCTCATTACTGCACCTCAGAATATCGGCGGGCGCGCTGCGCGTCCGATGCTGAATTCGCGGGTGATTCGCCTGCGCCGAAACTGCCCCCCCGCTTTATATAAATGTACAGATGGAGGGCGCGGGGCGGAATAGTACCTTCGTTTCAAAATGGGAAACATTGCCGGGGGTGGCGGCTGCGCTTGCGATGTAAGTGCCCTAGTGTCAGTGCATTGGCGGGAGCCCCGGTGACGCTTACGCACGTTACCTTGTTGGAATCCTGTGGAAAACTTTTGGAGGCGAATCATGGCCGCACCTGCGCCAACAACCGACGCGCGACCCGCGTCCACATCATCTGAACCGAGCAGCACTCGACCGGCGCGCTCTGCGCTATTGCGAACGCCGCCCAGCCGACACGCAACCGACGACGAAATTCTTGGGCTCGGAGAGCACGCACAAGTGGCCACGGTGAAGCGCGGCAGCGCGAGCGATCGCCGGTCCGCGACAAGATCTGACTCCGCTCCGAACGAGAATTCCGTTGTGGCGAACGGCGACATTTCTTCAAGCACTGAGGCCCCTTTCTCCGTCACGGCAAGCGGGCACGGCAGTGCCGTGCCCCTACGAGACCTTGCGGATTCCGACGCCGTGCCGGCCGCGGCATCGCTGCATGCGAACGACGCAACGCTCGCGGCAGCCGTCGCCGAGCCTGAACATCTGCGCGCGGCATTGGACGCCAATCCGGAATTGCGCGCGGCGTGGCAGGAGGCGAACGCCTACCGCGAGACTTTTGCCACGCCCGAAGTAGCGCGCGCCGCGACCGCTTCGCTCGCCGATCTCGATCGCATGGACGCGCTTTTCTTTTCGCGCCGCCCGGAAGATCACAGCGAGCTCGCGCGCGCGGTGGCGAAACTCGATCCCGCCGCGTTCGCCTCGCTTGCGCAAGCGATGGCGCAGCTGGCCAATCTTAATTCACCGGGCGCGGGTGCCCGCGCCGGTGCGACGGCGTCTCCGTCGGTGCAAAATCGCCAGCAGGATGCCGGCGCCGCACAGCCAACGAGTCACGAGTCACAAGTCACGAATCACGGACCTCGAGCCACGAATCGCGACGAGTCGGTAGGGCAGGCTCCCACGCGGGAACAAACGCAATTCTTCCACGCGACCAACGCGGCCACGGTCGAAGGCGTGCTTGCGGCCATCGAGTCGCAGGTGGAACGCCTGCTGCCGGAAGGGGTCTCGAAAACGGCGCGGAACCGCGTGGTCGGCGAAATCTACCGCGAGCTCGACAACACGCTGCGCTCGAATCGCGCGCTCGGGCAACAGATGCGCAACGCCTTTCGCACGGGTGCGCTGGACGGCGATCATCAGAACGCGATCGTCTCGCTCGTCACCGGACGCGCGCGCCAGGCGCTGCCCGGGGTGGCCAAGCGCGTGATGAACGAGTGGACTTCAACGGTGGTCTCCGCGAACCAGCAGCGCCGCGAGCGCCAGCGCACCGCCGAGCGCCGCGTGGATATCGCCGGCTCCGGCGGCGCCGCGAGTGACGGCCGGCGCTCGATCGGCCCGCGCGATATTGACTACGCGCGACTCTCGGACGCTGATATTTTAAATTTGTAGGGTTTGCTTAGCCGCAGAGATACGGAGGCACGGAGACACAGAGAACTGGTCGTCGGAGATGAATTCAAAATCCCCAACCTTGAAAGCGAAGGGTGGGGCACCCGGCGCAATGATTTATCGGCGAGGTCAATGCTAGATCGCGCCAGGTTGCGCCGAATTACTTCCGCTACGAATTCAAACCCCTAGAACGCCGTGCGGTTCGTCGCGACTTTATACGCGTAGGGCGGTGTCGATCTTGGAATCCGCGTCGGTCCAGTTCAAGGCCTACAACGCGGTGCGATTCGTGGCCACCTTGTACGCGTAGATCGCGCGGGCGATGGAGTTGGCGAACGTCTGCACTTCGGCTAGGGTCATTTCTGCGGGGACTTTCAGCAGGCCGGAAGTGATCAAGTTTTGAATGGCGGTGTCGATTTTGGAATCCGCGTTGGTCCAGTTGACGCTTCCGCCGGACGTGGCGGTCACTACGTAGGAATCGAGCACACGCAGGCCCACGCCGGGCGTCAGCATTTGCATCACGCCGTCGTTATCGTTCATCGCGTTCACCAGGTCGAGCGTGAACCACTGCAAGTCCTGGGCGCTGGCTCCGCTGG
>Ga0302183_10001552_pt1 | contig 10838 bp, 10 predicted proteins | sample I_Palsa_N3_2_FD_200232 | JGI IMG/M metagenome (GOLD analysis project Ga0302183, IMG submission 200232) | Peat permafrost microbial communities from Stordalen Mire near Abisko, Sweden - I_Palsa_N3_2 | ecosystem: Environmental > Terrestrial > Soil > Palsa > Peat permafrost | place: Sweden...
TATCAGGGAGTGATCGATCCGCTGGGGGGAATCAATTCGCTGTGGCCGCTATTTGGAATTGCCAACCAATTGTTGGGGGCGGTGGCGTTGGTGGTAGCAACGACGATCTTGCTGAAGATGGGAAGGCTAAAGTGGATTTGGGTGACGGTCGCGCCGATGGTATGGCTGGTGACGGTCACGATGACGGCCAGTTATCAGAAGATTTTCAGCGCCAATCCGAGGATCGGCTTTCTTTCCTTTGCCAGATTGCTGGCGTCGCAGGTGGCGGCAGGCAAAATTCCCGCGGCGAAGCTTGCCGATACGCAAAGAGTTATTTTTAATCAGCGGTTGGACGCGGTGGTGACGGCGATTCTCGCGACCATGGTGACAGTGCTGATCGTGGAAGGGCTGATGCAATGGTATGGAATTCTGAGCGGGAAGGGCGACACGGCGTTGCATGAGACGCCGTATGTTCGGACGCGCTGGGCGCCGGAGTTTTCCGGCGGCGTGCGGGGAGACGTCTGATGAGAGAAGTATGCAGAACAATGGAGACCGCGTTGCGGAAGTTCTGGCGCGGTGTGCGGGAATGGTGCGGCGACACCGCGTATGAGACGTATTTGGGGTCGGCGCGGCAGCCAGATTCATCGTGCGTGCGGCTTACACCGGAAGAGTTTTATGTAGAGCAGCTGGAGCGGAAGTATTCGCGGCCGAACCGGTGTTGTTAGCAGAAAGTCCTCATGGAGATGACCTCTTATTAAGGCGTGCCGACGCATTTCGCCTTTCCCACGAATTTCTGCAAGTCAGTTTGCGAGAACGGCGCAAAAATGATTCATCGAATGAAGGCCATGCGAGTCTTACGAGGGGTGTCCCAGTTCTTATGCATGGTGATGTTGCTGTTGAGCGGCTCGGTTTCGGCGCAGAACGAAGGGCAGCGCATGCGCAGTTTCGTGAATACCTCGCCGCCGACCTAAGTCCCGAGCAGGCCGCCTTCATGGCGAGCTCGCGGGTCTTCAACCTGGAGGAAAATTCAAAGTAGCTATCACCACAGCTGCGTGGGCGAAGCAAACCGAGCTGGTGGCGGGCGCGGACCGAACCATCAACCCCGAACTGGAACGCTGGTACGCTACGCGAGCCAAGAGCCACAAAGTTGAAGTCGCCAGTGCGAGCCACTGTGTTTACGTGTCGAGGCCGAAAGAGGTTGCGGCTCTAATCGAAGAGGCCGCGACGCACACGGAGTAGGGAGTGAGGCCCAAGTTTCTTCCGTCCTTCGCTTCCGCTCCAAAGACCCCACTTCCTAAAACCTGAAGACACCACCCAGGCGCGGATTGAAACGCGTAGGAGCTCCTGCAATACTTGCACCTCAGCGAACGTCAACGGCGATCTAGCCGTTTGAGTGGAAATGAAATCGATGGATTTCGGGGAAAAATTCGGCAGAGATGGCAATTTGTCTCTGCGCGTAAGAGAACGACGGCAGTGGGCTGCGTTTTCTGTTGCGGCTGCAGGGCTGTTGTTTTTGATGGCGTTGCTGGCGGGCGGTGCGGCCTGGCGCGAGTCGGAGACGGTTGATGAGGTGGCGCATATCGGCGCCGGCGTCAGTTATCTGCAAAAGTTTGATTTACGTCTGAATGGAGAGCATCCTCCGTTGCCCAAGATACTGGCGGCTTTGCCCCTGATTTTGCGGGGAACCCACGCGGATTATTCGGATATTTCCTGGACTGCCAGCCGGAGGTATTTTACCGCGTACCTTGGAGAGTGGGCGTTCGGCGAGTACGTACTCACGAAGTGGAACGACCGGATCAGCACGTTGAGATGGTCGCGATTGCCGATGTTGCTGCTAACCTTGGCGCTGGGCTGGATGGTCTTCGTTTATGCACGGAGGCTTGGAGGCGACTGGGGCGGGCTGCTTTGCCTCAGCGCGTACGTATCGACGCCGACGTTTCTGGCGTTTGGACCGCTGGTGCACACGGATTTGGCGGTCACGCTGTTTTCTCTGTTGGCGCTGTGGCGCTTTGCGGAACTCTGGCAGAACCCTAACGGAAAGAACGCCGCGGTCTTCGCCGTGGTGTTGGCGGGCGCTCTTCTTTCGAAGTTCACCGCAGGAATTCTATTTTTTGCGTTTGGCGCTTTTACCCTTAGCACCCGCTGGCGACCGGTTCCGGGACAGCCGACTACCAATCCTGAGGCGCGAGCCTGGCGACGGAAACGCTGGCGCACAACCTTGTGGGGCATTTTGGCGGCGGCGATTCTTGTTTATGCATTTTACTTTGTCTTTTCGGTGAAGCAGTCGAGCGATGTGCTTTACTTGCTGGGGCACGGCGCGGCCGCGGTACCAATGCGCCGACTGCTGATGCCGCCGATGCTGTATCTGCGCAGCGCTTTGTTCGTTGTAGGAACCAGCAGCCGTTCGACATTTCTTCTGGGTCATGGCTATGCGCACGGTGTGTGGTTCTACTTTCCGGTTGTATTCCTTCTTAAATCGGCGCTGGGCTTTCTCGGATTGTTGGTACTTGAAATGGCACTGGTTTTTTGGTCGAAACGGCACAAGGCCGAGAGTGTTGAAGCTGTTGCCGCAGAATTTGCGATTCACTGGCGGGTCCTGTGGGTATCGCTGGTGGTATTTACATGTTTTTGTTTGCTGAGCCAGATGGATATCAGCATCCGTCATTTCAGCGTTCCGTTGCTTTTGGTCACGTTGTTATTGGCGCCGCTGCCGCGAATGATCGAAAAGTTGCACGCGTCGGTTCCGATGCAGGGGCGGCTGGTGGGATTGTTGGCGGCGGCGCTGACGCTGAGTTGCCTGCTGACTGCGGTGCATACGTATCCTTATTACTTTCCCTATATCAACGCACTGGGCTTCGGGCGCCCCGCGTACTTTTTGGTGAACGATTCCAACGTGGACTGGAATCAATCTTTACCGGACGTGAAGCGCTTTATGAATCAGCACGGCGTGCAGAAGATTGAACTGGATTACTACGCGTTCAACGATGCGGCCACCAGCTTGCCGGGTTCCCAGCTCTGGGATTGCCAGATGCCCACGGGAGCGGATGCCGGGCAGTGGGTGGCAGTGTCGGCAAACATGATTCTGGATGGACACAACTGCCGGTGGCTACTGCAGTACGAACATGAGGCTTTGGCCGGCGGGAGTATGTATGCGGTGCGTCTGCCGGTTCCGATACCCGCAGCGGGCGCAGCGGGTGGCCCGCCGCAGCCCTCCGCGTTTCGCCAGCTTGGAGGCGCGCCGTTTGATACCCGGGTGTTCTTCCGAGATCTGATTCGACATCCCGAAACGCTTCCACATGCGGCGAAGGATATTCGAGCAAAGTATAATGCCGCGAATCCTTCCGCCAAGCCGTTGCCGGCGGTACTACAACACGAAATGGAATGAGGGCTGTCAGGCGCCGACGTATGTCACCAATCGATGAGTTGCCGGCCGATTTCCCAATGATGGCCGAAGGGATCGACGATACGACCCAGGTCGCCAGCCGTGGCCCTCGCCGACGGGGAAGACTTTCGATGCGCCGGCAGCGAGCGTGCGGGCAAAGACGGCGTCAGGATCGGCGACTGTGAGCATCATTCGGACGGATCCACCTTTCAGGGACTCTGGACTGAAGTTGCCGTGCTTCGGAGATTCGTCGGCCAGCCAAAATTCGGCGCCGTTGATGGAAAGTCTGGCTACCACCGCACCGTCGGGCATGTCGAGAAGGTAGACTCACTCGCTCTCAAGGCGGATTTGTAGAAGGCCAGGGCCTGTTTGCTGCCGCGCACCGAGAGCCAGGGTGCGATTGTGCACGGAAACGAAGGGGACTTCGAAGAATTTGTGGCCAAGTGTACTCCGGGAAGAATTGCGATCGAAAAAGCAGCCGCTTGGCAGGTATACGGCCAGAAAAAGCTGCGCGGCACTGTGGCTTGCAGCCGCGCAGTTTCCGAGCTTACAATCTCGACAAAGTTATGATCGCTAGAGGCCGAAGGAGGATTTTATGTCGATTGATATGGATAGGTTGCATGAATTTTTGGGCCGGGCGGTGGTCGATTTTGGAGCGACATTCAACGCCGCGCTGGTTCGCATTGGGGATAAGTTAGGTTTGTATAAGGCGCTGGCCGCGGGGGGACCACAGACTCCCGGGGAGCTCGCGAAGCGAACCGGTACAGCCGAGCGCTATGTGCGCGAGTGGCTGAGCTGCCAGGCGGCCGGCGGGTATGTCACCTACGACGTGGCCAACAAGAAATTTCATCTGAGCGAAGAGCAGGCGTTTGCGATGGCGGATGAAAATAGTCCGGCGTTTCTTCCCGGAGCGTTTCAAGTGGCGCTGGCGGCGACGAAATCGGAGGAGCAGCTGACCGAGAAATTCAAGACCGGCAAGGGAATGGGCTGGCACGAGCACGATCCGGAATTATTTGTGGGAACGGAGCGATTTTTCCGGCCCGGATATGCGGCGAATCTGATCAGCGCGTGGATTCCGGCGCTAGAAGGCGTGGATGAGAAGCTGAAGCACGGCGGCAAAGTCGCGGATGTAGGTTGCGGACTGGGCGCGTCGACGATTTTGATGGCCAAGTCCTATCCGAAGTCGGAATTCGTGGGGTTTGATTACCACGACAAGTCGATTGAGACGGCCACAAAGCGTGCAAAAGAGGCCGGCGTAGCCGATCGGATCAAGTTCCAGATCGCCAAAGCGAAGGATTATCCGGGGAACGACTACGATTTTGTGACGTTCTTCGATTGCCTGCACGATATGGGCGATCCGGCAGGAGCGTCCGCGCATGTGAAAGGGTCGTTGAAGAAAGACGGGAGTTGGATGATCGTCGAACCGTTTGCGGGCGATAGTTTGGAAGATAATTTGAATCCGATCGGCCGAGCGTTTTACGGCGCGTCGACGCTGCTGTGCACTCCGGCGTCGCTCGATCAGGAAGTGGGATTGGCGCTGGGAGCGCAAGCCGGAGAGAATCGATTGCGCGAGGTGGTGACCGCTGGAGGGTTCAGCAAATTCCGGCGAGCGACGCAGACGCCATTCAATCTTGTGTTTGAAGCACGGCCTTAGTTGCGCGGGGGAAGAAGACCTGGCGCCAACCTGCTGCGGGCGTCGGCAAACACTCGTTCTCAGAATTTTACTGAAGCGGGCTAGAGTATTTCGTCGGGATCTTCGGAGTTCTTGAGCGTTGAAATTTTGTGGGTGATTCTGACTTTGTGGGTACGGATGCCGGTGATGATGGCACGTCGCGTCTCGAGGGGCAGGGATTCCGGCGCGAAGACGCCGGGCAGCTCGCGTGGAAAACATTTGATAAAGAGCGCGGCGACATGCGCGGTGGCGTAGGCGACCGGCGTGTTGAAAAGACCCTGCTGGCGAATCTGATAGAGAGTGGGGAAGAGGCAATCGGTGCGAATGAGAAGGCGCTGGTCTTCCTTGTTGCCTTTGCCGCGTTTTACGCCGCGAACGAGCACGGCGGCGGCAAAGCGGGCGTTCTGCAGAATTCCTTGACGAATTAATTTAGCAATCATGCGCGGCGAGGACGTTTCCGGGAAGCGCTGGCGAACGATGCCGCGCGATTTGGAGAGCTTGCCCTGCTTGTACCAGCGGCGCAGACGGTCGAATTCATTGCCGCCGATTTTTACGTCGAGGTCGCGCATGGGGATGACGCAGGGAAGAGTGGCGACCTCATCCTGGGCGGCGAGGACCACGTTGGCGTTGCCGATGGGATCGGCGAAACGAAATTTCTCCAGCTCGGCGAAACGTTTTTCCATTTTAAATTTGCCTTGGCGATAGACGCGGGGACTGGAAATGGCCTCGTCGAAGGTGACGTCGGGAGACCATTGCGAAATGGGATCGGCGCTTTCACTGCTTTCGTATAGGCGAATCTGCACTGACTCGACTTCGTCGAGCATTTCGGCGGCGCGCTTGACAAGGAGATTGGTGAGGCCGGGAGCGGCGCCGGCGTTGATCAGCGCGATGCGATTTTTCGCTTGGAAACGTTTGGTGTAAGCGAATTGCTCGGCTTTGAAGGGATTGCGAGTGAGATGAGAGCTGAGATCAAGGTAATGGGCGCGCAAGTGGAGCGCGGCGCGAATGACGATGAGATTGAAGACGGAGGCGGAGGCGTTGACGATGAGCTGGCAGCCGCGGGCGGCGCGGATAATGCCGCGAAGGTTGCGCGCGTTGACTTCGGTGACGGGGATGATGCTTTTTTTGCCGAGGAAACGGCGGGCGCGCTGGGGGTCGCGGTCGCCACACCAGACGGTGTGACCTTGGCGTTCGAGTAATTGTGCGAGAAAGGAGCCGGTCGCGCCGGCCCCGAGAACAAAGATGCGCATGAACGTGGCGAAAACTTTACCACAGTGGTGTAGGGGAGGATGCCGGCTCCGCATGCGGGAAGGGAAATGATAAGGACGGACTGTGAGGGTGGTGATTTGATTGTAAAGTTGACGGATAACGCGACGTGTCGCATCGGGTTCCCGGTTGGTGGCATCCAACCGCAAGGAGGATAGGTATGCCGCTTGTGCGGATTTTTCTGCGTTCCGGCACGTCACCGGAATACCGAAAAGCATTGGGAGATGGCGTGCATCGCGCACTGGTTGAAGCTTTCGGGATTCCACCAGATGACCATTTTCAGGTGATTAGTGAGCATTCCGTGGCGGAGCTGATCTTCGACCGGCAGTACCTGGGGATAAAGCGGTCGGATCGGGTCGTTTTTGTGCAAGTTACGGCCAGCGTCGGCCGCAAACCACAGCAAAAGCGAAAATTGTTCATGCGCATGGCGGAAATTTTGGCGGAATCGCCAGGACTGGCACCGCAAGATTTGCTGGTAAATCTGGTGGAAACGGCGTGGGAAAACTGGTCGTTTGGCAACGGCGAAGCGCAGTACATGGACGCTTGAAGGATCGAGCATTTGCCCTAGAGCTGCAGTGAGCATGAAGGTGCAAGAGACGCTTTCGGGCAAGGGCGCGGCTGGCTGAAGTCGCGGGCGTTGAGGCGTTCGGTACGTTTGCGGGGGCCTGATAAGAGGGTTAGACTTGTAGTCGAACTCCGATCTTCGCAGCCTATGAGAGAGACAACTTACGGCTGCGGGGACGATGCTTCGGCTGCGGAGCAATCGCAGCCGGGCTGAGGGTTTGGGCGGAAACACTCAAGCCTCCCGCGGTTGGAAAGGAGCGATAGACGAAAATGTGTATATTTTCGTTTGCGCCCGATTCGCGCCCGCGAGGCTTCGGGCGATTTTTTTTTCCTTGGTTCCGGCCTTTCCGTTTTTCGAGATGAAACTACACGACACTTTCGGGCGACAGATTACCGATCTACGCATTTCGGTTACGGACCGGTGCAATTTTCGTTGCGTGTATTGCCGCTCGGCCGATTCAGAGAATTATCGCCCAAGCGATGAGCTTTTGACCTGGACCGAATTGGAGCGGCTGGCGCGGATATTTCTGACCCTGGGGATCCGCAAGATGCGGGTAACCGGAGGAGAGCCGCTGGTGCGGGCGGGCGTTGAGGACTACATCGCGCGATTGCATGCTATGGGCGTGGAAGACTTGTCGATGACGACAAATGGATATTTGTTGGCGGAGCGCTGCGAGCGCCTGGTGGACGCGGGTCTGAAGCGGGTGAACATCAGCCTGGACTCGCTGGACCCGGCTAAATTCGAGCGAATTACGCGGACCAAGTCCTACGCGGCGGTGATGCGGGGAATCGACGCGACCCAGAACTCGCGGCTGGCGCCGGCAAAAATCAACGCGGTGCTGGTGCGGGGAATCAACGACGACGAAGTGGAAGATTTCGCCGGGTTCGCGCGAGAGCGCGGATTGATCATGCGGTTCATCGAATTCATGCCGTTGGATGCCGACAAGCACTGGACTCGCGAGGCGGTGGTTCCGGCGACGGAAGTGCATTCAAGGATTCACGTGCGGTGGCCGCTGGAGCAGATGGCGAACGAAGCCAGTGAGACTGCGCGGAAATACCGGTTTGCCGATGGCACCCCGGGGGAGATCGGTTTGATTGCGCCGGTAACCCAGCCTTTTTGTGGGCATTGTTCGCGCATCCGGCTGACGGCAGACGGGAAGGTTCGGACGTGCCTGTTCAGCAAGGACGATCACGATTTGCGGCCGCTATTGAGAGGCGGCGCGACCGACGAGGATTTGCGCCACGCGATCGTGGCTATCGTGCTGGAAAAAGAGGAAGGCCATCGCATCAATACGCCTGATTTCCTGGCACCCGCGCGTACCATGGTGTATATCGGCGGATAGTGGAGAATTGCACCAGAAACTGGGAAAATCACATCTAATGACCAGGGCATCGGAGTAGCAGGTCACAACCGGTAGGTCGTCATCACCCATGAGCAGCTTAATATCCATTTCGCAACAGGGCATTTCACAACCGAGATCGCTGGTCGGGGCTGCGCAGCCCGCGACGGTAATCGCGCCTGAAATTGAAAAGGGGGTGGGCTGCGATTTCGATTCGTACCTGCTGGTGCCGGACAATTCGCTAGACGAGCGGATCGGCGCGGCAAAAACGCAGCTGGGCAAGGACGTGGTGATTCTGGGCCACCATTACCAGCGCGACGAGGTGGTGAAGTTTGCGGATTTTCGCGGCGACTCGCTGAAGCTTTCGTATCAAGCCGCGGAAGCCGACGGGCGGTACATCGTATTTTGCGGTGTGCACTTTATGGCCGAGAGCGCGGACGTCCTGCGGCGCGAGCATCAGACGGTGATCCTGCCGGACCTCAGCGCAGGATGCTCGATGGCGGACATGGCGGACATTGGGCAGGTGGAAGCCTGCTGGAGCGAGCTTGCAGCGCTGGGCATAGAGGGCGTGATTCCGGCGACGTACATGAATTCGACGGCGGCGATCAAGTCCTTCACTGGAGAGCATAGCGGCGCGGTGTGCACCAGCTCCAATGCGGCAGCGGTGCTGCGCTGGTCCTTTGAGCGCGGAGAAAAAGTTCTGTTTCTACCCGACGAGCATTTAGGACGGAACACGGCGTTTCGTATGGGGATTCCGCTGGAGCAGATGGTGGTTTGGGATCCGTACCAGGAAAACGGCGGGAATACGCTGGAAGCGCTGAGCGGCGCCAAAATGATTTTGTGGAAGGGCTACTGCTCGGTGCACCAGCGATTTACACCGCAGCACGTGGAGCGGGTGCGGCGGGAGCACCCGGGAATCCGGGTGATCGTGCATCCGGAATGCCGATTCGACGTGACCCAAGCGGCAGATCAGATCGGATCGACGGAAGGAATTATCAAAGCGATTACGGAATCGCCGGCCGGTTCGCAGTGGGCGGTGGGCACAGAGATTCACCTGGTAAACCGGCTCAGCAAGGAATTGCCGGATCGAAAAGTGATGTCGCTGGATTCCAGTGTGTGCGTATGCACAACGATGTTTCGCATCACACCGCCCCATCTTCTGTGGGTGCTGGACAATCTGGCGGCGGGCAACGTGGTGAATCGAATTTCGGTGAACGAAAGAACGCGGGGCTACGCGCGAGTTGCGCTCGACCGGATGCTGAGTTTGCGCTAGCATCGGCTCGGCGAGTTAGACCGCCGAGTTCGAGCGGTACGTTTCCAGCAGATTGGACTGAGTATGGCCGACGAAGACGACGACGACCGCGACGAAGGTTCCGAGCCAGAGCCGGAAAGGCGATTCTTCACGCTGACGGAGGCGGAGCGCGCCCGCCAGGAACTGGAACCGTTCCTGCTGGAAGCGATTGATTGCCGCAAGAAACTGGCGGGCCTCGAGACGGACCTGACGGCGGTGGCAACGCGGATCACGATGATGGGCGGCATCCTGGTGCCGTACGAAAAGCTGGCGACGCTGCGGGTGGAACACCAACACCTGGCCGAGACGATGAAAACGGCGCTAAATCGCATCCTCGAGACGGGCTGCGTGATCAAGGACCTGGACGCAGGCCTTCTAGATTTTCCTTCGCATGTGAATAACGAGGAAGTGTATTTGTGCTGGCGGCTGGGCGAAGACCGCATCCGCTATTACCATCGACAAGACGAAGGATTCGCTGGGCGAAAGCCGCTGGACCCGCGGGATCTTGGTCCCGGCAACGTGGTTCAATAAGCGCAACGCTTGCACCCAGATTTGTTTCCGTTTTGTTCCCACGCTACCGATGCCAAAGACCAAGTACGCAGCGTTCCTCCGAGGAATCAACGTCGGCGGAAACAAAATGATCAAGATGACCGACCTGGCGAAGGCGTTTGAGTCGCTGGGATTCTCGAACGTGAAAACGTTGATCCAGAGCGGCAACGTGATCTTCGAGAGCGCTCCAAAGGGCGAAGAAAAGCTTACCAACGAGATCGCGAAGAAGCTGGAAGCGATGGCGGGCTGGCCGGTGGATGTATTCGTGATGGAAGTAGCGGAACTTAAATTGCTGGTGGAGGCGAATCCCTTCGCGAAAGCGAAATCCGGAGCAAACGGGAAGAAATATATAACCTTGTATCACGGTGAGATGGACGCGAAATCAAAGTTGCTGCGGCAGGATGACGTGGAGATCGTCAAAATCGATTCGGGAAAATTGTATTGGGTCGCGCTACAGGGCAAGGATGGACGTTCTCGAATGCCCCGAATCTTGAACGTGAAACCGTGGGTAGGGGCAACCACGACGCGCAACTGGAACACCATTCAGAAGATCATCGCAGAATAAGATTGAAATGCTCAGGAATTGGGAAGGCTTACTGGTGTCGAATCACGTGAACCGGTTGAAGGATGCAGCAAGCCCGTACTTACGATCGGCGGCCCACCAGCCGATTGACTGGCATGAATGGGGAGACGGCGTCTTTAAGCGCGCCGCGGCGGAGGATAAACCCATTTTGCTGGATATCGGCGCGGTGTGGTGCCACTGGTGCCACGTGATCGACCGCGAGAGTTATGAGA
>Ga0302183_10001566_pt1 | contig 10784 bp, 10 predicted proteins | sample I_Palsa_N3_2_FD_200232 | JGI IMG/M metagenome (GOLD analysis project Ga0302183, IMG submission 200232) | Peat permafrost microbial communities from Stordalen Mire near Abisko, Sweden - I_Palsa_N3_2 | ecosystem: Environmental > Terrestrial > Soil > Palsa > Peat permafrost | place: Sweden...
CGCAGCGATCTCTTCCTGCAGCAACTTGGAGCGTTCATATTGCGCTTCGAGTCCGGCCGCCAGCCCGTTGAGCACCTGAATAGCCTGGATCAGCGTTTCCATCGACCGGGGTTCCGCCCACTCCAGTCGCCGCATGACCAGTTGCGTGAGCGCGTTGCGTTCAGGATCCACGAACCGCTTCACCTCCACCAGCCGCCTGCGCACCGAACCCAGCTCCGCGCGCCAGTTTGAATGGCGGCCGTCGAGCACCCCCTCCTCGACGTCATCGAGCCGGTCGCCGATTTCATCAATACGATCCGCGAAGGTCTCGTTCAACGCGCGAATCAAACCGGCAAAAAGATCGACGGTATCGCGGAACATGGCGCCTTCGAGCACGGCGTGACGCAGCCGGTCGGTCGATTGCAGCGGCTGCGCGCGCACCGTGATCATGCGATTTTTATCGACGTAAAAGCGCAGCGCGCCCGTCGCCCGGCGCGTGGCCTGCGCGTTCGGATCCGCGTCGGGGGTTTCCGCGACGCGCTCCAGATCCGCCACCACGCCGTACATGAACGTCCCGCCCATGTGCACGCGCGGGCGCTTGTCCTCACCGTTCAGGAATTCGCGGGCGACATCGGGCATCGCGGTCACGCCGGTCAGCCAGCTTTCGACGGTGTCGTCGTTTGCGCTCAAATGCAGCCATGTCGGGCCGTCGCCCGCGATCTCGCGACGCGCCTCGTCCCAGGACAGCCGTAACGCTTCCGCGCCGGCAAACCGGAACGCACAAATGAAACCCGGCGGTGTGGGCGCGTCCTGCTCCGTACTCCGGGCGGTGCGCCCGCCGGTGGGACCCGACTGCTTGCTTACTGCTGACGTAATGTTCAACGTTGAATTCCTTCGATACTGGGACAACCCCGCGGGACGAACCCGCGGGACAACCCCGGTCTTACCGGTTAAACCAAAACCACGTTACTTAGGAAAAACGTGCGAGCCGGGAACCACTGACGATCCACGACTCGCACGACTGGAAAAATAATCATCAGGATGGCGAAACAAACTTGAAATCGACCGGTGAACCAATCTCCAGGCGCTTCGGATCGGACGCGAGTTCGCCCGTGTCCGGATTACGCCGGAAAAAATAGACGCTGTCGCTATCCTGATTGCCGATGATCAGCCAGCGTCCGGTCGGATCAATAGCAAATTCGCGCGGCGACTTGCCAAGCGTCGAACGCCGGTCGAGCAGCTTGAGATGACCATCGGACGGATTCACGGCGTAGGTCATGATTTCGTTCGCATCGCCGCGATTGGTGGCATAGAGGAACCGTCCGTCCGGCGACAGATGGATCGCGCTGCCACCCACCTTGCCCTTGAAACCGGGCGCGGTCATCTGCAACGTTTGCCTCAACGTGAGCTTGCCGTCGTCATAGTCGTACACCGACACCGACGCATTCATTTCGGTCGTGAGGTAAGCGTGTTTAGCGGCCTGATCGAAGATCAGGTGACGCGGCCCGGAACCCGGTTTCACCAGCGTATAACGCGACTCGGTCGGCCCGAATAAACCACGGCTGCCATCGGGCGTGTATCTATAAGAGTAGATCTTGTCCGCACCCAGGTCCTGCGCGAACAGATAACGGCCATCGGGCGAAAACACCGTGGAGTGCACATGCGAATTGTCCTGGCGTCCTTTCACGGGACCGCTGCCGTCGTGATGCACGGTGAGTACCGACGGATCAACCCGGTCACCTTCCAGTGGAAACACGGCAAAGCTGCCGCCCGGATTCGATGCCACCGAGTAGTTGGCGGTCAGCAGATAACGGCCATCCGGCGATAAAGCGAGATACGCGGGATCGTTGCCATCGGAGGAGACACGGTTCACGAAGGTGAGCTGCCCGCTGGGCGGATCGAAGCGGAATGCGCTGATGCCGCCGCGTTGCGAAGCGGGACCGTTATCGCCGGGAAGCTCGTTGACCGCGTAGACATGCTGGCGGTCTTTGCTCACCACGAGATAAGACGGATTCACCGTCTGCGCGGATGAAAGGCGCGTGATCGCGCCGGTGCCTGCATCGAACCGGTACACATAAATACCTTCACTCTTGCCGCTGCCGGTATACGTGCCCACGAGCAAGTCGAATACGCCGTTATCGGCAGCACCGGAAGCCGTTGTTGACGTGCCGGCAGCCGTACCCGCCCCTTGTGCGAAGGCTTGGGCAGCAGCAAGCGACAACACAGCTGCCACGCCCGCCGCGACACCTTTCGACATCAATCGCGGCCGCTGGGGCTGACGCTCGGATTGATGGTCAGCCTGACGCTCGGACTGCGACAAACGCGCTGGCCCAACGGCGAGGCACGATGTTTGCGTGGGAGCGAAACCCCGGACACGGAGTGTAGAAGGAACACGACGGGTAAAACGCGTCAAACGAGGGAAATGAGTGAAATCCGCCAATTGCATACCGCCTCCTGATCGTTCGTTATTACGGCTTGTTTCAGGGCTTGTTTCAAGGTGTGTGAGCCGTGGAAAGCGCCCGATTGTCCCAATTGTCACCGGTCACTGCTTCGGCGCATGATGCAGACCTGATGCAAACCCATTCCCATCAAAAAATCAACAAGGAGTCACCATGGATATCCATCTGAGCCTCGGACCGCTGGTCGCGCTGATAGCAGGCATTCTGATCCTGATCGTGCCGCGCCTGCTCAACTTCATCGTCGCGATTTACCTCATCATCATCGGACTGATTGGCGTGTTCGGACTTAGCGCGACACATTTCTGACGGCCTCGACCCGAACAACGCCATCGCGCCGTTATTCGTCACGCGCTCCTTAAGACGCTGTTATTGAAGCGAGGTTCCGAACGACGCGCAAACGCTGAACGCGGGGTCGCAATCCGCGATCCCACGCACTAAGAATGTTCTGAAGTCGAACGAAGGCGCACCGTGTTGCAGCGCAATCGGTATCAGTTATCAGTTGTTGGCAAGCTGGTCGAGCCGCATCCGGCCCTGGAGCGACAAGCCGCCCACGGCAGTACGCCCGTCGATCTCCCGATGCCGCGTGAAACAGGCGCGTTCGATCAGGAACGACGCAGCCGTTTCCATCCCGTTGCGGGACAGGCCGAGATTCTGGTAATTGAGATCCAGGAGCGTGGTTTGATCGACGATACGGCTCGCGGCCGACAGGATGGCGATGCAATCAGCTCTTGACGGATTCAGCATGGCTTTCACTTTCGATGTCCTCGAAAACGTTAGGCAAGCAAGGAGCGCGTGACGTGCATCAACGGGTCCAGTGCCGCGAACCCAAGTGACTGCCTTCGGCGAAACCGTCAGGCGCGAAGATTCATTCTAGGCATTTGTCACAAGTTTTTTCAACCTTCCTGCGCTTGCGGTTTTGCAAGGCAGCTTGCGCGGCCACCCGCACCCGGAGTGACGGACTGGAACTTGCGACAAAAGCTTGGGACAGACAGGCGTGAAAAACGCGAAACGCGAATGCGCTTCATAATCGATCGCTCGATGGACTGGAACAGCTTGTCCTCCCCAACCACGCGGCGCCTGAACTGCGGCCGCATCGACCTGATTCCCCTAGCCTATGCCCGCATTGATTGAGGACTATGCCCTGGTCGGCGATGGTCACACCGCCGCCCTGATTTCAAAAGAGGGTTCGATAGACTGGCTGTGCTGGCCGCGCTTCGACTCCGGCGCGTGTTTCGCGGCCCTGTTGGGCACACCGGAAAACGGCCGCTGGCTCATCACGCCCGACCTGCCCGACGGCGCTCCACCGCCGGTCATCACCCGCCGGTATCGTGGCGATACGCTGATCCTGGAAACCGATTTCGAAACGCCCGACGGGAAGGTTTCGCTCATCGATTTCATGCCGGTCCGTGACGGCGCGTCCGACCTCGTGCGGATCGTGGTGGGCCGGCGCGGCACGGTGAAGATGAAAATGGAACTGGTGCTGCGCTTCGATTACGGTTCCTCCATTCCCTGGGTCAGCCGCCTCCCCGACGAAAGCGGCATCCGCGCGATCGCCGGTCCCGATCTATGCGTGTTGCGCACGCCTATCGATCTGACGGGCGAGAACATGCGCACCGTCGGCGAGTTCACCGTGAGCGAGGGCGAGCGCGTCCCCTTCTCGCTCGTGTATTCGCAATCGCACTTGCACTTGCCTCGCGCGCTCGATCCGCATACGCAGTTCGCGCGCACCGAGAACTTCTGGCTGGAATGGTCGGGACGCAGCAACCTTGACGGCCGCTGGGGTCCGGCCATCCGCCGCTCGCTGATTACGCTCAAGGCGCTCGCCTACGAACCGACCGGCGGTATTGTCGCGGCGCCGACCACGTCGTTGCCGGAGCAACTGGGCGGCACACGCAACTGGGATTATCGGTACTGCTGGTTACGCGACGCCACCATTACCCTGCTCGCGATGATGCGCAGTGGTTACTACGACGAAGCGCGTGCCTGGCGGGCGTGGCTCGGCCGCGTGATGGCCGGGTCGCCGGATCAGGTGCAGATCATGTACGGCATTGCGGGCGAGCGGCGCTTGCCCGAATGGGAAGCCGACTGGCTGCCGGGTTACGAGAACTCGAAGCCCGTGCGCATTGGCAACGGGGCGGTCAACCAGTTGCAACTCGATGTCTACGGCGAAGTGATGAATGCGCTGCATCTCGCGCGCGTGGGCGGCCTCCAAGGCGACGAAACCGTATGGTCGATCCAGCGCGCCATGCTCGATCACCTGGACACCATCTGGCAGGAAGCGGACGAAGGCATCTGGGAAACACGCGGCGGCCGTCAGCAATTCACGTTTTCGAAGGTCATGGCGTGGGTCGCCTATGACCGCGCGATCAAATCGGCGGAACAGTTCAGCCTGGAAGGCCCGATCGACCACTGGCGCGCCATGCGCAACACCATTCACGCGGACGTGTGCGAGAAAAGCTGGAATCCATCGATGAACTCGTTCGCACAGACGTACGGCGGCGACGATCTCGATGCCAGTTTGCTGCTGATTCCACTACTCGGCTTCCTGCCGCCGGAAGATCCGCGCGTGATCTCCACGCTCCACGCGATCGAACGTGATCTGACGCATGACGGACTGGTCAAGCGATACCACACGTCAGAAGTACAGGACGGCCTGCCGCCCGGAGAAGGCACGTTTCTGGCGTGTAGCTTCTGGCTGGTCGACAATCTCGCGTTGCAAGGCCGGCACGAAGAAGCGTATGCCATGTTCGAACGTTTGCTCGGTCTCGCCAACGACGTCGGCCTGCTGGCCGAGGAATATGACACGGTCGCGAAACGCCTGGTGGGTAACTTTCCGCAGGCGTTCTCGCATGTCGCGCTCGTGCATACCGGCATGAACCTGATGCGCCACGAACAAGGCATGGCGAAGGCAACGGGCCAGCCTACGTCGCGTCCGGACAAACCCTCGGATGCAATGCTCGCAAAAGAAAGCAAAACGTAATGTTATTCGAATGATTGACGAAATTTGACGATTTCAGCGCTAAATTCATGCTGAATAGCGGTAAAGAGCACGTATGTTGCGTTGCACAAAAGCGCATTCTTGGCTATGATCGGAGAGGCTTTCCGACCGGTCGTTCGGCGAATTGGAATATTGAATCGGGGTCTGGCGTTACGGCTCAGCCGGCATGTGTTTCGTGTGCTGTTCCATGTTCAGCCCAGAAGGCGCAACGCCAGCTTATGCCCAGTTCCAGTCCCTGCCTCATTTCCCCCGACCCCTCATGAAGCGAATAAGCAATAACGAATAACTGCCAGCACCAGCAATGCGGTGCAATCGACGAACTGCACGCCGAGCCGGGAACCAGCGAAAGCCTGCCCCCGGCATGACGCCACCGCCGATAGAGGCCAACCGCCGGACACGCTCCCGAACTCGGGCGCAGCCGGTTTTATACAGGTCAGACATGCTCTATCAATTCCACGAGTTTCAGCGGGCCATGTTGAGTCCCCTTACGGCATGGGCGGAAGCGGCATCGAAGTCGTTCACCAATCCTTCCAGCCCGCTCGCATATGTGCCCGGTTCCACGCGGCTCGCGGCAGGCTACGAATTGCTATACCGCCTGGGCAAGGATTACGAGAAGCCCGAGTTCGAACTGCATCAGATCGAGAAGAACGGCCATGCCATTCCTATCGTCGAGCAGATCGTGGTGGAAAAACCCTTCTGCCGGCTGATCCGGTTTAAGCGTTTCTCGGACGACAGCGCCACCGTCACCGAACTCAAGACCGAACCTATCGTGCTGGTCTGCGCCCCGCTGTCGGGTCACCACTCCACGCTGTTGCGCGACACAGTCAAGACGCTGCTGCACGATCACAAGGTCTATCTGACCGATTGGCTCGACGCCCGCATGGTGCCGCTCGAAGACGGGTCGTTCCATCTCGACGACTACGTGGAGTACATCCAGGAATTCATCCGCCATATTGGCGCGAAAGATCTGCACGTGATCTCGGTGTGCCAGCCGACCGTGCCGGTGCTCGCCGCGATCTCGCTGATGGCCAGCCGTGGCGAAGACACGCCGCGCACCATGACCATGATGGGTGGTCCTATCGATGCGCGACGCAGCCCCACGTCAGTCAACTCGCTCGCGAGTGAACATTCATACGAATGGTTCGAGAACAACGTGATCTACACGGTGCCGGCGAACTATCCGGGCGTAGGCCGCAAGGTGTATCCGGGCTTTCTGCAGCATGCCGGTTTTGTCGCCATGAACCCGGAGCGCCACGTGACGGCGCATTGGGACTTCTATCAGAACCTGATGCGTGGTGACGACGAAGATGCGGAGCAACATCGCCGCTTCTATGACGAATACAACGCCGTGCTCGACATGGACGCCGACTACTACCTCGACACCATTCGCATCGTGTTCCAGGAGTTCCGCCTGGCTGAAGGGTCGTGGGACGTCAATGGTGAGCTCGTGCGTCCGCAGGACATCAAGCACACGGCACTGCTGACCATCGAAGGCGAACTCGATGATATCTCCGGCAGCGGCCAGACCCGCGCGGCGCATGACCTGTGCACCGGCATTCCGGCGAAGAACAAACGCCACTACATGGCGGAGAAGGCCGGCCACTACGGCATTTTCTCGGGACGCCGCTGGCGCACGATGGTGTATCCGCAACTGCGCGAATTCATTCTCGCGCACGACAAGGCGCCGAAAAAGGAAGCTGTCCCGGCTTGATCTCGGTCTGACGGAATAGCTGTCTGAAATTAATTGGCACGACAAAACACGCCGCGTTTTACGCGGCGTGTTTCATTTGCGGCCCCTCTGCGGCAAGATGGCCGCAAGGAAGCCGGACTGTCAGCGTCGCAACAAATACGCGAGCAGCAATTCCGTGTTCATCTTGATGATTTCATCGCGTTCGGCGTCACGGCTGAAGTCGAGTCCGAACGTGGCTTCGAGCGTGAATCGGTTCGATACGATGTAATAGCCGAGACCCGACAAAGTCACGTAAAAGCGCAGCGGGTCGACGTTATTGCGAAATAGTCCGGCGTGCTGACCACGTTCGAGAATCTTCGCGAGCGTGGCGACCACCGGCGATATCAATTCTCGAATGCGCGTGGAACCCTTTATATAGCGGGCTTCGTGCAGATTTTCGTTATTGATGAGACGCAAGAGTTCGGGATGCTCACGATAATAATTCCAGATGAAATGCGCCAGTTGCGTGATCGCTTCGACGGGCGCAATCCCATCGAGATCCAGCGTCTTTTCAGCCTCTGTGAGCGCGGCGAATGCATGTTCGAGCACAGCCGTGAACAACTGCTCCTTGCTGCCGAAATAATAGTAGAGCATTCGCTCGTTGGTTTCGGCACGGCGTGCAATCTGGTCGACACGCGCGCCAAACAAGCCACCAGCAGCAAATTCCTCTGCGGCGGCAAGCAGGATGCGACGGCGTGTACCCTCGGGATCTCTTTTGATTTTTGGCTGGTTCATGGTGGCTTTGTGATCGACAAACCGCGTTATCGAAGTAGCGTCACGCGTTCCCGTGTCCTCAGGAAGCATGCGATGGATCGGTTACGCCAACGTGAGTGGGGAATACCGTCCTGCAGTCAATCGAAAGCAATTTGATTATGTGCACATCGTTGGCATGTTGGCAATTGGGAATGATTGGGAACAGCTTGAAATTCGGCGATAATGCCGCTTCCCGTGCAACTGTCGGGAACGCTCGAACATGTCGTCAAAATTGAGTACGTACCTGAGCGGTCGACATGTCCCCACGTGCCGTCACCGAATGTCGCCGAATGTCGCCGAACGCGGATCATACGGATCGCGACAATGGCCAATCGTCTGTTTTGTCTGGCCCAGGCGCGGCCAACGCCAGACGCGCGGACCGTTCGTGTTGCATCGACTTCGCGCCAGGCTCACGAGCCCGTCTGCCCGCCCTCCCCACGCTGTTAGCCAGCCGTTAATGTGACTGTAGTGACTGCATCCTCTCCCAAGACACTCGCCGACCAGATCGAAGACCGGCTGCCCCAGACGCAATGCACCAAATGCGGCTATCCCGCTTGCCGGCCGTATGCCGAGGCCATTGCCGCCGGCGAGGCAAACATCAACCAGTGCCCGCCCGGCGGACGGGAAGGCGTGGTGCGCCTAGCCAGCCTGCTCGGCATGCCTGTCATTCCACTCAATCCGGATAACGGCGCGGAACGGTCACGGCCGCTTGCGATCATCGATGAGAATCTTTGCATCGGATGCACGCTATGCCTCCAGGCATGTCCAGTGGATGCAATCATCGGTGCGGCGAAGCAGATGCACACGATCATCCCCGAGCTCTGCACGGGCTGCGACCTGTGCGTGCCGCCCTGCCCGGTCGATTGCATCGCCATGGTGCCGGTCACGGGCGAGAAGACCGGCTGGGACGCATGGAGCCAGCAGGAAGCCGACGCGGCGCGCGAGCGGCACGACTTGCGCCAGGCACGCCTCGCACGTGAACGCGACGCGGCGGAAGCACGCAAGGCGGCGCGCATGGCGGGGGCGTCGCGTACTGAGCCGGGTACTCAACTCGATACTGAACCGGATGGATCGGTTGAATCGGTTGAATCAAACACGGCGCAACCCGCCGCCACCGCCGACGATGACGCGCAGGCAAAAAAGCGCGCCATCATCCAGGCCGCGATGGACCGTGCGCGCCAGAAGAAAGAAGAGCTGGCCAGACTTGGCGCGGGGCCCAAAAACACCGACGCAGTCAGTCCGGAGGTTCAGGCGCAGATCGATGCGGCGGAAGCGCGTCGACGCCGGCTCGGCATGATCCACACAGACAACGACAAAAGTTCGACAGATGCTGTAGAGCCCGGCAACAAACCTGATAAGGCATCTGACAACGATCACAAAGCCTGAACACAATGAACGCCAAAAAACGTCACGCGATCTTTGAAACGCTGCAAAGCCAGAATCCGCACCCGACCACCGAACTCGAGCACGAATCGCCGTTCGAATTGCTGATCTCGGTGCTGTTGTCGGCACAAGCCACCGATGTCTCCGTGAACAAGGCCATGCGGCGCATGTACCCGGTTGCCAACACGCCGGCCAAGGTGCTGGCGCTCGGTGAAGAAGGCGTGAGGGAGTACATCAAGACCATCGGATTGTTTCGCACGAAAGCGAAGAACGTGATCGCCACGTGCAAGATCCTGGTGGAGCAATACGGAGGCGAGGTCCCGGACAATCGCGAGGCGCTCGAAGCACTCCCTGGCGTAGGGCGGAAGACAGCGAACGTGATCTTGAACACGGCGTTTGGCCATCCGACTATTGCCGTGGATACGCATATCTTTCGTGTATCGAATCGAACTGGGCTCGCGCCTGGGAAAGACGTGCGCGCGGTCGAAACGGCGCTTGAGAAATTCGTCCCCGATGAATTTAAACAGGACGCCCATCACTGGCTGATCCTGCACGGGCGTTATGTCTGCCGGGCACGCGTGCCGGAATGCTGGCATTGCGCGATCGAGCCGCTGTGCGAGTTCCGGCCGAAGACGCCGGCGCCTATCGAATAAGCGGAATAAGCGGTGGGAATGCCGGCGAGCCGAAGCGGTCAAGCCGATGCAGTCAAGCCCAAGCGGGCGAGAGACGGCGATGCAGCTTAAAATGAGCCTCTGAAAACGACACCCGCAAGCACCCCACAACCATGTTCAACCCCAGTCGCGACGAAGTTCGCCAATTTTTCACCGACACCTGGCGCAAGCAGCGCGAGGGCGGCGTCCTGACACCGCTCGAGAGCATTGCGGCGGACTGGATCGGTGAGCATCCCGAATATCAGAAAGAACTCGCCGATCCCGACGTGGCCCATGCCGATTACTCGCCGGATCAGGGCAAGAGCAACCCTTTCCTGCATTTATCGATGCATCTCGCCATTACCGAGCAACTGTCCATCGATCAACCGCCCGGCATCCGGCGCGCACATGAGCGGCTGGTCGGCCGGATGGGTTCGACGCACGACGCTCAGCACGCGATCATGGAATGCCTTGGGCAGATCATCTGGGAATCACAGCGCAACAACACGCCGCCGGATACCGACGCGTATCTTGCACTGATCGAACAGCGGGCGTCACGAGACTAAGGACTGAGGGTTGAAGGTTGAAGACTGAAGGTTGAATCAAAAACGAAAACACCCCGCGGGTAGTTCACCGGCGGGGTGTTTTTTTATGCATGGCTCAAAACAATAACAACAACAAGAACAAGAACAACAACAACGATCGAGGCAATGCTTACTTCTTCACGACCAGATCGCCGTCCAACGATTCGATATACGCCGAAATGTCTTTCAGGTCGCTTTGCGACAAGCTTTGTACCTGCGCGGCCATGATCGGGTTGTTACGCCCGAAGT
>Ga0302183_10001573_pt1 | contig 10755 bp, 8 predicted proteins | sample I_Palsa_N3_2_FD_200232 | JGI IMG/M metagenome (GOLD analysis project Ga0302183, IMG submission 200232) | Peat permafrost microbial communities from Stordalen Mire near Abisko, Sweden - I_Palsa_N3_2 | ecosystem: Environmental > Terrestrial > Soil > Palsa > Peat permafrost | place: Sweden: Abisko...
AAACGGTTTAGCCAAATGGGGAAGACGATACTGCTCGAGAAAATCGTGGGTCGTAGCCGCCGCGGCATCGCCAGTGACAAACAGAAACCCGGATTGGAACCCATTCGTCGCTCGCACCAGCTGTTGATAGATCTGCCGGCCATCCATCCCTGGCATTTTGACGTCGCAAATCACCAGGGCATACGATTTCGCCGCGGCGTACTGGAGGGCTTCTCTCCCGTTGAGAAGTATGTCCACTTGAAGCCCGGCGTCTTCCAGCACGTCTGCAATCAGACGGGCCACAGTGGGCTCATCCTCAATGATCAAAACGCGCGCGCCGCACCAGGCCGCTAGTTCGGTGGCCCCCAGTCGGGACAGCAAAGAGGGTTCGACCGTTGCGGGCTGCACCCCGTTTTCCTCGCCAGACCGAAGGGTTCGCACAGGTTTTTGTTGGCTAAACGGAGGAAATTCCAGAATGAACGTGGCGCCGCCTCCTGGAGAGCTGGAAACCTCGACGTGTCCCCCGTGCTCCCGTACAATTCCCAGTACGACGGCCAAACCGAGGCCGGTGCCGATTCCCGGCGGCTTGGTGGTAAAGAACGGATCAAAGATTCGGGCTCGGATCGTTTCCGGAATCCCGGGACCGTCGTCGGCCACGCTTACAGCGATCAGGCCGCGCTCGGACACATAGGTGCGGATGCGAATGGTTCCAGGCTGCCCGGTTTGATCGATGGCCTGGCGCGCGTTCCCCACCAGGTTGGTCAGCACCTGTTGCAGTCGGCCGGCGTCTCCAGAAATAGCCGGGAGTGCCAAATTCAAGTCGAATTCCATGGACACCCGCTCCGCCGCCAGGCTGAACCGTTGCAGCTCCAAAGCCCGTTCAATTACCTCGTTGAGTGATACCGAGCTTCGACCAGAGAGCGAATCGCGGGCGGAAGTGAGCAATTGTCGTACGATGGTGCTGGCGCGCTCGGCTTCCTGAAAAATGTGGCGCGCTTCCCCCGACCCATCGGCCCGAACCAGCCGGTCCGCGTAACCCACAATGCTGGCAAGAGGATTGTTCAATTCATGGGCGACGCCAGTGAGCATTTGGCCCAACGCCGCCAGTTTTTCCGTCTGTAAGAGTTTGGACTGAAAAATGCGCTGGGAGCTCAGGTCGCGATAAATTTCCACCCAACCGGAGCGGCGGCCGGTTGGGTCCAAGACCGGTCGCGCCGACCTTTCCAGCACCCGTGGAACCGGCAGCAACAGCTGAACTTCCTCGCGCGTGGCTGCATCGCTGCGCGCTAATTTTCGCCAATGTTCCGCAAAGCTTTCCGGCTCGGCCACTTGTTCAGATAGTTTGCCAATGAGCTGATTCAAAGTGCTAAATCGTGAGGCTTGGTCAGGAGCAAGACCAGCCATCTGAGCGAAACGGCCGTTGAGGGCCCGAACATTCTGCTCCACATCGAATACCAAAACACCCTCTTCAAGCCACTCGACCACCGCCAGCAACTCCGCCTCTGCGTGGTTTGTTTCCGCGGTCAGATCGCGTGGGGCTTTTTTGTTCAATCGTATGGCGACGCCGCCGTCCTGGCTGGATAGGATTACCAGAGCGCGCACATTGACTCCGTTGAGAAGCTGGGCATCTACGGACGGGACGTCCGCGTCGACCGGGAGATCTGGATTCGCAGATCGATACTCCTGAAGCCAGGCGTCCACCCTGCCGCGGTCTGCGGATCGAAATAGCTCCGAGAAATGCTGGGCAATTGCTGGGCCGGGCAGCATTGGAAGCGGAAGGCCTGCATGAACCATCCTTCCGTGGTTCTGTTGATCCATCTTCACCAGATTGCGAGCGCCTCGGCTCATTCCCTCTATTCCTGTATCGGTACCCAGCAGAGAAATTGCTTCGTCGCTGGCCAACAACACCGAAGTTTTCCAATCCTCGCCCCGCCGGGCTCTTCGCACATATTGGCTGCGGGATAGAACATTGGCCGCTACCGCAGCGCGCAGCTCCAGGCGCGTAACACCATGCGGGCCCTGCTTTTCTGCTGCCCATCCGGCCACGATTACACCCAGTATTTCTCCGTCGACCTCCAACGGAACCGCAACCACCTGATCGACGCTCCCAGTCGCCCATCCGCCAGCCATCTCGCCGGCGAAGGTGCGGCGTGTGGCCAGCGCTTTGCGCCATATCCGGCCGACCGCTTCACTTTCGAAAAGTGTTAACCTCGACGGATCGCCAGCACACCACCTTTGGCCCAACGAGTCGCCCGTCAACTGCAGAACCGCGAAGGCCGCGGCCAGCCCTGTTGAGGCAGTACCTTCGGCCGCGGAGTCACCAACCACATCGTGCAGCACACCATTCAGAGATTCTCGAAGGTTCGTGGCAGACAGAAGACGCTGCACCAGCTCGAGATCTTTGGCCCGTTCGCGATTCGCCCATCGCTCCTCTTCCAGTTCAAGCGCCAAGGCGAGTTGGTCTGCAACCGACTCAAAGACATTTCGCGACAAACCGCCCCGGCGTTTGCGACCGGCACCGAACACCACGCCTCGTAATCCGCCCGGAGATGCGACCGGCACCCATAGCGCCCGGCGCATTTCCGTGACCGCGCCAATGACCAGCAGGTTCGAGGAATCTAATTCCTGCTCGACAGTTTTTCTTTGGTTCAGCAGTTCGAAGGGCAGAGGAGGTTCAGGAGACAAGTAGGACCACTGCGCAGGTGTGAATTCGCCATTGTGATCCGATACTAATCCCCGATAAGCGGCAGGGTTAGGAAGAAAACCCCGGTGGTCGCGAAATTCCGTCCACACACCCACGCGGTCGGCTTGGCCTTTTTCCAACAGATGCTGTACCGCTGTTTGGATTAGCTGAAGGCGGCTAGCTTGCAGCAGGGCCGCTGCTGCAACGCTCCGAGCTAAGCCCAGCCCGGAACTTAGCCTCTGTACCATGCTCATGGCCTCGCGATCCTCGGGGCTTGTTGCATTGCATGAGCAAGCCCATTCAAGGGGACGCAAGTTTAGTGAACTCAATCACTTGAAAGACCTGGACGGGACGGGTTTGGACGGCGCTATTCCATGTAGAGAATACTGCCTCCGCATCGTTCCCGAATGGAACCGAATCAGGAGTGCCGTGGACGGTAGTTTACGGTGCGGCCGGTTCAAGGTGATACTGTTTGAGCTTGCGGTACAGGGTGGTCTTGCCAATTCCAAGGATGCGCGCGGCCGCTAAGTTCATCGATGGGTAGCAGCTCATCCTTTTGCGGTACGCGACCACTGCTGGGATATTGCAAGCTGGATGGCAAATCCGCGACGTGTATGACGGCATCTGAGCTCAACGCGACCGCCCGTTCGATACAATTCTCCAACTCACGGACATTCCCGGGCCAATCGTAGCCGATGAGCCATCGCAGGGCTTCTTCGGAAATACTGCGTGCGGGAAGCTGCGGATCGCAGAATTTATCAAGGAATGCCCTGACCAAAAGGGGGATGTCACTTTTTCGCTCACGCAAGGCGGGAAGCTTTAGCTGCACGACGTTGAGGCGGAAATACAAGTCCTGGCGAAACGCGCCAGTTCGTATGGCATTATCCAGGTCGCGATTGGTGGCGGCCATAACCCGTACATCGACTCGGTGTTCGGTGGAACCAACCGGCTTTGCCTCGCGCTCTTGCAGCACACGAAGCAGCTTGGCTTGCAGATCCATGGGCATGTCACCGATTTCGTCTAGGAACAGCGTTCCCCCGTTGGCCGCTTCCAGAAAGCCTTGCTTGCCATGCTGGACCTCGGTGAAGGCGCCTTCCACGTGACCGAACAATCCCGATTCGATCAACGTGGGCGCCAGCGCGGAACAGTCCACCGGTACGAAGGTGCGATCCTTTCGTGAACCGGAAAAATGAATGCTCCGAGCCACCAGCTCTTTGCCAGTTCCGCTTTCCCCCAGGATCAAAACCGGATAGTTGTGCTGGCTGACTTTTTGAATCACTTTGTAGACGCGCTGCATTTTCTCGGAAACTCCGATGATTCCACCAAAGCCCGGACGGGTTCGTAGCTGCTCGCGCAATAACTGATTCTCCTGCTGCAGTTCGACGGCGCGAGCCACGCGTTCCAGCCGAGCCCGCAGCTCTTCGATGCGGAATGGCTTGGACACATAGTCGATGGCGCCGAGCCGCGTGGCCGCCACGGCGGAGTCGATCGTTCCGTATTGCGCCAGCACAATCACCGGGACATCCGGGTGACTATCGTGCACCCGTTTCAACAGATCCAGTCCGCTGGTGTCCTGTAGCATCAGATCGGTCAACAGAATGTCCACAGCCGATAGCTCCAGAATTTGCAGAGCTTCTTCAGCGGTGGCCACCGCCCTGGCTTTCATCCCGCAGTGCTGCGCGACATCGGCGCAGGCTTCTCGAATGGATGGCTCATCGTCCACAATGAGTATGCTCATTGATGTCGCTTGACGGACCACGGCGATTTCTTCGCCCATAGTTATGCCTGCCGACCTCTGCGGGTACCCTCCTGCACCTGCCCTACCATTTCAGGAAAGAAATATAGATTGTCGAATCATTATATTACCAACCTTATATCACCGGCTGCGAATCCCGTTGTGGAACTACCGGAAATTAAAATCACTCGGCGCGGAGGAATAAGAAATTCATTGCGAGGGAGTTGCCGAAATGGAGCGAAGGCCGCAAGAGAATGCCATCTTGGGCCTGCTTTCGAGGATTGTGAAGGCGGAGAAGCAAAAAAAGGCCCTCCGAAGGGGACTTCGAAGGGCCTTTTCGTTCTGTAATTCCCGGCCGGTGTCGGCCTGCGGAGGCTAAGGTTAGTAAGTCGCGCCTTCAGGGACCAGGATGAATTCGAAGCGACGGTTTTCTTTCTCCGCGCCCTTCTCCTTCGAGGCTTCGCCGGTACGCGTGCTAACCCGCGACGCATCGATGCCCTTCTCACCCAAGTACGCTTTAGCTAAATCGGCGCGGCTTTGCGCCAACTTGGCGGATTTTGGTTCTCTCCCGTCGGCAAAGCCGACCACAACCACCTTGGCGTTAGGATCGTTCTTCAACCGCAGGGCAACGTCATCACCCACGCGCTTGCAGAGGTTATCAAAGCGTGCCACACCAGGTTTGGTGTAGCCGCATTCGCCGACCTTGGTCGCCTGTGGTGGTGGCGGCGGCTGTTGTACGTCCACGTTGGTCGACCCCTGGGCCTTGTCGCCACGATCGTCAGTCACACCGCAATTGACGGTGTAGCTTCCGGGCTGCAAACCAGTGGAGTCAAACGTTGCGGTAGCGCCGTTACCAGAAATCTGCCCGCCGGTCGCGGAGTAGTTGTAGGTCAGCGCCAAATTGTCCGGACTGCTGGCCGTGGAAGTAATGGTGGCGCGCTCTCCGGGCAGGATCGGGCTACGATCGGGTGCACAAGAGATGGTCGGCGGATGATGGGGCTTCTCTTCCACGCGGATGTCTGCGGTGCAGGAGGCCGTGCCGCCCTTGCCATCGTCCACTTTAGCGGTCACGGTATAGCTGCCCAAGGCAAGGCCGGAAGTATTAAAGCGAGCGTCAGGGCCGGTGCCCTCGACGGTACCGCCCGTCGCTGTGTATGCGTAGGTAAGAGTCAAATTATCCGGGCTGCTGGCGTTGACGTGCACCGCAACGGTATCGTTGGAACCAGCAAAAACCGAGGCTGGGCTCGCCGAACACGAGGCAACCGGTGGGCCCTTGGGAGCCGGCGGAGGCGGAAAGCCCCAACGGATGACGATGCCGGTGGCAGCGCGAAAGCTGTTCTGCCGGGACTCCGGCCCAAGATTAGGTCCGGAAAAATTGGTCAGCAAGTAGTCCAGTTGCGCAAAACGCCACGCGACATTCTTCCACAGCACGACATCCACACCGCCTCCAGCGACTAGGCCAAAAGCATTGTCGGTGCCCGCGTTGCCGGTCATCGAACGCCCGCCCGCGACGTCCCCGACGAGAACTTCAGCGAAGGGGATAAAATGATCACGGCGCAGATTGACCCGGGGACCAAACAGAAAGGAGTAAAATTCTGCACGGCTTTGCGCCGGCACAAGGTAATCGGTGCGCTTGAAGCGGTACGATCCCCCTTCAGCTACCAGGCCCAGCCATGGAGAAATGTTGTAAGCAAACTCGCCCGCGCCTCCGTGACTGTTGAAGGCATTGAACGGAGCGTTGGGATGGAAATTGACAAAATCATAAGTCAGCGCAAATTCATACTTATTCCAAAGTCTGCCCGGTGCATCGTCCCCTGAGGAACTGGCTGCCGGAGTTGGACTCGGCACTGCACGCGGTGCATCCGGAGTGGCCAACGCCGATGAATGAGAAGCTGGTGCGGCGCTGTCCGTATCCGTAACCGGAGCGTTTTTAGTCGTCCCATCACTGGCAGGTTTCGCGCCATTGTTCGTATCGTCCTTCTTCTGAGCCCAGATCGGCGACGCTAACATCGCGCCAATCACCACTACAAGACACCACTTGCGCATCATAGTCCTCCAAGACTTTGTTTCGAGATCATGTGATTATTTTACGCGTCCGTTTTGTGCATCTTGCCCTGCTGCCCGGACGGTTTCAGTTGAAGCTGATCTGCTTTGTTCCTTCTTCGTGGCCTGGTGCCTTACTGCTTGCTGCGGCCGTTAATCAAGGGACCCATTTCACTAGAAGTACAAAGGGCGGTTTTGATAGCCTAAGCCAGGCACCCGGCTTTCGCAAGCATTTCCTCTGGGTTCCTCGTTTTTTCGGGTTTCGTCCGGTTTGAGCCGTTTTGGCACCGCAGCGTACCGATAATCGCCCGACGAGAACCACCACCTGCATTAGCCGCTATGCCACCCTTGGTGCGGGATTTAACATCTGATCTGGTATCAATTTGCTGTCAATTCGCACGCGGGTGCGTTAGCCCGGCCCGCCCGTTGGAGTCAAGGAATGCCGACGACCCGAAAGACCCTGTTTGTTTTCGCCCTTAGCTTCGCGGCGGGATCCTCCGCCTGCAACTGGAACTCGTCGGACCAACGGGCGCGCGACGAGCAGACCCGGGATGAAGTGGCTAAGGCCACCGAGCGGGCGAAGCCTGCGATTGAAGACGCCAGCCGCCAACTCGGCGAAGCTGCGCGCGCCGCCGCCGACGAAGCGCGTGCCGCCGCACAGGGAGTGCAAGACGGCTGGCATAATGGCCGCCGCGCTCCGCTGGACATCAACTCCGCAACGGAAACGCAGCTTCGGGAACTCCCTGGCATCAAAAGCCCGGACGCACGCCGGATCATTGGAAATCGTCCCTATCGGGACAAACATGAGCTTGTGAGCCGCGGAATACTTCCTGAGAATAAGTATGAAGGTTTGCATGACTTGATTACTGCGCATTAACCAAGGTCAGCCTGCGCCCCTCTTCCGGCGTTCTTAAGGGCTCCAACCGTAATCCGCGACTCCCCCATTTGTGGTGGAAGGCCGAAGCGCAGTCAGTCGAACGTCGCGACGCTTCGCGACCCACGCAAAAGCTATACTGTGGCGGTCATGTCTGCCATCTCTACCATCGACACAAACTGGGTTGGCCATCCGCACTCGATCGCCGCAGCACTGCTGGAATCGGGTGGTCACCATAGCCTGATCGATCCCGGCCCGGGCTCAACGCTGGAAACGGTTCGCGAGCGACTTCGCACCCGGGGCCTCTCCGTTGCCGACCTCGATGCGATCTTGCTCACCCACATCCATTTGGACCACGCCGGTGCCACCGGGTCGCTTGTTCGCGAGAATCCGCGCATCGCCGTCTATGTTCACAGTCGTGGGTCGCAGCACATGTCCGATCCCGCAAAGCTTTTGGCAAGTGCGGGGCGCCTGTGGGGCAGCGACCTTACCCGACTATTTGGCGAAACGCTTCCGGTCCCGGCGGAAAACCTGCACATCCTGGAAGGCGGTGAAACAATTCAATTCGGACAGCGAAAACTAGAGGTCGTCTACACTCCAGGACACGCATCGCATCACCTGAGCTACTTTGACGACCAAACCGGTACCGCCTTCATCGGAGACACCGGAGGAATTCGAATTGAGGATGGGCCATATATTCTTCCGGCCACTCCACCGCCCGATATCGATCTGGCCCTTTGGGATGCGTCGTTTAAGGCCATTCTCGATCGCCGGCCTTCACGCCTATTCCTGACCCATTACGGGTACGCGGAAAATCCCGAAACACATTTGGCTGAATTTCGCGAACGGCTGTATCGATGGGCAGCGCTCGCAAGAGAATCCTTGGCCGCGTCAGCCGATGAAAATTTGGCGCTACGGGCGTTCACCGAGTACGCGAAAGGTGAAATGGAGAAAGTTTTAGGGTCGCAAGAAGCCGAGCACCACGCGTTCACCGCCGAGCTTCGGCTGTCGTTCCTGGGATTGGCTCGCTACTTGCGGAAACATGCTCAAAAGCAGCCGTAGCAAGACTTGCTGGCTACCACCGGAGCACTAGCCCGGTTTCCGCTTTTCGCACTTAGGTTCAACTAGGCTGCGGTTTCCGCCGACGAGGTCTCTGGCGTTTCTGCCGCGGGCTCAGCAGTCGGGGACGATTGCGACTCGATGCGCTTGGAGAGTGCTTTCAACACTACCTCCACAATCTTCTTCGCGCCGCTACCGTCGGGATCTTTGTCCGGGTTGTATTGCGCAACGTCCCAGGCCAACAGGTTCTGATGACCTACGAACTCGTTCAGCGCCGCCTGTACGTTGCTGAGGTTCAGGCCAGCAGTCGCTGGAAGATTCACCGCCGGCAACTCTTCTGAAGAAATTACGTCGACGTCCAGGTGCAACACGAATCCCTTGGTATCGGCGTGGGAGTGGACCAAGACTTCCGTAGCGGCGGCGGCACCGCCCTTGGATTCAACTTCGGACGCGTCAACATACCGCATCGGCGACTTGCTTAAAAATTCCTGCTCAGCAGGGTCCAATCGCCCAACTCCAAATACGGTGACATCCGGCTCGCGAACCAACGGGGCTTCTCCCCAGAAACGAACCAGCTCCGGAGCGCCTCGGCCGATGGCATGGGCCAACACCATCCCATCGATTCTCCCCGATGGCGTGGTCGCTGGGGTATTTAGATCGGCGTCCCGGTCCACCCACACAAGACCCAACTGCTTGTAATAACGGCGCGCCGCGGTCAACAACCCGATCACTTGAGCGCAGTCGCCACCAAGCACCAATACCAGGGCGCCGCTCTTCACGGCGACTTCCGCTCGGGCTTTTAGGTCATTCAGACCGGCGACTATGGTGGGCAAATTTCGGGCGCGGCGATGCTCATCATCTTCGGCGAAGAGCCGAGGCGCGCAGTCGCCAAGGTCGGTAACTTCGAAGCCCAACCCCTGAAGTCGTTCCACAATCCCAGCGGCACGCAGAGCCGCCGGCGCTTTCTCGGTGCCTGGAGAGAACGCCGCGGCGCTCGATGGTGCGCCAATCAGGGCAATTTTCTTCGGCTGACGGACGATTTTGACCGCCAAGGTTTGAGCTCCCTTATGCTTTTATAGCTACCGCACTGGGCTAGCGCACCGGCCGTTCGCTGGGCCGAATCAAATCGACGGCAATGAACCTATGCTCTTATCGGCTGCTCTTATCGACGCGGCGCCGCCGCGATGGTTGCCAACTCCGGTGGCAACGTGAATCGCACGTCTTCGCGGATCAGATCGAGATCGCGCTGGTCGGTGAAGCCAAACTCGGCCAAACGCTGGCTTACTTGCTCGACCAACACCTCCGGGGCCGAGGCACCCGCCGTCAAGCCCACGCGCTCGACCCCCGCCAGCCACTGCACATCGATATCGCCCGCTGAATCAATCAACTGCGCTGGCACGCCGCTTCGCTTGGCCACTTCTACAAGTCGATTGGAGTTCGAACTGTTTGGCGAGCCGACCACCAGAATGAAGTCTACGTCTTTGGCTACTTGTTCGACGGCTTCCTGGCGATTTTGCGTTGCGTAGCAAATGTCATCGCTGGCCGGTCCCTTGATGGCCGGAAACTTTTGCCGCAACCTCGCTACGATTTCCTGAGTGTCGTAAAGACTTAATGTGGTCTGGGTCAAGAAGGACAGTTTGTCCGGTTCCTGCACTTCCAAAGCGTCAACCGCGGCGACCGAATCGACCACGATGGTACGGTCCGGAGCTTCGCCGGATGTGCCTACGATTTCCTGGTGATCGCGATGCCCGATGAGGATAATGGTGCGTCGTTCCCGAGCGAATTTAAGGGCTTCCAAATGCACTTTGGTCACTAGCGGGCAGGTTGCGTCAATCACCTTCAAGGACCGATCTTTGGCCTCTTGGCGGACTGTGGGGGGTACCCCGTGGGCGCTGAAAACCAACACGGCTCCGTGAGGCACCGCGTCGATGCTTTCCACGAAGATTGCTCCACGCCGCCGTAACTGCTCCACGACATAGGTGTTATGGACAATTTCGTGGTGCACGTATACCGGAGCGCCGTAGGCTTCGAGCGCCAGTTCAACAATGTCGACCGCGCGAACCACCCCAGCGCAGAATCCACGTGGGCGGACCCGCAGCAAAACTTTCCCGTTGCTCTCTATAGCCATCGACTCCTTGGTAGAACATTTTCCTGAGACTTCATCATACCCTAACGCCGCGCGAAAACTGCACCCTGTTTCCCAGGCTCGAGGGAGTTTAAAATGAGCCGGTCCGGTATCCAAATTGGCGCTTTGCCGTGCCAGCAAACCCCTGCAGAATGCCTGCGGCCATGACCTCTGAGATGGTTATCACCCCGGTTGTCCTGGAAGGCCGCCACCTTCGGCTCGAACCACTCACGCCGGCACACCACGCGGACCTGTGC
>Ga0302183_10001596_pt1 | contig 10697 bp, 12 predicted proteins | sample I_Palsa_N3_2_FD_200232 | JGI IMG/M metagenome (GOLD analysis project Ga0302183, IMG submission 200232) | Peat permafrost microbial communities from Stordalen Mire near Abisko, Sweden - I_Palsa_N3_2 | ecosystem: Environmental > Terrestrial > Soil > Palsa > Peat permafrost | place: Sweden...
AGTAATAGGTTTTTGCGATCGTCACACCGGGCGAAAAGGTGCCGCTATCGACGATCGTCTGCTTCGAAGAACCATCCTTGACCGTGAACGCCACGGCCGAGATCGGCATCCGCGAAACGTTGATGAATTTGATGTCGAGGTAGCGTGCGATCAGGGTACGGAGCGTTGAATTGGGTCCGCCCTCGTAAGCATATGACGGGTCGTTGCTGCAAGAGGTCACACGGATGGGAGCCGAGGCCGGAGCAGCGATGGGGCTGGCCCCGCTCAGACCGACCACGACGGCGAGCATAAACGGTGAGATAAACATGATAGTGTTCCTTTCTTAGCGTGTTTGTTTTTTCAGGCTAGGTGCAATCGCTCGCCCAAAAGGCGCGCGATCTCTTCGGTCGCATCGAGACACTTCTTGGAGTGCGCCGTCATCTGAATGATGCCGTGCGGCAACTCGGGATAGTGCACGTAGGTGATATCGTTGCCGGCTGCGGCCAGCTTCTTCGCGTACGCGTGACCGACGTCGCGCAACATGTCGTAGCCGCAGGTGACAAGCAGCGCCGGTGGGAGTCCCGAGTGATCCGGCGCGTTGAGCGGCGTAATGTAGGGCTGCGAGTAATCGGTTCCTTGCGGGAGCAAGTACCAGACGAACAGCAGCACGCCGGCCGTATCGACGTAGCCGCCCGATACGTTCTCGACACCGGCGCGTGTGTTGAAAGGCATCGCAGCTTCGGGATACAGCGGCATCTGCAGGGCGAGTTTGGGGCCGCCTTCGTCGCGCAACTTAAGCGAGATCGTGCAGGTCATGTTGCCGCCGGCCGAATCCCCGCCTAGCGCAATGCGGCCTGGATCCACGCCGCGCTGCGATGCATTTTCGAACAACCAGCGAACGACGAACTCGCCTTCGTCGATTTGGGTTGGCCATTGATACTCGGGCGCGAGTTTGTAGTCGACTAAGTAGACCTGTGCGCCGCTAACTTCGGCGATGCGCCGCATCGCGGTATCGAACTGGTCGAGCGAACCGACGATGAATCCTCCGCCGTGCATGTAGATTAGCGCACCACCGTCGCCTGGTCCCGGCTTCGACGGATAAAAGACGCGCACCAGAATCGTTCCGTACGGTCCGTCGAGAGCAAGGTGTTCGATCCGGCCGATCGGCGGCTTGACCTTGTCGATGAACGCGTCGTGCTCGCGGCGCTGCACGTAGAACGGTTTGTGTGCCCCCAAGACCGGTCCGGTCTTGAGCCACTCGGCGATCTCCGGATCCCTGTCGTGGCCATCGACCGCGTCAGGTATGTTGTTTGCGGAATAAATCGGCATAGTGATGATGAATGTAGCGGCGGCACGCGCCCCGGTCTATCTATATCTGGCTAGTCGCCGGCGTCAAAATGCGCACGTTTGCAACTGTGCACATAAGTGTCCGCATCGGCTATAGCGGCACGTATCGCCACTGGTTTATCATCGGTGCATCACACCGATGGAGGTTCATCCGATGCAACGATTTCAGCCCGTCCTAGACTTCATCGAGTCGTCGCTAGACCGCAAGCTTACCGTTTCGGACCTGGCGTCACTCGTGGGGTTGAGCGCGCCGCGCTTCGCGCACGCGTTCAAAGCCGAGGTCGGGATCGCTCCCTATCGCTACGTCCTGGAGCGTCGCATCGCTCGCGCGCGCGAGCTCTTGCCGTCGAGGGATCATACGATCGCCGCGATCGCGTTGGAAGTCGGCTTTTCAAGTCAAAGCCGCTTCGGCCAGTTCTTTCTGCGCTGCTTCGGAACGACACCGTCGGCATACCGTTACGCTTTGAATCGAGGAGTGCTATGATCGATCGACGCGCATTTTCTATAGGTCTCGCAGCGGGAGTCGCCGGTGCGCTCCTCGGAACAGGGAGGGCCCAAGCCGTGCCAACTGTTCGCAACGTGGTGCTGATCCACGGACTCTACGCCGACGGGTCGAGCTGGTCCAAATGTATCCCGCTTCTTCAGGCCGCCGGCATGAACGTGACGGCGGTGCAGAATCCGCTCACGACCTTCGAAGACGATGTCGCTTCGGCGCAGCGCGCGCTCGCGCTGCAAGACGGTCCGACGGTGCTCGTCGCGCATTCGTATGGTGGGATGGTGTTGACTCAAACTGGCGTCGCGCCAAACGTCACCGCCGTCGTGTACATTGCCGCGCGCGCGCCGGATGCGAACGAAAATTATTCCGCGCTTGCGAAGCGATTCCCGACGCCGCCGGCTAGCGCCGGGCTGATCACGACCGATGGGTACTCGCGGCTGGGTAAAGACGCGTTCCTCAATGATTTCGCGAACGGCGTCGATCCCGTCGAGGCGAACGTGCTCTATGCGGTACAGCAGGCCAGTGTCTCCTCGCTGTCTGGCACTGCCAAGGCGACCGTCGCGGCCTGGCGCGAGAAACCGTCCTTCTACGCGGTGTCAAAACAGGATCGCACGATCAATCCGGAGCTCGAACGCTTCATGGCTGCGCGCATGAAGGCGACGACTATTGAAATCGATTCGGGCCACCTGTCGCTGGTCAGTCATCCCCACGAGGTCACGCACCTCATTTTGCAAGCCGCCGGCCACGCTTAGGAGTGGCTTTGGCATACGGCACTCGTGCGCTATGTCGATTTCATGGACAAGTTTCTTGCCTCCAAAGAGACGTGCCATACAGCCGACAACTTCGGCGTTGCGCTGACTACTGCATGGTACAACTCATCACGCGGCACAAAATCGATCCGAGCAAAGTTGTATCCATTGAAGCTGACGTCACACAAATGACATACGATTTTTCGGGTGGCGGCCTCTACGGCATCGACAAGACGATCTCGACCAAGGAACAAGCGGATCACAATTTGTTCTATCTTCTCGCTGTGGCTTTGATCGACCACGACGTGACGCCGGCACAGTTCACGCCGGAGCGCATTGCGAGCCTCGAAGGACGAGGGACCGTTACCTATCTATGCAGCGCGAACGCGACGGCTGCAAGCGCACCCAGAATCACAGCGGTCTGTCCCAGCATCCAACTGATGATCGTCTTGAGATTCGAATCGATCTTCTTTTCGAGCCGCTCGAAACGCGAATCGACTTGCGCGAACCGCCCATCGACCCGCTGCTCGAAACCTTCGATGCGATGGTCGACGCTGGTCAGTCGATCGGCAATCTGCACATACGCGCCTTCCAGGCGCGCCATTTGTATTTCCAAGGGTTGTGCGCTCAAGCTGGTCTCCTTCTCGCCATCCTATCCCACCTCGAGCGCCGATAACAAGGGGCCCCTGAGGGGCGGTCGCAGAAGCACGATTGGCTATGGCACAGACCCGCCAACTCAAAGACGACGCTCGCCCATACGAGCCGGCCAAGGGTCCGGCACTACGACGTGTCCCCGCCGGAGCGATTAAGCGCCGCAAAGGCACAACCACCATTCCCATGATCACCGCCTACGATGCACCCTTCGGACGATACGCCGAAGAGGCGGGCATCGATTGGATTCTCGTCGGCGACAGCCTCGGCAACGTCGTGCTCGGGTTCGATGAAACGACACAAGTGACGATGGATGACATGGTGCACCACACCGCAGCGGTGGTGCGCGGCACATCGCGCGCGCACATCATCGCCGACATGCCGTTTGGCTCGTATCAAGTCAGCGACGAAGAGGCGCTGCGCAATGCGATTCGCCTCGTGAAAGAAGGCGGCGCAACGTCGGTCAAACTGGAGGGCGGCAGTAACGAAGCCGCGCGCATCCGCGCGATAGCGCGTGCCGGCATTCCCGTCGTCGGACACATCGGCATCACGCCGCAGACGGCCGGGCTTGGTCCCGGCTATCGTATGCGCACGCATCGCGATCGTTTACTCGAAGATGCGCTCGCGGTTGAATCGGCGGGTGCCTACGCGATCGTGCTCGAGGTCGTCGATTTCGAGATCGCGCGCGAGCTCACCGAGAAACTTTCCATCCTAACCGTCGGCATTGGCTCGGGCCCGCACTGCGATTCGCAGGTGCTGGTCATGCACGATGTGCTCGGCATGTACCCGCACTCGCCGCCGTTCGTGAAGCGCTTCGCCGAGATCGGCACCGCCGTGACGAACGCTCTACGCGAATATGCTACGGCGGTAAAGGAAGGCGACTTCCCCAAAACGTGAACGGCCCGCAGTTCGACGACGCGTTTCGCGCACGGCTGCACGACCTCTTCCGCTGGCGCCGCGACGTACGGCATTTTCGTGCGGAACCCATTCCCGACGAGGCGATCGCGGCGCTCGTGCGTGAGACGGCGCTTTCACCGTCGGTCGGCTTTTCGCAACCCTGGCGTTTCGTGCGCATCGATGCTCCGGAGCGTCGTGAAGCCGTCACCATTTCGTTTGAACGCGCCAACGCCGACGCACTTGCCGGCTACTCGGGCGATGACGCGCTAAAGTACGCCACGCTCAAGCTTTCAGGATTGCGGAACGCACCCGTGCACCTCGCGGTCTTCTGCGATACCTCGACCACGACCGGTAAAGGTCTCGGCCGCGCGACGATGCCGGAGATGCTCGCCTACTCGGCGGCAAACGCCGTCTACACGTTTTGGCTTGCGGCGCGAGCGCGCGGCATTGGCGCCGGCTGGGTCTCGATCCTCGAACCCGAGGAAGTAACGCAGGCACTCGAGGTTCCATCCGAGTGGAAACTCATCGCGTATCTTTGCGTTGGCTACCCGGCCGACGAATCCGATTCGCCCGAACTCGAGCGCGCCGGATGGGAATCGCGCGATGAGCGCGCGACGACGGTCTACAATCGCTGATGGCGTCGCGGCTGTCGGTCACCGTACTCGGAAGTGGAGGCCCGATCGCAAACGCGCATCGCGCTTCGTCCGGGTATCTCATCTCGATCGATAAGCAAGCGCGGATTCTCGTCGATGCCGGCGGCGGGATCTACCAGCGGCTCGGGCGCGCCGGCGCCGATCTCACAACGCTCGAACAAATCCTCCTGACGCATTTCCACATCGATCACACGAGCGACGTACCCGCGGTCGTCATGGATCTGTACATGTGCGGTCGCACGAAGCCGATTGCCATTGCGGGACCGGCCGGACGCCCCGGAAATACTTTGGCGCCCGAAAACGCCTCGCCGCAGCCCGGCGCGCGAGAATTCTTGGCGCTGCTCTTCGGCGACGCGGGCGCGTGGCGATACATGAACACGTTCGACGGCTTCGCGCTTGACGTGCAGGAGGCGCCGAGCAATGCCGCCGACGCCGCGATCCATGCGATTCCGATCGCCGGCGCCCTCAAAGACTCGGGCGTCGCGATTTCCGCCGTCGCGGTTCCCCACGGCATGATGCCCGCGATTGCGTTCCGCATCGACTGCGACGAGCAGTCGATCGTGCTCTCGGGCGATGTCTCCGCCTCCACGCAAGCACTAATCGATCTTGCGAAAGACTGCTCGCTGCTGGTTCACGATTTCGCGCTGCCCGAGCGCGACGTGCCGGACGGAAAGCTTCACGCGAAGCCGTCAGCCGTCGGCCGGACCGCGCATCTCAGCGGCGCGAAGCGCCTGCTTCTCTCGCATTTCATGCCGGCGATCGAGGACGAGCTTGCCCAATCCGTCGATATCGTGCGGCGCGAGTACGCTGGCCACATCGACGTTGCAAACGATTTCGTAACCTACGAGCTGACGTAACCTCATGAACCGGCGCGCATTTTCTGCGGGCGTCGGAGCCTCCGTTGCCGGGAGTGTACTCGGCGGTTGTTCACGGGCAGAGCCGCGCGCGCTACCGGGTGTTCCGCCCCGCCTCTCCTACATTGATTCGGTGGAAGCGATCCGAACCGTTATCGCTCGCGACGCGGCCGATACAACGCTCATTCACGACGCCTTACCGCGTCTCTACGAACATGGCGGACCAGTCGAGAACGCCGTCATCCTTTTTCACGGATTTACGAATTGCCCGCAACAGTTCGACTTGCTTGCCCGGCAATTTTACGCGCGTGGCTGCAACGTCTACGTGCCGCGCATTCCGCGCCACGGGCAAAGGGACCGCCTCACGACAACGCTTGCGAACCTTACCATCGAAGAGTTGGGAAGGAGCACGCTCGATGCGTTTGCATTTACGCGGGGCCTCGGCCGCCGCGTGAGTTCGGTCGGCTTATCGCTTGGCGGCTCGATGTCGCTGTGGCTTGCTCAAGCAATGCCGATTGATCTCGCCGTCGCCGTGTCGCCGTTTCTCATGCCGATCGGCATTCCTCGGGGTATTGGCACGGCGGCAATGCACACGCTCTACACAATCCCAAGCATGTACTGGTGGTGGGATCCACGCGCAAAACAAAACTGTCTGCCCATCTATGCCTATCCCGGCTTTCCGACGCACGGTCTAGCCGAAGTGACCTTCTTCGGCGATAAGCTCTTTGAGTATTCGCATGCCAAGCCGCTCGGAAAAGCTTGCATCCTTGTCACCAACGCAAACGAGAGTGCCGTGAACAATTCGGTTTCGCGCGACTTGCTCGCGCAATGGAAGACCCACGGCGCAAATGTCTCCGAGATCGTTCTGAGCGGGCTAGGTCCGCCGCGTCATGATATCATCGATCCGACGACATTTCCGCAAGGCGTGAAGCTGGTCTATCCGCGGCTCATCGAAATGGTCCTCGGCCCGCGCTAACCGACCATCGCCCGCCCTGAGTGCGCCGCGGCCCCCGGCCCCAGCTTTGGCATTCATCCAACGCGCTTAGAGAAGCGTACAAGAGGTATGCGGTTCCTCTCGCACCTGTTCCCCGTCGTCATGTTGACTTTCGTTGCGATCGCCGTCGTCCAGTTCTCGCTGGCCTGGGCGGGCGCCGAGCGCGGCATACTTTTGTACGAACAGACCTGCCCGCTAGCTGACCATCGCACGCGCTGAGTGCGCGGCGGGAACGTTGGGATATTCGCCGGTCAAACAGCCCAGGCACATCTCCGCGCGCTTGCGGCCGGTCGCGGTTACCAGGCCATCGAGCGAGAGGTAGCCGAGGGAATCGGCGCCGGTCTTCTCGCGAATCTGTTCGACCGTGTAGTTGGCGGCAATCAATTCATCGTAGGTCGCCATATCGACGCCAAGGTAGCACGGGTGCTTGATCGGCGGCGAGGTGATGCGCAGATGCACCTCACGTGCACCGGCATCGCGTAAGAGTTTGACGATACGCGGCGTGGTGGTTCCACGCACGATCGAGTCGTCGACCACGACCACACGCTGTCCGCGCAAGTTTTCGACCACCGGATTGAACTTCAATTGCACTCCGCGCGAACGCAAGCCCTGATCCGGACTGATGAACGTGCGACCGATGTACCGATTCTTGATCAGGCCCTCGATGTACGGCAGGCCGCTCTCGTCGGAGTAGCCGATACCGCCGGGCACCGCCGAGTCGGGAATCGCCATCACCACGTCGGCCTCGACCGGATGCTCTTTGGCCAGGGCGCGGCCCATCGCGTAGCGTGCCATGTAAATCTGGCGGCCGTTGAGCACGGAATCGGGGCGCGCGAAATAGATATATTCAAACATGCAGAGCGCCGGATGCGCGCGCTCGTTGACCACGATCGTCGATTCGATGCCGTCTGGCGTGATGCGCACGACTTCGCCAGGCTCGATCTCACGCACATACTTCGCGCCGATCGTCGGCAGCGCGCACGACTCCGACGCAACCGCGTAGCCGCCTTCGTCGAAGACGCCGAGGCAAAGCGGACGCACGCCCCACGGATCGCGGAACGCGTACAGCTCGTCCTTGGTGCAAAGCACGATGGAATAGGCGCCGCGCGCGACCATGAGCACGTGTTTGATGCGATCGAGCATCGTGCCCGGCGCCTCAACGATCGTCTTGGCCACGACTTCGGAATCGGACGTGGCTTGGAGCGTCGTGCTCGGCGAAAGCGATTCGCGCATCTCGTCGGTGTTAGTGATATTGCCGTTGTGCGCGAAGGCAAAGTCGCCGATTTCGGTCGATTCGAGCAGCGGCTGCGCGTTGACGACGATCGAGGATCCGGTGGTGGAGTAACGCGTGTGGCCGATGGCAAGATAGCCGGTAAGCTCGGCGAGCGACTCCTCGTCGAAGATGGCACCGATCAGACCCATGTCTTTGTGCGAGCGAATCGTGCCGCCGTCGGCGGCAGCGATGCCGGCGGACTCTTGTCCCCGGTGCTGCAGGGCGTATAGCCCAAAGTACGCCAAGCGTGCGGCTTCACGCCCCGGCGCCAGTATCCCCGTAATCCCGCACATGGCTGAGCCTAGCTATTCGCTACGGCGGCTGCCCCCACCCATGATCTGCAGCAAAGCCAGAAAGATGTTGATCGAATCCAGGTAGATCGAGACGGCTATTTGCACCGCGGTCTGCCCATCGCCGCCGGCACGAATGCGAGCAAAGTCAATAAGCACGATCACCGCAAAGATTGCCAGGATCGCCCACGAGTAGATCGTCGGCGAGAGGAAGTGCACGAAGAGCGAGATGATGCCGATGACGACCAAGGCGAGCAGCGCTCCGAAAACGATGCCGGAGAAGCGCCGCAGATCGAGTCCCGTGGCATACACGATCGCCCCGAGTGCAAACATCCCAAGACCGGTCGTGAGCGCTGCGTTGAAAACAACGGCGGGCCCCGCGACGTGCATGTAGTAGGTCACGATCGGCGCGATAAAGATGCCTTCGAGAAACGCGAACAGATAGAAGATCGCGAGCGACAACGCGCCGTTCGCCCGCGTCGCATTCATGACAAAGAGCAGGATGAATGAGGCGATGAACGCGATCCAGCTTCCCCCTGTCCCGACGTTCGGAAAGAGGTACACCGCAAGCGCGCTGACGCACCAGCCGACCGCGGTAATCCCGAACACTTGCCCAAGGAGCGATTGCGGCTTGACGGCGACAGCGGAGCCGAACGGAGCCGGCTGTTGATAGTGATAGGCCATGGCTCTTGTAGATAACCCCCTTTCGGGCTCGGGGTTACACGTTTCTCACCCCGAGCCTGTCCCTCTGTCACCCTGACGTGCCCGTATTGGGCTACGAAAAAGTAAGCAACGCTTACTTTTTGTGGCCCTCTTGATACGAACGTATGTTCGTACTATACTTGCGGGAACATGCGTGGGGTAGAGATCGTCGAGCAGCAGGCCAAGAGCGTCATCAACGCCGTCGCCGGCATGCCGTTCAAGTGGTCAATCAACCCCTATCGCGGCTGCTACCACCAGTGCCGCTTCTGCTATGCCCGCCGCACCCACACGTACCTTGAGGAGGACGGGGTCAACGGCTGGGGCTCCAAGATCTACGTGAAGGTCAACGCAGCCGCCGTCGTGCGCTCCGAGCTGGCCAAACGAAGCTGGAAGCGCGAGACCGTCGCCATCGGCACCGTGACCGATCCGTATCAGCCGCTGGAGGGACGCTACCGCATCACCCGCGGCATTCTCGAGGCGATGCGCGACTATCAGTCGCCGGCGAATCTGATCACGCGCTCACCGCTGGTCGTACGCGACATCGACGTGCTGCAAGACCTCTCGCGCGGGGCCGGCACCCACGTCTCGGTCAGCATCTCCACGCTCGATGCAGCGCTCGCGCGCGAAATCGAGCCCACCGTTGCACCGCCGCACCAGCGCCTGCGCGCGGTGCGGATGCTCGCGGATGCGGGGATCGCCGTCAGCGTTGCGCTGGCGCCGGTGCTTCCGCACATTACCGATTCAGCCGAATCGATCGAAGCCGTCGTGCGTGCCGCGCGAGAAGCCGGCGCCGCGAAGGTCTGGCACAATACGCTGTATCTGCACGACATCACCCGCGATTCGTTCTTCGCGTACCTGCGCGAATATAAGCCGGAACTGATCGCGCAGTACGCCCACGACTATCGCGGAACGTATGCTCCCCGAGCAATCGCCGATCGTATCGACGTTCGGGTTCGTGCAGCAACCGCACGCAATCCCGCGCGCCCAACGACGCCACGCATTCAAAGCGAAGCCGCCGTCCAACTCTCGCTCCTGTCACCCTGAGCTTGTCGAAGGGCCGACGCAATCAGCACGACTCGACGGCCTCCAAGCGCGTTTCGATGCGCCCGAGACGACGGTCGACCGAGTCAAAACGCTGATCGTGACGCATCAGATGCTCTTCGACCTTATCAAAACGAGCTTCAACGGCCGATCGAAAATCGACCAGAGCGTCAAGGACATCGCGAGAGGTTGGTTCATTCATACGGCCACAATAGCGTACGGTTTTTGCCAAAAGATGACAAGTGTCGCTGATTTAGGGTCGAAGTCGCACGCATGGGGTTCCGATTGCGCCTCGCGACCGAGTTCGGCATCGCGGGCGATCCGCTCGGTATCGCCGCGGGGGAATGCCCTATCGCCTCGGCCCTGGATAGGTTTGCCCGACATCAGGCGCGCCTGACGCGGTACCCGCAATGACTTCCATCACCCCGCCGGGATCGAGAACGATGATCTCCTTGAAGATACTCGAGCCGACTTTTGGTGACGGTAGATGCGGCGGGACGACCGTTGCGAAGCCAAATGGCTGCGCGATCAAGCGTGCGGTGCCGCTTGGCACCGTGGCATACGGCATATTGGAGTTTTCTGCCGTCGCGATGCCGTGAAAATTCGGTGTGTAATTCTGAGCCGAAATTCCCGGGCTCGCGGTAATTGTGATCGTGCCCATTCCCGACGTGAATTGCGCGCCGACAGATGCACCAGGATAGGCGCAGAACAATACCTGGAAGGCACCCACCGGGGCCATTGCCTTTTGATGAACCGTACCTCCGTCCACCG
>Ga0302183_10001601_pt1 | contig 10681 bp, 10 predicted proteins | sample I_Palsa_N3_2_FD_200232 | JGI IMG/M metagenome (GOLD analysis project Ga0302183, IMG submission 200232) | Peat permafrost microbial communities from Stordalen Mire near Abisko, Sweden - I_Palsa_N3_2 | ecosystem: Environmental > Terrestrial > Soil > Palsa > Peat permafrost | place: Sweden...
GCGCATAACGAGTGTCGGCATTCGATTCGTCGTCGACCCACGCGAGCGTTCTCGCCGCCGCGTACTGCTCAAGTTGCGCGCGCAACAGATGCAAAAGCGGTCGCACGCGCGTTACGGTGGCACCCGTCGGCAAGTACGCGGGCGCCATCGCCGCGAGCCCTGCCAGCCCTGCTCCACGCAGCAACTGCAGCAGCACCGTTTCAACCTGATCGTCAGCGTGCTGGGCGAGCCATAGGGTCGTCACGCCGTGCTGTGCACACAGTGCGTCGAGCGCACGATAGCGGGCCTCGCGCGCAGCAGCTTCGACGCTCACGCCGGACTCATGCACGACTTTGACATGCGCCTCCGCGAACGCGACGCCACGCTCACCCGCAAACGCCTCGCAATGCGCGAGCCACTGATCCGCGTGAGGACTGAGGCCGTGGTGAACATGCAGCGCGATGCAGCGCGACGGCCCCGCCACACGAGCCACCGCGTCGAGCAAGACACTGGAGTCGATGCCGCCGCTAAACGCCACCGCCACGCGCGCGCCTTCAGGCTGCGCAGGGAGTGCGGGCAGCGCGGAAAGCGTCACGCCGACCGCCTCGAGTACGAGGCGGTCGGCGGGAGAGTCAGCGGTATGGGTCACGTCGACAAGGCGACAGGCGCCTTCGATTGAAGATACGGGCCGGCTTATGCGCCGGGCGTCGTTTCCTTGAACTTGCCGTACGCCATCAACCGCTCGAAACGGCGTTGACGCAGGTCCGGAACGCTCATGCCCTGGAACTGACGCAGCGAATCGGCCAGTGCACGGCGCAGCATGGCAGCCATGCCCTTCGGATCGCGATGCGCGCCACCGAGCGGCTCGTTGACGATCTTGTCGATCAGGCCAAGCGCCTTCAGACGATGAGCGGTGAGACCCAAAGCCTCGGCCGCTTCCGGCGCCTTCGCCGCGCTCTTCCACAGAATGGATGCACAGCCTTCCGGCGAGATCACCGAATAGGTCGAGAATTGCAGCATCAGCACGCTGTCGCCCACGGCGATGGCGAGCGCACCGCCCGAACCACCCTCACCGATGATCGTCGCGATGATCGGCGTTTTCAGTTCGGCCATCACATACAGGTTACGGCCAATGGCTTCCGACTGGCCGCGCTCTTCCGCGCCGATGCCGGGATAGGCACCCGGCGTATCGATAAACGTGAAGAGCGGCAGGCTGAATTTCTCAGCAAGACGCATCAGGCGCTCGGCCTTGCGATAGCCTTCCGGACGCGGCATGCCGAAGTTACGCAGCGAACGTTCCTTGGTATCGCGCCCCTTCTGGTGGCCGATCACCATGCAAGCCTGGCCGTTGAAACGCGCGAGGCCACCGACGATTGCCAGATCGTCCGCAAACGCGCGGTCGCCGTGCAGCTCGTGGAAATCGGTGAACAGTTCGGCCACGTAGTCGAACGTGTACGGACGCTGAGGATGACGGGCAATTTGCGAAACCTGCCACGGGCTCAGGTTAGCGTACAGGTCTTTGGTGAGCTGCTGACTCTTCTTGGAGAGCCGATCGATTTCTTCCGAAATATCGACGGCCGAATCGTCCTGCACGAAGCGCAATTCTTCGATCTTCGCTTCGAGTTCAGCGATCGGCTGCTCGAAATCCAGAAAAGTGGTCTTCATTGGTTGTAATCCTTGGACTTACCAGGCAGCGCGTATTCTAACCGCGACCGCCGCTGTCAAAACCACCTCAAAACTATCGAATCTGAGAAATCGATAGTCTTGGGTAGCCTCACATCACGTGACATCACATCAGGTTGTGGCAGATTAATAGTCGACCGGCAATGGATCAAGACTACGCCACATATACCAGGTCGCGACTGTGCGCCACGGCTCCCAATTCGCAGCTACCTCGCGCGCCTCGCTGCGCGTGACGGGCTCGCCGCTGAAGTAATTGAGGCTGATCGCGCGGATCAGGCCGAGATCGTCCAAAGGCAGGACGTCCGGGCGCGACAGATTGAAGATCAGGAACATCTCCGCGGTCCAGCGGCCGATGCCGCGGATCTGCGTGAGTTCGGCGATCACCGCCTCGTCTTCCATCGTGGTCCACTTGCCCACGTGCAAGGCGCCCGAGACGAAGTGCTCGGCGAGATCGAGAATGTATTCCGTCTTGCGCTTCGACAGACCGCACGCCATCAGCTTGTCTTGCCCCAGCTTGACGAACTGTTGCGGCACGAGCTTCGGACACGCGCCTTCAACGCGATGCCACGCCGCCTGCGCAGAGGCCACGGAAATCTGCTGCCCCACCACCGAGCGCGCGAGCGTAACAAACGGATCGCCCCGGCTCAGCAGATGCACTGGGCCGAATTTCGGAATCAGTTTCTTGAGAATACGGTCGCGCTTGACCAGATCCGCACACGCCTTGTCCCAGTAGTCGGGGCGTGTGACTTCCGGCGTGAGACCGCCGACCTGCACCGGCACGGCGACTTCCGCGTCGTCCAATGCACGCGTTTTGCGCACGACTTCACCTTCATGCAGCGTGTCGCGCGCGAGTTCCTGTACGTCATCGGTGAGTTCGGCCGGCACGGCACCATTGCCAGTATGACTTTTCACGCGTGTTGCGCGCGATGCTTTCGCGCCTCTCGCAAGCTTCGGTGCATGCGCTGACGCGCCGTTGAGCGCGCGCTTCACCGGTGTGTTCTTTGCCACGCCACCTGCCTTGGCGGCAACCTTCGCCGCGGCGGGCGCCGCTTGCACCGCGCTGCCGTTACGCGCGCGAGTCGATTTCACTGCAGCTGCCGCGCCTGTTTTAGACGCAGCCCGTTTAGACGGCGTCTTCGTGGCCGTTGCCATCCTGCCTCCTGCCTGGCGAGTCGATCAAAGGGAAGTACGAGGTGCGCTCACACGCGCCGCCACTCGGTCAACCCGCCGGGTTTGTCTTCAAGTGCAACGCCAGACTCAAGCAATTCGGCCCGAATCCGGTCTGCTGCCGCATAGTCCTTCGCCTGCTTGGCGGCCACGCGCGCTGCGATCTTCGCTTCGATCGCAGCGGGCTCGAGCGCGCCATCACTCACGCTACCCGCAGCCTGCTGCAGGAATGCACGCGGCTCACGGCCCAGCAGTCCGATGATGCGCGCAAGCGCGCGCAGTTGTCGGGCCAGCGCGGTATCGCGCGTGCGGTTTACCTCACTTGCCAACTCAAACAGCACCGACACTGCCACCGGCGTGTTGAAGTCGTCATTCATCGCCGCCCTGAAACGTTGCGCATGCGCTTCGTTCCAGTCGAGCTCGGCGCCGTCCGGACTCACGTCTTTCAGCGACGTGTACAAACGCGTGAGGGCGTTGCGCGCGTCGTCGATATGCGTGTCGCTATAGTTCAGCGGCGAACGGTAGTGCGCACGCGCAATGAAAAAGCGCACCACTTCAGCATCGTACTGCGCGAGCACTTCTCGGATCGTGAAGAAGTTGCCTAGCGACTTCGACATCTTCTCATTGTCGATCTGAACGTACCCGTTGTGCATCCAGTAATTCACAAACGTTTGACCTGTCGCGCCTTCGCTTTGCGCGATTTCGTTCTCATGGTGCGGAAACTGCAGATCCTGTCCACCACCATGAATATCGAAATGATCGCCGAGCAGCGTGCAGCCCATCGCCGAGCATTCAATATGCCACCCGGGACGGCCGCGCCCGTACTTCGAGTCCCAACCCGTGTCCGCAGGCTCCTCCGGCTTGGCCTGTTTCCACAGGACAAAATCGAGCGGATCCTGCTTCGCGTCGTTGGCCGCCACACGCTCGCCTGCGCGCAGATCTTCGAGCGACTTGCCCGATAGCTTGCCGTAGCCAGAAAATTTTCGCACGGCGTAATTCACATCGCCATCGCTCGCCTGATAGGCATAGCCGTTTGCTTCCAGCTTGCCGATCATGTCGAGCATCTGCGGGATGTAGTCCGTTGCGCGCGGCTCGAGATCGGGACGTTCGATGCCGAGCGCATCCGCATCTTCATGCAGTGCGGCAATGAAGCGATCGGTCAGCGACTTGATCGTCTCGCCGTTTTCGACGGCACGGCGGATGATCTTGTCGTCGATATCGGTAATGTTGCGCACATAGGTCACCTTGTAACCGAGCGTGCGCAGCCACCGTTGCGCGATATCGAACACGACCATCACGCGTGCATGGCCAATGTGACAATAGTCGTACACCGTCATCCCGCAGACGTACATCCGTACGGCACCCTCTTGCAGCGGCACGAAAGTTTGCTTGTCACGCGCGAGCGTGTTGTAGATGCGCAGTGATTCCATAGAGACGATGCGTGGGTCGAAAGAAATCCGCAATGTTTTTCGTGCGCGCCGCGCCCGCTTCTGATACCGGCCCGGTACAAGCTCAGTACAAAACAGGTGTAGCGCATACAGCAGCAAACCGGTGCACCGGGTGCGGCGGTCAGGCTGCGATCAAGGCGGGACGACCACGAGTGGCGAAAGACAGTATGCGGTTCAACGGAACGCGCAGACCTTTTGTTAGAATGGGTCGGAGTATAACATCCAGACCCGAGCCTATGAAACCTTCCAGCGGCCGCGCGCGAAGCGCCGCGACCCTCGCCGCCACGGCCCTGTGCGGCCTCGCCGTCATGCTGCTGCCGGGCGTGCCTGCCTATGCGCAGAAGTCCCCTATGATCCCGCAGGGCGCTGCTGTGCGCGACAACACGCCGGAAATCGACACGTTGATTGCGAAGCAAAACTGGAACGCCGCGCTCACGCAGCTCGACGCCCGCATCGCCGCGAATCCGCGCGATGCGCAGGCGCAGTTCAAGCGCGCCACGGTGCTGGCTCACCTGAATCGCGACGACGAAGCCATCAACGCCTTCCTCGCGCTGACGCAGAGTTACCCGGAATTGCCGGAGCCGTATAACAACCTTGCGGCGCTGTACGCGAAGCATGGGCGCTATTCGGAAGCGCGTGAGGCGCTCGAAACTGCCACCAAGGCGAACCCCAACTATGGGCTCGCCTACGAGAATCTCGGCGACCTGTACCTGCGCCTCGCCGCCTCTGCCTACCAGCGCTCGCAGGACCTGGGCCAGGCCAGCGGGCCGACGAAGCAGCGGCTCGCCGACATCCAGAAGATCGTCTCGCCGCCGAAGAGCACCGAGCAGCCGGTCAAGAAGGTCGCCGCACCGCAAGAGGACGCAACGCCCACCATGCCGAACATCACGAACTCGCCCAGCTTCCAGTTCGGCGGCTCGAATGGTTCGCTCGCCATGCCGCCGTATATGGCGCCATCGCAGTAACCAGACGTATCGCACACTCATCGCCAACGTTTTTTTCCACCCTGAGGATCTTCATGAAATGGTTGATGCTGGCGCTCGGTAGCGCCGCCCTGATCGCGAACGCACCCGCCTTTGCCCAGTCCGCCACGCCGGCGACGCATCCGTCCGTGCTCTTCAAGACCACTGACGGCGATATCCGCGTCGAGCTGTACCCCGAGAAGGCGCCGAAGACCGTCGCGAACTTCCTCGACTATGTGAAATCCGGTCAGTACAGCGGCACGATTTTTCATCGCGTGATTCCGGGCTTCATGATCCAGGGTGGCGGCTTCACGCAGACCTACGCAGAAAAGCCGACTCGTGCGCCGATCCAGCTTGAAAGCCGCAACGGCCTGAAGAATGTCGTCGGCACGATCGCCATGGCGCGCACCAGCGACCCGGATTCGGCCACCTCGCAATTCTTCATCAACACGGCGGACAACGCCGGGCTCGACTATCCGGGTCAGGACGGCAACGGCTACGCCGTGTTCGGCAAGGTCACCTCCGGTCTGGACGTCGTGAAGAAAATCGAAGGCACGCCGACCACGACGCGCGGCCCGATGTCCGACGTGCCGCAAACGCCGATCGTGATCGAATCGGCTACGATCGTCAGCAAGTAAGCAGACTGGCAAAGAGACACAAGCAGGCAAGATCACAGGTTAGCAAGCGCACCCGTCGGCGATGCAGTCCGTCGTCGCCCTTGCAACACCACTGCCCCCGGCGCGGCCCCATCCACCATGCGATGCGCCGCGCCTTTCACCCTCCTGTTCCTCAAAGGATCCCATCATGGTCGAACTACACACGAATCACGGCGTCATCAAACTCGAACTGGACGCCGAGAAGGCACCGAAGTCGGTTGAGAACTTCCTCAACTACGTGAAGGCCGGTCACTACGACAACACGGTGTTCCACCGCGTGATCGACGGCTTCATGATCCAGGGTGGCGGTTTCGAACCCGGCATGAAGCAAAAGCCGACCGAAGGGCCGATCACCAACGAAGCAAACAACGGCCTGAAGAACGTCAACGGCTCGGTCGCCATGGCGCGCACCAACGATCCGCATTCGGCGACGGCGCAATTCTTCATCAACGTCAATGACAACGATTTCCTGAACCACTCGTCGCCGACGCCGCAAGGCTGGGGTTATGCCGTGTTCGGCAAAGTGGTCGACGGTCTCGACATCGTCGAAAAAATCAAGAAGGTGAAGACGGGTTCGAAGGGCTTCCACCAGGATGTGCCGGCGGACGACGTGATCATCGAAAAAGCGGTCATCGTCGAGTAAGCAACTGGCCGTGCGCCAGCGGTTGCGGTCGCGGGTTCCGCTGCGGCCGAGGGTTCGGCAACACGCTGGCGCGCAGCATGCAGTTCCGCGAAGCATTTAACTGCAACTGAAATCAGGCAACCTTCAATGCTGCAAGAAACGCCGCTACGAAGCGTCGCCGCGGGCGGGCCAGGCGAGGGCAAACGCCCGCATGGCGCACGCCCGCTGTTTCTCATCTCAGACCTGCATTTGAGCGAGGACATTCCGCGCACGGTCGCCGCATTCGAACACTTCATCCGCACCACGGCTGAAGAAGCCGATTCGGTTTTCATCCTCGGCGACCTGTTCGAATACTGGATCGGTGACGACATGCTGAGCGACCCATTCGTCGCGCGCATGGCGGCGCTCATGCACACGCTGTCCGAGCGCGGCGTCGCCCTCTACGTCATGCACGGCAATCGCGACTTTCTGCTAGGCAAGCGCTTCATGAAAGCGGCCGGCGCAATCTGGTTGCCAGACCCATTCGTGATCACCGCGTTCGGCGCGCGCATCACGCTCGCACATGGCGACGCGCTGTGCACCGCGGACCACGCCTATATCCGGTTTCGCCGCGTCGCACGCAGCCGTTTCGCACAAATGCTGTTTCTCGCCTGGCCGTTCAAATGGCGTCATGCGCTGGCCAAACGGATGCGCTCGGCGAGTCAGGAAAGTCGCTCGCGGCCGGTCTCGCCGAAATATGACGTGACGCAAGAAGGCGTAGCTGCGTTGTTCAACGAGACGGGCACGACGACCATCGTGCATGGCCACACGCACCGGCCGGCAACGCATCGCGAGCCGGGCGGTACGCGCTGGGTACTGCCGGACTGGGACCTCGATCACGGCGAGCGCCGTGGCGGGTATTTGCGAATCGATGCCGACGGGCTCAGGGCCCTACCCCTGGACTAGGCGCTGCACAAGCCGCCGGATAGAACACTGGACTAACTCTCAGCCGCTACCCCATCCACCCGCCCCGCGATCGCCGCGGACAAACGCCGCAGATCGAGCAATGCCGCGTCTGCGCCCTGTAGCGCTTCGAGACGGGTGCCGAGCCGCTCCAGCGCTGAGACAATTTCGTCGATACGTTGTGACTGCGTCGCCGCGTGATCGATCAAACCGTGGATAGCGAGCGAAACCGGATCATCCGCGTTCGGCGTAATGCCGTAGGCACAGAATGCGCTGCGCGCCGCCGCCTTCTTATCGCAATCACGGCCAGCAGCCTCGTGCGCAGGCGCGGCAGGCATGATCACCCGTGCCGGATTGCCCACTGCCGTGCCGCCCGTCGGCACCGGCTTGACGACTACCGCATTCGAACCGATCTTCGCCTCTGCGCCAATCGTGAAGCCACCGAGTATCTTGGCGCCCGCGCCGACGATCACACCGCGTTCGAGCGTCGGATGCCGTTTGGCGCCCCGCGTGAGCGAGGTGCCACCCAGCGTCACGCCCTGATAGATCGTGCAGTCGTCGCCGATCTCCGCCGTTTCGCCGACCACGACGCCCATGCCGTGATCGATAAACACCCGGCGGCCAACCGTCGCGCCCGGATGGATTTCGATACCCGTCAGAAAGCGCGCCATCTGCGACACGAAACGCGCCAGCCAACGGCGCTGTGCCCGCCAGCAGGCATGCGCGAGCCGATGCAGCACGAGCGCATGCAGACCGGGATAACACGTGAGCACTTCCCAGGCGCTGCGGGCGGCGGGATCGCGCTCGCGGATCGTGGCGATGTCTTCGCGAAGTCTCGTGAACATGGCAGTGACGCTTTCGTGGGGACGTGGGGCCGGGTGCCGCCAGGCGGCGCACGACGGAGCACCGCCGTTAGCAGACCGGCAGCTTTGCTTAGAACGTTTTGGGGAATTGTAGGGGCGATTGCGTCAAACCTGCTGGATGCCCCCGTTACCGGCAAGGTCGTCGTGTGTGCCGTGGGGTTGGCGCGCGCTCAGGACGCGCCTTCGGATAGGCGCACGCCGTGCTCAGGACGCGCCGTCGTCCGGTTGCTTCACCTTCAGCAAGATGAGCTTCGCGATGCCGCGCACGATATTCACCTCTTCACGCTCGAGCCCCGAGCGCGCAAAAAGACGTCGCAGGCGCGACATCAGCTTCCTGGGATTATCCGGGTCGAGAAACTCGAGCGCCACCAGCGCACTTTCGAGGTGCGCAAACATGCCTTCGATTTCGTCGCTGGGAGCGAGCGAGCCAGGCGCGGCAACCTGCGCCTGGCCTTCGTCGCTCGCGCCAACACCGTTTCCGACATTAATGCGAGCACTACTGCCGACACCGGCAACAGCGCCAGGAACGCCGCCCACACCGGCCGCACTACCTGCAACGGCCGCACCGCCTGCACCGAGATACGCAGTGCGCAACTCATACGCCAGCACCTGCACGGCCTGCGCCAGATTGAGCGAGCTATACGCCGGATTGGCCGGAATATGCGCGAGCGCACTGCAGCGCTCGACGTCTTCGTTCGACAGCCCCGTGCGCTCATTGCCGAACACCAGCGCGATATCGCCGTGCACGGCATGCTCGCGCGCCTGCGCCGCGGCCGCGCGCGGCGCAAGCTGCGGCGGCCCATATTCGCGCGAGCGCGCCGTCAGCGCCACCGACCATTGCACGCCATTGAGCGCATCCGCCAGCGTCGGCACGACATGAGCGCCGGCCAGCACATCGTCCGCGCCGCTCGCCATGGCGATCGCTTCGGGATCGGACTGCACATGGGGCACGCGCGGCGCGACCAGCACGAGCCGCGAGAACCCCATGGTTTTCAGCGCACGCGCCGCAGCGCCGACATTGCCGGGATGACTGGGCTCGACGAGCACGAAACGCGTCGACGTAAAACCGCCGCGCACAGGCGCAGCGCTGTCCGGCGCGCAAATCCCGGACGACGTAGGAGAAGACGAAGACGGGTTGCGGGGATCGGCCACGATAAAAAATAGGGAGCTAAAGGCCCCTATGGTAGCGCCAACCGGCCCGCTAGACCTACCTGGATCGGATGCTGCGCTGCCGGAGAACCCCGGAGTCGGGTAAAATCACGGCTATTCGCGCCGTCTTTGTACGAGCGCCTCGTTCTTATTCAATTCGTCTCCGTCGACGGAACGCCTGCCAAGCGGTCGTTCCGCGTTGTTTCAGCTGCGTAGTTTCAGCTCATTTACAGCTCATTACCGGTAAGCAGCCGCACTGCCCCGGCACAAGGATCCAGGCTCATGCATCCCATGCTCAACATCGCCGTCAAGGCCGCGCGCCGCGCCGCGCAGATCATCAACCGGGCGTCGCTCGATCTCGACCTGGTCCAGGTCAGCAAGAAACAGCACAACGATTTCGTCACGGAGGTCGACAAGGCATCGGAAGCGGCGATCATCGATACGCTGAAGACCGCCTACCCCGATCACGCCATCCTCGCCGAAGAATCCGGCAAATCGGACAACGAGTCCGAATACCAGTGGATCATCGACCCGCTCGACGGCACCACGAACTTCATCCACGGCTTCCAGTACTACTGCGTGTCGATCGCTCTCGCGCATAAGGGCATCGTCACCCAGGCCGTTGTCTACGATCCGAACCGCAACGACCTGTTCACCGCTTCGCGCGGCCGCGGCGCGTTCCTGAACGACCGCCGCATCCGCGTGAGCCGCCGCGACCGCCTCGCCGACGGCCTGATCGGCACCGGCTTCCCGTTCCGCGAAACCGACGGTCTCGAGTCTTACGGGCGTCTGTTCAAGGAAATGACCGAAGCCTGCGCCGGCCTGCGCCGCCCGGGCGCGGCTGCGCTCGATCTGGCGAACGTCGCCGCGGGCCGCCTCGACGGCTTCTTCGAACAAGGCCTGCATGCGTGGGACATGGCTGCCGGCAGCCTGCTGATCACCGAGGCGGGCGGTTTGGTGGGCAACTACACGGGCGATTCGGAGTTCCTGCATATCGGCGAAATCGTCGCGGGCAATCCGAAGCTGTACGCCCAGATGGTGCCGATCCTGTCGCGCTACAGCCGCACGAAGCAGCAAGCGGCATAAGGCTGTAACACGCGTAGCAACGCGCGCAAAGCGGCTTCGGCCGCTTTTTTATTGATGCTGCCCCGATGTCCGGCCAGCATTCGTTGGCGCCGCGGCCTGCATGTGGCGCCGCTTCATGCTACAA
>Ga0302183_10001613_pt1 | contig 10653 bp, 11 predicted proteins | sample I_Palsa_N3_2_FD_200232 | JGI IMG/M metagenome (GOLD analysis project Ga0302183, IMG submission 200232) | Peat permafrost microbial communities from Stordalen Mire near Abisko, Sweden - I_Palsa_N3_2 | ecosystem: Environmental > Terrestrial > Soil > Palsa > Peat permafrost | place: Sweden...
CGCCGAAACCTGCGCGGCTGCATCGCTGGTGTACCCGTGGAGCACATAGAGCACGGGATAGGCGCGCGAACCGTGCGGATCGTATCCCGTCGGCGTGTAGACGATTACGGGCCGCTCCGACGGATCGCCGAGTGCGTTGCCGATGAGCGCCGCACTATCGATGCGATCGAAATGCAGCGCACCGTGCAATCCTAACAACCGTCCATAGGCCGAATCCATCGGAGGCGTCGTTTCGCCCACTGTCACCCTGAGCCTGTCGAAGGGTCATCCCTACCCTGACCCAAACATCGTTCGCGATGCATGTTGCGATCGTGCTTGCCGCGATGCTCTGGAAGACCTGGCACACGTCGGCAGTGACGAGCGACCGAGGAACGCCCGTCTTTACCGTTGATGCTCGTCCCTACTTTGTGTACGGGGCGGCGTTCTTTTACGAGCGCACGCCGGTCGCGCAGTGGCGCAGCGATCTGGAACGCTATCGCGCGATGGGCATGAATACGATCGATCTGTATCTCATCTGGAATTGGCACGAACCCGATGCGCATACCGTTGACTTCGATGGGCACACCAACCCGCAACGCAACCTGCGTAAGCTCTTCGCGCTCGTCCACGAGCTGGGATTCAAGATCATCGTGCGCCCCGGGCCGGTGATTCGCAACGAATGGCGCAACGGCGGCTATCCGGACTGGTTGCTGAAACAGCCGGCATACAACATGCCGCTGCACGATATTCTCGAGGGCCGCTATCCGGCGACGGCCACGCTCCAAAACGCGCATGCCGACGCGGCGGCCGACGAATGGCTACACAATCCGGTCCACCTGCGCTACACGTCGGCGTGGCTGCGCGACGTTCTGACCATCATCGAGCCTTGGTCGCACGACGTCATCGCGATCGCGCTCGACGACGATCAAGGCGCCTACCTGGACAACGACACCTATCCCGCGCCGCACTGGCACCAGTACATCAACTGGCTGAAGACGCAGGTGCAGGCAACGGTCGGGAAACGCGTCCCGCTCTTTATCAATACCTATCAAATGAAGGTCACCGCTTCGGCCCCGGTTTGGGCCTGGGGTAACTGGTACCAGAGCGACGCGTATCGTATCGGTGACCACGACATCGCGCAGATCGCGCTTTCGTTTGGACTCTTGCAGACGCAGACCGGTGTGCCCGTGATGGCGAGCGAATTTCAAGCCGGCTGGTTGCAAGGCGCGAACGAAACGACACCTCGTGCGGCCGCGCCGGAGAATACGACGATCGCGCTGCACAAAATGTTGCAAATGGGTGTGCGCGGCGTCGTCAACTTTCCCGTACAAGACACGCGTAATCCGGCCGGGTACGAAGCACCCTGGGCAAATGCATTCTACGGCTGGGGCGCGGCGCTCGACGTCAATGGAAATCCGTCACCGCGGTATGCGCCGACCGCAGCCTTCGGCGCGCTCATCGAACGCTTTGGTCCGCTACTGGCAACGATGCAGCCGCAAGCCGATCGTGCTATCGCGTGGCGAGGTGACGCGGATGCGACGATCGCACAGCTGCAACAATGTCGCTCGCTTGCACTGACCTGTCGCGTCTACGATCCGCGCTATCAGACACCACCGCCGGTAACCGGACACTCGAGCACCGGCGGTCTCAGGGACGCCGCGTTGCTTGTGACGCCCGCTCGCACGCGTGCGATTCTCGACATCTTCAATCCGGATCTCGGTGAGCGCGACACCGCGCGCACCAGCGTCGTCGTGGGAACCCGGCGCTATGCGATCCCGCCACTGCATCTTGCGCCGGGCAGCGCGCTCGACATCCCGCTGGGATTCGTTGCGCCGCCGGCCCCGCAGCGCACGCCGCTACCGCGCGCAACGCCGCTGCCGGTTCCGTGGCGCACCGTCCCTGCGGGCGAAGCGATCGCCTACGAACTCGACGTCTTCCATGACGAGATGCCGACCTACGTGCTCGACAACGGCATCGTGCGGGTCGTCGTATCGGCCAACGCCGGGGCCCGGGTGCTCAGTCAAGATCAACGTACGCGCGACAGCGTAGCGAATCCGCCGACGCCTTCGCCGCGCGACTACATCGCGGACTACACACATCCGATCGATGCTGGGACGTTCAACCGTCCGTATGTGTGTCGCGTCGATGAAAGCGGCAAGCGCGCTGCCCTAACCTGCACCTACACCGCGCCCGATCTCGCGCCGGCGCCGGTGACGTTTGCAAAGACGTTCATCCTCCAGCCGGGTGAGCACGACTACGAACTACTCCGGCAGCAAGGAGCTCCACCCGCAACCCCGAATCCCGCGCCGTCACCCTGAGGTGCGTGGGGAAATGGCGGAACGGCAGACGCAGCCGCCTCAAAAGCGGCCGGGGCAACTCGTGTGGGTTCAAATCCCACTTTCCCCACCACAGAAACGCCTGATTTTATCGGGCGTTTTTCTTATCTTACACAGACGAGGTTTCCGTTGTGGTTGGCTATGTCGCGGCCGTGGCATGGGAGCTGAAGCCGCGTGCGACGGTATGGTTTTTCTATTTTTGGATTGGCCACGCTGCATTCTGCAAATAACACGTTCCCGGAGACTCGTACTTGAAAGCAGGAATTCCGATACGAGCCCGGCGGCGGTTGCTGAGCCATGCAAGGCGTAATCACGCTAAATGCGAGCGCGAGGGCGGCGGGAAGAAATTTAGCGAATCGGTGCATAACGGCCGCAATTTGCGTCCTTCCGTCGCCGCCCTGTCACGGCGGAAGTTGTGGGTGTCATGTGAAAGCGTTTGGGCGTATGCGTATTTCTGCTTCTCTACGGTCTGCCGGAATTGGCGTGCTGTTTCTAACGATGACAGTCGTTGCTGCATGTACAGGCTCGGGGGGACCACCGGCCGCCACTCCGACTCCATCGCCGCCCTCCTCGGCCACGGTCACAATTTCTTCGATTAACGTGACGGTGCCGACGATCGCGACGTCGGGGATTTCGCTTGTCGGCACGCTGCCGGTCGCTACCACCCCGCCAGGGGTTCCTCCGCCCTCGGTTACCGAAACAATTTCGGTTTCGGACCCGGCCGGCTCGACGCCGCTCCTTCCGAGTCCGATCGTCTACGTGGAACTTTCAAGCAGTACGTCGTTTACGTTCCCGTGGTCACCAGCATTTGCGTTTACGGCAGCGTCGATATCGTCCGGCGAGTCGTATTATCTCGGTTACTATAACGGTACGCAGTGGGCAGCCCCCTTCGAAGGGCCCGGCACCGTAAGCGGCAACGCCGTGTCGTTTGCAATGGTCCTGGGAACGTCTCCGGAATTTTTTCCAATTACGCCCACGCAACCGGAGATCTTCGCTCTGTACGCCTCGCCGTGACCCGCCTACGCGGCGGTATTCTAGGACCCCAAGTGGGTATGATGCACCTTGTCAGTACAAGGAGCAACCGTTATGTCGAAATTCGCACTTGCCGTCTTCCTCTTCGCCGCCCTAACGCCGAGCATCGCCAGCGCATGTAGCAATCTGTCGCTCGGAAACGTCGGCGTCAAGGGCACGACGAGCGACGGCAATCTCAACCACTACCAGATCAATGGCGTGGTGAGCAACAACGGCGCAAACCAGTCGTCAAGCACCCTGCAAGCCGTCGACGTCTATAAGGGGCCGGTGAAGCTCGATTCCAAGTCGATTCCACCGCTTCGCGCCGGCCAATCGTTCACGTTCACGTATGTCTCGACTCGGTCGAGCGACGCGGGGGGCGGCGCGTCCCACTTGCGCTTCGTGCTCGATGCAAAGAACGGCTCGATGTGCGCTACGCCGGCTCCCGTTACGGTGACGTTCTAGCCTGCGGCCAGCGGAAGATGACCGCGTAACAGGGCGGAGGGCCCGGGGCGGGCCCTGATGGTGGCCGAGACAAGTGCTTGGCGCATCGCCTCTTCCTAGGAACATCGCTGGGATGGCCGAAGTCGCTTCTCCACTATGGAGGGCAACTATCACATGCGAATCCTTCCCATTTCCGCAGTCATGATGTTGGCTATGAGCTCATCAGCGCTGGCGGTTACGAATACCCCGTCGCCGGTCCAAGTCAAGGCCTGCACGGTCATGAGCGCGTCGACCACCGACTCGGTCATGGTACCGGGCGTGAGCCTCACGAACGGCGTGACCGTTACCTTGACCAACGTCAGCGGCAAGACCATCCAGTCGCTCACCGTCGCCGGCGATTACCACGGCCGGAAAGAAACCGGCAACGCAACGTTCGAATTCAAACCCGGAACGACGGCGCAGATCACGCGCCATTATACTCAGTCCGCCTATGTCGATCCCGATGCGAAGTGCAGCGTAACGAAGGTCACGTTCGCCGACGGCACGACCTGGCCCTAAGCCACTACTGCACGACGATCTTCGCCATCATGCCGCCGTCCTCGTGTTCGAGAATGTGGCAATGGTAGACGAAGGTTCCCCTGACAATCGGATCGCGCAGATCGACCAATAAGGTTACCGAACCTGGTTGCTGCGTACCATTACCCGGCGTTTCGTAGGGCACGTTCACGGTATCAAGCCAGTTGAGCGTGCTCTGCGGAACGCCGTTTATTGCTTCCACCAAGAAATGCACTTGATGCACGTGGAATGCGTGGACCTCGCCGCTCTGGTTGAGCACGGTCCACTGTTCCACCGTGCCGCTGTTTGCGATGATCTGCGGAGCCGAGGTCGGCGCATAGGCTTGCCCGTTGATGAAAAACTGGTTGGTCACGACGTTCTCGTTGAGCACGATCTGACGCTGTGCCGCCGGCGCCGGCGGCGCTTCACCAATGAACGGCTGCGCTTGAACCGGGTGCATCAGGGCACGCGGCTTCGATTTCGCAATCGCGCTTCCACCGCTTGCGTTGGGTTGCAGGTTAGCCACCGCTACCAACGGATTGGGGTCGCCGTCGGGCCCCGCGTCGATGCACGCGGATTGCAGCGTCGTCCCGCCGGAAAGGCCCGTGACAACGAATTCGGCGCGGCCGCTCGGCGGTATGAGCACGTGCGAGACGTCCTCGACGTGCGGATTGCCGGGATACGTGTCGACCGGATAGCCGTCGAGCGCAACGATACCGATTCGCTCGCCCGGCACGGAGAGGTCGAAGTATCGATCGGCCGAGGCATTGACCACGCGAAAGAGCTGCTGTTCGCCGGCATTGATGCCGATCGTCGGCGCGATCAGCCCGTTCACCGTGACGTGACGCCCTTCTTCCGGCCGGCACGGATCGTAGGACGAATCCTGGACGTGCACGCGCTGGGCGATCAGCTGGCGCGACGACGCGAGCGTCGCAAGACTCGGCTGATCTTGCGGATCGGCGAGTAAGAGCACCCGCTGCGTCAGAAATTGCAAGCCGGCATCATGCTCTTCGATGCCGTCGACGATGATCGCGCCGATCATACCGCTCTCGACTTGCCAGTTGCTCTCGCCGTGCGGATGGGGATGATACCAATAGAGACCGGATGGTTCGTCGCTTGGAATCGGCACGCTGTAGTGCAGCGTTTGTCCCGGCATCGCCATCGTGTCGATCACTTCATCGGCCGGCGCGTTCGGCGAAACCGTCATCCCATGGAAGTGGAGATTGGTCATATTCGGCGGCGTCGACGAGACCGGCAGATTGTTGGTGTAGTCGATCGCGATCGTGTCGCCGGGATCGACTTCGATGGTCGGCGCAGCCCAGCCGCCATTGTATTCAAAACCCGGCGCATTGGTTGCCGGATTGATTGCCGCGGCGAGTGCGATATGCGCAATGCCGTTGACGCTTTGCACGATCGGCGGCTCCGCGTAGGCGCCCGGCGCCGCGGTCGGAAGAGTCGGCGCACTCGAACCGCCGCCGCCGGCACATCCGGCGAGCAGAGCGAGAAACATCAGTCGTGCCTTCATGTTATTTCACGCGAATGTCCATGGTCACGTCGACGGTACCGCCGATCACCGGATCGAGCCGCGTCGTCGTCATGCCGAACGCGTGGCGGTCGAGCTTCCCGGTCGCGTGATACACCGGATGCTGGGGGTCGCCGCTTGCGACCACGATGAGTTGCTCGGGCTGTGCGACGCCGTGCATGGTCAGCATGCCGTCCATCGTGAATCCGCCACCCGGCGCCGGCGTGATCTTTGTACTCGTGAAGGTCCACGTGGGGAATTTCTTGGTGTCGAACCAGTCCGGCGTCCCCATCACGCCGTCGCGATCGGGGTCACCCGTCTTGAGCTTCGTTGCGTCGAGTACGGCGCTGACACTGGTTGGTACGAGCGAACCCTCGGGCGCCTCGATCGTTCCGCTCAAAACCGGCACGCTGCCGGTCACGCGTTCGACAAAGATGTGCTGTACGGCGAACTCGACTTTGGATTTGACCGGATCAATGGTGAGAAGTGCGGCGAGCGCGAGATGCAGCATGGGCTAATACCCGATCGTGAACTGGATATTCATGGTGTTCGTCGTGTTGGGCACGTGCTCGATCACATCTTCGATCGTGACGCGCGAGTTATGCGTTGGGCCGTAGCCGAGCAGCACAACCATATCGCGTTCGAAGCCGCTCGTATCGTTCGTCCCCTCGTAGCGGGCGAGTGCAAAGAGGCGCGGCGAGAATGCGTAACGGAGCTGCGTGAAGCCGCCGCTGGAGGGATAGCCGATGCCGTTGAAGCTCGAGTCCCACCCGGTCTGGATCAGGTTCTCACTCGTCCACTTGCCCTGGTTGAACACGACGGCGTAGCCTTGACGTACGAACCGATCGAGCAGGTTGCCGACGTCGGGCCGTTCGCCTTCGTAATGATAGTACGTCAGCGCGACCGGTCCGATCGCCTCTTGAATGTTTTCCATCCAATCCTCACCGGTGGTGAGCAGACCGCTTTGGCGATCGTGTCCGGGCCCGGTGAATACACGAGCCGACAGCCCTTGCAGGGTGTTGCCGACGGTGGCGTTCACACCGAATTTCGGCGTGAAAAAGTCGAACGGATTATTTCCGACCTGTTGCACGTAGATGCCGTAGTCTTGGTACGTCTCGCGGAACGTTTCGGGATCGATCGGGAGCGGCAACGTATACATCCCGGCCTGCACGTACAGTGGAATCTTCGCATCCCACTGGTTGATGCGGTCGTTGACCCACGCATCGCGCAAGAGCCCGTGCTCGCCGCCGTCGACGGCATATTGCTCGACGAAGAAGCTTCCACGTGTCCCGATCGCACCGGCGGTAAAGAGCTCGACCTCGTCAACGATCGCCTTGGGCAGCCCCTGGCCGTTGGGCCCGTCGCCCTGGTTCTCGCTGGAGTCGAGGAGATTGACCTTCATCGCAAGCGGCACGGCCGGCCCGGGTTGAACCCCTGGGATCCGGTCGCCGCTGGCCAAAAAATGCACCCCAAAATCATTGAGGTGCGGGATGACCGTGTGGCACTTCTGGCACGTCACGCCGTACTGATGCGCAAAAAGCGCAATGCCCAAGAGCAATGCCGTTAGGTTCACCAAGGCATGATATTAGGCTTACCTAACTCATGTCAAGGGGAAAGGGGCGGGTTACACTCGGGCGCCGCGCCCCGTGAGCAAATTGACGACTAAGAGAATAACCGCGATGACGAGGATCAGGTGAATTAGCGCGCCGCCGATGTGGAGTATGAAGCCGAGCAGCCACAGGACGACGAGGATCACGATCAGGGTCCAAATGAGATTTGCAAGTCCAGCCATGTTCTCGGTGTTCCCAGAAAGGCGACAGCTTAACCGATTTGATCGCACGTACGTCGGGAATGATGTCTACATGAAAAACGATCCAATCGACAAAGCTGCGGATGCCATCAAAGGAACCATCGATGATGTCCGCGACACCGCTCACGAAGCGTCACATCGTGCACAGGCCGACGCCGAACGCGAACGCCGCAAAGTCGACGACACGATGACACCCGGCGAACAAGCAAAATCGATGGCTGATGAAGCCAAAAACCGGATCCAAGCCAACGTCGACGAGGCCAAACGGCGCGTTCGGCACGGCGAATAGCGTCTAGCGCGAAATCACGCGCAGCGCTTCGGTCTCACACGAGCCGCCGCGCGCCAAGGAGCCGTTGAGGAACGCGTTGACGATCGCGGGATGCACGTAGGAACTCCGGCACACGGCAACCGTGTTGCCGAGCCTACGTGCAACCGCCTTGATCGCTTCATTCACCGATTGTTTGGCGTCCCGCTCATCGGCGGGCGTTTCGGCTTTCTGCAAGAGCGCGCAGCAGGATATCGTGCCGGCCCAGGTGCGAAAATCCTTGGCTGAAAACTCGTCGCCGGCAATCGAACGCATATACTCATTTACCTCCGACGAATCGACGTGATGCACGTCGCCCGCAGCGTTGAGGTATTCGAAGAGCCGCTGTCCCGGCAGTTCTTGGCAGGCGCGAATCACTTTGGCGACGCGACGGTCACGGATCCCGCATTCATGCAACACGCCGCTCTTGCCGCGGAACCTAAAGCGCACAGTTTCGCCGCGCGTCTTAACGTGTTTGTCCTCGAGCGTGGTGAGGCCGTAGGAGTCATTGGCCCGCGCGTACTCGTCGTTTCCGATGCGGATGAGCACGTGTTCGAGCAGATAGACGATCGTTGCGAGGACTTTTTCGCGCGACACCTCCTTGCGATTCAGGTCGGCGCTAACCCGCTTGCGAATACGCGGGAGCGCCTTACCGAACGCGATCATTCGCTCAAACTTGACCTCGCCGCGAAGGCTCGACCAATCAGCATGATAGCGGTACTGCTTGCGTCCGCGCGCATCGCGGCCGGTTGCTTGCATATGCCCGGAGGGATCGCGGCAAATCCAGACATCCTGGTACGCGGGCGGAATTGCGAGGGCGCGAATACGTGCGAGATCGCGAGCCGACGGCTTGCCGCCGCTCGGTAATTCATAGCGGAAGCCCCGGCCGGAGCGGACGCGACGAATCCCCGGCTCGTTGTCGCTGCAGTAGCGTAGTCCGGCGTCGTGAGCAGCGCTGATTGCCGCATCGGCATTCACTTCCATCTACGCATGTATACCCACCGGCCCTCTCGAAATGACCTCAACAACCCATGTCAAGCCTTGAATTGACTCCGCGCAGCTTTGCCCCCGGCCCACTCCTTGGAACGATCCGCGTCCCCGGTGATAAGTCGGTCTCCCATCGCGCGCTGATTCTTGGCGCTGCCGCTCCCAAACCGCTCGAAATTCACAATCTCAACCCCGGACGCGACGTGCGCGCCACGATGGAAGCGCTGATCGCTCTTGGCGCACGAGTCGATAGCACGGGCGGCGTACTGCGTCTTCACGCGACGCAGTTGCGCGAGCCGATGGGCGCGCTGGATTGCATGAACTCCGGATCGACCGCGCGGATGATGCTCGGCGTTTGCGCCGGGGCCGACGTTCCGGCAACCTTCGACGGCGACGATTCGCTGCGCCGGCGCCCGATGGAGCCGGTCGCCGCGCAACTGCGCGCGTTCGGAGCTAAGATCGAGACGACCGACGGGAAGCTGCCCTTGCGCATCGAGGGCACGCCGCAGCGCGAAACGCACCGCTTCATTCTCGTCTCTCCCTCGGCACAAGTGAAGTCGGCGCTGTTGCTCGCGGCCCTTTTTGCAAAAACCTCGATCGCGATTGTGGCCGATCGCAATTCACGCGATCACACCGAACGCATGCTGCGCTATCTCGGCGCCGATATCACCTGGGACGGCAGCACGATCGAGCTGCGCAGCCCGATCACGAATGCGAATCCCATCACGGTCTGCGGCGATTTCTCGTCGGCGGCGTTCTTCATCGTCGCCGCGACGGTTGCCGAGGGGAGCGAGCTCACCATCGAAGGCGTCGGCGTGAACCCGACGCGGACCGGTCTGCTGGATGCGCTGCTAAACATGGGGGCGAAGATCGAGCTCCGTAATCCGCGCCAACTTTCGGGCGAACCGGTCGCCGATATCTACGTGCGGCACGCGAAGTTGCAAGGCACCACGATCGGTCCCGACGTGGCGCTGCGCGCGATCGATGAGATCCCCGTGCTCGCCGTCGCAGCGGCCTTCGCGCAAGGCGAGACGAAGATCACCGGCGTGCGCGATCTCCGGACCAAAGAATCCGACCGCGTCGCAGCGATCGAGCGGCTGCTTACAGCAGTCGGCGTTGGGGTCGAAACGGCCGCCAACGGCCTCGTGATTTCCGGCGGAGCGCCGCGCGGGGCGGGTGCGCGTATCGACACCCACGACGATCACCGCATCGCGATGGCGGCTGCGACGCTCGCGGCCGGTGCAGGACCCCTGCAAATCGATAGCGATGCCAGCATTGATGTGAGCTTTCCATCTTTCCTCGAAACGCTCGGGAGCGTACAACGCGCGTGAACGAACAGCCAGTTTATACCGAAGACGAATTCGCATCCGAGGCGCGTTATCTCGAGACGCTGATCTGGGAATCGATCGTCGTGATTCCGGGTGCCAAAGTCCTGGTCTGCGGCTTCGGACCCGATGGGGCGTACGTGCAGCACGCGATCGACGGCGGCGCAAACGTGACCGTCATCGAGCATCGCCAAGAAGAGATCAACCGCTTCAACAAGCTCGATGCGAAGCTGTTACGCGGCAGCACGTCGGTTATTCCCGCCAAAGACAACAGCTTCGATTTGGCAATCTCGTATCACTATTTGCACGAGATCGACCCCTTCTTCCATTCGCAAGTGCTCTCAGAGCTCGGGCGCGTGGCGCGCCGCGTTGCGGTCATC
>Ga0302183_10001615_pt1 | contig 10649 bp, 9 predicted proteins | sample I_Palsa_N3_2_FD_200232 | JGI IMG/M metagenome (GOLD analysis project Ga0302183, IMG submission 200232) | Peat permafrost microbial communities from Stordalen Mire near Abisko, Sweden - I_Palsa_N3_2 | ecosystem: Environmental > Terrestrial > Soil > Palsa > Peat permafrost | place: Sweden: Abisko...
GGCGTCACGCGTTACGCGGGCGTGGCGCAGGACATGGCCGATCCCTGGTACGTGGCCGCGTACATCATTGGAGTGACCGCGTGTTCCTTCCACCTGGGCAACGGATTGTGGAATTTTGCGTGCAAGTGGGGCATCGCCATCACACCCAAGGCGCAGCGGGCCGCGGCATGGTTCGGGGCGGTGGTGGGCCTTAGCTGCACGCTCGCGGGCATCGCCATCGTGATTGGGCTGCACTACGCATGGTTTCCTCTGGGCGGTTACGTGCAATGAAACATCCCAAGATCATCGTGGTGGGGGGAGGCCTCGCGGGCCTGATGGCTACGATACGCGTGGCCGAGTCCGGAGTGCCGGTGGATTTGTTCTCCATTGTGCCGGTGAAGCGCTCGCATTCAGTTTGCGCGCAGGGCGGAATTAACGCGGCAAAGAATCTGAAGGGCGAGGGCGATTCCACCTGGAAACATTTTGACGACACCATTTACGGCGGCGATTTCCTGGCCAATCAGGGGCTGGTGAAGGGCATGTGCGAAGCCGCCCCAGGAATTATTGATTTACTCGACCGCATGGGAGTGATGTTCAACCGCACGCCGGAAGGCTTGCTCGATTTTCGGCGCTTCGGCGGCACGCTCTACAATCGCACGGCGTTTGCCGGAGCCACCACCGGCCAGCAACTGCTCTACGCGCTCGATGAGCAAGTGCGCCGGTTCGAAGCCGAAGATAAGGTTAAGAAGTTCGAGGGCTGGACTTTCCTTTCCGCGGTTTTGGACGACGCGGGGATCTGCCGCGGCATCTGCTGCATGGACCTGAAGACCATGGAAGTTCGCACGTTTCCATGCGACGCGGCCATCTTTTGCACCGGCGGGATCGGCGCGGTCTTCGGACGCTCGACGAATTCGGTGGTGTGCACCGGCTCGGCGCAATCGGCGCTCTTCCAGCAGGGCGCTTATTATGCGAACGGGGAATTCATTCAAGTCCATCCCACGGCGATTCCCGGCGAAGACAAATGCCGGCTGATGAGCGAATCGGCGCGCGGCGAGGGCGGGCGCGTTTGGGTGCCGAAGCAGGCGGGCGATACGCGGCGGGGAAAGGACATTCCGGAGAACGAGCGCTTCTACTTTCTGGAGGAGTGGTATCCGAAGTACGGGAACCTGGTGCCGCGCGACGTGGCCACGCGCGCGATTCACAAGATTGTTTTCGAGCTGAAAATGGGATTGGTGGGCGAACCGGCGGTGTATCTGGATGTGACGCACATACCGGCCGAAATTTTGGACCGCAAGCTCGAAGGGATTCTGGAAATTTACGAAAAATTCGTGGGCGTGGACCCGCGCAAAGAGCCCATGAAAGTTTTCCCCGCGATGCACTACACCATGGGCGGCATGTGGGTGGATAACGAGAACCAAGCCACCAACATTCCCGGCGTTTATGCCGCGGGAGAATGTGACTATCAGTATCACGGAGCAAATCGGCTGGGCGCGAATTCGCTGGTCTCGTGCATCTTCGGCGGAGGAATCGCAGGCCCGGCTTCGGTGCACTATTCGCGGAATCTGGAGCAGGGCTGCGAAAACACCTCGCCGGCGGTCTTCGAGCGCGAGCGTGTTCGGCAGCAGGACATCACCGACGCGCTGCTGAACCAGCACAAGGGGACGGAGAATCCGATCGCCATCTGGCGGGAGATGGGCGACATCATGACGGAGAATGTGACCGTCATCCGCTACAACGCGAATTTGCAGAAGACTCTCGTGAAGCTCGATGAATTGAGCGAGCGCTTCACGCGCATCAATTTACAGGACCGCACGCAGTGGGCGAACCAGACGCTCAATTTTGTCCGCGAGCTGGGCAACATGCTGATCCTTGCGCGGGTGATCACTATGGGCGCTCTGGCGCGCAACGAAACGCGCGGCGCGCATTACAAGCCGGAATTTCCGGAGCGCGACGACGCCAACTGGCTGAAGACCACCAAGGCCAGCTACAACGGCGGCAAGATCAAGCTGGATTACGAGGCGGTGGACATTTCGCTGATTCCGCCGCGGGAGAGAAAGTACACGGCGAAGACGTAGAATAGTTTTTGCTTGAGCTTTTTCGGTTTGCGTTTGTTGTGAGGCACCATGGCTGACAAAACTTTTATCGTTCGCATCAAGCGCCAGCAGCGCTCGGACGAGTCCGTGCGCTGGGAGGAATTCGAGCTGCGCTACCGCCCGCACATGAACGTCATTATCTGCCTGCGGGACATCGCGGAAAAACCTTTCACGCGCAGCGGCACCGAATCCACGCCCATCAGCTACGACGCCAATTGCCTGGAAGAAGTTTGCGGTGCCTGCGCCATGATCATCAATGGAGTGCCGCGGCAAGCCTGCTCCGCGCTGGTGGACGATCTGGAAAAGCCGATTCGACTGGAGCCGCTCACGAAATTTCCCCTGGTTCGCGACCTGTGCGTTGATCGCTCGAAAATGTTCGAGGACTTGAAGCGCACGCATTGCTGGATCCCGATTGACGGCACGTACGCTCTCGGCGAAGGCCCGCGCATGGCTCCTTCGACCCAGGAAGTGGGCTACCCGCTTTCGCGCTGCATCACCTGCGGGAATTGCCTGGAAATCTGTCCCAAGGTAAACGAACACGACCAGTTCGTGGGCGCCGCCATCGTGAGCCAGGTGCGGCTCTTCAACATGCATCCGACGGGCGCCATGCATTCCGCCGAACGCCTGGAGGCGCTGATGGGCCCGGGCGGGATCGCCGATTGCGATAATGCGCAGAACTGCGTGAAAGTTTGCCCCAAGGGAATTCCGCTTACGGAATCTCTCGCGGCGGTGAACGGGCAGGTCCTGGTCCACGCGGTGAAGACCTGGTTCCGCGGCAACAGCTAGCCCGAATTCACAGGAATTTGTCGAGCGGCTGAAAGAAATTGAATGAAGGCGATGGATACGCCCTTCCCACGAATCTCCATTCCGTTTCTTCGTGACGTATCGTAAAATCGCGAACTGCACTGGGGAGGCCGATGGCTCGTCTTGGTCTGTTCTTGATCTGTTGTGCTCTCGGAGGCATGGTTCCACTGCTCGCTCTCACGCCACAATCGGAAAGCGTATCCAAGAAGGCGCGGGAGCTTCATTTCAGCTCGATCGTGGTGGACACGCATGACGACACCACGCAACGACTCCTGGATCCGAAATTCGATTTGGGCGCGAGCCACACGGACGGTAGCATCGACATCCCGCGCATGCGTGAAGGCGGCCTGGACGCGATCTTTTTCTCGATTTACATTCCGGGGACCATCACCGGGCCTGCCGCTGTCGAGCGAGCGCTGGTGCAAATTGAGGCTGTGCGGCGGCAGGCGGCTCTGCATCCCAAGGACCTGGCGCTCGCCACTACGGCCGCGGATATTCGCGCGGCCTACGCCGAGCACAAGATTGCGGTGCTGATGGGCGTCGAGGGCGGGCACATGATCAACGACGACCTGAAGAACGTGGATAAATTCGCCGACCTCGGCGTGCGCTATATGACGCTGACGCATATGGTCAACACCAACTGGGCCGATTCCTCCACGGACAAGCCGGCGCATAACGGCCTGACCGATTTCGGCAAGCAAGTGGTGGGGGAGATGAACCGCGTGGGCATGATGGTGGACATTTCGCACGTGGCCGACAAAACTTTCTATGATGTGCTGGCCACGAGCGAGGCTCCGGTGATTGCCTCGCATTCCTCGTGCCGCGCGATTGATAATGCCGCGCGCAACATGACCGACGAGATGATCAAGGCGCTGGCGGCCAAGGGCGGCGTGATACAGATCAATTATCACATCGGCTTCCTGAGCCAGGAATTTCGCGACGCGGAAGCGGCCAATCCCGGACTGGACAAGACCATTCAGGCGGAAACGAAGAAGCGCTGCGGCGATGACGAAGCCTGCACCTTGATCGTGGCGGACCAAATCCTGCGCGAGTACGTGGCCAAGGGCACGCTGCCCAAAGTGGAGTGGACGAAAATCATCGAGCACATTGATCATGCTGTTAAACTTGTGGGCGCGGATCACGTCGGGCTGGGGTCCGATTTTGACGGCGCCGATATGCCCTACGGCATGGAAGACGCCACGCACCTGCCGCAAATCACGAACGCATTGCTGGCAAAAGGTTATTCGGAAAGCGACATCAAAAAAATACTGGGTGGCAACACACTGCGCTTGATGCAGGAAGTGGAAGCCACGTCGAAAAAAATGGGAGGAAAGCCGTGAGACGTTTCCGTTCCTTGCTCGGCCTTTGTTTGCTAGCTCTTTTCGTTCCGCTCGCGCTTGCCGCTCAGGGCGATTCCGCCGCGCCAAAACCGGCGGCGCACTCCGCTTCGGATGCGGGGCTGCTGCATCCATCAACGCTGACGGCGAGAGCGCCCGACGTTTACGAAGTTACTTTCACCACCACCAAGGGCGACTTCGTGGTGCAGGTGACGCGCGCATGGTCACCCGCCGGCGCCGACCGCTTTTACAATCTGGTGAAGCACGGGTATTACAATGATATGCGGCTGTTCCGGGTGGTTTCGGGATTCGTGATTCAGTTCGGGCTGACCGGAAACCCGGCGATCAATAAAGCCTGGCAAGATGCCAACATCAAGGACGATCCCGTCACCCAGAGCAATAAGGCGGGCTATCTGACCTTCGCCACGGCCGGCAAAGACACGCGGACCACGCAGGTATTCATCAACCTGGGCGATAATTCGCGGCTCGATACCATGGGCTTCACGCCATTTGCCCAGGTGATTTCGGGCATGGACGTCATTCAGCAGTTCTATTCCGGCTACGCGGACTCACCCACTGGACATCAGGACGAAATCACGAAACAGGGCAACGCCTATCTCGACAAAAACTTTCCGAAGCTGGACAGCATCAAGACGGCGAAAGTGACTTCGCCTGCTTCCGCTGCGCCGGCCGCTGCGGCGAAAAAGCCCGCGGCGTCACAACCGAAACCTCAGAACTAACGAGACGGCTCCACGGAACGGCATATCTTTCGTTCCACTTCGCATCACTATCGACGGGTATTCTCGGGAGGGCAGATGATTTCCGGCGCCCACGTGGTGGTTTACAGTCGAAATGCGGAAGCGGACCGCGCATTCTTTAGCGACGTGCTCGGATTTAAATCCGTGGACGCGGGCCACGGCTGGATGATTTTCGCGCTGCCTCCCTCGGAAACGGCGTTTCACCCCGCGGACAAGAATGGCGTTCACGAACTTTATTTCACTTGTGATGACCTGAAGTCGGAAATGGCCGCGCTTGCGGCCAAGGGTGTAAAGTGCTCGGAGGTTCACGAGGAGCGCTGGGGCTCCATCACCAAGATGCAGCTGCCCGGCGGAGGAACGATCGGGTTGTATCAGCCGAAGCACGCCACCGCTTTCGGGGCCAGCGCGAAAAAGAAACGGCGCAAAACAGATCTTCGATGAGCAGTCGTCAACCTGCTGAAAGGATCGAACAATGACCGCACAATCGAATTTGCTGCAACCCGCGGCGCTGAAAGACCAGGCGCCGGAGACATATGACGTGACCTTCGCCACTACCAAAGGCGATTTCGTGGTCCACGTAGTCCGCGCGTGGGCGCCTCTGGGCGCAGACCGCTTCTACAATCTGGTGAAGAACGGCTACTACGACGGCGTGCATTTCTTTCGCGTGATTCCGGGATTCGTGGTTCAGTTCGGGCTGAGTGGCGATCCTGCGATCAATAAAGTCTGGAGAGATTCGAGTTTCAAGGACGATCCCGTCTCGCAGAGCAACCGCCCCGGCTTTCTTACCTTCGCCACTGCCGGGAAGAACACGCGCACCACGCAACTCTTCATCAATCTGGGCAACAACGCGCAGCTCGATTCCATGGGCTTCGCGCCGTTCGCGCAGGTGACTTCCGGAATGGACGTGGTCAAGCAGATTCACAGCGGTTACGGCGAAGCGCCGGACCAGGGAAGCATCACGACGCAGGGCAAAGCCTATCTCGAAAAGAATTTCCCCAAGCTCGATAGCATCAAGTCCGCCACGATCAAGTCGCCCGCCTAAGCGCGCTGTGGGCCGATGACTGAAATCGAAGCCGCCGCCGGCCATTCCGCCATGCGCCAGAGGTGGTGGAAAATTGCTCCGAGCGCGGACCTGATTCTTTTTCTTCTCGCATTCCTCCGGCTGCTGATCCAATTCGCGGGCATCAACCATTACGGATTTTTTCGCGACGAGCTTTATTACATGGCTTGCGGCGAGCATCTGGCCTGGGGCTACGTCGATCAGCCGCCGCTCGTGGCGCTAGTTGCCTGGATCGCGCGGCATGCTTTCGGCAATTCGCTTTTCGCGGTGCGGCTGCTGCCTGCTCTGGCTGGTGCGGCTGTCGTTTTTCTCACCGGGATTGTGGCGCGCGAATTGGGCGGCGGGCGCTTTGCGCAATTTCTTGCGGCCACGGCCATGTTGTTCGCGCCCGCGTATCTTGCCTTCGATAGTTTTCTTTCCATGAATGCGTTTGAGCCGCTGTTCTGGCTCTCGTGCGGCTGGATTGCGATTCGGATCGTGAAAGGGGCATCGCCGCGACTGTGGCTTCTTTTTGGGGCGATCGCTGGTGTCGGGCTCGAAAATAAGCACACCATGCTGGTCTTCGGTTTCGCTCTGGTGGCCGGACTCTTGCTTTCCGGCGAGGCGCGCTTGTTCCGTTCGAAGTGGATTTGGCTTGGCGGATTGCTGGCGCTCGTTTTATTCGCGCCGAATCTGATTTGGGAAGCGCACAATGGCTGGCCTCAAATCCTGGTGGTTGAAAACGGACGCGAATTCAAGAACGTCCCAATCGGACCGCTGCGCTATCTGGCGGAACAAATCCTATTCATGCAACCGGTCGAGCTGCCGGTGTGGATCGCAGGGCTCGCCTGGTTTTTTGCAGCGCCGGAAGGGAAGCGCTTTCGGTTTCTCGGCTGGGCATACTTAATCCTGCTCGCCGTTTTCATTTTGCTGGGAGGAAAGTCTTATTACGCGTTGCCGATTTATCCGCTGCTGATGGCCGGCGGAGGAGTTGCGCTCGAGCGAGTTTTCCGCGTTCCGCAACGCCGCGCTCTTGCGGCGGCATATCTCGCGGTGATCGTGCTTGCCGGGCTCTTCACGCTGCCATTCGGAGTGCCGCTGCTCCCCGTGGACACTTTCCTGCAATACTCGCAGGCGTTGCCCTACGCGCGCAGCGTGAAAATGGAGCGCGACTCCACCGCTCCGCTTCCGCAGCTTTATGCCGACATGTTTGGCTGGGAGAACATTGCCCGGACGGTGGCGCGCGTTTATCACAGCCTTCCGCCGGACGAGCAAGCCGGCTGCGCCATCCTGGCGGGAAATTACGGCGAGGCGGGAGCGATCGATTATTACGGACCCGCGCTCGGGCTGCCCAAGGCCATCAGCGGCCACAACAATTATTATCTTTGGGGGCCGCGCGGCTACACCGGGGAATGCGTGATTGTTCTGGGCGAGCGCGCCGACGAATTCAAGCAGCTATTCGGCCAAGCGCAACTTGCGGCGACAATCACCGATGCGCACGCCATGCCGTCCGAGCAGGACGTCCACGTTTACGTCTGCCGCAAGCCTAGCGCGCCGCTTCCTGACCTGTGGCCTAACTTCAAATTGATCATCTAAGTTCAGTGTTTGGCGTAGTTATATACTTGACAAAGTAAGTGCGCAGTATATATTCCCCCTGCTTGATCTGAGGCGTCTCTCTCGCGGAGGAATCGGCTATGGCAGCAATGCTCTCCATCAGTAGGTTGACCAACCTTCGGAAGAAGGTACTTTCCTATTTTTTCCTCCCTCCCCTCGTGCTCTTTCTCTACCCTGTGGCCTCCGGTGCCCAGACCGGTACCTTCAGCGCCACCGGCTCAATGACCACCGCGCGGTGGGGAGCAACGGCGACGCTACTCGCCAATGGCGAAGTCTTGCTCGAGGGCGGACAGGACAGCTCCTTTGCCGTTTTGGCTAGCGCTGAGGTTTATGACCCAGCGACGGGAACCTTCAGCGCTACTGGCTCAATGAATACCTCACGATTCGCAGGGCAAACGGCGACGCTACTGCCCAACGGCCAAGTCTTGGTCGCGGGCGGGCTCAGCGCGGGCTACGGCGATCCGGTGCCGAGCGCCGAACTCTATAACCCAGCCACGGGGACCTTCACTGCGACTGGCTCTATGATCACCACGCGGGATCAGTACACCGCAACGCTACTGAACGATGGCCAAGTCTTGATCGTGGGTGGATGCTTTTCGAACACCGGAACTGGGTCCTGCCAATTGGTGGCCGGCGCGGAGATCTATAACCCCGCTACGGGAACCTTCAGCGCGACTGGCTCATTGATCACTCCGCGGTACGGGAACTCTTTGACGCTACTGCCCAATGGCCAAGTCTTGGTCGCGGGCGGACTCACCAGCCCGTTCGACACCTTGCTGGCGAGCGCGGAGATTTATAACCCCGCGACCGGAACATTCAGCGCAACCGGGTCAATGACCACCGCCCGTAACTCCCCCGCGGCTACCTTACTGCCTAATGGCCAAGTTTTGGTCTCGGGCGGCGGTAGTCTTACTGCCAATCTGACCACCGCGGAGCTCTATAACCCGGGGACCGGAACCTTTAACTCCACTGGCTCCATGGCCACCGCGAACGAATCGTCGACCCTACTGCTGGACGGTCAAGTCTTGGTTGCCGGCGGGGCCGAGAATTCCGTCATTCTGGCAACCGCAGGGCTCTATAACCCGACGACGGGAACGTTCAGCGCCACTGGCTCAATGATCACCGCGCGCTTGGACTTTCTGGCGACGCTGCTGCTCAATGGGCAGGTGCTAGTCTCGGGAGGATACGGAAACTCCGGCCCTCTGGCGAGCGCGGAGCTGTACAACATCGGGGTTCCGACGAACAAGGACCAGTGCAAGAACGGCGGATGGATGACGCTCTCCAGGCCCGACGGCAGTCCATTCAAGAACCAAGGAGACTGCATTCAGTTCGTCAACACCGGGAAGTAACCTCATTCAAACCAAGGCGCCGTGATTCTGGTGAACAACAGCTTCGTCAGTGCGCCGAGTTCTAGAGCGCGCGCAAACTAATGCAGGTGCCCACTCATCGCGCTTTTTGCGATGAGTGGGTGTCCGTTGGGGATAGGTAGGCGAAGCTCCGAGCTCTTACCATTCAGAAACAGCCCGGTCGCGCGCTCGCCGCAACGCCGCCCCGCACTGCGTTGCTCTGAATCCGAACCTCGGTCAGTCCCGACGCGTGAGCCCGAATGATGTGACAAGCGTTTTTGCTGTGATGTCGACTGTAAACTGTGAACCGTCTCTCAATGCCTCGGGGCGTGCTTCGGATTGCGGGCGGATAGTTCGAGTGCGGAGACGCGCAGGCCGGTCGAGACCAGGCGATGGCCGATTTCGGAATCGGTTTTCTGCGCGATGGCGAGCAATACGCATTCGCAAGTGAGGATCGGAATGGCGCGGCCTTCGACGAAATCGCGCGCGGGCGAAAGTTCTTCGGCGCGTTTCAAAACGCCTTGCAGCTCCGCGGACTGGCCCAGCGGTTTCGCAAGAACCCTTTCACCCTTGGGCGGGCGGAACTGCCACAGCTTACGTTTGCGCGGTTCTTCTTTGCGGCGCTGCTGATCGTAATGCTCGATCCATTGATGCCAGCGCTGCGGGCTGATGCGGCAAATCTGCTGCAGGTATTCTTCCACGGCGTCGTGCAAATCTTCGTCCCAGAATTTCGAGAGGCGCTCCCAATCGTAGATGTACATTCCGGCGAGCAGATCGGCCACATCCATCGTTTCCGCAGCGCGGCTTTGCGCGAGCATGGCCGCCAGGGTTTCCGCGCGCTCCAAGTCCTTGGTGATGCGGTGCGACGATCGTCTGTTGGTGGCCACGAAAGTCGCTTGGGGCACGGAAATGCGTGGCCCGGTTTTCCGCGTCGTGGGCTGGCCGTTTGCTTTCTTTCGTCCGAACAATTTCACAGCCGATCCTGTGTGGAAAATTAAATTCCGAGTACGGTTACGAGTTCGCGCACCGAGGCTGACGATTTGTCGAGCGCAGCTTTCTCGTCCGGCGCGAGCTTGATTTCGATGATTTGCTCGATGCCTTTGGCGCCCAGCTTCACTGGCACTCCGACGAATAAGCCCTTGATTCCGTATTCGCCTTCGAGGTAGGCGGCGCAGGGCAATATTTTTTTCTTGTCCTTCAGAATGGCTTCGACCATTTCGACTACAGCCGCCGAGGGCGCGTAATAGGCCGAGCCGGTTTTGAGCAGGTTCACAATTTCCGCGCCGCCCTTTCGCGTGCGCGTCACGATGGCGTCGATTTTTTCCTGCGGCAGCAGCTCGGGGAGGGGAATTCCCGCCACAGTCGAGTAGCGCGCGAGCGGCACCATGTCGTCGCCATGCCCGCCGAGCACGAAGGAATGCACGTTTTCGACCGACACGCCGAGCTCCGCGGCCACGAACGCGCTCATGCGCGCCGAGTCCAGCACTCCCGCCATGCCGATCACGCGCGCCTTGGGAAGTTTGCTGATCTTGAAAGCGGCCTGGGCCATGGCGTCGAGCGGGTTCGTGACGATAATCAGAATTGCGTTCGGCGAAAGCTTTACCACCGCTTCGACCACGGCTTTGATGACGTCGTAGTTTGCTTTCAAGAGGTCGTCGCGGCTCATGCCCGGTTTGCGC
>Ga0302183_10001620_pt1 | contig 10641 bp, 9 predicted proteins | sample I_Palsa_N3_2_FD_200232 | JGI IMG/M metagenome (GOLD analysis project Ga0302183, IMG submission 200232) | Peat permafrost microbial communities from Stordalen Mire near Abisko, Sweden - I_Palsa_N3_2 | ecosystem: Environmental > Terrestrial > Soil > Palsa > Peat permafrost | place: Sweden: Abisko...
CGGAGGGCGCGTGGAACCCATGCGCGCCTGAATAACCGCCACCACTTGCGGATGTGCGCTGTTACTTCTCATTAGTCACACTTCGGTGGTCCTAAGAACCGTCGCACGATCTCGTTTCCTCACCAGCCTAAGAGAGCGCTCGAACCCAGCTTCAGCGGGCGTAATGGCTTGTGACCTTACGCACCGCTTGGACCACGTCCTCCACATCTTCGTCGCTCATCCCGTGAAACAGCGGGAGGGTGATCAGCCGCTCGTAAGCGTCCTCCGCGATCGGAAATTCGCCTCCCCGGTATCCGAAGCGATCGCGGTAATAGCGATGAAGGTGCACGGGAATATAGTGCACGTTGACCCCAATGTTCTCCGCCCGCAATGCCCGGAAAACCTGGCCACGGCCCGCGCTCAGTCTCTCGAGATTGAGCCGCATCGGATAAAGATGCCACGCTGGACTCACGCCGGCTCGCACCGCCGGCGGCGCGATCCCAGAAAGATCGCCGAACGCATCGGCATAGCGGGCCGCAATCTCTCGCCTGCGCGAAAGATTTGCCTCGAGCTTTTTCAGTTGCGACAGTCCCAGCGCGCAGGCGATATCGGTGAGCCGGTAGTTGAAGCCCAGCGCCACCATTTCGTAGCGCCATTGCCCGTCGGTCTGCCGCTGCCGGGCATCGCTCGATATGCCGTGATTGCGAAACTGTCGCAGCGTCTCCGCAAAATCAGCTCGGTCCGTGGTCACCATGCCACCCTCACCGGTGGCCAGATGCTTCACCGGATGAAAACTGAAGACGGTCATATCGGCGATGCCGCCAGCACGCCGTCGTCGATACTCGGCACCTAGCGCGTGACAGGCATCTTCGATCACAATGAGGCCGTGCGCCGCCGCAAGGTCCAGAATCGCATCCATATCCGCCGGATGCCCCGCGTAATCCACGGGAAGCACGACCCGCGTACGCGGCGTGATTCGCGCCGCGACCTGCTCCGGATCCAGATTGAGCGTATCTGCGCTCACATCGGCGAACACCGGAGTCGCTCCCTGATACAGCACGCAGTTCGCCGTAGCCGCAAACGTCATGGGAGAAGTGATCGCTTCGTCGCCCAGCTTCAGCCCTGCCGCGAACGCGGCGCCGTGCAATGCCGCCGTACCGGAACTGAAGCTCACCGCATGTTTGGCTCCCACCCATGCCGCAACCGCTTCCTCGAACTCTCCCACCTTCGGACCTGTGGTAAGCCAATCGGAGCGCAGCACGTCCACCACGGCCTGAATGTCATCTTCCCCAATCGACTGTCGGCCGTAAGGCAGAAGCGTTGGCCGAACCGGGGATCCTCCATCGACGGCGAGTATTTCCTGGCTGGAGGGTGTTACCGGCATGGCACGGGTCCGGAGTCGATCTTCTGGTTGCTGCGTGGCATCTTATGCAGGCACGCGCGACTTCGCCGCGGCTCCGGGCTCAATCAACTCCTGCAGTTGCTCGTTGGTGAGCCACTGTTCATTGCTGTCGCTGGTGTAGCGGAAGCCCTGGGGCAGTTCCCTGCCGTGAAGCCAGTTTGTTCCCTTCCACCAGGGATGGGATGGCTGGATGATATACATTTCATCCAGTTCCACGGCGTTGCGCGCTTCGTCTTCGGAAAGCAGCACTTCGTGCAGCTTTTCCCCGGGTCGAATGCCGATATATTCGACCACGCATCCGGGAGCGACAGCTTCGGCCAGATCCACCAGCCGCATGCTGGGAATCTTGGGCACGAAGATTTCACCGCCGTGCATCTGCTCGATCGCACGGATCACAAAACGAACTCCATGTTCCAAAGTGAGCCAGAAGCGGGTCATGCGAGGGTCGGTAATCGTGACCCGGCCCCGCTTGCGCTGCTCCATGAACATGGGAATCACGCTGCCCCGGCTGCCGACAACGTTTCCGTATCTCGCGCAACTGAAGCGCGTATCTCGCGCTCCCGCGTAGGCGTTGGCCTGCACGAACATTTTTTCGGCGCACAGTTTGGTGGCTCCATAGAGATTGATCGGATTCACGGCTTTGTCGGTACTGAGAGCGAGCCCCCGCTGGACTCCCTGGTCGATGGCCGCGTCGATCACATTGCGTCCCCCGATGATGTTGGTCTGGATCGCTTCGAACGGGTTATATTCGCAAGCCGGAACCTGCTTCAACGCCGCCGCGTGCACCACCACGGTTACGCCTGAGAAAGCGCGCTGCAGCCGGCTGGCATCGCGCACATCCCCGATAAAATAGCGCAGGCTGGAGTGGTCCAATCCCGCGGCCCGCATGTCGTGCTGCTTGAGTTCGTCGCGGCTGAAGATCACCAGCCGCTTGGGGTGATACTCCCGCAACATGATCTCGACGAACTTCTTGCCGAACGATCCCGTGCCGCCCGTGACCAACACTTCTTGTTCCGGCCAATTCATCGACGCTGCCTCAACCCTCTTGTTCGCGTGCCGTATCCTTTACGTCTGCCTGGCAAACCGGCGGCGCCCGCAATTACAACCGGCTGGGAATGATGATTGCAAAGTAGTATAGCGGAGTTTCTTGACTCGGCGTGAACGCGCACCATTGCATTTAAGAGTGCCGGCTTCGATTCGCCAATTGTTTTCGCGGAAAGCAATGCTAGAATGTTTGCGAAACCGCTACAACTTTTGCAAGAGAAGTCGCGGGCGATGAACCAGCCATCGATTCGCCGGCTTTCTTTGGGTTGCGGGTGCAGTGCCGGCCTGTTCAGCCCGAACGGCTTGGAAGACCTGTTGAGGAGAGTGCATGGATTCCGGATCGCTGGTGCAGGCCAATAACCCCATTCGCGAAATACAGCCGCCGAACGCGGACTTGGGGAGATCGATCGGCCCGCGAGTCTATCCCGAACTTGTTTCCCAGGAGTCGGTTCTCGGCGAATACGTCCGCGTTTTGGTGAAGCGCAAGTGGACGGTTCTCGCCTGCCTCATCGCGATCTTCTCCGTGGTCGCCATCGCCAGCCTCAAGATGACTCCGGTCTACGAGGCCAGCGGCAGCATTGAAATCAACAAGCCGGATTCCGGGCTGGTGAACTTCAATAACTCTCCAACTTTCAGCGTCGACTATTACGATCCGACCGAATTGGAAACCGAAGTGATGATCCTGCAGAGCGATCTTCTGGCCCTGCAAGTCGTCAAGGAACTGGCCCTGGACCACCGGCCGGAGTTCGGCGGAAAGACAGCCGCGCTGCCCTCTTCGCTCGATCTCGCGCCCGACCCGCTGCAAGCCGACACGGCTCGGACCTCTTCCCTGCTGGCTGGCTTTAGGGGCAATTTGAAGGTAGCGCTATCTCCCAATACACACATCATCAGGGTGTCGTTCCGCAGCCCGGACAAGGATTTGGCGGCCAACGTGGTCAACAGCCTGATGGACACCTATCGGGACAACAACTTCAAATCCCGCTTCGACTCCACCATGCAGGCCTCCGACTGGCTTTCCAAACAGCTCGTGGACTTGCAGATGAAGGTGGAAACCTCCCAGGAAAAACTGGTGCGCTACCAGAAAGAGCACGAAATTCTGGGTATCGACGAAAAGCAGAACATCACCACCTCGAAGCTGGATGAACTGAACAAAGCGCTGACGACGGCGGAATCCGAGCGCATGGACAAGGAATCCGTGTACCGATTGGTTCAAGCGGGCGATACCGATACGATCGCATCCGCGGCCGGCGCCTTGGACTCGGCCGGAACCGGATCGTCGTCTTCCTCACTGCTGGAAATTCTCCGCGGCAAGGAAGCCGACTTGAAGATTCAAGCCGCCGAACTGAACACGCAGTTTGGGCCCTCTTACCCGACGCTGGCGCAAATCAACAACCAGATCAAAGAAATCGACGCGCAGCTTCTGGCGGAAACCAGGAAGGTAGGCGGCAAGATCAAAGGGCAATATATGGCGGCGTTGCAGCGGGAAAACATGCTGCACGACGCCCTCGAAAAACAAAAGCAGGAGGCGAACAAACTTAACGAGAGCGCGATCGAATACAGCCTGCTGAAGCGTGACCTCGACACCAACCGCCAGCTCTACGAAGGACTGCTGGAGAAACTAAAGGAGGCCGGGGTTTCGGCCGGTCTTCGTTCCAATAACTTTCGCATTGTGGACGTTGCCCGCGTGCCGAACGGGCCCATCGAACCCAACATTCCGCGCAATCTTTCTTTCGCCTTCATGCTCGGCCTGACCTCGGGCGTGGCCCTTGCCTTTCTGCTGGAGGGATTGGACAACACGGTACGCACGACCGAACAGGCACAAATGATTTCCGGCCTTCCGCCGCTGGGCATGATTCCCCTGGGATCGAGGACGGCGCGAGAAGGCGCAAGCTCAAAGCGACTGGTGATCGCCACCTCCAAGGAGGCGGTGGAATTGATCACGCAAGTCCGGCCGCAGTCGCAGATGGCCGAATCCTACCGCGCCCTGCGAACTTCGCTGCTGCTCTCCAACCTGGGTGCGCCTCCCAAAGTGATCATGGTGACCAGCGCACTTCCTCAGGAAGGCAAGACGACCACCAGCATCAACTGCGCGGTGGTCCTGGCGCAGAAAGGCATTCGCGTGCTGCTGATCGACGCCGACCTTCGGAGGCCGAGCATCCATAAGACTCTGGGCATGGGCCCCCGCAGCGGCCTCAGCAACGTCCTTACCGGAAGCGCCACGTTGGAACAGGCGATCACGCGATCTCCCATCCTTCCCAACCTGGACGTATTGCCCGCCGGGACGCCGCCGCCGAATCCTGCCGAACTGCTGGCTTCCACGAACATGCGCGACGTATTGGACCTCTTGCGCGGACACTACGACCATATTGTGGTGGACACGCCCCCCACACTGTCGGTCACGGATGCCGTAGTGCTCTCGCCGCGGGCCGATGCCATCGTGCTGGTCATCCGGTCGGGACAGACCACCAAGCAGGCGCTTCGCCGCTCCCGCGATATTCTGACCCAAGTGAATGCGAAGGTCTCGGGCGTGCTGTTGAATGCAGTCGATCTCAGTTCCCCGGATTACTACTATTACTACGAATATCAGGGCAAGTATGCCCGCTACTATCGCGACGATGCCTCGCACGAGGACCAGGACGAGGATAGCGACGACACCGAGGAGACTCCCGCGGCATCGCCCAACAGCGCGTAGTCACGGGAACGGCGTGTTCGTGATTGCGCTTCCAACGGGACACTATGGAGATACCACTCAATTCTGCCGCGCGGAAAAGACTCGTCATTGGCGCGAGCGTGGCGCTCTGCGTGATCTATCTGTTTCTCGTGGGACGCTTGTTTGTCGGGTCTTTGTTCGCTGAAAAAGCCGAGTTTGCCAGTCTGCGGCGAGCGGTGCGCCTCGACCCGGGTGACGCCGACTACCGCAATCATCTGGGACGCTATTACGCGCTAGTGGCAAGGGATCCCGGGGCGGCCATCGAGCCCTATCGCGCCGCGGTACAACTCAATCCGCATTCGGCGCGCTATTGGTTCGATCTGGCCTCCGCCTATCAGGTGCTGGGAGACGTTTCCAATCAGACGCAGGCTCTGGAACGCGCCATCCAAGCCGATCCCACAACCCCCGACGTCGCTTGGGAAGCGGGGAACTTTTATCTCGTGCAAGGGGAAAACGAGAAGGCTCTGCGTGAATTCCGCGTGGTCTTGGAGAATGAACCTACGCTGGCCGACCCCGCGATTCAATTCTGCTGGCGCATCAACCCGGACGTGGATGCGCTTTTGCGCGACGTTGTTCCCGCCCGCTGCGAGGCTTACCTTGCGTTCCTCAACCTGCTCATGCAGAAGCAGGAAACGGCGGCGACCGCCAAGGTTTGGGCTGCCTTGATGGCAACGCCGCATCCTTTTGAGCTGCGCTACGTCTACGACTATTTCCAGTTCTTGCTCAACCATAAGGACGTGGATCAGGCCACCTTGGTGTGGCAGCAGACGGCCTCGCGTTTCGGCTTGTCCTCTTACTTACCCTCGGGACGCAACTTAATTGTTAACGGCGATTTTGGCCTCGACGTTCTAAACGGAGGCTTCGATTGGCAGTATCAGAAACAGCAGAGCGTAACTCTTACTCTGGATCCCAGCGACTTTCACGGCGGCCACCGCTCGCTGTTGATTACGTTTGATGGCCCGGGCGTAACCGATGCGGGGATTCGTCAATTCGTCGCGGTGCAGCCCAACACCCTCTACGAGTTCTCTGCTTACTATAAGAATGTGGAACTCGAGGGCGCCGGCGGCCCGCATTTGACGATTCAGGATGTGATTACTCAGGCTATCTTGTATGACAGCGACGAACTGAAAGAAGCGGGGTTCTGGAAATCTATCACAGGAGAATTCACCACGGGGTCCGATACCCGATTGTTGGTGCTGCATGTCCGGCGCCTGCCGGAGGGGAGTCCGATCCGTGGTAAGCTCTGGGTCGACGATTTCCGCCTCGCGCCCAAGCGGCAATAGCCCCTGGAATCGAAAGCTTTTAGTCTCATGAGCGCCTCCAGCATCACCGCAATCCGCAGCCGCGAACGCTCGGCACAAGCCGGCTCGATGCTGCTGTATGGGATCTTCGGCCTGCTCCTGTTTGGGCCGCTCGCCTTCGGTGCGGTTGAACCCTGGTCGATCTTCCTGGTTGAAGCCGGCGCCGTCGCCCTGTTTCTATTGTGGGTGAGCAAGCAGGTCCTCGACGGCGAAATGAAGGTCAAGTGGAGCCCTCTGTTTCTTCCTATGGGAGTGTTCGGCCTGCTCATCGTTTCGCAACTGGTCTTCCACATAACCGCGTATCCGCACGATACGTTGTCACTGGCGCTGTTGTATGTTTCCTACGCGATGCTGTGCTTTCTGGCCGCGCAAGCGCTGCTTCGCGGCGCCCAGGCGCGGCGTCTGGCTGTGATTTTCTCGGTGTACGGAGCCGCACTGGCCTGCTTCGCGCTGATCCAGGGAATTTCGTCGAATGGCAAGTTGTACTGGATTCGCCAGCCCCGCATGGGAGGCTGGATCTACGGGCCCTACGTAAATCACAACCACTACGCGGGCCTGATGGAAATGCTCGTGCCCATCCCGCTGGTCTTGTCTCTGACCCGTCTGGCTCCCGCCAAAGCGCGCACAGCGGCGGCGGCGGCGGCGGCCGTCATGGTGGGAACGATTTTTCTTTCCGGATCGCGCGGCGGCATGCTGGCTGTCGTTGCCGAGCTGGTCATCCTGGCTGCACTGTTCGTCAAGCAGAAGCGCGGCCTGCGCACCGCTTTTGGCATTGGCGTATTTCTCGCGATTGTGGCGGGACTGCTCGTCTGGATCGGCGGCAGCGAACTCAGCCAGCGAATTGCGACCGCGGGTCCGGGGCACTCCGAACTTTCCAGCGACATTCGCGCCTACATCAACCGCGACGGCCTTCGGATGTTTCTGAAGAAGCCTGCCGCAGGTTGGGGACTGGGAGCGTTTCCCATCGTGTATCCGCAGTTCCGCACCTTCTACACCAATTTCTTCGTGAACGAGGCCCACAACGACTATCTGCAACTGCTCGTGGAAATGGGTCTGCTCGGGTTTGCGACCATGATCTGGTTTGTGGTGACGGTCTATGCCCGCGCCTTCAAGAAAATCGGCAACTGGACCGGGGAGATCAGCGGCGCGGTGACTTTGGCCTGCATGCTGGGACTGAGCGGCATCTTAGTGCACAGCGCGGTCGACTTCAACCTGCAGATCCCTGCCAACGCCGCGCTTTTCTACGTGCTGTGCACCGTCGCCGCCTCGGAACCCTTTGTGCAACCTGCCCGCAAACGCCGCGTGGCCAGCAGCGAACCTCGCGAAGAAACGATGGCATCGCCAGAAGCTTTGCAGCAGCCAGCCACTAATTTCTGAGGTCAACTCAATTCTTGAGAGTTCCGCAGCGGCTAAGCCGGAGATCTTTGCTTGCGGTTGCGGCATCGCTAAAGCGATGCCCTGATACAAATCGCGAGTTTCCGACAACCACTAAAATCTTTGGTCTTTTGGACCAACCTGTTTACTGCGTGCGGGAACAGCTGGCAGACCGAGATCTGGATCTTAAAAAAATACAGATCGATCTGGCTAAAATATCTGGAATCAATATGTTACGGATTTTCGAGCTGGCGGAGTCCGGCTAAAATATTGAAAACAAATATTTTACTCGTAAAATATTCCATTCAAAGGACTTAGACGATCTTGCCTGAGCTAAGTTGCCTGGAATCAACGAGCGGCTCGCAAAATATTGAATTTGCTGGAGTTATCTTGCTGCTATTCAAATTTCAAAGAGCTAATGCGTATAGAGATAATCGTCTCAGGTGCGAGGATCGAAGTCAAGGAGAATTTCGGGGAGTGGCTCAGTATGATTCAGGACGGCTGTGTGCGCACGCGAGATCCCTCGTCCCGCTGGTGAAAACGCGGGACTTCGGGATGACTCCGGAGAGGGCGCAAGGGTGAAGAATTCAAATTGAGCCACTACCGAGAATTTCGGGGGAGTGGTCCAACAAAGCGAACACTATCTCGGAATCAAATATGACCCCGGAATGCTCTCGTCTAGCGTTGCAAGGACAGCGCCCTTCGCGCTCGCAAGTTTGCTCAAGTGACCGTCGGTAATTTGCTTAGGCGCTTTGACCCAACCGGGAAGATGAGAAACATCGTGTTCGTCTGGAATGAACGTGAGACGAGCGGTGCGTCCCTGTTTAAGACGCAGCAACAGTGCGCGTGCTTGAGCGACGGTGAATCCATAGGCCGGGGCTTGGGAAAGCACACGCAGAAATCCAAGCTCGGTGATCGAGCAACTCGCCAACTGCTTTGAATTACTCGATTGGACCCAGGAAGCAACGCGAGCGTGGAATTCGTGATTCATGAACCCGAGCGCGACCAGAGCGTTCACATCGAGCAAGTAGATCATGGCTAGTAGATCATGTCAGGTAGATCAGGGAAAGCTTGCCAGGATCTCTTCCACTTCCTTGCTGCTTAACGTCGGCGCGTTGGGGCCCGCGCTCAGAGCCGGCAGTCCGGTAACCGGGTCAGTCACAAGTTTCGCTCGATGAGCCCGTTTCTTGCGCGGCGTCAAGACAATACTCCCATCCTCTATATTGGCGTCCAGCGGATCGCCCGCCCGAATATCGAGCCGGCGCCGAAGCGGCCCGGGAAGAACGACTTGTCCCTTGGTGGAGACTCTGGTCTGCATGGTAAGACAATCTTACCTCGTATTGCGCCGATTTCGCAACCCATCCGGTTCATGCGCTCGTTGGAGGCGAAGAGCTGGACTGCGGCTCGGCCGAGTTGAGTGCGAACCTTGAGTGGACGCGTGGTCACGGGTGCCTGCTCATTGACCTATGATACTTGCGAGCCGTCGCTAATCTTCGGGGGAACTTCCCGCGCCCGGATTTCAGTCCTGTCTATCCAAGCAATGGAGAGACAGGACTGAGGCACGCTCCTCTATCAGGTGGAGGCTACCAGGTCCAGGCGCTGACTTCGTCCACGTACTCGGTGTATGCCGAACCTGCGTCATCGCCGTCCAGTTGGAACTGGACCGTGAAGTTGTCACCGTAGGTAGTCGACGCGGGGTTCAGGGTCACAGCAATGCTGTGCTGCGCATTGTCGATTTGCATGGCGCTGTAGGTGTAGGTGTTGGCGGTGTGATTGATGGTGCCGTACCACTTCAGTGTGTGCCAGGCGCCGGTGGAGAGGGAACAGACGATGGTGGTGTTGACCCAAGCACCGGTATTCGGGTTCCAGTACTGCCATACCTTCGAAGATCCCAAGATATTGCATTGAGTTCCGAAGTAGAAGCTCTTGCCGCCGTCCCAGACGGGGAAGTCAAACTCCAGAGCTTGCGAACTTGCCCCGGTGTTGACTTGAAAGCTCCACTGGACTTCAAAATTCGAAGCGGTATCTTGCTGGCCGAGATGGTTGTACCAGAGGATTCCCCAATAGTCGGGTGGCGTCCCATCGCCAGCGGCGTACGCGGCAAGCGCATTTCCGTCGAGGGAGGGGGTGGCCACATCGTTGAGAGAGAAGGAAGTGGGAGCGTAGGAGGCGCAGCTGGGAACAGAGTCGCAGAATTGCCAATCGCTCAGCGGATCGTCGTCAATGTTCAGGAATGGGGTGGCGGTGGAAGGAGGCATGGGGATCAAGCCTCCGCCGATGGTGTCGAAGGTGACGTTCTCGTATCCATTTATAGAGCCGGCCCAGCATTTCACCTGAATCGTATGAGTTGCCACGGTCGTCTTTACCAGAATGTCGAGAGAAGTAGCACTTGAGGTGTTGGAATAGTAGGGGGTGGAATTCGAGTCGAGGTAAACATCCCACCCAGTGATTGTCCCAGTGGAAGAGCAGGTGGCCTGGAGGGTGAATGGCCAATCCAAAGATGCACCAGCGGAAGGCTGAAGAATTTGCACAACCGGGTTGGAAGCGAGGGCTGCGCTGCACAGTGCGATGCACATGGCCAAGGTAAGTACGAGCGATTTCATGGGAACAACTCCTTTTAGGTCGGACGCAATTATTTGTTGCTTTACCGCGAGTTGCGGGTTGGCAGCGTCCAGTAATGCAGACACTGGCGAGGGATAGCGAAGGGAGTTAACGAGGGGAACGGTGCATGAGTCTCCGAGGTCAGAATGTCCGCATTGGAATCGCGGCTGGAATAACTATCTGCCAAGGGCGAGTTGATTAATGTCTCATATAGCACACGTAAGTGGAAT
>Ga0302183_10001625_pt1 | contig 10624 bp, 10 predicted proteins | sample I_Palsa_N3_2_FD_200232 | JGI IMG/M metagenome (GOLD analysis project Ga0302183, IMG submission 200232) | Peat permafrost microbial communities from Stordalen Mire near Abisko, Sweden - I_Palsa_N3_2 | ecosystem: Environmental > Terrestrial > Soil > Palsa > Peat permafrost | place: Sweden...
CTTCCTGGCCACCGAGGCCGGCCCGGCCGCGGTGGAGAAGTTCGCCCGCCACCAGGTTTCCGAGCTGGAGCGCCGGTACGGCGCGGTGCTGGCCGGGGTGGCGCCCGGCGAGCGGGTGCGGGCGCTGGCCGACGCGCTGTCCGCGGACGGCTACGCCGCCTCCGCGTCCGCGGCACCAGCTCCCACCCCGGCCCCGGCCCCGGCCGGCGCAGCGGCCGGTGCGACGGCAATGGCCGGCGAGGCCGCGGCGGCGCTGGCCGGCGGTGAGCAGCTGTGCCAGCATCACTGCCCGGTCGCGCACGTGGCCGAGGAGTTCCCGCAGCTGTGTGAGGCGGAGACCGAGGCCTTCAGCCGGCTGCTGGGCCGCCCGGTACAGCGGCTGGCTACGATCGCCCACGGCGACGGCATCTGCACCACGCACGTCACCGGCCACTCCCTGGCTGACCGCCAGGGCATAAGCGCTCAGGCGGGTGCGGAATGCCGTGGCGGTCAGCCATGTTGAGCCGCTGCGAGCTCCGGAGGGCTCTTCATTTGGCATCCTCCAAGCCTTGGGCAGGCCTGGATTCCAGCCGTGACCTGCCGGTCACGCTGTTGGTTCACGGCTCACAGACTCGGGCAACCCCTAGAAGTCTCCCTGCGCCGCCACCCCATGCCCTGGGGCGGATCCGGTTTGATACCAGCCAGACGCGACGGAAGCTATCACGAGCCGCTGACAAAACGAGGGATGGGCTCTTCATATGACAACGACCGCACCACAGGACAACCTTGACGGCCTGGGCACGTACAAGTTCGGCTGGGCCGACAGTGACGTGGCGGGCACGGCTGCGCGCCGCGGCCTGTCCGAGGACGTAGTCCGCGACATCTCAGCGCTGAAGAACGAGCCGGAGTGGATGCTGGACCTGCGGCTGAAGGGGCTGCGCATGTTCCGGCGCAAGCCGATGCCGGTCTGGGGCGCGGATCTGACTGGCATCGATTTCGAGAACATCAAGTACTTCGTCCGGTCGACCGAGAAGCAGGCCGAGAGCTGGGATGACCTGCCCGCCGACATCAAGAACACCTACGACAGGCTCGGCATCCCCGAGGCCGAGAAGCAGCGGCTCATCGCGGGGGTGGCGGCGCAGTACGAAAGCGAAGTCGTCTACCACAAGATCCGCGAGGACCTTGAGGAGAAGGGCGTCATCTTCCTGGACACCGACACGGCCCTGCGCGAGCACCCGGAGCTGTTCCAGGAGTACTTCGCCACGGTCATCCCGCCGGGCGACAACAAGTTCGCCGCGCTGAACACCGCGGTCTGGTCCGGTGGCAGCTTCATCTACGTGCCGAAGGGCGTGCACGTGGACATCCCGCTGCAGGCCTACTTCCGGATCAACACCGAGAACATGGGCCAGTTCGAGCGGACCCTGATCATCGTGGACGAGGGCGCCTACGTGCACTACGTGGAAGGCTGCACCGCGCCGATTTACAAGTCCGACTCGCTGCACTCCGCGGTGGTCGAGATCATCGTGAAGAAGGACGCGCGCTGCCGGTACACCACAATCCAGAACTGGTCGAACAACGTTTACAACCTGGTCACCAAGCGCGCGATCGCCGAGCAGGGCGCGACGATGGAGTGGATCGACGGCAACATCGGCTCCAAGGTGACGATGAAGTACCCGGCGGTCTACCTGATGGGCGAGCACGCCAGGGGCGAGACCCTGTCGGTCGCGTTCGCCGGTGAGGGCCAGCACCAGGACGCCGGGGCCAAGATGGTGCACTGCGCGCCGAACACGTCGTCCACGATCGTGTCCAAGTCGGTGGCCCGCGCGGGCGGCCGGACCTCCTATCGGGGCCTGGTCAACGTGCAGGAGGGCGCCGAGCATTCCAAGTCCACGGTCAAGTGCGACGCGCTGCTGGTGGACAAGATCAGCCGGTCCGACACCTACCCGTACGTGGACGTGCGCGAGGACGACGTGGAGATGGGCCACGAGGCCAGCGTCTCCAAGATCTCCGAGGACCAGCTGTTCTACCTGATGAGCCGGGGCATGACCGAGGATGAGGCCGCGGCCACCATCGTGCGCGGCTTCGTCGAGCCGATCGCGCGCGAACTGCCGATGGAGTACGCGCTGGAGCTGAACCGGCTGATCGCGCTGCAGATGGAGGGGGCGGTCGGCTGATGTCGCTTCTTCAGGGGGCGCTCGAGTCCGACGCGCCCGTCTCCAGGCTGCATGAGCACCAGTCGTACGACCCGGCGGACTTCCCGGTCCCGACGGGCCGCGAGGAGGAGTGGCGGTTCACCCCGCTGCGCCGCCTCCGTGGCCTGCACGGGGCCGACCCGCTGCCCGAGGGCCGCTGGACCCTGGAGGTCACGCCGTCACCTGAGGTCAAGGCCGAGAAGGCCGAGCGCGGTGATCCGAGGATAGGGTCGGCGTACGTGCCGAGCGACCGGGTCAGCGCGCGTGCGTTCGCTTCCTTTGCCGCGGCCACGGTGATCACCGTGCCCGCGGAGACGGTCACGTCCGCGCCCACCATCATCAGCGTGCGCGGCGAAGGTACCGAGGGGGCCGCGTTCGGCCACACGGTCGTGGACGTCGGGCCGATGGCCCGCGCCACGCTGGTCCTCGACCACCAGGGCAGCGCGACCTACGCCGACAACGTCGAACTGCTGGTCGGGGACGGCGCGTCGCTGGACGTGATCAGCCTCCAGGACTGGAACGACGACGCCGTGCACCTGTCCCACCACCACGCGCGGCTGGACCGGGACGCGCGGATCTCGCACACCGTCGTGTCGTTCGGCGGTGACGTGGTCCGGATCGTCCCGTCCGTCTCCTACGCGGGCCGGGGCGGGGACGCCGAGCTGAACGGGCTGTACTTCGCCGACGCCGGCCAGCACCTGGAGCACCGGCTGTTCGTCGACCACACGGCGCCGGACTGCCGCAGCCGCGTGCTGTACAAGGGCGCGCTGCAGGGCGACGGCGCGCACAGCGTCTGGATCGGCGACGTGCTGATCGGCGCGGAGGCGAACGGCACGGACACCTACGAGTACAACCGGAACCTGGTGCTGACCGACGGGGCGCGCGCCGACTCGGTGCCGAACCTGGAGATTCTCACCGGTGAAGTGCGCGGCGCGGGGCACGCCAGCGCCAACGGCCGGCTGGAGGACACGCACCTGTTCTACCTGATGGCCCGGGGTATCCCCTTCGAGCAGGCGCGCCGCCTGGTCATCCAGGGCTTCTTCGGCGAGCTGCTGGACAAGATCCGGGTGCCGGACCTGCGCGAGCGGGTCTCGGCCGCGGTTGAGGCGGAGCTTGGATGACCCAGGCCGAACCGGACAAAGCTCCCGGCGACACGGTGCAGGACAGCGCAGGCCAGAGGTTCGTGTTCGCCTGCTCGCTGAAGGACGTGCCCGAGGACGGCGCGCTGGGCGTGGACGTGGAAGGCATCCCCGTCGCGGTGGTACAGGCCGAAGGCGAGGTGTACGCGCTGCACGACGTCTGCTCGCACGCCGAGGTCCCACTGTCCGAGGGCGAGGTGTACGACCACACGCTGGAGTGCTGGCTGCACGGATCCTGCTTCGACGTGCGGACCGGGGAGCCGACCGGGCCGCCGGCCACCGAGCCGGTGCCGGTCTACCCCGTGAAGACCGAAGGCGACGACGTATACGTGGCGGTCCCGTGAGCACCGCCCGCAGACTTAGTTACTGAACTGAAGAATTTCTGGAGACCTTAGATATGGCGACCCTTGAGATCCGCGACCTGCACGTGAGTGTGGAGGAGGCGGCCGGTACGCTCCGCGAGATCCTGCGCGGTGTCGACCTGAACGTCAACGCGGGAGAAACACACGCGATCATGGGGCCGAACGGCTCTGGCAAGTCCACCCTGGCCTACGCCATCGCCGGGCACCCCAAGTACCACGTGACCCAGGGCTCGGTGACTCTGGACGGCGAGGACGTGCTGGCCATGAGCGTGGACGCGCGGGCCCGCGCGGGCCTGTTCCTGGCCATGCAGTACCCGGTGGAGGTGCCGGGGGTGTCGGTGTCGAACTTCCTGCGCACCGCGGTCACCGCCGTGCAGGGTGAGGCACCCAAGCTGCGTGACTTCATGAAGAGCATGCGCAGCGCCATGGCCGGCCTGTCCATCGACCCGGCCTTCGCCGAGCGGAACCTGAACGAGGGGTTCTCCGGCGGGGAGAAGAAGCGGCACGAGGTGCTGCAGATGGAGCTGCTGAACCCGAAGATCGCGATCCTGGACGAGACCGACTCCGGGCTCGACATCGACGCGCTGAAGGTCGTGTCGGAGGGCATCAACCGGTTCCGCGCCGACCCGGGCCACGGCGTCCTGCTCATCACGCATTACACCCGCATCCTGCGCTATGTGAAGCCTGACTTCGTGCACGTGTTCGTGGCCGGCCGGATCGTCCGCCAGGGCGGCCCGGAACTGGCCGAAGAGCTGGAGCGCGACGGGTACGAGAAGTTCATCAAGGCGGAGGCGGCGGCATGACCCTGGACGTCGCGCGGATCCGCAAGGACTTCCCGATTCTGGAGCGGCAGGTGCGCGGCGGCCAGACGCTTATCTACCTGGACAGCGCCAACACCTCACAGAAGCCCCGCCAGGTGATCGACGCGATCAGCGGCTTCTACGAGCGGCACAACGCCAACATCCACCGGGCCACCCACGAGCTCAGCGAAGAGGCGACCGCGGCCTACGAGGGCGCCCGGGTCAAGCTGGCCAGCTTCGTCGGTGCCCGCTCCGCCTCCGAGATCGTGTTCACCAAGAATGTCACCGAGGCGATCAACCTGGTCGCTTACGCGCTGGGCAACGCGTCATCCGGGGCCCCGGACTCAGCGGGCTCAGCGGGTCGGTTCCGGCTCGGGCCCGGTGACGAGATCGTCGTGACCGAGATGGAGCATCACTCCGATCTCGTGCCGTGGCAGCTGCTTTGCCAGCGCACCGGGGCCACGCTGCGCTGGTTCAGCGTCACCCCTGAGGGCCGGCTCGACCTGTCCAACCTCGACGACCTGATCACCGAGCGGACCAAGCTCGTCGCGCTGGTCCACCAGTCCAACGTGCTGGGCACGATCAACCCGGTCAAGCTGATCGCGGACCGGGCGCACGCGGTGGGCGCGCTCGTACTGGCCGACGCGGCCCAGTCCGTGCCGCACATGCCGGTCAGCGTGCAGGACCTGGGTGCAGACTTCGTCGGGTTCACCGGGCACAAGATGTGCGGCCCGACCGGCATCGGGGTGCTGTGGGCGCGCCGGGAACTGCTGGACGAGATGCCGCCGTTCCTGGGCGGCGGCGAGATGATCGAGACCGTCTGGATGGACCACTCGACGTTCGCGGCCCCGCCGCACAAGTTCGAGGCCGGCACCATGCCCATCGCGGAGGCGGCCGGGCTGGCCGCGGCCGCCGACTACCTGAACGAGATCGGCCGGGAGTCCATCCACGCCCACGAGCAGGCTCTGCTGGCCGACGCGCTGGCCCAGCTCACCGACATCGCGGGGCTGCGGATCCTGGGGCCCACCGAGCCGGCCGACCGCGGTGCGGCGATCTCGTTCGAGGTCGATGGCGTGCACCCGCACGACTTGAGCCAGGTCCTCGACGAGCTGGGCATCGCGGTGCGTGCCGGGCACCACTGCGCGTGGCCGCTGCACCGGGCGCTTGGCGTACAGGCCAGCACCCGCGCATCGTTCTACCTGTACAACACGCACGAGGAAGTGACCGCGCTGGCGGACGGCATCCGCCAGGCGCAGAAGTTCTTCGGCGTGATCTGACCGGCCCGAACGGAATTAACTCACCACAGATCCGGCTAAGGCGCATATGCAGATCCAGTCGCTGTACCAGGAAATCATCCTGGACCACTACCGCAACCCGCACCACAAGGGGCTGCGGGAGCCGTTCGACGCCGAGGTCCACCACGTCAACCCGACGTGCGGGGACGAGGTGACCATGCGGGTCGCGCTCAAGGACGTCGACGGCGATCCGGTAGTGACCGATGTGTCCTACGACGCGCTCGGCTGCTCGATCAGCCAGGCCAGCGCCTCGGTCATGTCCGATCTGGTTATCGGCAAGCCGGTCGGCGAAGCGATGCGGATATCGCAGGAGTTCCTCGATCTCATGCAGTCAAAGGGCGAGACCGAGCCGGACGAGAACACGCTGGAGGACGCGGTGGCTTTCGCCGGCGTCGCCAAGTACCCGGCGCGGATCAAGTGCGCACTGCTCGGCTGGATGGCCTGGAAGGACGCCACCGGGCGGGCGCTGGACGAGACGACAGGACAGGCATCATGACCGAGAACACGACCACCCAGCAGGACACCGGGGTCCCGGCACCGGAAGAGGCCGCCGCGACGGGCGCCCCAGCCGAGGGCACCCCGGCCGACAACTCCGAAACCGAGGACGTCCTCGAGGCGCTCCGCGACGTGGTGGACCCGGAACTCGGGATCAATGTCGTGGACCTCGGCCTGGTCTACGGGGTCACCCTGGACGCGGAGCGGAACGCGTCGATCGACATGACGCTGACCAGCGCGGCATGCCCGCTCACCGACGTGATCGAGGACCAGGCCCGCGAGGCGCTCGAAGGCGTCGTGGCCGACTTCCGGATCAACTGGGTGTGGCTGCCCCCGTGGGGCCCGGAGCACATCACCGAGGACGGCCGCGAGCAGCTCCGCGCCCTCGGCTTCAACCTCTGAGGACGCCGCCCGCTCTGCGTCAGGGCCGGTAGCACCGCCAGCAGTGGGTCACGTACGGCAGGCTGATCTCGCATGCCGTCCAGGTTCGTCGGGGTCCGGGCCCGCTGCTCCAGTTCGGTGACCGGCATGGGCTTCTTGCCGACGAATTGCATGCAGTGAACCACATCACCGTGGACACCAGGGAATTGCCCGACTGTGGGAATTGGCGCCGCTGATATTGGCCGGTATAGCTGATATTGGCCGGTATATCGGGCGCGTCCAGCTTCACCCTATAAATGACCATCAGCCGGCGCTTTCCGAGGCACGTACCGGGCGTTCCCGCCACAGCCAGTGGCACCGCCATCCGCTCGAACAGCATCTTCAGTGGTGCTTCACCCGGCCGGTCCCGCGCCGGTGAAATAGCCCCGGTAGTGGGCACCACCCATTCCTTATGCCATGCCCGCATGAACTGCAGGCCCCCAGGCGGCCGCCGCATCACCGGCGCATAGCCGTCCGGGAAGACCGCCATAGTCATCACCAAATACCACGCATGAGCAGGCAGAAGACGGGACCGCTTCGCCCGGCGGCCAGTTTCCGTCAGTATCTTGTCCCGACACGCCCGGCTTCTGTAGGTACGCGCCAAAAAAGGCAGTGTTCTCTTATTGCCCGGTCTTATCCTGCGGAAATATGGATACTAATTCCGGTCTTGCTCAATTAAGCGCATTGGTGCGGCGAACCGTCGGCTGAATAGCTAGAGTGGTCGAGTCCAAGCACACCTTAGGAATAGAGATGAGGGGGAATGTCATGATTTCACGCAAGGCGAAGAAGCCGGTCCCGGCGAGGGAGCAGCTTCAGCCGCTGACGCCCGCGGAACTGACGGAGGTCAGCGGCGGTTGCGGTGGCGGTGGCGGCTACGGCGGCGGCTACGGCGGCGGCTACGGCGGCGGCTACGGCGGCGGCTACGGCGGCGGCTACGGCGGCGGCTACGGCGGCGGCTACGGCGACTGGCACCACAGGTGTCACCGCCGCGGCAACTTCACCGTCGTTCGTGTCGGTTCGCCGTGTTAATTCGTGTGATCTGAACGGGGTCGGAGGGCGGAGCGGCACGCTCTGCCCTCCGGCTTCTTCGCGTCAGGCCGCGCAGCTTCCCGGTTGGCCGGCCGACCGCAGGGCACGCCCGCACCGGCGAACGCGACCGCTGTTTCGTGCCTTATGGGCCGGAGGAACTGGCCCGCTACTTACGGCCGGATCGCTTCCCGCAGCGGCCCGGCACCGCGAGATGAGCTGATGAGCGAGGCAGCCTTGATCTTCCGTGCGGAGGCGTTGCGCAGCCGCGAGACCCAGCGGCCTTCCCACCGGGCGGCGCGGGTGAGCCCATGGTGGATCGCGGGAGCGTACTGGGCAGTGCTGGTCCTGGTGGCAGTCGGCCTGACCGCAGGCGCGCTGATCCGGGTCGGGGAGGTGGCCCAGGGCCCGGCCGTGGTTCGCGACGGAGCCGTGGAGACTGTGGTGCCGGCCGTCTTCGCAGCTGGCCTGCATCCGGGCATGCCGCTGAGGCTGACGCTGCGCGGCCACCGTCCCGTGACCGTCGCTGTCACGGGCGCCGGGCCGGAGGTGGCCAGCGCGGCGGCTGCGGGCCGCCTGCTGCGGACCGCCGTCGGCGGGGCCGGCCCGGCTCCGGGAGCGCTGCTTGTGGTGCGGGCGACTGTACCGCAGCGCGTGGCCGAAGGAGCGGCGGGGACCGCATCGGTTCAGGTGAGCTCGCAGCGGCTGATCGTCGCGCTCTTTGCGGGCCTGGCATCGGATGCCGCCGATGGGTAGGGCCGTTCCCTACGTGGCGCAGCTTGGGCTGGCGGACTGCGCAGCCGCCTGCGTGGCCATGACTCTGGCCTATCACCGACGGCACGTCCCCCTGGAGGACCTGCGGGAGGCGACCGGCACCGGGCGGGACGGCGCGGACGCCAGCGGGATCCTCGCGGCCGCCCGCCGGTACAACCTGACCGCCCGGGCCGTGAAGGCAGACATCGACGACCTCGCCTGTCTGCCTCGGGGATCGGTCCTGCACTGGGACTTCGACCATTTCGTCGTGTTCGAGAAGGTCACCAGGAAGGGTGTCGTGGTGGTGGACCCGGCCGTTGGACGCCGGGCCGTTCCCGCCGCCGCGTTCGGCAAGTCTTATACCGGTGTGGCGATCATCCTGGAGCCGGGCGCCGATTTCAGCCGCGGCGGGAAGGCCGGCGCTAGCCCTTACCGCTACTTGCGGCCCATCGTCGGGCAGGGCGCCCTGGCCCGCCGTGTCCTGGTTATTTCGGTCCTGCTGCAGCTCCTCGCGCTGGCCGTCCCGCTGTTCACCGCGGTCGTGGTCGGCCGAATCGTCCCGGACGGCGACCGGCACCTGCTGGTGGTCCTGACGGTGGCGATGGTTGCGGTGGCCGGGTATTACTTCCTCGTCTCCCTGGTCCGCGGCCACGTCCTGCTGTACCTGCGTACGCACCTGGACCGGCAGCTCACGACCAGGTTCGTCCGCCACCTGACCGACCTCCCGTACGCGTTCTTCCTCAACAGGTCCGCCGGTGACCTGATGATGCGGCTGCAGAGCAATGCCACCGTCCGGGAGATCCTCACCGAGGGATCCCTGTCCGCGATCCTCGACGGTGGCACGGCCGCCATCTACCTTGTCCTGCTGCTGGTGATCAGCCCGCCGCTGGGCTTCCTGGTCCTCGGGCTCGGCGCGGTGCAGGTGACCGTCATCATCCTCGCGCGCAGCAAGAACCAGCGCCTCATGAAGGAGAGCCTGGAAGCTCAGGCGCGCTCGGAGAGCTATGCGTTCCAGCTGCTGGCCGGGATCGAGGATCTGAAGGCGGCAGGTGCCGAGGACCGCGCCGTGCGGCACTGGTCCGGTCTGTTCGGCCGGGAGATCGAGGTCGCGGTCGGCAGGGGGCGGCTGAGCGCGCTGGTCGACTCGGTCGCGGCGGCCCTGCAGCTGGTGTCGCCGCTGGCCCTCCTCGCCGCGGGCGCGGTGCTGGTGCTCCAGGGCAAGCTCAGCCTGGGCACCATGCTCGGCCTCACCGTGCTCGGGGCTGGCTTCCTCGAGCCGCTCGGTCTGCTGGTCACCACCGGGCTCCAGGTTCAGCTCCTCGGCAGCTATATGGCCCGGATCAACGACGTGCTCGACACGCCGAAAGAGCAGCAGGGGCGCGCCGTCCGGCCCGCCGGCCGGCTCAGCGGCCACATCCAGGCCGAGGACGTGTCGTTCCGGTACAGCTCCCAAGCCCCGCTGGCCGTGGATGGCGTCTCGGCCCAGATCCAGCCGGGCCAGCTCGTGGCGATCGTCGGCCGCTCAGGGTCGGGCAAGTCGACGCTGGCGCGGCTGCTGCTGGGGCTGTATGAGCCTGAGGCGGGATCCGTCCGCTACGACGGGACCGACCTGCGCGAGTTGGAGGCCCGTTCGGTGCGCCGCCAGCTCGGGATCGTGACGCAAGGGTCCTATGTCTTCGGGACCAGCGTCCAGGACAACATCGCCCTGAGCGCACCTGGCCTCGCGCTGGAGGACGTGGTGCGCGCGGCCCGGCTCGCCTGCATCGACCGGGACATCGAGGCAATGACCATGGGGTATGCGACAGTGCTGGTAGAAGGCGGCGCATCGCTCTCCGGGGGGCAGCGTCAGCGGCTGGTCCTGGCCCGGGCACTCGCCCACCGTCCGTCGATTCTCCTCCTCGATGAGGCCACCAGTGCCCTCGATGCCGTAACTGAGGCAGCGGTCTACCAGAATCTGGCCTCCCTCGGCTGCACCTCCATCGTGGTCGCCCACCGGCTGAGCACGATCACCCGGGCCCAGACGATCGTGGTCATGGACGGGGGCAGGGTCGTCGACCAGGGAACCCACCATGAGCTGCTCGAGCGCGGAGGCTTTTACCAGCAGCTGTTCGCCGGGCAGGTCCAGCCGGCCGAGCATTACTCGTAGCGTGCCGGTTCAGGCAG
>Ga0302183_10001638_pt1 | contig 10595 bp, 6 predicted proteins | sample I_Palsa_N3_2_FD_200232 | JGI IMG/M metagenome (GOLD analysis project Ga0302183, IMG submission 200232) | Peat permafrost microbial communities from Stordalen Mire near Abisko, Sweden - I_Palsa_N3_2 | ecosystem: Environmental > Terrestrial > Soil > Palsa > Peat permafrost | place: Sweden: Abisko...
TCCACCAGAAATTGCGCTTCGCGCCGGTACGGTCCGAACATGCGGTTGCCGACAAAGCCGCGGCAATTTCCTACCAGCACTCCGATCTTGCCCAGCTTTTTGGAGAGTTGCATACACGTGGCAATCACGTCTTTGCCGGTCTTCTCTCCGCGGACAATTTCAAGCAGGCGCATCACGTTGGCCGGGCTGAAGAAGTGCGTTCCGATCACCGCCTCCAGCCGCGAGGTCTCTCCCGCGATTTCGTCGATATTGAGCGTCGAGGTGTTGCTCGCCAAAATCGTTCCGGGTTTGCAGGCGCGGTCCAAGTCGGCGAACACGCTCTTCTTCAACGCCATGCCTTCGAAGACCGCCTCCACCACCATGTCCACACCGGAAAACGCATCGTAGCTGAGCACGGGCGTGATCAATTGCAGGCGCTGATTCATGAATTCCTGAGTGAAGCGTCCGCGCTGCACTGAACTGGCGTAGTTTTTAGTGATCTTCCCCATGCCGAGGTCGAGCGCCGGCTGATCCACGTCCTTGAGCAGTACCGGAATGCCCGCATTGGCAAACACCATCGCGATGCCGCCGCCCATGGTTCCGGATCCGACCACCGCGACGCGGTTCACAGGCAGGAGCGGAGTCTCTTTCGGAATGTCAGGAATCTTCGCTACTTCGCGCTCGCCAAAGAAAACATGGATGAGCGCTTTCGACTGATCGGAGAAAAGGCATTCGTTAAACAGCTTCGCCTCGATCCGGCAACCTTCTTCGAACGGCAGCGTTGTCGCCGCTTCCACTGCGTCGATTGCGGCCAGCGGCGCTTTCAGTCCTCGCTGCCTCTTGCGGGCGGCGTCGCGGGCCGCAGCAAGAACCGGCGTGTTCTCGGCCACAGTTCCCAGCTTCTCCGTGCGTTCCCGAGTTTTGGGCGCGGGCTTGCCGGCAACTTCGCGCGCGAACGCCACGGCGCCGGTGAGCAAGTCCCCCTCGATCAAACGGTCGATGAGTCCAATCGAGGCAGCATCGCGGGCAGAAACCGGCTTGCCTTCGGCGCACATCTCGACAGCCTTGGCAACGCCTACAAGCCGCGGCAGACGCTGCGTTCCGCCAGCCCCCGGAATGATTCCAAGCTTCACTTCGGGCTGGCCCACCTGCGCCGTAGGCGCTGCAACGCGATAGTGGCCCGCCATCGCCAGTTCCAGTCCTCCGCCAAACGCCGTTCCGTGAATCGCCATCACCACCGGCTTCGCGCTGTCTTCAATGTGTAGTAGAAGCGGTAACAGGCTTCTACGGGGAGAAGCTCCGGAGGTCATTTTGCCGAATTCCTTGATGTCCGCGCCCGCGACAAACGTGCGGCCAGCGCCGATCACGACCACCGCTCTGACCGCGGGGTCGGCGTTCACTTCGTGGATCGCCGCACCGATTCCCTCGGGCACGCCAGGGCTGAGAGCATTCACCGGAGGATTGTCGATGGTGATCACTACAACATCGTTCTCATTGCTCACACTCACGAGGTTGTTCATAGGCACTCTCGTAAACTTCCTGAACTCGCTCCACGGCGCATCTTTAACGGGGAGCGGAATCCATCTGATACTTCTTGCGCAACTCCCTCTTCAAAACTTTGCCCGTCGCCGTCCTGGGCAAGCTCTCACAAAAGCCGATCGACTGCGGGCACTTATAATGCGCCAGGCGCGCGCGGCAGAACTCGATCAATTCAACTTCCGTGGGCCGACACCCAGGTTTCGCTACCACAACCGCCCTGGGCACCTCACCCCATTTCGGATCGGTCACAGGAATTACCGCGGCTTCGTAAACTCCAGGGTGGGCTGACAAAACTTTTTCGACGTCGAGCGACGAAATATTTTCTCCGCCACTGACGATGATGTCCTTCTTGCGATCGACAATTAATATGTAGCCGTTCTCCGCGATCACGGCCATGTCCCCCGTGTGAAACCATCCACCCCGCAATGCTTCGGCCGTGGCTTCCGGCTGTTGCCAGTAGCCCGCCATCACTCCATCGCTGCGGGCAATGATTTCCCCCATCGTCACCCCATCGCGCGGCACATCGTTATCTTCGGCGTCGACCACCCGAAGCTCGCACCCTGGAAACGCCCAGCCAGTCATGGATTGCGTAACGTAGCGCTCCTCAAGAGTGAGCTGCATGTCCGGTTTCAATTCCGCGGTGGAAAGAGAGGGAGAACACTCCGTAAGCCCGTATCCCGAGAAGCATTTGAATCTTAAAACCTGCTCCGCGTTCCGAATCAGAGTTGGAGAAGACGCGGCGCCGCCAATCGAGGCCCATTGCACGCTGCTTAGATCGTACTTCGAGCGCGCTGGCGAATTCACTAATGCCGCGGCCATGATCGGAACCAGGCTCAGCTGAGTCACACGCTCGCATTGCACCAGACAAAATACCTCCTCCGGCACAAAGCGCGGAAGCATGACATGCGTTCCTCCCACCATGGTGACCGTGTGGGCCGCTCCCCAGCCGTTGGCGTGAAACAGAGGAATCGTGTGCAGCACGACGTGCTCGTAGGCGATGCGATAGTGCAACGCAATGTTCATCGCATACAGATAAACATTGCGGTGCGTGAGCATCACGCCTTTCGGGCGGGCGCTGGTTCCACTGGTGTAGAACATCTCCGCCACAGCATTCTCGTCGAAGGCCACGACTTCTTCGCGATAGGGATTCGCCTCGGCGAGCATCGATTCGTACGTATGCTCGGAAAGCCAGGCAGTTTGCGGAGTTCCACCAAGTTGGATGAACGACCGTACCGTGCTCAACTCCTGCCGAAACGAATCGACGAGGCCAACAAACTCTTCTTCCAGAAACAGCACGGCCGCACCAGAATCGTTCAGAATGTAAGCCAGCTCTGACGCAGCCAGTCGGATATTGAGGGGAAGCAGAATTCCGCCGGCTTCGGGAATGCCGTAATAAGCTTCGAGCAAGCGGTGGCAATTCAGGCTGAGGAATGCGACCCGGTCGCCGGCCTTCACTCCAGCGTTGCGCAAGGCTCCCGCCAGCCGGCCTGCGCGATCGCCAAACTCTGCGTAAGTAAAGCGGCGCTCTCCGCACACGACCGCCGTCTTGTGGGGAAACTGCTGTTCCGAGTAACGAAGAAAGCGCACCGGTGTCAGCGGAATATTCATAGCAATTCGCTCTTACCAGGCCGACTGGCCTCCATCGACAACCAGCACGTGGCCCGTCACATAAGCCGAGGCTTCGGACGCGAGAAACACAGCCGCGCCCTTCAAGTCGTGGTCGTCACCAAAACGCCTCAATGGAATTTTCTCCAGCAGCGAATCCTTCCGGTGCTCGATGACCCACTGCGACATGTGCGTCGGGAACCATCCGGGAGCAATCGCATTCACCTGGATGTTGTGCGCAGCCCACTTGCACGCCAAATCCTTGGTGAACGCGATAACTCCGCCTTTGCTGGCGTGGTATCCGATCGTCTGCAGCTCCGCAGAAGCTCCGCCCAGTCCCGCCACGGAAGCGATGTTAATGATCTTGCCCGCATTTTGCGCCACCATGGCCTTGCCGGCCGCCTGGCAAAAAAGGAATGTGCCAGTCAAGTTTGTGGAGAGAACTTTGTCCCATTGCTCCAGCGTCATTTCTTCTACAGGAGCTCCCCAGGAGACGCCGGCGTTATTGACCAGGATATCGATGCGCCCGAACTTTGCCAGCGTCGCATCCACCACTGCTTCAATCGCAGTCTTATCTGTGACATCGCAGGCCAGCGCTAAAGTTTCTACGCCCAGGGCGCGCAGTTCTTCGGCGGCTTGCTCGCAGCGTTCTTTCTTGCGCGCGCAAAGAACAAGGCTCGCACCCATCTCAGCCAGGCCTTCAGCCATCTGGCGTCCGAGGCCGACTGATCCGCCTGTTATCACGGCAACGCGGCCTCTCAGATCGAAAAGCTGCTTAGCATTCACCTGGATCGCCTTTCAGGTCGTGATCCTACAAAAGCGATAGTTAATAACATATTATAGTTACTAACGTCAATCCGCATTTCTGATCTGCGCGGAACGAGAGCAGGCTAGTCTCGCAAGCGGAGCACAACCCGCCCCGCAATCTCGCCGCGCCTCAGTTGCCCAAACACTTCGCCGACATCGGCAAGTGAACGAGTCGCCACTTGGCAGTGAAGGGTCCCGGCCGCACCCATCGCCAGAACTTCGCGCAGATCGTCGCGAGTGCCCACTGCGGACGCTTTAATCTGAATCTCGCCAGCAGCCATCAAAATGGGTGGAAACGAAATCTCTTGCGCGGGCAAACCCACAACAAGCAGAGTTCCCGTAGGCCGCACACAATAGAAGGCCGTATCGTATGCGGATTTGGCAGCCGAGGTAACCATCACAACGTGCATCCCGCCCAGCTTTCGAATCTCCTTTACTACGTCACTTTGGGTTGCGTTCAAAGTGCGCAGTGCGCCCAGCGATTTCGCCAGCTCAAGTTTTTCGTCGGCGACATCGATCGCGGTCACCTCTGCGCCCGCGGCGCGGCCAATCTGAACGGCAAGATGGCCGAGCCCTCCCACTCCGAAAACCGCCAATCGCTGTCCGGCTTGAATCCTAGCCTGCTTAAGGGCGCGATAAACCGTGACACCGGCGCACAGCAACGGTGCGGCCTGTTCGGAAGAAAGACCGTCAGGAATCTTGACCACGTGGCTGGCGGGAGCCGTGGCAAATTCCGCATACCCTCCATCGACCATAACGCCCGTGATGCGCTGCCGCACGCAAAGATTCTCGTTGCCTTCCCGGCAAAACTCGCATTGTCCGCAAGTCCACTGTATCCACGGCACGCCGACGCGTTCTCCGATTTGCACGCTTTGGACTTCGGAGCCGCACTCCACCACGCGGCCCACAATCTCGTGCCCCAGAATCAGCGGCTTCTTTACGATGCCGGCAAACTGTGTCCAGTCACCGTCGGCCACATGCAGGTCCGAATGGCAAACTCCGCAAACCTCGACCGCGATCAGCACTTGGTCCGCAGCCGGTTGTGGTCGAGACACCTCTTCCAGCACCAGCGGTGATTTGAATGCGTGCAGCACAGCGGCTTTCATTGCGATCCTCTCCCTGAAATTTTGGTCGCATCCAAGGAAAACCTACGGTTGAATTCCACGCAGGAAAAATTCCACTGCGCTCCGTACACGGTCCGTGAGTTTGTGCGGGCCCGTCAGATCCACCGCCCATTGCCGCACCACCGTGTTGTAAAGTCCTTCCATGAATTCCGCCAGGTGTACCACGGGGAAGGTTCGCGTGACTTCGCCGCGTTTCTGGCCTTGCGTCAGAATTTCCCGCAGCAATCTAACGGCGGCCTCCTCGTGGCCGCGCAATTCCGCGGATCGCACCGGATCCATGGCGCCCGACAACACCACTGCCTGCCAAAGCCTTTTGTCAGCTTCCACCTCTCGCGCCATCGTCAGGTAAAGCCGGCGCAGGCGCTCTTCGGTCCCCGCCTTTTTCGAAAGCTCCAACCGCAGGCGCTCGCAGATACAGGCGTACCCGCGTTCGCCCACCTCGCGTAGAACCGCATCTTTGCTGGGAAAATACCGGAAAAAAGTGGGCTGGCTTATTTCGAGAATCTGCACGATATCGTCGATGCGAGTGGCCTCGTATCCGTGCTTGCGAAACAGTTTGATGGCGGTGTCGATGATCTGCTTCCGCAAGCGAGCTTTCTTCCGCTCACGGAGGCCGATCTCCGGTTGTTCGTCGCAGGTCTTCCCGGCCACTTTGCGCGTCACGGACGCACTCGCCATTTGCAAGTTCCTCGCATGAGCCGCCATCGCCGCGGCACAAATGTGATAGTAACTATAACAAAAGAGCGACTAACGTCAATTGGCGATCAGTTCGACACCCAGCGTAGCCAGCTCGATATCTTCATCCGATGACAGGCCGCTGACCGCGACCGCTCCCACAACCTCCCCATTCCTCCAGACTGGGATTCCCCCACCCCAACCCACATATTTTGGATCGCCATAATAGGCAATGTCGTGGCCCTTTTCCGGATGCTTGACCTTTTCGCCGATCTCTCGGGTCGGCTTGCGCTCGCGCGCGGCAGTCCAGGCCTTGTTCATAGCGATACGAATGGAGGAAACAGGTGCGCCGTCCATGCGGGCAAAACAAATGAGGTCGCCGTGCGAATCGGCAACGGCAACCGACGCGGCTTTCTTCATCTGCAAGGCTTTCTCTACGATTCGACTGACGATTCGTTGGGCTTCGGAATAATCAATGGTATGAAGAGTCTTCATGGAGCGCCGGAAGATATGAGAATCTCTGTCCGCAAAAAACAGGGCGGGAAAGTAAACTCTCCCGCCCGCAAAGACTTCGTTGACGCCTTAGAAAATAAACTTCAATCCGAATTGAACGATGCGGAAGGTATTGTTGACCGTGTTGGTGACGACGCCAAACGTTGGACTGGTTGCAGTGGAGTTCGGCGGCCCAAATTGAGGATGATTAAACAGGTCGAAGAACTCGGCGCGGAATTCAACGTTGAGTCGTTCCATAATTGTCGTCCGCTTAAATACCGCGAAGTCGAAATTAACCACTCCTTGCTGCCGGAGCGAAGCGTCAACACGAGGTTCGTTGCCAAACGTCCAAGGATTTACCGGGGTGTTAATGTCGCCATTGAGGCTCCCGCTGGGTGCGCTGAAACAAGCGGTGTTGAACCATTCGTTCACCCTGGAGAGAGAGCTTCCGCCTCGGTTCTTATCGCATCCGGCAACATAGTCCGGACGAAGAGTACCTATTCCGAGCCCGGCCTGCGTGAGAGCGTCGCCGCCTCCCCAACTCAGCTTCACCGGGAAGCCCTTCTGGAGGGTTGTGATGCCATCCACTCCCCACCCCGAAATCACGGCGTTGCTAAAGCCGCTCAGTCCGGAGAGGAATTTCTTGCCGTGACCAAATGGGAGGTCAAGCACGTAACTGGCGACCAATCGCTGCGAAATATCCTGCGAGGAGAGCGAACGCTCTCCAGCAAGGTTGTTCCAGTCCTGTACCGCGCCCACGCCGCCCGTGGTTCCGCCTTCCAGCCACGAGGTGAGTGTGTCAGTATTAGACATCAGTTTGGAATTCGTGTAGGCCACCAACAAGGTACCTCCGGCCTGGAAGCGCCTGGTGACGGTTGCCTGCAACGCATTGTAACCGCTGCCGCAGCACCCAAAGCCATTGAGATTCAACCCCGAGTACTGCGGGTATGGGCGATCCAACTGGCCTTGTATAAGAGAACTCGGCCCGAGGCCGCCAGGAAGGGCCTGGCTGAAGGGATAGGTAGTGACCGGCTGTGCGATGGTCGGGAGCACAGCTGGGTTTGCAGCGTACTGGCTGGCTGCTTGGGCGATGAAGCTGTCAGCAATCTGGTTAACGTTGGTATTCGATTGCTCGAGATGCACACCGTGAGAACCGGCATAGGCCACGTCGGCAAAAAACCCGCCCGGCAATTGGCGCTGGAAGTCTAGGTTGTATTGCTCAAGGTAGCCATATTTCTGGACGGTGTAACCGGTCGCCGAGAAATTGTTCTGCGTAAGGATGTACTGTGAGACATTCGGCTGGGGATTGCGGCCGGGCACTGCGGTTAAATCGTTCGCACCGGTCACGGGGGCTCCGGTCGTCGCGGAATACGTCCCCTGGTTGAATGGTCCTGCACCTGCACAGGTTAGGGCGTCGTTGGCGGTGAGAGCGCAAGTGTTGGTGTTAAGACTGGCGGCAGGAGTGACGCCGTGATCGTTGCTGGAGAAGAAGTTTGATGTAGAGCTGCTGACCGGATCGACGTAAGGATTAGCATTGAAGGAAACGTAATTGGGGATGAAGAAAATCCCGTAGCCGCCGCGAATCACGGTCTTGGAATCCACCGCGTAGGCGAATCCAAGTCGGGGCAGGAATTCCTTCTTTGAAAGAGGCAAGTTATTCCGACTGCTGTTCACGCCGGTCCCGACCAAGAAGAGGTCGCCCGGGCAAGAGCTTCCAGCTGTACCGCTACAGCCGGTCACTGACGCATTGGTCGCGCCAGGGTTAAAGTACGTCATCTTATCGTAACGTTCTGACCAGGGGCCTTGCAGCTCGTAACGTGCGCCGATGTTAACAGTCAATTTCGGAGTCGCATGCCAAGTATCTCCGAAGTAAAAGGCGCGGTAGGTCTGCTTGCCGGAAATCGGACCGGAGATTACGAGCGAACCGCTGGTCTGGTTTCCGAAGGCGGCACCTTGCCCATTGCCATATCCCAGAAGGAAGTCAGCGAAATCCTCACCGTTACCCGCGCCGGCACCCTGTACGTTCCCAGCTCCTACCACGCCGGGCGTGGCCGAAGTCCACGATCCTCCGAAGGAGATTAATCCACCTCCGGTGTTGGTTTGGAGGTAGTTGTCATATCCCTCTTCCAGCTGCATTCCCCAAACGTAGTTGTGGTGTCCCCGAATCATCGTTATCTGAGGGGAGATATTGAATTGCGTATTGAAGTCTCCGATCGCGCTTTGTCCCTGACTACAGCCGACCAGCGAGTCGTTCTGACCGAAACAGGGCGTCAGCGGCGTGCGCTCTTCGTTGGGGACCAGTGCGTTGTAGGCACTGGGCCAACCTTCTTGCGACATATCAAACCCGCTGTTGATGGGGTCCCTAAGATAAATAAAGCGGCTAATGCTCGCGCTGAGGTTGAAAATCGTGTTGGGGTTGATGGCAAAGTTATAACCCAGGGCCAAGCTCTTACTCTTCGTGTTTTCCGCGCAACGGTCCTTGCAAAGACCAGTGCCGAACGGATCCTGCGCCAAGCTCAGCAGTTTCCAATAGGAGAAACGCCCGAAAAGCGTCTGCCTGCTGGTGAGGGTCTGGTCGACTCGTCCCACATATTCGTCGGTATCGCCCCCGGTGCTAGCGTCTTTTAGGAAATTGAGAACAGTGCCTCCGGTCGTCGGATTTGCGATGAGCTTACCTAACAGATAAGCGGAAGTGGGATTAATAACCCCGGATATATCGTTGTTGGCGAAGGGGACGCGATTGCCGACTGTAACTACGCCCCCCGTATTGCTATAGCTTGTAAAGTCGATCGGATTGTAGAGTTGGTGGACCGGAACTCCCGTGGGACTTTTATCGTCGCAGACCGGGGTGCTCGAGCCGTTGGGGTCAGGCGTTGTGAAGGTTCCCGCGATACACAAGTCCGCAAAGTTGCCGGTCCGTTCCGCCGCGGTTGGGACGGTGGTGTTAAACGGAGTGCCGGTGCGAAGTCGAAACCCCTCGTAACTAAAGAAGACGAAAGTCTTGTTCTTGATCACCGCTCCGCCGACAGCCGCGCCAAACTGGTTCTGCGTGAAGGGAACCGGCTTGTTCGGTTCACCGGCAGCAATCTCGGATTCCTTGTTGAAGAACTCATTCGTATTCAAAACCTTATTGCGCAGGTATTCGTACCCAGTACCGTGCCAAGTGTTGGTTCCGGACTTGGTGCTCATATTGATAACGCCACCGGCAAACTTACCCCACTCCGGTCCCAGGTTATTGTCCTGCACTTTGAACTCCGAAATCGAGTCTTGCGTGGGAACCAGAAATGGCAGGTTGATATAGCCGATATTTAGGGGTTGACCATCCAAGTATTCCGCGCCCTCATTGGCGAAGGCTCCGCCGATTTGATAGTTGGCAAAGTCGAAAGGATTCTTGCCAACAACGTTTCCCTGAGTGCTGCCTTGAGGAATAACCGAGGGGGTAATTGTCGTTAAATTAAAGATGTTGCGACCGTTCAGTGGCAGCTCGTTGGCCTCGCGCTGGTCAACGACGGTCCCAAGCGAGGAGGTTTCGGATTGTAGCAAAGGAGTTTCCGAGGTTACCTCAACCACCTGGCTGACTTCGCCTACCTGGAGCGCAGCATCGGCACGCGTGTTCTGTTGCACGTCGACTGTGACGTTGGCAAGAACAAAGTGCTTAAAGCCCTGCTTTTCCACGTCAATTCGGTACTGGCCGGGGAACAAATTCACGAAGTTGAACAGGCCATCTGCACCGCTGGACTGGCTGCGCTTTTCCTGCGTCCCAAGGTTGGTTAGAGTTACCTTGGCATCTGTGATCGACGCTCCGGAAGTATCTGTGACAGCGCCGGTGATCGAGCCATAGGTATTTTGGCCATAGAGTGAAGGAGAAGCGGAAACAAGAAGGGTAATCGAAAGCAGCAGGCTCCATAGTATGCGACTTGGCATAGACAACTCTTTCCGGTGCAGAAATTTCCCAAAAGGGCCCCAAATAACGGTGGGCGATTCTTGTCCACCCGAGCAACCGTTGTCAAGCAAAAAAATGATTATTCTCATTTGAATAATCGTTAACCCTGAAACAAGTGTTATGCTTCCCCGGTCATGCCCGTGACCATGCAGGATATCGCGAAAGACTTGAAGGTTTCCGTGGTCACGGTGTCGAAGGTGCTGCGAAACCAGGGGCGCATCAGCGATGCTACGCGCAAGCGAGTGCTGCGGCGGGCCAAGGAATTGCACTATCAAATGAACTGGGTGGCGCGCAGCCTGGTAATGCGGCGCACCTACACGATTGGGTTGCTACTGCCGGAATTCGCGCATCCGTTCTTTGCCGAAATCGCCCGCGCAGTAGCGCGAACCGTCCGGCCCAATGGCTATCACGTGTTGATCTCTTCTTTCGAG
>Ga0302183_10001657_pt1 | contig 10530 bp, 9 predicted proteins | sample I_Palsa_N3_2_FD_200232 | JGI IMG/M metagenome (GOLD analysis project Ga0302183, IMG submission 200232) | Peat permafrost microbial communities from Stordalen Mire near Abisko, Sweden - I_Palsa_N3_2 | ecosystem: Environmental > Terrestrial > Soil > Palsa > Peat permafrost | place: Sweden: Abisko...
AGTGATCCGCCGCCCACCCCGAGGGACAGGCTGAGGCTGATCAGGCCCTGACCGGCCGGCACGGCCTGAGAGGACAGCGGTGTGAGGATCCCATGCAGCCACGCCTGGGGGGCGCCGATCAGGTACGGGAGGTTCGGCACGAGGAACGCCACCGCCGCGATGCCCGCATACCGCAGGCCGTCACGGGCCGCCTGGTGCCAGCCGCCGCGCCGGGACTCCAGTACGATTCCCGCGACGACGAACGGGGCCACAAGCCAGGGAGTCTGCTTGACCGCCATGGCCAGCCCCATGAGGACGGGGCCCCGCCAGGCGGCCAGGCCCTGGGTGGAGGCGAATCGATCCCAGCCCACCGCGGCGCCCACGAGCAGCGGCACGAACAGGCAGTCGGTCACCCCGCCGGCCGCGTAGCCGATGTAGATGTCCACGCTGGCCACCACCGCTGCCAGGGGTGCCAGGTTCCTCGGCAGCACGGCGTAGAGGATCACCGCGCCGAGCGCCCAGGCGGCGACGTTGATCCAGACGGCCGCCTGGGTGGTGAGCCCGAGCGCCAGCAGTGGCAGGTAGGCCTCGAAGGACAGTGCTGGATAGGACAGCGTGGTGACCGGCTGGCCGTTCAGCTGGAAGGTGTAGCCGTTCGGCGAGACGTGGAACATCGGGAAGGCCGGTGCCATGGAGTGCAGATAGGGATTGATACCGTGCAGGGCCAGCTGCGCCGCGTACTGGTCGAAGGCAATCTCGTCGGTTGCGTAGTCCGGGGCGATGAAGACCTGGAAATAGCTCCACAGCGCCAGCGCGACCAGGACGGCGAAAAGCGTGGCCCAGCCGATCTGGTGCCGGCGCCGGCTCCCGAGCACCGAATCGGGGAGCCATGCCGCGACGATGACAAGCAGGCCGGATAGCCCGAGCACGACCACCGGGACGGCTAGCCACGGGCTGAAGGTGAGGTATCCGGACAGCCGGAACGACCAGGTGATGACGAAGACACCTGCCAGCGTCCCCAGCGCCCGCCCGGTCAAGGTCGTCTCGTCAGCGCCGGTGTCGGGGCCGTGCTGCCCGCCGTGGCCAGGAGCGGCCGTCTGAGGGTCGGCGGCTGGCCGGGCGCGGAGCAGCGTCGTTACGGCACCGGGCACTCTGCCGGTCGCGAACTGGTGCCGCCCAGCGATGAGCCTCATCGCGCCGCGTCCCGGACGGCGCTAGGCCGCGAAGATCTGGATGTTCCCATAGCCCGCTGTCCCCACCACCTCGTAGAGCTGGCTTCCGCTGGCGGAAACGAGTACCTCGAGACAGCTGGCCGGCGCCGGCAGGACACGCCGCACGCTCTCCGTGGCGACATTCACAACGGCGACGTCGGCCCCGGCATCCGTGTCCTTCAGCACATACAACGCGGTGCCGTCCGGGCTCAGGGCGAGCGACTGGCCAGAGTCGCCGACCACGAACGTCGCCGCGACCTTGCCGTCGGCGATGGAGATCTGGCTGACGCGCCCGTCCCGTTGCAGCACATAGAGCGTGGTTTGCTGGACGTCGGGCGCAACGGAAACGGCCTCAAGCGGCACCGGGACCGTGCCCTGCACCCGGCCGTCCTGGGAGTCCACAACCGTCACGCTCGAGGAAGATCCCCAGCCGGTCAGCACGTAGAACGTGGTGCCATCACTTGCGACCATCACTTCGCGGGCGGGCGCAGAGAGCGGTACGGTCCGGATGACCTTCGCGGTCCGGCCGTCCAGCAACTCCAGCGCCCCAGCTCTGTCCGTCCCGAGCGCGAGGCCGATCACCCCGGTCGCGGCCTGTGCGACGGATCGCGCGGCGCTACTGACTGAGATGCTGCCAAACACCTTCCCGCTCGTGGGATCCAGCTCGAACAGGCCGCGGCTCTCCGCGCTGCCCGTGAGCACCCACATGGTGCCGTTCGGCTGCGGCCCGGCCGAGGCCAGGATGTTCTTGGGCGCTTGCACGATGTGCTCGGGCCTGATCCCGGCCGACACGTCCGTCGAACCCGGCGAGGTCGCCAAGGTCCCGCCCGCGCTGCACGCGGCGATGGCAATGGCGGCCGAGGTGAGCGTTATTGCGGCCGCCACGCGGCGCCGCGTCAATCTGGCCATGGGCTCCTCTCCTCCAGGTCGTTCTTCAGGTAAGCGGTCGCCCTGGGTTTCCCCGGCCGGCTGCAATGCCCGGGCACGTGCGGCCGTCACGTCGTGGACGCGCCCGCCGCTTAATGGTCCGTACGGCGACGGCGGGCGAATTCGAGCCCGCTGGCCCCGAGCATCAGCACCACCGCGGCGAGGATTCCCTCGCCCAGCAGCGGCTTGCCAGTGGGGGCGCTGGTAGCCCCTGGAATCGCAGTTGTTGCCCCGCAGGCTGGCGTCAGGACAGCGAAGTCCGGATCGGTGTCGAAGCCAGCTTTTAGCTCGCCCGAGAGGGCCGTGAATTCCGGGTCGGTCACGAAGGCGGTGCCGTTCCACACCGCGAGGATGCTCGATGGGGTGATCGACGACGACGATATGCCGAGGGAGAGCGGCTTGAGGAAGGGTCCTGGGTACGCCGAGCCGTTTTCCTGGACCTGGATGCCCACGCCAGCCACGACCTTGAAGCAGCGGAAGCCAGCGATGCGGATGGCACACAGGTTCAGCGCGGTCAGCGTAATCTGGACCGGGACCGGGAAGGCTCCCGCCGGGACGATAAGCGTGACCGACGCGCCGTCAATGGTGACCGGCCCGATGGTCCCGCCTGCCGGAGTGACCGTCTGACTGGTCACGACGACGCAATGACTGCCCGGAACCGTCGGCGGCACTGGCGCCGGGGGACCGTAACCACCGGCCGCCAGTGCGCCACCGGCGCCGGTGGTTACAAGCATGGCCGCGCCCGCCAGCGTCACAATGGCAAGTCGCTGCCCCAGCTTGTGCGTCCAAATCCGACGCATCATGAACACTCCTCCGATTTCCCCCGGCTACGGAAGGTGTCGGTACGCCCATTCTCCATTGGTTACTTACCGTAAGGTAAAAACTACAATTCGTAAACACCGCCTGACGGCCATCTATTCGGTCACGGTCACCATTCCGACAAGCGCGGCGAAACCTGCCGAAGTGCGCGTGTACCGCGACGCATAATGCCACGGGCCAGCACCGCAGATTCACTTGTCCCGAATCGTCCAGGACCCTGACCGGCATGAACGTGCCATCCTTCCCAACTAAGCAGGTATGCACGAAACCCGGGACGGTTCACAGTGACACCTTGCATGTGATGCCCGGCCCGCAGATGAGCGATCTTGGTCAGCATCACTTTTCCCCGTCCTCCTGATAGGTGCCGGGTCTTACCGGGCAACGATCAGAGTCAAGAATGGCGCTTGCGCCATCCGAAGGACGCGCCGGAGGCGCGCCCTGCCTCATCAGCATCTTCAGCGCCGGGCAACGGGCCGTCGTGGCCGGTGAACGGGCGGGCCGCCCGAGCCCCCGAGCCGCGGGACGGCTTGCGGCCGAGGGATGTCCCGAACTCGCCAGGTTCCGCGGCCCGGTCGGGAGGCCCGCCCGGCGCTCGCTGTCATGAGTCTCAGCCTCTCCCGGTAGGTCGTCGCACAGGAACTTCAAGCGTGAGCTCGATAGGGCGTCCGGCTGGACTACAACACGGTCAGGGCTGCGCGCCAGCATCGGCTGCGTTACCCCTGCTGGGCGAACACCGAGGCGAGGGGAGGAGGCTATGTGCCTGGCACGCCGCGACGGACTCATCCCGGCGCCAGAGACACGCATCGCCTACCGCCGGAACAACACAGCCAAGGAGTACTGGACGGCGGGCGGCCCGACGCCGTTGGCCGCGGTGATCGTGAGCCAGTAGGTCCGGTAGCTGAGTTCGGTGATGGACACCGGCACCGACAGGGAGAAATTGCCGTTCCCGTAGTCGGTGAAGGTGACCCCCGCCGGGGCGGCGGTCTCGGTCAGCGATGGGGCGGGCGACCCGGTGGCGGTGCCGTTGAAATAGTCGGCCCCCCCGGGGATGAACCAGTAGCCGGCGGCGCTGGTGATCGCCGGTGCGGTGCCGACGGTGAGGGTGAAGGCCTGGGTGGCGGCGGAGATGCTGTTGGTGGCGGTGAGCGTGACCGGGTAGCTGCCGGCCGCGGCGCCCGCGGGGACCAGCAGCGTCGCGGTGCCCTGACCGGGGTGACCAGGGGATGCATGCGCTGCGCCATTACGGGCGCGTCGGTATGGCTGAGCAGGGGGGCCGATATCGTGGCCGTGGCCGCGTGGCTGGGGGACACGGTGGAGACCGTGCACAGGACCTGCGCCCATCTGATGCCCGGCGCTGATTATCGCGGGCGTGCGGCCATGGACGAGTTCTTCGAGCGAGCCGGAGATGAGGGAAGTGCCCCGGATGTGCCCTCGCTCGTGGCGACCGCGGTGCTGGCCTTCGCCCATCAGCGCTGATTCGCCGCCCGGCCAAATTTGTCGGTGGTTGCTGATAGCTTGCGGTCGGTAGCAAGGAGGCGCAGATGATGGCGGCGGAGCAGCTCAGCTTCGGCGGCATGCCGCAGCGGCTTTACACATGCACGCCGACCCGGCTGACGTCCTGGCTGGATTGCCCCCGCCGGTACCGGATGACCTACCTGGACCGCCCCCCGCTCCCCAAGGGACCGCCCTGGGCGCACAACAGTCTCGGCGCCAGCGTGCACAACGCGCTGGCGGCTTGGTGGCGGCTACCGCTGTCCGGCCGCAGCGTGACCGCCGCCGGTGAGCTGCTGCAGTCAGGCTGGATCAGCCAGGGCTTCGCGGACGAAGAGCAGTCCGCCCGGCAGCGGGCCCGCGCCCGCGCGATGGTGGAGTCCTACGTCGCGACGCTGGACCCCGGCGACGAGCCGCTGGGCGTGGAGCGGACGGTCGGCACCCGTACCGACCGCATCGCCGTATCGGGGCGCATCGACCGGCTGGATGAGCGGCCCTCGGGCGAGCAGGGCACCGAGCTTGTCGTGGTGGACTACAAGACCGGGCGTCACCTGCTCACCACCGACAGCGCCCGCGGCTCGCTCGCCCTGGCTATCTACGCGGTGGCCGCGGCCCGGTCGCTACGGCGCCCGTGCCACCGGGTCGAGCTGCACCATCTGCCCACCGGGAGCGTGCTCAGCTGGGAGCACACGGACGAGTCACTGGCGCGGCAGTTGCGCCGGGCCGAGGACATCGCCGCCGAGAGCGGCGAGGCCGACGCGGCCTTCCGCGGTGGCCTGGCCCCCGTACAGTACGACGAGGTGTTCCCGCCGCGTCCGGGGCCCGGCTGTGGCTGGTGTGACTACCGGCAGCACTGTCCCGTTGGCACCACGGCCAGCCCCGATCGCCGCCCGTGGGACGGCATCACCGAGTAACTGGCGGCGCGCGGCCCGGCTCGCCGTGCGGTCCCGCTCGTCCGCCACGGCCTCGGCCATGTGCCAGAATCCGCTGAGCGCGCTGGCGGTGGTTTCCGGCGCGTCGACGGCGGGGGAGTGCGCCGCGGCCGGGATGCAGACCCGTTCGGCGTCCAGCCGGGCCGCCATCTCCTCCTGCGCGGCCGGCTCCCATTTGTCGTCGTCTTCGCCGTACAGCACGAGCATCAGATTGTCGGCCAGTTCGGCTAGCTCGGCTGTGCGATCCGGCGCGCTGAGCAGGTATTCTCCCATGACGCGCAGCCCGACGGGGGAGTTGCGCAGCATACGGTCCCGCAGGAAGGCGACGATCTCGGGCGCGATCCCCGTGGCGGCGGCCTGCGGCGCGAGGAGGGTGTCCCAGATGTGCCGGATCGTGCGCCGCATGACTTTGGGGCTGCCGCCGTCCAGGCTCTCGGTCAGCTGAGCCAGCTCGGCGGCCGCCAGCCCGGTGAGCCGGCCCGGCCCCGAGCTCATGAACGTGAGCGACGTGATGCCTGAGGCGCCAGCGAGCACCGATTCGCGCACCACCAGGCCGCCGAAGGAGTGGCCGACCAGGTGGACGCCGAGCGCCGCGCTACCGTTGCCCGTCACGTGGCCCGATACGGCGTCGATGACGGCCGCAATGTCGAAGCCCAGCTCGGCGATCGTGTAGGCCTCTGGGTCATCCGGGCCGCATGTTTCGTACTGCCCGCGCAGGTCGAGCGCTAGGACCCGGCGGCGCGCAGCGGCCAGCTGCTGCAAAATGGCCAGGAAATCTTCCTTGCTCCCGGTAAAGCCGGGAACAAGAATGGCGGGCTGCAGCTCGCAGACCCCTGATCCGGGTATGGCCTCGAGCGCCGCGAAAGTCCCGCGGCTCGTCTCGATGGCCGTCCGCCGGACACCGTCGGGCAGTGTGAGGGACGTTGGTGTGCTCACCGTGGGAGACCTTACCGAGCACTGCTTATGCCCATGCTGGATAGACGTACGGGGAACGTCGCTGATGCCATTGAATCACGCCAGCGGCACCGCGATGACATGCTGAAGCCGCCGCTGGCCGACTGTAGGGACCGGCGGGCCAGCGTGCGGCGTGGCCGTTCAGGACGCTGACTGGCCGCCCCGCGTCCGGCGCCGCCGGGCCCGCGGACTGCGCTCGGTCCCGCTCGCCGCGGGGGCGGCAGCCGGGGCACTCACCGGGCCGGCCGGCGCGGCGTTCTCGTGGGCTTCGCTGGGCGTCTGCGCCTCGGCGGCTATGGTCTCCCGGCCGCCGCGGGTACGCCGGCGGGTCCGGGTACGCTCCCGCGGGGCCGCGGCGTTGCTGCCGTCGGCGCTACTGCGGTCGGCTCCGCCGCGCCCGGCTCCGCCGCGCCCGGCTCCGCCGCGCCCGGCCGCCTTGCGGCTGTTCGGGCTCGCGGCCGATCCGTGCCGCCGGCTGCCGCTCCGGCTACCGAGGTCCGGCCCGCCGTGTGCTGCCTGCCGCCCGGTCTCGCCGATGTCCTCGACGTCCTCGGCGTCCAGGCCGGCCCTGCTCCGCATGGCCCGCGGCAGCGTCCCGGACACGGACCGCGGGATACTCAGCTCCGTGTAGAGGTGGTCGGACGTGGAGTAGGTCTCGGCCGGCTCGGCCTGCGCCAGGCCCAGGGCCTGGTCGATGAGCTTCCAGCGCTGCATGTCGCGCCAGTCGACGAAGGTCACCGCGACCCCGTCCTTGCCCGCGCGGCCGGTCCGGCCGATGCGGTGCAGGTAGGCCTTCTCGTCGTCGGGGCACTCGTAGTTCACCACGTGGGTGACGTCCTCGACGTCGAGGCCGCGCGCAGCCACGTCGGTGGCCACCAGCACGTCGACCTTTCCGCTGCGGAAGGCCCGCAAGGCGCGTTCCCGCTGGCCCTGGCCCAGGTCACCGTGCACGGTGGCGACCGCGAAGCCCCGGGTGGCCAGTGCGGCCGCGACCTGGTCGGCCGCCCGCTTGGTCTGGCAGAACACCAAGGTCAGGCCGCGCCCGTCGGCCTGCAGCACGCGGGCCAGCACCTCGATCTTGTCCAGGTGGTGGGTCCGGAAGACGTGCTGCTCGGTGGTCGGGACCGGGGCGGGCGCGTCGATGGTCTCGGCGCGCACATGGGTCGGCCGGCGCAGATGCCGTCGGGCCAGCGTAACGACCTCACCCGCCATCGTGGCCGAGAACATCATGGTCTGCCGCTCAGCTGGGGTGAGCTGCAGGATGCGTTCCACGTCCGGCAGGAAGCCGAGGTCGAGCATCTTGTCCGCCTCGTCCAGCACGAGGGTCCGCACTTCGCCCAGGCTCAGGTGCCGCTGGCCCACGAGATCCAGCAGCCTGCCGGGAGTGCTGACGACGACGTCGACACCCGCGCGGAGCGCCTCGATCTGCGGCTCGTAGGCGCGGCCACCGTAGAGGGTCAGCACCCGGGTACCCAGCCCCGAGCTTGCCATCCGCAGGTCGTCGGCGACCTGGATGGCCAGTTCCCGGGTGGGGACGACAACGAGCGCACGCGGGGCCTTCGGGTCGGCCTGCGGCTCGTCCTGGAGCCGCTGCAGCAGCGGGATACCGAAGCCAAGCGTCTTGCCGGAGCCGGTGCGCGCCTGGCCGATGATGTCGTGGCCGCCCAGTGCGATCGGCAGGGTCAGGGCCTGAATGGGAAAGGTGGTGTATATTCCTGCCGCCTCGAGGGCGACGCAGATCGTGTCCGAGACGCCAAGTTCGCGGAACGGCACCGCATGCGCGGCATCCGCCGACACGGTGCCTGCCTCTACTGCCGGGGCGTCCTCCAGCAGGATCTCGCGGCCGGGACTGTCAGTGGCGGGGGCCGGTTCTTCCGGCGCCCGCTGCCCGGTCAATGTTTCGCTGGTCAGGGGTTTCAGCCTCCATCAATACCACCCGGCCCGGCCGCCTTCGAGCAGGCTGGGCGAAGGTCCGTCGTGTGCCACCACGGCGTTGACCGCGCGTGGTGCCTGTTGCGCATACCGGGGGCGTATCCCGCTGCCTGCGCCATATTCAGCGCGCTGCGGTCGCCGCATCCGTATTACGTACAACGCAAATAGTAGCAGGAGGCTTCCCGGGTAGGCCCAGGGGCCGGAACGGGCCACTTCAGCCCGGCCCGGTCAGGACCTGCACAGCCGGCCAGCACAGCCGGCCAGCACAGCCGACCGTCAGAGATTGCCGAAGCCGACTGGGCGGCCCTCGGCACCGATGAACTCTACGTAGGCGATCTTGTCCGCCGGCACAAGCACCTTCCCACCCTTTTCCACGTTCAGGGTGAAGACGCCGTCGCCGGCGATGGCGTCCTCCAGGTCCTGCTCGATCTGGCCGGCTGGGGTGCCGGTCACCACGGCCAGCTCGCGAGGCGCGGACTGGACTCCGATCCTGACTTCCACCGGGCTCCTTTGATCGGGAAAAGATGTGGTCAGTGATCGAGATTAGCGGTCTGCGGCCCTACCGGTCCGGTCAGCCGTTAAGCGGCCAGCCGCTGATTCCCCGCCAGGCCAGCCGGGCCATCAGCTGCTCGGCCTCCTCCTGGGGGATCTGGTGGTCACTGCCGAGCCAGTACCGCGCGCTGACCTGCGCCGTCCCGACCATGCCCACCGCGAGCATGTGCGCGGCGTCGTCCGGGATACGGGTGTCTTCCTTGATGAACTCGCTGATCATCCGCGCGCACTCCTGGACCGACCGGTCGAGCCGGACGCGGACCGCGGGCTCGTTGCTCAGGTCGGACTCGAAAACCAGCCGGAAGGCCCCGCCCGCCCCGGCCACGAAGCTGAAGTAGGCACCGAACGTCGCGGCCACGCGCTGCTTGTTGTCGGCGTTGGAGCTGAGCGCATTACGCACGGTATCGATGAGGGCGTCCACGCTCTCGTCGAGCAGCGCGAGGTAGAGCTCCAGCTTGCTCGGGAAGTGCTGATAGAGCACGGGCTTACTGATGCCGGCCCGCTCCGCGATCTCATCCATCGCGGCGGCGTGGTACCCCTGGGAGACGAAGACCTCCTGAGCCGCCCCGAGCAGCTGGCGGCGGCGGGCCTGCCGTGGCAGCCGCGCGCCGCGCGGCCGTGCGTCGGACGTTGCGGTCAACAGGGTCTCCGAGATCTTGATCCGGCCGCGGACTGTTTCTCCGCGTTTCCCGCCATGGTACGGCCAAGCAGGCGGGCCAGCCTAGTTCAGCGGTAGTCGTCCTCGTCGTCCTCGACCGCACGTTCCTGCTCCACCGCGTCGGCTTCGTTCGCATCGAACGGTAGCTCCGGGCGCTGCTCGTCCGGCTCTTCGTCGGTCTCAACCACGTCGCGCTCCTGCTCCAACGCGTCGTCCAACGGCTTCTCGATGTCCATGTCGCTCATCTCGCGGCTCTCCATGTCTGTGCCCGATGTCCGGGGCTGTGCGGCGGTCACGAGACCTTGCTGACCAACTCTGCGATGGCCGGCTCGAGTGCCTCGCTCCAGGTGGGGAAGGCGTGCACCGTATCGGCCAGGATGGCCAGCGGGAGCCCGGCCCGGATGGCCAGGGTCACCTCGCTCATCCAGTCCGGCGCGTTCGGCCCGACCGCGGCGGCCCCCAGCAGCAGCCCCGATTCGGGATGAGCGTACAGCTCGACCCGTCCGGCGTCCTCGCCCGCCACCGTGGCCCGGGCTGTGTCCTGCAGGTTGGCGCCTGCGGTCAGCAGGGATATCCCCGCTTCCGCGGCGCCCTGCGGTGAGGCGCCCACCGCGAACACCGCCGGCATCGTGTACACGGCGCGCGGGATGGCGCGGTAGTCGGCCTCCCGCCGCTGGCCGAGGATGTTGGCGGCGACCACCCCCGCCTGGTACCTCGCGGTGTGCGTGTGGGTGCCGAGCCCGGTCACATCGCCCGCCGCCCACACCGCCGGCCGCTCCTGCTCGGGCTGGCCCACCCGGCAGGTGGCGTCCACCGGGATCGCGGTGCCGGGCTTGAGCTCGATGCCGAGCTTGTCCAGGCCGAGCCCGCTCAGCCGGGGACGCCGGCCGGTGGCCAGCAGCACGCGGTCCGCCTCGATCCGGGTCCCGTCCTCCAGCGTCAGCGCCAGCCCCTCGTCCGTGCGCTCGGCCTTGGCCGCTGCGGACCCGAGGCGGACGTCGACGCCGGTCCGGCGCAGCGCCTCGGCCAGGATCTCCCCGGTGAAGGGCGCTTCGGCCGGCAGCAGGGCACTCTC
>Ga0302183_10001676_pt1 | contig 10485 bp, 10 predicted proteins | sample I_Palsa_N3_2_FD_200232 | JGI IMG/M metagenome (GOLD analysis project Ga0302183, IMG submission 200232) | Peat permafrost microbial communities from Stordalen Mire near Abisko, Sweden - I_Palsa_N3_2 | ecosystem: Environmental > Terrestrial > Soil > Palsa > Peat permafrost | place: Sweden...
CAGCACGGTGATGCCGATGGACTTGTGCAGATCGATGACCGGGCGCACCTGATCGTCGGCGAGCCAGTAATTGGCGCTTAGACCCAGGCCCACATTGACGATGATCAACACCGCGATCAGCCAATGTAGAAGCATGGCGATGTAGCTATATTTCGACGCGGTTTCGGCCGTTTCGAGTGAAATCGGTGCTGGGTTGACCTTGGAATTCATTGCAAGTCCGTCACGGAATAAGTGGACCGAGAGCAGCCACAAGAGGGTGGCGCGGCGTGCGAGCGGTTGGCGTAGCATCGGCTATGTTCAAGTTAACGCGCGAGCAGGGTACTTTATTCCATCCAGCAGTTAGATTTCATTTCAAATTATTTCTTGAGCGTCACGCTGCCACGGCGAAGAGCCTGTTGTGACGTGATCGAACGGGTGCTTCCGACCCTTTTCAGACGGTCAATTTTTCCGACCACGGACCTGCGCCAAACATGCTTGTTTCGGCGAGCGAAAGGGGCGTTCGCTGGTTTGTGAGCGTCCATGGTATCAATACTCATCTATCTCTGCACGGACGCTCGGCAACTTGGTTCGCGCCTATTTACGCGACCGGTTAGACTGCCTCTAGCGATTTTTCAATCGATCAGACACAGGGACCGACAACATGAGCTATATCGTTGCAGTGATTGCGCCGGGCGCAATGGGAAGTGCCATCGGTCAGCGACTTCGCGAAAACGGCGCGCAAGTGCGTACCTCGTTGACGGGCCGCAGCGCCGCGGCCATCGCACGCGCGCAAGCGGCAGGCATGGACGACGTGGAAGACGCGCTCATCGTGAGCTCGGATATCATCCTCTCGGTGGTTCCCCCTGCCGAGGCCTTGGCGGTGGCCAGGCGATTTGCCCCGCAACTGGAGCGTGCCGGCCGCAAGCCGATCTTCGTCGACTGTAATGCGGTCAACCCGCACAGTGTCGCAGCGGTCGGCGCAGTTATCACGGCGACCGGCACTCCGTTTGTCGACGCCTGTATCATCGGCCCTCCGCCTCAAGCTGGGGTTCAAGGTCCGGCACTCTACATGTCTGGGCCTCATGCGCAAGCTACCTTGGCACTCGCTCAGTTCGGCTTCGATGTGCGGATTCTGCAGGCGCCTATCGGCGCGGCGTCGGCGCTGAAAATGTCTTACGCCGGCATCACCAAGGGCCTGACCGGCCTGGCTGCCGCCATGATCCTGTCGGCCAGCCGTGCAGGCGCTGGAGCGGCGCTCCTTGATGAGTTGGAAAAGAGTCAACCTATGCTGCTGAAACGCTTCACCAAGTCGGTGCCCGATATGTATCCCAAGGCCTACCGATGGGTCGCGGAAATGCAGGAGATTGCGCAATTCGCCGGGAATGACAGCGCGACGCAAGCCATTTATAACGGTCTGGCATCACTCTTCGAGCGCTTGGCCCAGGATTACGGAAACGACCGGACGGAAATCGACGCGATCGAGGCATTCCTTGGTGGGCTGAATGTTGAGGGGCGTCGGAATGGCGCGTCCTGAGGGGTTTCGGTTACTGCCGAGCTGCATTCGTTGACGAGTCTAGCATCCTTCAGCAAGATTCAACATGGGGTTCCAGGCATGCGCATGTTGGGTATTTCGAACTGGGTGATCCTGAAAAACATTTACTTTGAAAGGCTGCCGTCGGTCTCTTTCGATTGAGACGGACCACCAGCCGGTCTTGGCTGGGATCTGCGGTTCCTGATGTTGTCTGCCAAAAGCGGACTATGCACAATTTACATATTTCGGTGAAATCGGCTTTGCGGTGCCGGTATCCACAGGCAGCAGCCGGCCAAGAGCGGCCGATCGTCTAAGGTCTGTGACTGACCGCTTTCGACAAAACCAGCGTAAACACTGAATCCTCAACTCAACTTGAATGTTCTCATCCTGTCTCGCAAAGATTGTAGGCCCCGAAAACAATTGCGCTGACCGCGCCAAGGGCTTGCGCTTCGGCAAGAGCCGAGGGGGCGCCGAAACGGTTCGAATAGTACCTCGCCAGTTCATCGGTGGCTTCACGAATCAACACAGGATGCCGTGCCACAAAGCGCGGTACATCCACATCTTTCGTAGGATCGTCGTTGTCTTCGTCCTGACCTCCCTGATTCACATCGAGTTTCTTGGAATTCCATAAGTCAGTGCGGTGCAAACGAACGGCCACTAGTGTTTTGTCGAAGTTACGTCCGAGACTAAACCGAATCGTGGCCCGACAGAATGGTTGAGCGGCCGCCGCCGCTTTCGTCAGGCGAGCGACAGCTGGCAAGCTCGACGTCATTGCCTCGCAATCGCTCCGGATCAATTGACCATCAATTGCTCCGCCGTACACCGCATTCAGGGCATCGCTCAATCCGGGGCGTCGCACCAGTGCCGAACAAGGCATCGTCAGCTTATAGTTACTGACCGACGCGACGTCTAGGAATGCTGAGAAATTTTCGTCTGATGACGCCGCATCATGAGTGTCCTCAACATTGGACAAAGGTCGTGCCCACGGCTTGTCGTGAAACTCTTCGAACGCCGGGCCGATCAGTTTGGCGACCACAGTCGCGCGGTCGACGGTATCGTCGATCGTTGCGTAACGATAGATAGCTTCGTATAACGCGGCAGATTTCGGTTTTTGTCGAGTTAGTTCGGCAAGGGCGTCATCTGGGGCCTGGAAAAGTGCCGCCACCGCTAATTCATTCAACCGGTCGTCGTATGTCTCGACGAGACACGAATGCATGTCGCCATTCGTACATTGCTCGTTGCGCATCTTCAGCCACTGTCGTTGCAGGATTTGCTGTTGAGACCTACCCTGGTTGAAAGCGTCCTTCTGAGATGCGGTGAACAACGTAGCCATCGTTCGATCACGTGCGGTAAGTGCGGCATCGTTACAAATTGTCGTCTCGATGACGCTGTTCGCTGGCCCACACGAAAAGCTCGGACCGGAGATCGCACGATTCTGCGCGGAAGATGCAATTGGCACTTCCAAAGCCGCCCCTAGCAGGGAAATGGAGACTATCAACCGCATCGTGCGAACGGTCCATATCGTAACCGGCGCTCCAGTCTTGGCTTTCAAGGCTCGATCCCCATTTATTTGTTCGGTTGTGGGATGTTACCGCTCCTGCTGATATTGTCCAAGTTTTCTCGCAAGCGGACATACGGGCGCGCATCGGAAATGTCCGTTTGGGGTCGACTTGAGCCGGTCACGTGCGGCAGTAACCCGGCTAATTTCAGACACGCTACGTCGAACGCTAATACGCTGGCAATCTGCCCGCTAACGCGAATATTGAAAGGATGTGACGGGGCGGTCCGAGACGGTTCGCATCGGTCTCGGTGCGGCCCTTATTCAGGCAACGGAAATTGTTTCAATAACTAGCTCTAGGATGTGCTCTCCATGTTCCCCGATCCTTGGTTAGACCGATGGCTGGCATTGATCAAGGCGCGCTCCGGCGAACGGCCCGTGCTTGAGATTGGCTGTGGCTACGGCGACGACACTGCAAGCTTGGCGAAAGCCGGCCTGCGCGTGATCGGTTTTGACACGTCACGCACCTCGGTAGCGTCGACCAAGGTCAGAGTACCCTCTGCCCGCATCGAGCGACGAGACGTTCGTGATCCGCTTCCCGAAGATGCCACGGACCTTGGGGTTGTGTTGGCGAGTCTATCGCTTCACTACTTTGCCTGGAAAGAAACCGTGTCGATCGTGGATCGCGTGCGATTGGCGCTAAGACTGGGTGGAGTGCTGTTATGCCGACTGAACTCCACCGATGATACAAATTTCGGTGCGGATGGATGCGAGGAAATCGAACCGAACTATTTTCTGGTGAACGGACAGCCCAAGCGCTTCTTTGATGAAATCGCGGTGCGTCGACTCTTTGCGGATGGTTGGAACACGATCTCGTTAGAGCACATCACGACCGACAAATATCAAAAAACCAAAGCCGCTTGGGAAGTAATTATCGAGCGGGTGCGGTGATCCGTTGACGAACGGGCATCGGATGTTCTGAGTAGCTCTACATCTCCGCGGCGAATGAAGAGTAGGGCTAGGGTCTTTGCGTAGCTGAATACGTGGGCGTTCGCCACAGCTTTGGAATGACCGCTATCGAGAAATGTATAGGTCCGCTCAGGTGTGCGATGTCACAGACATAGCGCATCCAGCTGCTGATACTCGGCAACTGCGGTTGCCAGCTCCAGAGAAAGATATATGGAAATCGTCGTTATCGATCTGCACTCGCTTTTGGCGCGCAACAAAGGTGAAGCCAGCGCCGAGTTCCAACAGGAATTGTTCGATTTCGCGCAATATGGCGTCTTCGAGGTCGCATTCGAGATAGCGGTCGTTCAAGCCCAGAAAATCGAGCAAATAGGGGCCTTTCAGCAGCAGGGTGGGAGAAGGGGGATGTTCTTGCCGCAGTGCTTGCAATTCGTGCCGAATCGTCTCTTCCGCTTGCTTGGAAATCGCCGAGCGTTCGAATAGCATGGCGTTCATGCGTTCATGCGTTCATGCGCTCCTGCAACTGACGCACGCTCCAGTTTTCTAGGCGGCATAGCTCAAGATAAAAGTCGCGCTTGAGCGGAGCGTCGAGGTAAATCAGTGTTCTTAGATGAGTCCAGCTCAATTGTCTACTCACCGAGTAGACAATTGCCTCGTCGGGAAAAACCTGCGCAAAGCGCACCATGTGGTGCAGGTTCTTGCTGGAAAATCCCGGCCCGTAGTCTATTGTCAATTGTTTCGACAGCGTGGAGACAATCGCCTTGCCATAACCTGCCCGCCGGTTGCCGAGGATTTCCCGGTGTATGCGACCACCCACCCGCCAGTAGAGCAGTGTCAACTCGGCATTGAGTGCTGCTGCGGCCCGCTGCCGCGCGCCGTCGATCAGTTGCCGGATAATCGGCTACCGGCACGGTATTGTTCGGCGTCATGGCGTATCGTTTAGCATGGGCGGCGCTCCTATACCCGGTTTTTGTTTCTCCCTTTTCTGTGTATACCCGGTTCGATCTCCGGTTTTTTGCCGGCCGCCAAAAAATCAGTCTGGAACCGATAGGCGTAAAAAAGCCCGCATCCGCGGGCTTAAAAAACTTCAGGACTGCGGCACATTTTATCTGCCGCAAATCCCGCTCAAACGTTAAACAAGAAATTCATCACATCCCCATCCTGCACCACATATTCCTTACCTTCAGCGCGCATCTTGCCCGCTTCCTTCGCGCCTTGCTCACCCTTGAACGAGATGAAATCGTTAAAGGCTATGGTTTGGGCGCGGATAAAGCCGCGTTCGAAGTCGGTGTGGATGGCGCCGGCTGCTTGCGGGGCGGTGTCGCCGACGTGGATGGTCCAGGCGCGGACTTCCTTGACGCCGGCGGTGAAGTAGGTTTGCAAGCCCAGCAGGCGGTACGCGGCGCGGATCACGCGGTCCAGGCCCGGTTCTTCCATGCCCATGTCGGCCAGGAACACGCCCATGTCTTCTTCGGGCAAGTCGGCGATTTCGGCTTCGATGGCGGCGCAGACGGCGACCACCGGCGATTTTTCCGCGGTGGCGAACTGGATCACGGCGTCGAGCAGGGGGTTGTTGTGGAAGCCGTCGTCTTTGACGTTGGCGACATACATGGTCGGCTTGGCGGTGATCAGGCAGTAAGGTTTGATCAAGGCCAGTTCGTCATCGGACAGGTCGAGGGCGCGGACCGGTTTGGCCTGGTCGAGTTGTTTGCTGATTTTTTCGAGCAAAGGCACCAGCTTGATGGCTTCTTTGTCAGTGCCCGACTTGGCCAGCTTGATATTGCGCGCCAGGGCTTTTTCGACGGTGGCGAGGTCGGCCAGCGCCAGTTCGGTGTTGATCACTTCGATATCGGACAGCGGGTCGATCTTGCCGGCGACGTGGATCACGTTCGGATCTTCGAAGCAGCGCACCACATGGGTGATGGCGTCGGTTTCGCGGATGTTGGCGAGAAACTTGTTGCCCAGGCCTTCGCCTTTCGAGGCGCCGGCCACCAGCCCCGCGATGTCGACAAATTCGACGATGGCGGGCACTACACGTTCCGGTTTGACGATGGCGGACAGGCGTTTCAGGCGCGGGTCCGGCACTTCGACGATGCCGACGTTGGGTTCGATGGTGCAAAACGGATAGTTTTCTGCCGCGATGCCGGCTTTGGTCAGCGCGTTGAAGAGGGTGGACTTGCCGACGTTAGGCAGGCCGACAATGCCGCATTGGAGACTCATGGGATCCTTCGTGTATCGGTTTTAGGCTTGAAGAGCGGGGCTCGAGCGTGTTTTTGCAGAGTTCGAACCGAGCCCGCAGGGGCGGTGGGGGCGGCTAAAACCGCTGCCACCGGGCCGGGCGCGCATCTGGCTACCGCCGCTAAGTTTACCGCTAAACCGATATTGTACCGTTGTGGCCCGGGCATAGGACAGCTTCGCGTATGCGCGAGCCTGAAACGCCCCGGCGCAGGACGGCCGTTCAGGCCGCCAATTGCACCTGCTGCGGCAGCTTGATCGCGGCGATGCGCCGCAGTTCGTCGGCCAGCAACTGACGGCTGGCTGCACTGACGGGCATCATGGGCAAACGCAAGGCGTCGCCGATCAGGCCTTGCAGCGCCAGCATGGCCTTGACGGGCGCCGGGTTGGGTTCGGAAAAGAGCAAACCGATCAGCGGCTGCAATTGGCGCGACAAGGCTTGCGCGTCGGCGATGCGGCCTTGCTTGACCATCTTGACCAGGGCCACAAACAGGTCGGGCCGCACGTGGGCACAGGCGCAGATGCCGCCCGTGCCGCCCAGCAGCAGGGTCACCAGCAGCAAGGAGTCGTCGCCGGACAAGACCTCGAGCGCGGCTGTTTCAATCAGATTGATCAATTGGGGGATATTGCCGGTCGATTCCTTGAGTGCCGGGAAATGGCCGCCGGCCGCCAGTTGTGCCACCGTCGAAGGCTCCAGGTTGACGCCGGTGCGGGACGGGATGTTGTACAAAATGATCGGATGGCGGGTGGCCGCGGCCAGTTTTTGATAGTGCGCCAGGATGCCCGCTTGGGAAGGTTTGACATAGGCGGGCGGTGAAATCAGCAGGCCGGCCAGGTCATAATGATCGAACTGCTGAACGCGGCGTGCCATGGCTTCGGTATCGGCACCTGCCACTCCCATCATGACGCGGCACCGTCCGTCCACGGTTTTCAGCACGGTAGCCAGTAGATGGTCCTGTTCGCCGGGCGACAGGGTGGCGGCCTCGCCGGTGGTGCCACAGACCACCAATCCGGCCACGCCTGCCTCGACATAATAGTGCGCCAGCCGTTGTACCGCGGGCAAATCCAGGTTGGCGCCGCGCTCGGTAAACGGGGTGACCAGTGGAATCCAGATGCCGCCGAAGCGGGTCGTGTCAGGGAGAGGTTTCATGATTTTGGTGTCGGACTTGAATTCAGGCGGGGGCAATGCGGCCGATCTCGGCTTCGGGCAGGGTCGCGATTATCAGGTCGATGACGGCGCGCACCGAAGGGCGGTTCAGGCCCAGCCAGACTTTGACGCGATGGGCGTCGCGCGGATCGGGTTGCACCCGTAATAAGGTGATCAGGCCTTCGCTGGCGGAAAACAGGGCGCGGCGAAAGGCAGTCAGAAATACGTCATCGAGCATTACCTGCATCATCAGCCGCTCGTCTCGCGGGCGTGCCGCGCGGCTTGGCGTGATCCTGCTTTCGCTCTTGCCCCAGCCTTTGCCGGATAACCGGGGCTGGATCATGCGTGGGGCGGCCCAGTGGGCCTGGTAGGCTGCGGCGTACAGTTCGGGCGCCGGGCCCGATGCGCTAGTTTGGGTGATCACACGTTGCCGGGGAATAAGCGCGACTGTTGATGCCATGACTGAACTCTCTGGTTGTTGAACACAATTGCAGTCTAGGCAGACTCGTGTAAAAACCCGGTAAAAGGGCGGGGTGGCAGTGGAAACGCGGTGTAAACATTCAACCTCGATTCAACCTCGATTCAACCCCGGTCCAATTCGGGTTTAAGCGGGATTCGGCTTCCCGCTGCCTCAATCCCCATCTCTCGGGCCCTATCTTTATGCATCCAAGAACAGGTCGGCGGCCCAAGGCTATAATGTTGCAATGACAATTCAGACATTCGACGTTGCGGTGGTCGGCGGCGGTTTGCTCGGCAAGACGTCCGCCCTGGCTTTGGCGCAAAGCGGCTTGAACGTGGCACTGCTCGCGACCCGGACTCCGCCCCTGCCGGCCGGCCATGGTTTCGATTCGCGGGTCTACGCTTTTTCGTCCAGCTCGCAGGCGCTGCTCGAAAAACTGCGCATCTGGCCGGCCCTCGACCCGGCTCGCCTGACCCCGGTGTACGACATGCGGGTGTTTGGCGACACGCTGGCGCAACTGCATTTCTCCGCTTTTCAAGCGGCGGTGCCCCAGCTCGCCTCGATTGTCAAATCCGGGCTGGTCGAGCGCGCGCTCGATAGCGCTTTGCAGTTCCAGCCTCAAGTGACCTGGATCGCGCAGCGCGCCCAGGGTTTGGAGGTCGACGACCAAGCTGCCTTGCTGACGCTCGATAATGGCGCGCAGCTTGCGGTCCAGTTGGTGGTCGGTGCGGACGGCGCGCACTCATGGGTGCGCTCGCAGACCGAAGCGAAGCTCAAGCAGCGCGATTACGCCCAAGTCGGGGTGGTGGCGAATTTCCGCGCCGCATTGCCGCACGGTGAAACCGCTTATCAATGGTTCCACGACGGCGAAATCATTGCGCTCTTGCCCTTGCCCGACCAGCATGTATCGCTGGTGTGGTCGGCGCATACCGAACATGCGCAAGCGCTGTTGGCACTCGACCCGGCACAATTGGCGGCACAAGTCGAGCAAGCCGTGGGCCAGCGCCTGGGCGCACTCGAATGCGTCACCCCGGCGCGCGGTTTCCCCTTGCTGTTGCAGGAAGTGGATCGGCTGATTGCGCCGCGCGTGGCGCTGGTTGGTGACGCGGCCCATGCGATGCATCCGCTGGCCGGGCAAGGGATGAATCTGGGCATGCGCGATGTCGCCTCGCTGGCTGAAATTTTGTCCCGGCGCGAATCGTTTCGCGACGTGGGCGATAGGGTGCTCCTGCGGCGCTATGAACGTTCGCGCCGCGCCGATATCCAAATGCTGCTGCTGACGACGGATGGCTTGCAGCGCTTGTTCGCCGCGCCCGGGGCGGTGGTGCGCGGTTTGCGTAATACGGGCATGTCGCTACTCGCGGCTCGGCCCTGGCTCAAGCGTTGGTTGATCACCCACGCACTGGGCTGAAACCGGGCGCGGCACTGCTGCAGTGGTGTGCCGCCGCCGGTGGATGACTCAGTTCAAACCCGATTTAAAGGACTTGTGATGAAAAGCTTTTTGCGCCACGGCGCGCTGGTATTGACCGCGGCGAGCCTGATGCTGTCGGCCTCGGCGCCCGCCCGTGCCGATGCCGTGACTGACAAACTCAAGAGCGTGCTGCAAAACCGGCTGGGACCGGACGATCCGATCCAGAGTGTGAGCAAGTCGCCGGTGCCGGGTCTGTACGAAATCAACCTTGGCCAACAAATCATCTATAGCGACGCCAACGGCGACTATCTGCTGCTGGGCGACCTGGTCGAAACCAAGACCCAAACCAATCTGACCCAGCAACGATTGTCCGACCTGAACCGGATCAAGTTCGATACGCTGCCGCTGGCGGATGCGATCAAAGTCGTCAAAGGCAACGGCAGTCGCAAGATCGCGGTGTTTTCCGATCCTAATTGCCCGTATTGCAAACGCCTTGAAAACACCCTGCGCAGTGTCGACAATGTGACGGTCTATACTTTCCTTTATCCGATTTTGTCGCCGGACTCGACGGCTAAATCCAAAACTATCTGGTGCGCCAGCGACCGGGCCAAGTCCTGGGAAAGCTGGATGGTCGACCATAAAACTCCAACTGGCCCGGGTCAGTGCGATACCGCCGCAATCGATAAAAACCTGGCGTTGGGCCATCAATTGAATGTCGACGGCACGCCCACGGTATTTCTGGCGGACGGCAGCCGTTTGCCGGGCGCTATCGATGCGGATGAACTCGAAAAACGGCTTGCGGCAATCCATTAAAAGCGCGCCTGCCAGGAATGAGCCGAATGGTGCCGCTGCTCCTGCATCGTTCGGCGTATCGATTTTTAAAAATCGACTCTTAAAAAAATAACAGAACTTACGTCGCCATGAAGCCTATCCATTATTCGATTGTCCCCAAAAATCCGGCTGCGCATATCTTTGAAGTGACCTTGACGGTCGCCGAGCCGGACCCCGCGGGCCAGGTATTCTCGTTGCCGGTCTGGATCCCGGGCAGTTATATGGTGCGTGAATTTGCCCGCAATATCGTGACCCTCAGCGCACATGGCGAGACGGCGCGACGGGTCGCCATCGACAAGACCGATAAGCAGACCTGGCGTGCGGCGCCATGTAAAGGCGCGCTGACGCTGGTCTATGAAGTGTATGCCTGGGACTTATCGGTGCGCACGGCGCATCTGGACGACAATGTCGGCTTCTTTAACGGCAC
>Ga0302183_10001683_pt1 | contig 10447 bp, 14 predicted proteins | sample I_Palsa_N3_2_FD_200232 | JGI IMG/M metagenome (GOLD analysis project Ga0302183, IMG submission 200232) | Peat permafrost microbial communities from Stordalen Mire near Abisko, Sweden - I_Palsa_N3_2 | ecosystem: Environmental > Terrestrial > Soil > Palsa > Peat permafrost | place: Sweden...
CCACCGCGCCGTTGTACCGTCCGAGCCCTTCTACTAGCGCCGCGCGCACGACGGGATCGTCAAAGCTGGTTACATCGTCGCCGCTGGAATTCGCAAATGTGGGCACCCCGCCGCGCGAGGATTTCTTATGGCTAACCGGCGTCCCTCCGGGCGCTGCCGGTAAAGGAGCGACACAAAGCGCCGTGAGTACGATCGAGAGAGCTGTTTTCCCAATTTGCCGACTTCTCATTAATACCCCTGTCCGACATTCACTACTGTTGGCAACCCACGGCGCAAAATCTTCGCAATCTGCTTAGGGCCGAAAGTATTGCTTTTTTTGCCTGCCGCGGTCAACGGCGATTCGTCCGCGTGTTCTTTGGCGGCAAACCCTAGCCGCTTGAACGAGGTGCACTCGCTGGGCCAAGAGAGCGCGACGGGCAGATTGTTCATTCGATGCAACTTAAGGATTCCGCGTCGCCCGGACCCGGTATCAAGCTGAAAAGCTCTCTCGGCTTGAGACATATTTTATGTTCCAAACGCAACCGGAAGCAATAGGCGGTTCGGCCCAGTACGCCGCTATGTGCTTTGTTTTGTACGGCTGCTCGTTCGTACAGGCAACGGCCCCATCGTCCAGGTTGGCGGGGACTCATCACGCAGGTTCAAATCAAGCCCCCGGAACCAAAATTTTCTTTTCTTTCAGTCACTTCCGCGAACCTCGCAACCATCCGAATTGATAATTGAGCGAAGCTCCGCCAGATTGAAACATACGCGCTGTGAAAACGGGGTGAAGATTATCCGCGTGTAGTTTCTAGTTGATCGTCATCTTCACGCAACATCCAAGCTCGACCTCCCTATGAAGTATACTCTCGCCATTCGGAAACTCTGGTTCAACGGTCCACCCATGAACATTGCGACAATCTTGTTGCTCTCAGTTGTCACCTTTGCGCAAGCTGGCGTTTGTTTCGCGCAGGGCGCAACTGCATCGCCGCCCCGGCCGCCGCTTAGCCCAGAACGTCTGAAGTTCATCGACTCCTTCATCGAGACCGAAATGACCGGCGAGGAGATCCCGGGTCTTGCCGTTGGCATCTACAGCCGAGGCCAGATTCTACTGGCCAAGGGTTATGGGCAAGCCAACTTGGAGCTCGGTGTGCCGGTCAAGCCGGAAACTATCTTCCAGTCTGGTTCCCTTGGGAAGCAATTCGCTGCTGCTGCCATCATGATCTTGGTGGAGGAAGGGAAGGTTTCGCTCGATGACAGCATTACGAAGTACTTTCCTAACGCGCCAGCGGATTGGAAGCCCATCCTCGTTGAGAATCTTCTTTCGCATACGTCGGGGCTAGCCGAGTACGGAAGCAGGGATCGCACAGGGCCCAAAGGTCCATTTTACCTGCGGCTCGATTTCACAGAAGATGAACTCGCGACGAAAATCGAAGCCTTACCTGTAGAGGGGCCGCCTGGGGTGAGGTGGGATTACCGCAACACAAATTATGTCCTTCTGGGCATTATCATCCACAAGGTCACGGATAAGCCCTTCTACGAGTTTTTCAGCGAACGCATCTTCCAACCGCTGGGAATGACGTCCACACGAATCATCAGCGAACGTGACATCATCCCTAATCGGGCGGCTGGCTACAGGGTCGACGACGGCGAACTCAAAAATCAGGGGTGGGTTTCGCCCACCTTCAATGCCACTGCGGACGGCGCGCTATATTTCAACGTTCTTGATCTGGCCAAATGGGACAATTCACTCTACGGCACCCAACTTCTCAAACAATCGAGCCTCGACCGCATGTGGACGCCTTATTTGCTCAGTGACGGCAAGCCAAACGCGGCTGGATACGGATTTGGATGGCATGCGGGGAAGCAAAACGATCACAAACGTCTTGAACACACCGGAGGCTGGCAAGGATTCAGTACCGCCATCGCAAGATATCCCGACGACAACCTGACGGTAGTGATTCTCACCAATTCTAGGGACGCTGACCCGGGCTATATGGCGGAAATTACCGCTGCTCTTGCCGAGCCTCTTCTTCTGCCCCGGAAGCTTACCCCTATCCTCGACACGCAGCCGTCCGTTTTGATGTCGCTGGTGAAAACATTGGACCGACTGACGGGCAGGGACGACAGCACTTCACAGACCCCGGACGGGACAGGTGTTCGGTTCATCCCCGACAGCAAATGGCTCCGCCGGCGGCTCGCCAATCTCTGGCCCGGAGGCACTCTTGCACTCCTGAAACGCATCCCACCCGCTGACCCGACTGACGCGTCCACGTCTATGTTTCGCCTTAGCAAAGGAAGCGCAACCGCTATGCTCTACATCGAGTCGCGCTCCGATGGAACGATCTCCAGCTTGCGCACCGCCGACCGCGAGTACGACTGGTAGTTCACTCTGAAAATCTACTTCGTTGTTGAGAGTTTGCCCGCTTCCGTATCGGCCCGTTACTCGCTCGCGATCATCACGGGGCGTTGCCATCGTGGCGACTGAAACGTCTGGAGTCTGAATCGTTTACTGCCATGCCCGAGTCCGCGGTTATGTTAGATTTCGTGAACCCGCACGTTCGGAGGCTCCCCATGAGGCAACTAGTGACACCAGCGCTCGTCGTTCTTTTCTGCGCTTCAGCTGGATGGGCGCAAAATGGTCAAGCGCAAAAACCAGCGAGTCCACTCTCTGAGCGAGCGAATCAGGGCGCAGCCTCTGCGGAACTTGTGACCTTAACAAAGACATGGACCGACGCCATGAACGCCAAGGACCATGCGAAGTTAGAAACGCTGCTGGCGCCGGAATACGCGCTTTACCGGTGGGATGGGCAACGAATGGCGGCTCGGGCGAGTTGGCTGGATTTTCTTTATCACACCGACATCAAGGAATATACGGTGCGCGATATCAGCGCAAAGGCGTACGGCGAATTTGGTGTTGTGACTTTGGTTTGTACCTGGACCGGCATCAACAACGGACACCCATTCGATATACATTCCGTTATGGTCGATACATGGCACCGTACAAATGGAACATGGCAGGTCGTCGCCCGCAGCAGTTGCACCCCAACTCCTGACACTGCGGGCACCGCCAGTCCTTGCACCCCACATGCTTACTCCGATAAGTGAGCAAGCAAAGACACAAACGCGGCTGTGCCGTCCACAGCGAATCTTGCGCTTTTCTTAGGTTCTGCCCAAATGAGGGCTGGGCGAACGGACCTGCTACTTTTGGCGAGTTTGTTTGCCCTCCGTAACCTGGGTCCAGGGTTCGGAACCGCGGGCCATTTCGTATGTGTAGGTGGCCATGTCCGAGTTCACGGTCTTCTCTATGAAGCGACCGCGAGTGATCTTCGAATCGTCGGTCCATGTCCAGGTATCGCCGTCAATAGTTCCACGCTGGAATGCGCTTTCGCCGTTGGTGAACGTCGAAAAATAAGTGTAAGTCTTTTCGCGTAAGTCGAAGCCCATAATGGTCACGGCTCTGGGCGTGCCGCTCTGATAATAGGAGTGGCAGACGATGGCAAACTCGCCTGCGAACCATTCGCACGATTCGGTATACGCATATTTTCCGCTGTGACTAAACGCGGTTGGTTTGACATCCTCCTCGTAAACCCATTTCCCCAGGAAATAAGCGAGTTTTTCATGTTCGGCACCGTGTTTGGGCCGCTCCGGAGTTTGCGAATGAATCGTTGGAATCAAGATCGAAGCGAAAAGCGCTGCGAACAGGCAATATATTGTCTTGTGCATGAATACTCCGCCGGATATTCATCCCATGCTGGGCAAACTCCCCAAATGCTAGCACAAGAAAACCTACGATGTACGAGCAACCCGAAACCGATCCTTACACGCAATTATAGATTTGTGCACCACGTTGCAGGGACGCGTCGACTCTGGACGGATTGTCGCTAGCCTTGATCGGAAATGCCTCGGGCAGAAGAGCGTCCGTGAGTCGGGAACGTGGCTCCGAGGCATTTTCGATAAGGAGACTAGAAGGAAGCCGCTGGCGGTTGCGGCGCTTAAGCAACGCAACGTGTCAATTCACTGCGAAAGGGAATGCACAAAGTGTCTAAATTCGGTACGTATCGGGCCCCCGCAACCACGAAAGTCTTCCGTTTCACCACTTTCTATAAACCCCGCAACCATCCGAATTGACAATTTCGAGTTCCAATCCAATTTGAGCGAACGGCAGAGGATAAAGGGGAGAGACAGTTTCCGAATTGTTCGGGTGCCGACAAGAACACCGCTTGGCTTTTGTGGGAACCTGCAGGTGCCGCATGGTTCGCTGTTTAATTTACGTGCTGCCGTTTATCTACTAGACTCAATGCAGCCTTGAGCGCATCAAGGGCCTTGACCTTGACATCCGGTTCGATTCCCGTATCGTTCCAATCGCTTTTAGCGTAAGGATTGATCGCTCTTACTTCAATCGTGCCAACATAGAAATTGTCTCCAACGCTGTGAAGATTCGCTGCATGACCGCCTCCGGCCGTAGTTTCCCCGACGAGCGTCGCACGCTTGAGCATCTTCAAATTGTAGGTGAACTGCTCGGCGGCGGATATCGTTCGAGAAGATGTGAGGATATACACGGGCTTGCTCGCAAGCTTGTTTCCTGGAACCGGAGAGTGCGTCCACGACTCTGCGGTTGTGTTCTCAAGGGGACAATACATGTACTCAGGATGGTCGAAAAGGTAAGCTGCGATCAGGCTGACCATGCTCGGAAAGCCGCCTCGGTTATCGCGCAGATCAAAGACTAGGGCATCGGCATCATTCAATTTGGTCATGGCCGCAGCAGCAGTAGCCTGACATACAGACACGTCAGGAAACGCGTTGAGTTTGAGATAGCCGACGTTGTGGGGCAATATTTCGACTCGTTCAAAAGCGCAGTTGATCCGCTGCATCTCGTCTCCATACGCGGCGGGCAGCGGCGGCGGTGGTCCCGGCATGCGCTCCGGTATGTCGTGCGTACTGTAAAGCAGCACCAATTCACTATCTCCTGTTGCTTCTCGGAGCTGCTTGGTTGCCAGACTGGCAAACTCCTCGGTGCTGGTGGCTCCATCATCATCGCCTCGCCGCTCGTGAGAGAGAAGCGCGTCCGCAGCCTCCTGTGCCTCGCTGTGGTCGAGGTGGTGCTGCTTGATGGACGCGATTGCGTTCTCGATGATCCGGTGCCGCGACGCGGCGTCGAGGGGAGGACTAGTACTCGGTTGGGCTTGGCCGACACTCTGCTCGCTCTGCGATGCTTGCCGTTGTGATTCCTCAACCTGCTTCTCGTAAGCACCGGGAGACGCAAACGTCCAACCGGTGGGCGGCCGGGAATTGCCGAACTCGTTCATCAGCTTAGGGAAAGAAACAAGAGTAATCAACGACAGCAAGCCTCCGAGTAGCAGTGGCCGGCGTCCGGGAGATGTAGTCTCGAACACAAAGAATGTGGGTGTGCCATCCAAGCAGACCTTGGCCGGAGCACCTGCCACTTCGGGTTGCGTGTGCCCGTACTCGCGCGGAATTGTTATGACGAGATCGGTGAGCAAGTCGCACCACAGCCGGACTGACGGCCACATGCCGGTTTCGTCGCGTGCAGGGTCCCGAAATAGCTGCATGGCCTCGTCCCCATACTCCTGCCGGAAACGCGAGGGATACAGCCGAAAAAGTAGGCGAAAAATCGTCTCAGACATAATCCCCCCTCAGCATGTTCTTGGCTCTTGCCACACGCAAAAGATCGGCGAGTCTCTCGGCTTCGGAGCGAGCCAGCTTTCGGCCAGTCGATGTTAAGCGATAGTAGCGTCGTCGCTCGTCCTTCGCGTTTGAGTCGCTCGTATGATCAACTTCCTCGATCAGCTTTTCTTCCAACAATGCCCGGATCGAACTGTAAAGGGTTCCGGGACCCAATCGCATGCGGTCCTCCGTCTGCTCCGCGACATTGCGCATGATTCCGTAACCATGCAGATCTTTACCGACGAGAGCAAGTAGGATCTGAAATGCGGCAGAGGGCAAGGGGTTGAGCTTTTGTTTAGGCATATCGTAGTCGATAATCGATATATCGAAGATGGAGCATACAACCAAATGGTCGGCGAGGTCAAGAACTGAAAAGGAGGCTACGGAAACTACAGGCTTAAACCCGCGTGTCGTTGTGGTTCATCCAGGGCCATGAATCAACTCGCTCGCAAATGGTATCGACAGAAATTGTCTATTCGGTAGGTATCGGGCCTCTGCAACCAGAAACTAACGAGGCCTGTGCGTAAAGAAGATTTGGGACGAATCCAAGAGCCGCCTGGAACGCGACGAACCATCCGAATTTGTTGATCAAATATTCCGACTACTTAGATGGCCGCATCGTCGCAATGATGGTCCCCACGTGTGCCTTTCCGCACAGACATTTTTTCTTCCTTTGATTAACACTGCTGGTAGGCTCACGCACCCTTGATCAGAAGTAGGTCCAAAAAAGCGAACCCTGTAAATGACGAGATGTGCACACAAGGGACAGGCGTGGCTGAAGCAAGCTATCGAGGAGATCGGCACGCAGGGGAACTTTCTGCCGCAACTCTAAACGCGACAAGCCAAGGAAACCAATCCGCAGGAAGCGGAATCTTAAAAAGAAGCGAGGAAGACTGAAATGACTCCAGTGACTGAAGTGAAAACGAATCCAAATCAGGCTCCCGAATCAAGAAGTGTTGCAGGTGGAGCAGCCGCTGCGACGGCATCGGCAATATCGACGATGAGAGCTGGAACGGTTTTCAGCGCCACACCGGGTCCGCCCCAACTCTTCCAGTCAAACGTCGATTACCAACTGCACAGATAAGCGTTCCGTCTATCGGCTTCTCCTGGAAATCCGATGCGCTGGCAACATCGAGTGCTAAGTTTGCGATCATCGGCGACGAGGTGAATGGACGATACTACAATCCGACAAAGTAGGTGCCAGTTGGCTGAGGGGAATGGGCCCAAAAAATTGGCTGGGAATGGAAGAATAAATCATGAACCATTTCGTCTGGAGGATTCAAAATGAGTGAAAACGAAAATCGGGACCATCTTGAGTTGGTACGCTTGCTGCAGGAGGCGAAACCGCTCACGGAACCACTTTTCCCCGACCAAAAAAAGAAATGGGCAGCCGACAGTCCGCTTGCTCAGGAGATTTCTGCGATTCTCGTCAAGCATCCTGAGTATTACGACGAAATCCGCGCACACGTCGGCGAGATTTTTGCTAACCCAAACGGTTAGGGCCAACATGATGCGGCCTCTGCGAACGGGGAGTTTTGGCGGCTCAATGCCGCGCAGCAGGGCGAATCAGTTTTAAACTGAACGGCAGGACTAGCAAATTTGGATGGTTGCAGGCCTCCGCAAGCAAACTCAGATTCGCAGGCCGGGCACATGCGCCCAGCCTTTTTCTCTTATCGCCGTGTCCTAGAGGGGGTATCGTCCCGTCCGCCCCCCGGCTCGCAGCGACCGATACCATACTGCGGCATGCGAGCAAGGACTTATCGGGAGCGCACATCCAGATGGTCCACTGTGAGTGTGCCAATGGAGAGCTTCTCGACGCGAGCCTCCAGAATTCGCAAACGCCCAATGGCTATCGCACCCACCGCGATTGCCCCGATCGCCGCGGCACCAAGAGCGAAGGCGCCGACCGCCAGTGCGCGCATGGCGGTGCTGCACTCTTCGTTTGCGTCATTTGGTCCTTCCTCTTTCCACCCCATCTCCTGCGGGGATTACCGCTAACTCAGAATTGGATCGGCAAGAGCTTCGTTCACGCCATATTTGGCCCATATCTGCAAAGATGCGGCGACAAGTTGTGAGTCCTCGTTTGCATCGATATCGAACACCTTGCCCCAACGCATGCGAATAATGTGAACGCCGTGGTTGTTATAGGGTGAGCCATCCGGAAGATCCTGTACGGCGGACCAGCGCATGATCACGGTGGTATTCCATGGGCCGCCTTTCACCCATAGATCATGAACTGTGAGCTGCAACGTGGGAGCCAGCCGACCCAGCCGTTCGAACCACCGTCTAAGCGCATCACGATCATGCCGCTCGCCACCGAGCGCGTGATGCCCGCCAAACCGGTGATGAACATCTGGGGAACAGCCCTTCAGGATGGGGGTGTAGTCCTTCTGATTCACTCGCAGAAAGTTTTGTAGCGCAATTCGTTTGACAATCGCGTGATACATGCGCGCCTCCGTCCTGGAAAGAGCCATACCGCTGGTCGCTAGATGCATCCGTGCAAATGCGCCGGCCGGGCTCCCTACGCCGACGATCTCGGTGCTACTGCATCCGGGTCCCAATCAGGCCTCCGCAACCAAAGTTTCTTCTCTCTGAACAACTTCGGCAAGCTCCGCAACCATCCACATTTGTAGATCGAAGATTCCAACTGCTCAAATGGCGGCATCGTCGCAATCATGTCCTAGTTTGTTCCTTTTCGCACAGAAAGCCCTTCTCCCGATGGGCAACGCCGGCGAACAACCCGCTGGGAAGCCCTGCCTGAATATACCTTGACACGTATATGCCCTGCGGCGTACACTAAGAGCATGGAATCTGTCTTCGAGATCATTGCGGAGCCGAACCGCCGCGCGATATTGAGCCTGCTGGTCTGGTCACAACAGTCAGTTGGAGAGATCGAGCGTCAGCTTCGTATGCCGCAGACGACGGTGTCAAAGCACCTGCGGGTGCTGCGCGAAACCGGTTTCGTGGAATCCACGGTGGACGCACAACGCCGTCTCTACCGGTTGAAACCTGAACCATTTCAGGAGGTCGATGCCTGGCTGGATCAGTTCCGCCGGTTCTGGTCCGCCCACGTGGATGCTCTGGAACGCCACCTCGATCGCCAGCTCGACCGCATGGAAGAGTCAACAGCAGCGAAAAGGAAGACAAGGAAAAAACGACACGATCCAAACCACGAACGTGACAAAGGAGAACCGAAATGAAAATCAAAGTGACCAGCGTATACGTGGAAGACCAGGAGAAGGCTTTGCGCTTCTATACGGAGGTGCTCGGGTTTACAAAGAAGACGGACTTTTCGCAGGGGCCATATCGCTGGCTGACGGTGGCTTCGCCCGAGGAGCCGGAGGGCACGGAGTTGCAACTGACGCTGAACAGCAACCCGGCAGCCAAAACGTATCAGCAGGCGCTGTTTCAACAGGGCCAGCCCGCGGCCATGTTCTTCTCCGACGACGTGCAGGCCGACTACGAGCGTATGAAGGGGCGCGGCGCCGAGTTCACCATGCCACCAACGGATGTGACGGCCTCGAAAATCGCCATGCTCAAGGACACCTGCGGCAACCTCATTCAGGTGACGCAGCTGAAGCGCTGGTAGGGCGGACGGTGCGTGGATGGTGCGAGTTGAGACGAGGAGAAGAGGATGACCGATCGCGAGCAGTACACACCGGGTCCGGCCAGCGAGGCGCAGGTACGAAAGGACGGGGAGAAGTGGACGCTCATTCTCGTCAGAGAACTGCGCCACTCGCCGGAAAAAGTCTGGCAGGCGCTTACCGACCCGGCGCACCTGCGTGAGTGGGCGCCCTTCGACGCCGATGGGAGCCTGGGAACGGTTGGCACGGTGAAGCTCACCTGGGTGGGAACCCCTACGCCGCTGGAAACCAGAGTGACGCGTGCCGATGCTCCCAAGGTGCTTGAGTACAACGATACCCGGTGGGAACTTAAAGCCTTTGCTGGCGGCACGCGCCTGACGCTGTGGCACAACATCGATCGCCGGTTCATCTCATGGGGCGCCGCGGGCTGGCACATTTCTTTCGACGTCCTTGAGCGGCTCCTGGCGGGTGAGCCGATTGGACGCCTGGTCGGCGCGGACGTCATGGCGTTCGGCGGCTGGCAGCGATTGAAGGCCGAGTATGCCAAGCAGTTCGGTATTGAAACACGCAACAGGCCGCCTGAGGCGGCGCAAAAACCATAAATCGAGGTGGAAACATCATGAACCAAGGCACCGTACGTTTAATTTTTCGCTGGATTCACATTATCTTTAGCATTCCTATACTAGGTTATATTTATGATTCACCGTCGGACACTCCAAACTACGCCTCCAGTGTTCGGTATTTTCTGGTTCCTGTGCTGGTACTTTCGGGACTTTGGATGTGGAAAGGCCACGTCCTGCGACGACTTGTTTCAAAGAATAAAAACTACTCGCATGAAAACGGGACAAGAATGGAGGCATAAGATCCAATGAATCCATCGGAACGTATTGATCAGCTTATCGAAGGACTCACGGACTGGCGTGGCAAAACGCTCGCCAGCGTCCGCAAGACCATCCTGGAGGCCGACCCGGAGATCATCGAGGAATGGAAGTGGATGGGCAGCCCAGTGTGGTCTCGCGACGGAATCATCGCGGTCGGCAACGCCCACAAAGATAAGGTGAAGCTTACCTTTGCCAACGGAGCGATCCTCCGTGATCCTGACAAGCTCTTCAACGCGGGCCTCGGAGGCAACAGGTGGCGAGCGATCGATCTTTTCGAGGGCGACAAGATTAATGAGCGGGCCTTAAAAAATCTCATCC
>Ga0302183_10001685_pt1 | contig 10442 bp, 11 predicted proteins | sample I_Palsa_N3_2_FD_200232 | JGI IMG/M metagenome (GOLD analysis project Ga0302183, IMG submission 200232) | Peat permafrost microbial communities from Stordalen Mire near Abisko, Sweden - I_Palsa_N3_2 | ecosystem: Environmental > Terrestrial > Soil > Palsa > Peat permafrost | place: Sweden...
ATCTAGCCTAGGCGGCCGGGAACCCACGCCTGGCGTCCGTCCGGTCGTTCCTGGAAGACGGCGCGGCCGCCTGGGACGCCGCCCGCGAGGCCGCGACGGGGGAGGGCCGGGAGTTCGAGCCGGCCGACTTCGCCCCGGTGGTTCCGGAGCCGGGACAGATCCTGTGCCTGGGCCTGAACTACAGCGAGCACGTGCTCGAGGGCGGCCGTGAGATGCCCTCCTTCCCCGACGCGTTCATGCGCAGCCGCGAGACCCTTCTGGCTCCGTACGCCGACCTGGTCCGGCCGGCCCTGACCGAACGGTTCGACTACGAAGGCGAGCTAGGCATCGTGATCGGCGCTGGTGGCCGGTACATCCCCGCAGACCAGGCCATGGACGCGATCGCTGGGTTCACGGTGCTGAACGACGCTTCGGCGCGTGACTGGCAGCGAGCCGCGTCGCAGTGGACCGCAGGCAAGAACTTCGATGGCTCGATGCCGCTCGGGCCGGAAATCGTCACCGCGGACGAAGTCGACATCCTCGACACAACGCTGACGACCGTCCTCAACGGCCAGGTCATGCAGTCGGCGCGGACGTCGCAGATGATCGTCGACATCCCCAGCGCGGTGGAATTTTTCTCCTCGTTCACGACGCTACGCCCCGGCGACGTCATCGCCACCGGAACTCCCGGTGGTGTCGGCTTTGCCCGCAAGCCGCCGGTCTGGCTGGAACCAGGCAGCGTCATCGAGGTCACCATCGACGGCGTAGGCACCATCCGGAACCGCGTGGTGGCCGAAGAAGCCGACGTCAGCAAGTGGCGCTGGCAGCCGAACCGTTCCGGCGGCGGTAACTGAGCCCTCGGCTCCGCCTCCAGCCTCCGGCGGTTGACCTCAAGATTAGTTGAGGTTCTAGCGTGGCGGGCATGGCACTTACTGCTACTGAAGAGGCGTTCCTCGCCGGTCATAGGCTCGGGCGGCTGGCCACCATCGGGCCCGGGGGCGGTCCGCAGGTGAAACCCGTTGGCTTCGCCTACAACCGTGAACTCGGCACCATCGACATCAGCGGGTTCAACATGGCCCAGAGTGCCAAGTACCGCAACGTACAACGCCACCCGGAGGTGGCCTTCGTAGTCGACACCGGAGCCGGTGCAGGCTTCACCGACGTCCATTTTCTGGAAATCCGTGGCGTAGCGGAGGCGGTAGCCGGGCAGGTGCCGTCCTTCCCGGACGCGGCGGCGGAAATCATCCGGATCCACCCGCGGCGGGTGATCGGGTTCAACATCGACCCGGAGCGGCCCGGCCTGAGCATCCGGGACGTCGGCACGGGCCAGCCGCAGCCGGGGCGACCCGATAAACGGCATCGACCCGATGAGCGGCATGAAGAGAGGCGCGCCGTGGCTGACGCCGGTGGGGACCGGCCGGTGCTCGGGGCCGGCGGCCTGGCGACCGGGGGCGCCGCCGAGGCCGTGCAGGGCCTGGTGGCGGAGCTGCAGGCCGGCCTGGACTCTCGCGACGCCGACGTGTACAACCGGCACTTCGCGGCGGACGTCATCTGGGGCAGCCCGTTCGGGGCGACCGTGCACGGCTACGACCGGCTGCACGCCATCCACATCCAGCTGAAGCGCGAACAACGCGGCGGCCCGTCGTCGCGGTACGAGATCGTGGCGGTCCTCTCGCCCGCCCCCGACGTGGCGCTGGCCCAGGTCCGCCGGGTCGCCCTCGATCCGGACGGCCAGCCGGTGACGCCCAGCGCCGATCTGACCGGCTCCTTCTCGGAGATGGCCCTGTACGTCCTGGTCCGCCGGGACGGAACCTGGTGGCTGGCGGCCGGCCAGAACACGCCCGTCCAGCCGGTGCCGCGGCGGTAAGGCGACGCTGGCGACCAGGGCGGCGACCAAGGCGGTGACCTGGGCCGGCAGCACGACGGGCGCGATCAGGCGGTTGTCGGTCGTGACGTGTGCGCTGCCCGCAAGGCGCTACCGGGTGAACTACGCGGCGTACTTGCCACGGCCGGTAGTGTACGTCCGCCCGGACGGCGTAACCCAGACAAAGATCCCGGGCTCTGGCTGCTCGAGTCGCCAGCCCTGGGACTGCTTGACCCGATGGTGATAGCGGCACAGCGGCCCGAAGTTGCACTCGCAGCTGCGTCCACCCTGGTCGTACGGCACGGTGTGGTCGTCGTCGCACTTGGCCGCGGGCATCCGGCAGCCCGGTGCGGTACAGCGCGGGTTGCGGATCTGGATGAGGTGCCAGAGCCCTGGCGGTGGTCGGTAGTGGCTGCTTTCCCGCTCATGAGCACACTCGGCGCCCGCCAGCGCACTGATCCGCAGGGAGAAGGCACCCACCATGGCGTTGCGCGCTGGCCGACTTGGGGGTGCGCAGCCGTGCCCGATGGGCTCGCCATCCTCGCCGGTCACGGTGACGCACCAGCGGACGGCCGGAGCATCGAGCGAACGGGCGGCGAGATCCCGGGCGGTGAACGCTGTGATGGGCCCGAAGCCGGTAAGTTCGCCCGGGCTCTGGCCCAAGCCGAGCAGCGTCGTCAGTGGAACGGTCAGATTTACCGAACCGATGAGGTTGCCGCCGCCCGCCTTCTACTGCTGCCGCGCTCCGGTTGCCGGCTCGGCTCCGGTTGCCGGCCGTACCTCGGCTTCCGGCCGTACCTCGGCTTCCGGCCGTACCTCGGCTTCCGGCCGTACCTCGGCTTCCGGCCGTACCTCGGCCCTACCTCCGCGATCCGCTGCTCCTGTACCGTCGCCCTCGGCATCGGCCGGTCCTGCTCGCCGCGTACCGGTCCCGCCTGCTCGCCGCGTGCCAGTCCCGCCCGCCGCCTGCGTGCCAGGCGCCGCGCTGCTCCCACGCGCTCCCTGCGTGCCGGTCCCACCGGCTCGGTCCGCGGAAGTGGCGGCCTGGCCAGGCCCGCTGCCATCGTCAACGTCAGTCTCGCCCGGCCTCGCGCCGCCTTCCGTGCCGGCGGCCACGGCGGTGAGATCACTGGCCGCCTGCCCCGACAGCAGCCCGAGGTAAACCAACACCCGCAGCTCATCCAGGGTCCCTGAAGCGCCCGATCGGCGGAGCCCGCAGGCCACTGCCGTCACATGGTTCCACGCGGCCACGGTGGCCGGGACCGGCAGGTTCCGGCCGGACAGGCTGGCCGTCACGCCGCCCTGCTCCGGGCATCTTTCTACCCGAGCCTGCTTTTCCTCCGTCTGCCGCCGGCGCTCGGCCGCCTCGGGATCGGCGGCTAGCAGGTCTCGGTTCAGGGCCGCGCGAAGCTGGCCGGTGGTCAACGCGGGAGCCCGCTCGATCAGCCGGGCTTCGATGGCGCGGGCCAGGGCTGGGTCCTGACCGGCCAGACCGTTGATGAACACCAGCGTCTTCGGCATGTCGATCTTCCCGGCGGCCAGAGCCTGGGCGGTAGCGGGTAGCTGCCGCAGTGCGGAGGCCCGGTCGATGAGGAGCTGAGTAGAGCGTGACGTCATGGTCAGCGCGGCGGCTAGCTCGTCGTCGGCGGCATTGACCGCCGTGCTGTCCCACAAGCCGGCGGTCTTGGCTTCGGCCTGGCGGCGTTCGCTGAACTCCGCCACTGCGGCCAACTCCGCGGCTGCCGCCTGCGAAGCTATTCGTCGCCAGCCCCGGATCAGCCCGAGCAGCGCATTGTCCCCGTACCGCGCCAGTTTCGACGTCCCATCGGTTCTCGCCGAGTCTGATGTCTCGGCTGGGCCCGCCCCTTCAGCTTGCCCCGGTGCCCCAGCCAGCCCCGGCATGTCAGCCAGTCCGGCGCCTTCAGCCAGTTCCGGCACCTCAACGGCATCGGGCGCCCGGGACAGTTCCGGCACCTCAACGGCATCGGGCGCCCGGGACAGTTCCGGCACCTCAACGGCATCGGGCGCCCGGGACAGTCCCGGCGCCTCAACGGCGCTCGGCGCCTCAGTCAGTCCCAGTTTTTCCGCTAGTCCCGTTGCTTTAGTCGGCTTTGACGCTTCAGTCAGGCCCGGCGCTTCAGCCAGTCCCGATGCGTCCGCGAGAAAGGCGGCCAGCGCCGGGCCGGGCGGCAGTTCGTCCAGCGGGCCACCCTGGCAGAACGCAGCCGCCGCAGCGTTGCCTTCGCTGCCCGGCTCGCATCGCCGCAATGCCTCAACGAGGTCCTCAGGTACCCACGTCGAGGCGGTCAGCCGAACGCCACGAGCGGCCCCACCATCGGCGCCATCACCCGTCTCAGCAGGACCAGCCCTGAAGCCCGGCGCCGCGTTTCCTGCCGCGCCGCGGTCCGAGCCACTCTGGCCCGAGGTGCCTCGGTTTGAGTCGCCTTGATCCGGGTCGCCGAGGGGCGACTGTCCCGCCGAGTCATCAACCGGCATCGCTCCACCTCCCGCAGGCCACGGATGCCTTCTTTCGAACATATTATCGCATCAGAACGGATATGGCAATAAAATTCGAAGGTTCATTCAGGCGCCAGCCACCTTCTGAACGTCGCAGCAAATGTCAGACCCTGATGGGACGATTGCCACGGAGAACAATCCGGAGTCCGAATGGAAGCGATCATGACTCGGGATTTCGCTTGCGCCCGGGAGAAGCCGGCGAAGCCAGAGGATCTTGCGCGGCTTTTTCTTGATCGCGCTAACGCGGGCGACGTGGACGGAGTGGTTGCGCTATACGAGACGGGCGCTGTATTGGCGTTTCCGTCGGGGGAGACTGCCGTCGGCACCAAGGCGATCCGGGAGGTTTATGAAACATTTCTGGCTCACCGCCCGACAGTGACGTCGCAAGGGCAGTCGGCGCCATTGGTCAACGGAGACATCGCGTTGACGTCGTCGCGCCTTCCTGGCGGCGGGGCGACCGCGGAGATAGCGCGTCGGCAGCCGGACGGCAGCTGGCGCTGGGCCGTCGACCAGCCCCGGATCATCGAGCCTCGGGCGACATAGCACCGAATCCGCAGCCGGGGCATCTGGCCCCGGGTCACTTGGCCCGGGGTCATCTGGCTCCGAGTCGTCTGGCCCCGGATCGTCTGGCCCCAGGTCATCTGGCCCTGCATCATTTAGCCGCGGATTACCAGCGGGGATCACCCGTCGGCAATTGCCTAGGCCGCCGATTACTCAGTCGGCGGCTCACCCTCGTCCCTGATCACAAGCCAGGTCGGCCGTCCCGCCCCGTCACCCTTTCCAGGGCGCCCCGGTGAGGCGCTCGTAAACGTCCACGTAGCGGGCCCGCGTGGCCGTCACGATCTCCTCGGGAATTGGCGGCCCGGGCGGGGTCCGGTCCCAGTCGAGCGTCGCGGACCAGTCGCGCAGAAATTGCTTGTCCAGAGAATGCTGCGGCCGACCCGGCACCCACGAATCGGCTGGCCAGAACCGCGACGAATCCGGAGTCAGCACCTCGTCGGCCAGCATGAGCGATCCATCCGCCGCCCGGCCGAACTCCAGCTTCGTGTCCGCGATGAGCACGCCACGTTCCGCGGCCAGCGCGGCACCCCGCCGATAGATCTCCAGCGTGATCCGCTCGAGCTCGGCGGCCATTTCCTTGCCCACCAAGCTGACGGTCTCCGCATAAGTCAGCGGCTCGTCGTGCCCGGCCGCCGCCTTGGTCGTGGGGGTGAAGACTGGCTCGGGCAGCTTGCCGCCCTCCGTCAAACCGGGCGGCAACGGCACCCCGGAGATGCTCCCCGACTTCTGGTAGGACGCCAGCCCCAGACCAGCGAGATAGCCCCGGGCGATGCATTCCACCGGAATCATTTCCAGCCGATGGCACCTAATGGCCCGCCCGGCCCATTCCGGCGGCACGTCGGACGCGGAGATCACATGGTTCGGCACGATGTCCGCCAGCTGGCCGAACCACCACAGCGACAGCTGGGTCAAGATCTTGCCCTTGTCCGGGATCGGCGTCGGCAGCACGACGTCGTAGATGCTCACCCGGTCGGAGGCGACCAGGATGAGGTCGTCACCGTCCGCGTACAGATCGCGGACCTTGCCGGAATAGATGAGCTGCACGGGCCCTCCGGATGGTAGCGGTGGCGGTGGCGGGTCGGCGCAGGTCATGCGTCGCGGCCCCGCGGGAAGTTTAGCGATCCGCGGCGTACGATCAGGGCCATGGCGGCGGAGGGCGGCGTGATGACCGGCTTCGAAGCGAAATACCTGCAGGTGCAGACCACGACCGATTCGCGGGCCGAGGCAATGGAGCTTGCCCGGGTCGCGGTCGAGTCCCGATTGGCCGCGTGTGCGCAGGTAGCGGGCCCAATGACCAGTACGTACTGGTGGGACGAGGGGGTGGAGCGGGCTGAGGAATGGCTGGTCATGCTCAAGCTGCCCGCAGACCGCTATGACGAGCTGGCCGCCCTGCTCACCGAACGGCACAGCTACGACGAACCGGAGATCATCGCCATTCCGATCGTCCGGGGCGCCGATTCGTATCTCAGCTGGATGACCGAGGAGACCCGTCCCCGGTCGGCCCAGCGCAGCTGACCCGCTGGGCCAGCGCATACCGGCTGCCACGGCCGACCGGTAGGGGTGACCCGGAGCAGTTGGCTCGTCTCGCTCAGCTTGCGGTAGGCGGCACGTTCCAGGTGAGGATCACCGCGTTGTCGTGCTCGGTCCCCAGCTCGGAGATCGTTCCTGTGTCCAGCCGGAACAGCCGTCCCGCGGCAGGATCCAGCTGCAGCCAGCGGGCTGTCAGCACGCGCAGGAGATGCCCGTGCGCGACGAGGGCGACGTTGCCCTCGGCCAGCAGCGGCCGGAACCGGGCCAGCGCCCGGTCCGCGCGCTCGCCGACCTGCTCGACGGTCTCGCCCGGATGCTGGGCATCGCCCGGGATCACCCCGTCGCGCCATAGATCCCAACCGGGCCGCTCTGCCTGGATCTCCTTCGTGGTCCGCCCCTCATAACCCCCGTAGTCCCATTCCCACAGGTTCGGGTCGGGGGTCGGGTCGGTCAGGCCCGCGAGCTGCGCGGTGCGCTCGGCCCGCTCCGCCGGACTGGTGAACGTGGCAATGATGTTCAGCTTGGCCACCGCCGGTGCGAGCGACTTCGCCGCAGCCTCCCCTTTCGGGGTGAGCGGGACGTCCGTCCGGCCAGTATGCCGGCCGTCACGGCTCCATTCTGTCTCGCCGTGCCGGACCAGGATCAGGTTTCCCATACCCCCATATTGGCGGTTGCCGTCGCGCCGGAAACGGCCGGGCCGTGACATTCCGCAGGCGGCCTTCGGTGGCCCGCGGCTGAGACGGCGCAGCAGGCCGATCTTTGGGTGCTTGTGTCGGCACATGCATCGTTCTGGTCACAACTCTTGACGGGACCTACAACAGAATGCTCTTTGAGGAAAGTTTCTTAATAATTAGCGGCTGTCCTTGGAGGTCCGGTGTTCTCCCGATCTCGCATCAGATGGATTGTTACAGCTACGGCCTTCGTGGCCGCTTCGGCGGCGGGGCGGGCCAGGTCGTCGCGCAGGTTGCCACGGCAGCCGAAGGAGCCACGGCCGCGCGGGCTCCGGTTGACGCGGCGGCGGCCACCGCCGCCGGTGTGGCGGCGGCCACCAGGTGCCCAGCAAGCGCGAGCCTTCCCGCCGGACGCCGGCGACTGGCCGCGACGCGCCTACGCGCCCTACTACGAGTCCTGGGAGACCGGCAGCATCGCGCAAAGTGCCGCGCAATCGGGCTCGCCGTACGAGACAATCGCCTTCATCCAGGCCCCTAGCGCCGGATCCTGCAGCCTGAGCTGGAACGGGGACAGCACCGAACCGATCCCTGGCAGCACGTTCGCTGCGGACGTCACGACCCTGCAGAAGCATGGCGGAAATGTCATCCCGTCCTTCGGCGGCTACGGCGCGGACACCGGCGGCACCGAGATCGCCGACTCCTGCACGGACATCAACGCCATCGCCGCGGACTACGAATCGGTGATCACGACCTACCACGTGACCCGGCTGGACATGGACGTGGAGCCCAGCTCGCTGACCAACACGGCCGGGATCGCCCGCCGCAACGAGGCCATCAAGCTGGTCGAGCACTGGGCCGCCGCCCGGCGTATCCCGCTGCAGATCCAGTACACGATTGCGGTGCTGCCGACCGGCCTCACAGCCAGCGGCCTGGCCGTGCCGCAGAACGCCATCGCCACCGGGACGCGCATCGACGTCCTGAACATCATGACCTTCGACTACTACCTGGCCAGCGAGCCCGCTCCCCTCGACATGGCCAAAGAGGCAATCGGCGCCGCCGAGAACGTGCACACGCAGCTGGCCGGGCTCTACCCGGGCGCCAGCGCCGCGCGGCTATGGGCCATGGAGGGCATCACGCTGATGCCGGGTATCGACGACTACCCGGGAAAGACCGAGATCACCAGCCCGTCCGACGCTCAGCAGGTCCTCGGCTTCGCTCGCGACCACGGCCTGGCCCTGCTGTCCCCCAGCGGACAACGGCGGCTGCCCCGGCACGGTGGGCGCCAGCACCTGCTCCGGCATCAGCCAGAACACCTGGGACTTCAGCCACCTGCTGGAGCGCTTCACCAGCTAAAACGCTCTTGCTAATGCTGAACACCTGTCGCCCACGGCCAAACCCGGGCCGTGGGCGACAGGCCACATCGAGCCTCCGCCCCTGCGGCGCCCCCCCGACTACGAGCCGAACCGTCCGCCCCGCGAGCCCGCATGCTTCCCCCGGGCGCATAACCGGCACACTCTCCGGGGGTGCATAACTGTGGGGTGCCCCGGAGCGGGCCTGGCCAAGCTGACCCCGGAGCGGGCCTGGCTGGCCGGGGTCGCGTCGGTGGCGCTGGTGCAGGCCTGCCAGGATGCGCGGCGCGCGTATAAAACTGGTTCGACTCGCTGAAAGGCAGGCGGAAGGGGCCGAAGATCAGGCACCCGAAACCGCGCCGCAAGCACGGCCGCCAGTCAATCCGGCTCACCCGCAACGGGTTCGCCCTCCACGGCGAGCGGCTGTACGTCGCCAAGGTGGGAGACGTCAGGGTCGAATGGTCCCGTGCGCTGCCGTCTGTTCCCTCGTCGGTCACGGTGATCAAGGAAGCGGACGGCCGGTACTATGCCTCGTTCGTGGTGGGACGCGACACCACGCCGTTGCCTGCCTGCGACCGTGACGTCGGTATCGACCTGGGGCTAGCCAGCCTGGCCGTCACCTCCGGCGGTGAGGTAATCCCTAACCCCCGCTTCGGCCGGACGGCGCAGCGGCGGCTGAGGAAGGCTCAGCGGGTTCTTTCCCGCAGGCAAAGAGGTTCCGCCAGCTGGGTCAGGGCCCGGCACCGGGTCGCGGTCCTGCATCGCAAGGTGCGGGAAACGCGGCTCGACCACGCACATAAGACAGCTCTCCGGCTGGTCCGCGACAAGCGGTCTACGCCGAAGACCTGGCCGTGCGCGGGCTGATGCGGACGCGGCTGGCCCGGTCGGTCTCCGATGCTGGCTGGTCTCAGCTAGTGCGGTGCATCGAGGAGAAGGCGGCTCAGTATGGCCGCACGTTCGCCCGGATCGGCCGGTTCGAGCCCACCAGCCAGGTGTGCTCGGCCTGCGGGGTCAAGGACGGCCCGAAGCCGCTCGGCGTCCGGGAGTGGGCGTGCGCGGCGTGCGGGACCGTGCACGACCGGGACGTGAACGCGGCAAAGAACATCTTGGCCGCCGGGCGGGCGGACAAGTCAAACGCCTGTGAAGCCGGTGCAAGACCACACCACGTGGCAGTCGGTGCTGAAGCAGGAACCCACCGGAGCGCGGCGTGAGCCGCGCTGGAGGAATCCCCATCGTTCACGGCGGGGAGGACGTCAAGAACCTGAACTTTCCGCGTGTCCTCATCACCGGGGGCAGCAGCGGCCTGGGCCTGGCCATGGCGTCCGCGCTCGCCGCCGCGGGCGCGTCCGTCGTCCTGACCAGCCGGTCGTCCGACCGGGCCCGGGAAGCGGCCCGGAGCCTGCCCGGCGCGACCGGCCTGAAGCTCGACGTCCGCGACGAAGACTCGGTCCATCGGGCCGTGGATGAGGCGTGGGCCCGGCTCGGCGGCATCGATCTGCTGGTCAACAACGCCGGGATCGGCATGCGCACGGTCAATCCGCGTTTCCTGTCTGAACCGCAGGGGTTCTGGGCGGTGCCGCCGGAGGGGTTCCGCGCGGTCGTCGACACCAACCTGACCGGCTACTTCCTGGTGGCGCGCGAGGTCACGCCGCGGATGCTGGCCGCCGGTCACGGCCGCATTGTCAACATATCGATGAACCACTCGACCATGAACCGGGCCGGGTTCGTGCCCTACGGCCCGTCCCGGGCCGGAGCTGAGGCGCTGTCCCGCATCATGGCCGCTGATCTGCGCGGTACCGGGGTCACGGTGAACATGCTGCTGCCCGGCGGGGCGACCCCGACCGGCATGGTGCCGCCTGCGGGGCTAGATGACTGATTCCAAGGTCAGTGGTCGTAAGACACCAGCGATCGCAGGACGGGCTGCCCGGTGGTGTCGTTGTGCCAGATCGCGGCGGTCAGGGCCAGGATGCG
>Ga0302183_10001686_pt1 | contig 10442 bp, 10 predicted proteins | sample I_Palsa_N3_2_FD_200232 | JGI IMG/M metagenome (GOLD analysis project Ga0302183, IMG submission 200232) | Peat permafrost microbial communities from Stordalen Mire near Abisko, Sweden - I_Palsa_N3_2 | ecosystem: Environmental > Terrestrial > Soil > Palsa > Peat permafrost | place: Sweden...
CGGGACGGCCTCATGCGCGCCAGCAACTACTACCGGGCGGCCGAGTTCTTCCTCCATGGCAATCCCGCTGATCCGCGCATCGACCACGCGTATCGCCGTTCCACGGAGTGCTTCCATCATGCCGCAGCGCTGTGTACTCCTCCGATCGAGGTGGTGGAGATCCCATACGAGGGCACGGTCCTGCACGGCTACTTCTACCGTGCCACTGACGGCAGGGACAACGACCCACCGCGTCCGACGATGGTCCTGCACAACGGGTTCGACGGCACGGCAGAAGAGATGCACTTCAACGGCGCCGCCGCAGGAGTGGAACGCGGTTACCACGTGCTCACCTTCGACGGTCCGGGGCAACCCGCTGCTCGCCACCTCGACGGGCTCGTCTTCCGACCTGACTGGGAGAACGTCGTGACCCCAGTCGTGGACTGGGTCATGGCCCGCCACGATGTCGACACGTCGCGTGTCGGGCTGCTCGGCTTGAGCATGGGAGGGCTGCTTGCCCCCCGTGCTGCTGCCTTCGAGCACCGCCTCGCCGCCTGCGTCGCCGTCGACGGCATCTACGAACTCGGATCCACGGTGCTGAGTCACTTCCCCGGCACCCGGGCCGAAGTCGAGGCCGCGTTGCGGGCCGAGCACGCCCCCGAAGTCGACGTCGCGATGCAGCACCTCATGGCGAGCGACCCGACCGTGCGTTGGGCCATCACCAACGGGATGTACGTCATGGGTGTCGACTCACCGCGCGCCTTTGCCGCGTGCTATCTCGACTACACCCTCGCGGGCGGCGTTGCCGAGCAGATCACCTGTCCGACACTTGTCTGCGACGGCGAGGCGGACATGTTCTGGGCCGGCCAACCACAGGAACTGTTCGACCACCTGAATTGCCCGAAGACCTTCCTGCGATTCACCAACGCCGAGGGCGCAGGTGCCCACTCGCAATTCGGGGCTCAACGCCTGGCCTACGCTCGGATCTTCGACTGGCTGGACGACACGCTTCCGCCCCGCAAAGCCACTTAGAGTGCCTTCGCCCGGAAATGGTTGGGAAGACGACGATCAACGCAGGCTGGGAACTGCTTGAGCGGCTGCAAGTACTTCTGGGCGTTGTCGCGGCCAGCCAGCCCTCCCGCAACTTCACCCCTGGGAACGATCGCTACTGGACATCGCGTCTGCGTACGATCAGGGCTCCGACCATGCCGAACAGTCCGAAGTAGAAGATGACAACCAGAAGCGCCTGAGTCCCTCCGACAATCGGTGCGATGCCAGTGCCAGAACTCGCAGCACCTTTGCCACCCAGGGCCGCCACCAATGAGCCCGCATTCACCCCGGGAAGTCCCTTCTGGAAGGTGCCCAGGGCGGGGACCAGCGACGCTGTGGCCCGAATCAGGTTCTCGACCGCGAGCACCCAGACAAGGCCCAATCCGATCGACATCGCCGTACCCCGCAGCAGGACCGCAAGCGTGACGCCAAAGAGGCACCACATACAGAGGATCAGCCATCCCGCCAACATTGACCGCACCAAAGCCCCGAGGGATGGCGCAGCGAGGTTCGCATGCGCTGAGTTCGTGATCAGGAAGCTCGCCAGCCCGTTGCAGGCGAACGCGACGATGACCAGAGCTGCCAAGACGGTAAACAGCGCCGCCACTTGTGCGGTGAACACGGTCAGACGGCCGGGTCGGTTGGTCAGCATGGTCTTCATCGTTCCCCAGCCGTACTCTGAGCCGAGCGCCAGCGCGCCGAGGACGACGATCAGCGCGCCCCCCCAAACGGGGTATCCCGTCAAGCCTTGTCCCGGGATATTGGCCGGCAGGAGCTCGCCGAGCAGACCCCGGCCGAGAGCCGGTGTCTTGGCTGATCGGTAGCCCAAGTATGGGAAGACATAGGTGAAGACGAGCATCAGCACGAGCCATACGCCGAGGACGACCCACACTGCGGGCCGCTTGCGAAGCTTGAAGAGTTCGCCGCCGTAACTACGCAGCATGGTCTTCGCGCGCATGCTGCTGATCGTCGGCGCTCAACGCCAGGAACACCTCTTCGAGGCTCCGTTCGTCATGGCGAAGCTCCCAGAGGTCGATGCCAGCATTGACGAGTTCCCTGCTTACTCGCGCTGCGGCATCGGCACCGGCATCGACGTGCACCTCGTCCTCGTGGACGGAGACGCGCGAGCGCCCCATTAGCTCCGCCAAACACGCCTCGGCTCGGGGCAGCGGCGTTGCGCGGATCACCAGCCTGGTGGCGCCGCGCAGCTCGCGCACGGTTCCTTCCTTGACGAGACGGCCGCGGAAGATGACTCCCACCCGGTCGCAGATCGCCTGAACCTCGCCGAGCTGATGACTTGAGAGCAGCACGGCTTTGCCCGCGTCGCCTAAGCGGCGAATGAGCGCTCGCATGTCCGCCAACCCGAGCGGGTCGAGACCGTTGGTCGGCTCATCGAGGATGAGCAGATCCGGGTCCTTGAGCAGCGCTGCCGCCACCCCGAGGCGCTGCTTCATACCAAGGGAGTAGCCCGCAAATCGGTCGCCGCTTCGCTCAGCCAGTCCGACCGTATCGAGCACGGCCGCGACCCGCGGCCGGGGGATCCCCGCTTGCTTGGCGAGGACGAGCAGATTGTCGCGCCCGGAGAGGTACGGGTAGAGAGCGGGCGTCTCGACCATAGAGCCGATCCGAGCCAGGCCGGCAGGGCTGCCCGCCGTGTAGCCCAGCACCACGGCGCTCCCCGCCGTCGGTCGGACCAAGCCGAGCAGCATCCTGAGTGTCGTCGTCTTCCCGGCGCCATTAGGGCCGAGGAATCCATACACTTCACCACGCTGCACCGAGAGGCTGACGCCACTGACTACCAGGATCGACCCGTAACGTTTGGTGAGGTTGTGTGTCTGGACGACGACCTCGCGAGGACCGCCGGTCGCCGCGTTCAAATCAGCCGAGGTAGTCATGGCGTTGATTTGCTCTCCATGCCGGCAGCGTCTTCGCCGCCCGTCTGAGCCACTTTAGTGACACAATCTTTATAGTACATGAACGTTTCACGCGATGCTCTCGGTGACCCTTCGCCAGCCCGAAATCAGCAAGCGTCGTCAGCCATCGAACCCGGCCTCCGAGCCCGGAAGAAGCAGGAAACCCGCCGCCAGATCTACGAGGCGGCATCCCGCCTGTTCGCTGCACGCGGATTCGATGCCGTCCCGGTGGCCGAAATCGCCAGCACGGCCAACGTGTCTGTGGTGACGGTCTTCAACTACTTCCCTACCAAGGAAGACCTTGTCTTCGCCGGGATGGAATCGTTCGAAGAGCGGATCATCGACGCCGTCGCCACGCGTGCTCTTGGAGAGTCGGCGCTCACAGCCGTGCGCCGCATCGTCGTCGATGGCATCGGACACATCGCCGACCCGTCTACGGCGGCAACAATCGCGAAGGGCGCGACCCTCATTGCCGACAGTTCCACACTGCAGTCCCGGCAGCGGGACATCGTCGCACGCTATATCGACGACCTCGCCGGCCTGCTCGCAGTGGAGACGGGTGTCCCCACCGACAGTACTGAACCGCGCGTGGTGGCGACCGCGCTGCTCGCCACGCACCAGGCGGTCGTGGCCCGTGCCCACGTCGGCATCCTCAAGGGTCGCCGCGGCCGGCAATTGGTGGCCGAAGTGCGCGCCGAGGCTGATGCGGCATTTGCTGTCCTGGAGGGTGGCCTTGGAGACTTCGCAATCCGAGGACGAGGTCCAACGTGACACTCATTGAACTCGGCTGCAATCGAGCAAGGCGCGCGCGTTGCTACGTCGTGACCGCGGCAATTGCGCGCCGCAGGGCATCCGGCACATTCTGCACGCTGCGATGATGTCGATTGGACACGATGACCCGACCACCGACAACGACTTCGTACACGTCCGCCGCAGCCGCCGCGTAGGCCACGGCTTCGAGCAGGTGCCCGGGGTCTGCCCCTGCGAGACGCGGTGTCTCCAAGTCAATGGCAATGAAGTCCGCAAGACCGCCCGTGGTCATGCGGCCCGCCTCAGCCCAGCCGAGCGCCGCCTGCCCACCGCCAGTTGCTGCGCGCAGCAATGCGGCCGGCGTCCAGTGTCCCCTCGACTCAACGCGGAGCCTCTCATCAAGCTCCATCGCGCGCGCCTCCTCGAACAAGTCAATGACACTGTGCCCGTCACTCCCAACGGACACGTTCACCCCTGCTCGCGCGGCGTCATGCGCTGGGCCGATCCCATCCCCCAGATCTCGCTCCGTCGTGGGGCACATGCAGAGACCGCACCGAGCCGCCTGGAGTAGTGTGATATCCGCGGGGCCGCAGTGCGTCCCATGGATCGCCGTGGTGTGATCCCCTAGCGCTCCAGCTTCGTCGAGGAGTTGCGTCGGCGTGCATCCATGCACGGACGCGCACGCGTCATTCTCTGCCCGCTGTTCAGAAAGGTGCACATGGAGCGGCGTCTGATGCACATCCGCCCATCGTGCGACGAGGGTCATCTGATCGGCAGGTACAGCTCGCACGGAATGAATCGCCGCACCAATGTGAATCTGCGCCTGCGGACGCAGGTCGGAGACCCGTTCGACCCATCTCTGCGCGTCGCCATCGCTGAACCGTTGCTGAACTTCATCGAGCGGGGATCCGAACCCGCCAGTGAGATAGCACGTGTCGAGGAGCGTCATCCGGATTCCGATCTCGTTAGCAGCGGCGATGAGGGCCTCCCCCATCGCGTTTCGATCGCTGTACTCTCGTCCATGGGCCGCGTGATGCACATAGTGGAACTCGCCGACGCTGGTAACCCCGGCGAGCGCCATCTCTGCGAACGTCGCCTTCGCGAGTGCGTGATACGTCTCGGGATTGAGCCTCGCTGCGACGCCATACATGGCTTCACGCCACGTCCAGAAGGTTCCACCGTCGCTATTCGTGCGACCGCGCAACGCTCGATGGAAGCAGTGGGAGTGCGCGTTCGCGAGACCGGGTATGACCAAGCCCGTGAGACGGTGCGCTGTGGAGGGGGGGCGGTCAACGCCAGCGGCGATGGAGGTGACCCGGCCTTCCTCCACACGGATCAGGACGTCCCTTTCGACCTTATCGTCAATCCCGAGCCAGGCGTGTTCCGCAAGCCACTCGGTCATCGGCACAGCAGATCCTCTAAGACTGTGGCCAGTGCACTGACTCCGTCGAGGCAGTCGTCGTGGTCGGCGCTCTCCAGCGGACTATGGCTCACCCCGGTCCTATTCCGAACAAAGAGCATCGCGCTGGGCAACGAACTCGACAGGATGCCCGCGTCATGACCGGCTCCCGTGGAGAGTGCCGGGATTGCGCGGCCCTCACCATCCAATGCGCGAGCTATACGAGCTCGCAAGTGGCTGTCGAAACGCACCTCGGGGGTGGAGGACTCCAACGTCACATCGAGGCTCACCGCGTGAGCGTCCGTGGCTGCTGTGGCAGCTGAGGCTATCGAGTCGACGAGGGCTTGAAGCACGGTCGCGTCGGGGGCCCGCGCGTCGAGCCACGCGTGAACAGCGGACGACACGCCGTTCGTTGCATTCGGTTCAACGAGGAGCCGGCCGAACGTCGCCAACCCTCCTGCCTCGGCAGCGATCCGCCGCGCGGCAAGCGCAGTTACCGCAAATGGTAATACGGGGTCGCGGCGATCTGTCAGGCGAGTCGTTCCCGCATGGTTCGCCTCGCCGCGAAAGACGTAGCGCCATCTCCCGTGAGGCCAGATTGCGGTCGCTAGCCCGACCGAGTCACCGTCAGCAAGTCCCTTCCCCTGCTCGATATGGAGCTCGACGAAGGCCGAGAAGCGCGAGATGTCGTGGAGCGTCTGGGTTTCATCCGGCTCAACACCGGCAGCGAGCATCGCGTCTCGCATTGTCAAACCGCCCGCGTCTCGGAGTCCATAGGCAGCCGCCATTGAGAGGGTGCCGCTCAGCAGGCGACTTCCTATGCATGCAAGGCCGAACCTGGCCCCTTCTTCATCCGTGAACACGCCAACAGCAAGGGCTCGTTTCGGAACCACTCCTCGTTCCCGCAGGACGTCGACGGCGCACAACCCACTGACAACGCCAAGAGGACCGTCGAACGCCCCTCCATCAGGGACGGAGTCGAGATGGCTTCCGGTGAGGATGGCTTCGCTGCGGTCACGCGTTGAGTCGTCCCACCACGCCAGGAGGTTTCCGCCCGCGTCGCGTTCGACGGTGAGCCCCCGGACACGGGCCTGCTCCTGGAACCATGCGCGGCACGCGACATCCGCTGGTGTCCATGCGTAACGGCGGTATCCGGATGTGGTGCTATCTCGGCCAATGGGCAGCAGCGCCTCCCACGCTGCGTCGAACCGCTTTGTGATTCTCGCGCTCACCTGCAGGGGTCTCACGCGCGCACGTCCAACTCGTGCGCTCGCGACCGAGCCGCCATCGCCCACGCGAACGCCTTCGGAGCCGAGTACAGCCACGCGACGTTAGCGGTCAACACGCGACGTAGTATGCCCTCCAGACTGCAGGGTTCCAAAGTGGCGTTCGGAAATACGAACTGCACCTTTAGGAGTGCCCATCTCGTGGTCCACTCTAGCCACGGCGGCGAGCCCGACATGGCCAACCTGGTCCACCGTTAATACAACCCCTTGAGTGCCGCCGAAGGCGATCAGCTTCGCCTGGCTCGGGCGGGGATGCCTCTCTACCCGTAAGGGGTCCCCTGCAGTTTGCTATATTCACCGGGGGCACAACGCACGAGGCGGCATACGGGATATGCGACGCATAGTGGCTTCTCGGTCATCGCGTGCCATCCTGGTTTGTGCGTCTATAGGCTCAACGCTCAGGGACAGTTCACCATGACGTACACGGCAGCGACGCCACCGCCACCCAGCCGACGCCGTACGGACTCGCGGGTCGAAATGGCCATGGTCACCGGCGACGGTGTCGCCGAACTCTCCAGCGAGTACGTGTACGCAGCGACGCCCTGACCGGCCCCCATTGCGGGCTTCCACCCTTGAGCGTGCGTCCAGACAATGACCTGAGCCTACGATCAGCTCAAGTGTGTTATCTGCATGCTGGGGCCAGCTGCTCGCCGACCTATTCCCCCAGGGATCTTTTGGGACTGGCAGGGTGACACCGCGATCGTCATCGGCACCAAGCCCGGACTGGCCGACACCGCCCCCCGCTGAGGGCCAGCCTATCCACCGGGTACGAGGCATGGATCCGCCATACGTCGGGGAGGCCGTTGACGGTATGCCCGCCACGGCCCGCCCTTCGTCACGATAACCGTACCTCGACGGCTCTCGTGACTGCCCTGACTGACTGCGGTGGTTGTCATATTGAAATTGGTGGCTGTGCTCTCGCTTCCGGATCGAGTTCGACGTTGACAAGCGCGCCCAGCATCGTGATCTGGCCGAAAAAGAAGAAATACGTGAGCAAGAGTACGAGCACGGCAAAGATCACGCCGTATGTAGAGAAACTGTCAGTGACCTCGAAGTAGAGAGGGAAGAGGAGCGTGAACAACTCGAGCAAGATGCCCGCCACGAGCGCGCCAGGTAGGACACGGCGCAGACGTTGCTTGCGATTCGGTACGACGTGGTAGATCGCGAGGTAGAGAAGGATCCCATCCAGAGCTCCGGTGGCGAGCTGAATCACGACGATAGCTGCGCCGGGCAAGTACGTGGGGAGCACAGAAAAGCGATGCCCCTGCGAAAGCAGTACAGAGCTCAACAACAACGGAATAATGAGCAGGACAAATAGGAAGATCATTGCCACCGCCATGAGGCGCTTGCGTGCGAAACGGCGCGACCGCAAGCCATAGATGTCGCTGAGCGCATTATCCAGGGTGCTGAATAGCGAGGACCCGGTCCAGAGAAGCCCGACAAAGCTCACGGCCGCCAAGATGCCGGTGCGATCTCGGAATGCCGCGAGCGTGGAGCGGATGTCAGCTTGATCAGACACCGTATGGCCCAGGCTTGCGATTCGCGCCTCGACTGCCGTCGCAAAGGATTGCTGACCAAGCAGCAATCCGAGGATGGTGACAAGCACCAGGAGAACAGGCACGAAAGCAAAGAGCCCATTCCATGCGATCAGCGTTGCCCACCTGTTGGCGTGCGCTTCGCGGTAACGCCGATATACTCGAGTATGCAGCGCTGATTGTCGGTCACCGGAGCCACGCGGCTGCACCGATACCACGCTCGGAGCAACCGTGACGATGCGCCTCCGCCGCATTCCGAGATGCTAGCAGGACGCTATGTACAAGCACGCGCTAGGAATAATGCGACGGATGCTGCGGGTGTGATCTTCCCGCCATAAGAGCCATCGACGGTCAGCGCGCTCCTCAAGTGAAGTCCAGCGTCCTGAAAGGTCACGCTGACATTGGTGTCGCCGTGCGACCCGCGGAGGTCACGCGTCGCGTGTCCGCGCGGGTCGCGGGAACGGCGACCCCGCGATCGACGCCGGCAGCGAGGAGTGTGTCCGGCGCGATTTGTTGCGCGGACGACACAATTGCGGCCTGCCTCCTTCGCCGCATACAGCGCTTGATCCGCCGCTGCGATCAGAGCTTCGACGTCGATGGCGTTGCTGGGGAATGCGGCCACGCCGAGCGAGGCGGTGACGGTTGGCAATCCGACTTCGCCGGCGAACTGAGCCGCGATGCCGATCCTGATTCGCTCGGCGACGACTTCCGCACTTTCACCGTCCGTTTCACGGAGCAGCACGCAGAACTCGTCACCACCGAAGCGATAGGCAGTATCGGTTGCGCGCAGCGCCGCTTTGAAGGCAGTTCCGAACTCTGACAGGATCTCGTCGCCGGCCTGATGACCATAAGCGTCGTTGACGGTTTTGAAGTGATCCACGTCGATCATGACGAACGCGATGGGGCGGAGATACCGCACACTTCGAGCCACTTCGGCCTTGAGATCGACCCCGAGCCGGCGACGATTGGGAAGCCCCGTCAGCACGTCGGTGTGACTCAACTCGTCAGCCAGGAGGTGCTCGAGGACGGCGCTCCCGTCACCGAGGTGACTGCTTGAGGTGCGCACTCAAAGCAAGTCGGCGATCAGGGCAGCCGCGCGAGACGCTCCGCCGGTTTCAACGGGAAGATAGTCCACATCACGGTGGATCTCCTCTGCTATTGCCTCGGCGATCGTTGCGCTGGTCTCCTCCTCATAGTTCATGTAGCGTCCGGCTCGATACCGCTGGAGGCGGTGACGCACGTGCAGGTTCTGTTCAAAATGGTGACGTAACGGAAAGTAGATGAAGGGCCGCCGGTTCGCGGTGAGCTCCATTGCGGTGGTCAGTCCACCCTGGACGACGGCGAGGTCGCACACCGCGAGATGACGGTAGAGCTGATGGACGTACGACCGCACCTCGAGACCCTGAGGAGCGGGAAGCGTTGCGGGATCGATCCGCGGCCCGGCGACGACAATCATGCGGAGCTTCGGCACTCGCGCCTTTGCGGCTGGATAGGCGTTGATCACCTTACGCAGCAGGTCCTGGCCGACACCGGAACCTCCCACGGTCACGATGCACACCTGCTCGTCGGGCCGGTAGCCAAGTTCCGCGCGGACGCGCTCGCGGTCCTCGAACTCGGCTGGATCGAATCCGGTGACGTAGCCTGGAAACTCGAAATGGTCTGCGGTCCACTCGCGAATCGGCGGAAGATCGGGTCCGAATTTGTCCGGCACGATGTCGGGTGGGCTCCCCACGAAGATCGCGCGGTCGCGCACTCGCGGATACCGTGCGATCTGCTCGATCATCTCGGCGTTGTAGTCCGCCGTCACGCTCATCTCGGCGTCACCACCGTCGGGCATCGGCAGCCATCCGACAAAGTCTGTGAGCCACGCGTACGCGGCTCGCTTCTCCTCCGGATTCTCATGCAGATAGTAGTCAAGCTCCCACGCCTCATCGCCGATCCAGAGATCGTAGTCCTCATCTCGCACCAGGTCGTGGAACACCATGAAATTGGCGAGCAGGATCTCGTCCATTCGCCGCCACGTCTGGAAGCAATGCAGATCGTGCCCGGACGATTCGCTCTCGATGTGATGCGACTCATTGGCGAGTAGCGCGCTTGCTGGGTGGATGCGCTCGCCGCGTGCCTCGAGGACGGCCGTCACAGGATGCTGCGCCAGCCAGTCGATCTCGAGGTCGGGATGGAGCAGGCGTAGCTCGTCAGCGATAGCGGCGTCACGCTGGGCGTGGCCGAGACCAATGGGCGAGGATATATACAGCGCTCGCCTGCGGCGCCGAGACGGCGTTGTCCACCGAGCAGCAGGTTTTGGCGGACACGCAAAGTCGCGGACCAACAGGTTCACCTTGACCGGCTGACGTGCGTGAGGCCCGTGCCCGGCTCCGTCGATACTGATGAGCGCCCCGCCAGTGAGCTCCGCAAGGGCGGCGCCGGATTCATGCGAACGCACGGCGTCGTCGGTTCCGTGGATGACGAGGACCGGGCAGTGGATGCGCTCGCCAAGGGCGCGCAGTTCCCGTTCGTCGAGTTCGGGCGC
>Ga0302183_10001693_pt1 | contig 10431 bp, 5 predicted proteins | sample I_Palsa_N3_2_FD_200232 | JGI IMG/M metagenome (GOLD analysis project Ga0302183, IMG submission 200232) | Peat permafrost microbial communities from Stordalen Mire near Abisko, Sweden - I_Palsa_N3_2 | ecosystem: Environmental > Terrestrial > Soil > Palsa > Peat permafrost | place: Sweden: Abisko...
TTACGGTCGAGCATCTTTTACTGGCCTTGTTGGACAACCCGACCGCGGCTGAAGTGTTGCGCGCATGCGCAGCAAATATTGAAGATTTGCGTCAAAACCTGCGCAATTTCATTCACGACAACACCCCAACCGTGCCCGGCACGGACGATGTCGATACCCAGCCGACGCTTGGTTTTCAGCGCGTGATTCAGCGCGCGATCATGCACGTGCAATCGACATCGAATGGAAAGAAGGAAGTGACCGGCGCAAACGTGCTTGTCGCTATCTTCGGTGAAAAGGATTCACATGCCGTCTATTACCTGCAACAGCAGGGAGTGACGCGCCTCGATGTCGTCAATTTCATCTCGCATGGCATCGCGAAGACGAATACGGGCGACGCCGCGAAGGCCAGCAGCGACGCGAATCCCGAAGCGGAAGACGCGGCTGCGCAGAAGGAAACGCCGCTTGCACAGTTCACGCAGAACCTGAACCAGCTCGCGAAAGACGGCAAGATTGATCCGCTGATTGGCCGCGAACTGGAAGTTGAGCGTGTGGTGCAGGTGCTGTGCCGTCGCCGAAAGAATAATCCGCTGCTCGTGGGTGAGGCTGGTGTCGGTAAGACTGCCATCGCCGAAGGGCTCGCCTGGCGCATCACGCGCGGCGAAGTACCGGATATTCTGGCGGACGCTCAGGTGTATTCGCTCGATATGGGCGCATTGCTGGCCGGCACTAAATACCGTGGCGATTTCGAGCAACGCCTCAAGACGGTGCTGAAAGAGTTGAAGGAACGCCCGCACGCGGTGCTGTTCATCGACGAAATTCACACGCTGATTGGCGCGGGCGCGGCTTCAGGCGGGACGCTGGATGCATCGAATCTGCTGAAGCCGGCGTTGTCGTCGGGTCAGTTGAAGTGCATCGGCGCGACCACGTTCACGGAATATCGCGGGATCTTCGAAAAAGACGCAGCGTTGTCGCGTCGTTTCCAGAAGGTCGACGTTGCTGAGCCGACAGTCGAGCAGACCATCGCCATCCTGCGCGGTCTCAAGTCGCGTTTTGAAGAACATCACGGCGTGAAGTATTCGTCAGGTGCGCTGTCCGCGGCGGCTGAATTGTCGGCACGCTTTATCACGGACCGTCACTTGCCGGACAAGGCTATTGACGTAATCGATGAAGCGGGCGCGGCGCAACGCATCCTGCCGAAGTCGAAGCAGAAGAAGACCATTGGCAAGAACGAGATCGAGGAAATCATCTCGAAGATTGCGCGTGTTCCGCCGCAAAGCGTGTCGCAGGACGATCGCAGCAAGTTGCAGACGCTGGATCGTGACCTGAAGAGCGTGGTGTTTGGGCAGGATCAGTCTATTGACGCACTCGCCGCCGCCATCAAGATGGCGCGAGCGGGTCTCGGCAAGACGGACAAGCCAATTGGCGCGTTCCTGTTCTCAGGCCCGACAGGTGTCGGCAAGACGGAAGTGGCGAAGCAACTGGCGTTCACGCTGGGTATCGAATTGCTGCGCTTCGACATGTCCGAGTATATGGAACGTCATGCGGTCAGCCGGCTGATTGGCGCGCCGCCGGGCTATGTCGGATTCGATCAGGGCGGTTTGCTGACTGAAGCCGTCACGAAGAAGCCGCATTGCGTGCTGTTGCTCGACGAAATCGAAAAGGCGCATCCGGATATCTACAACGTGCTGCTGCAGGTGATGGACCACGGCACGCTGACCGACAACAACGGTCGCAAGGCAGATTTCCGCAACGTCATCATCATCATGACGACGAATGCGGGTGCCGAAGCGATGCAAAAGTCGGCGATTGGCTTCACGAACCGTCGGGAAACCGGCGACGAAATGGCCGATATCAAGCGGATGTTCACGCCTGAGTTCCGCAATCGTCTGGACCAGATCATCAGCTTCCGCTCGCTGGATGAAGAAATCATCATGCGTGTGGTCGACAAGTTCCTGATGCAACTCGAAGACCAGTTGCATGAGAAGAAGGTCGACGCGGTCTTTACCGACGGCTTGCGCGCACATCTCGCGAAGCACGGTTTTGACCCGCTGATGGGCGCACGTCCCATGCAGCGCCTGATCCAGGACACGATTCGTCGTGCATTGGCGGACGAGCTGCTGTTCGGCAAGCTGATGTCGGGTGGGCGTGTGACGGTGGATGTGGACGAGAACGACAAGGTCGCGCTCACGTTCGACGAAAGCCCGGTGCCGCGCAATCCGAATCCGGAAGCGGTCGAGGTCGAGTAAGCATTCCCAGCAGGCTTTCGTAAAAAAAGCGGCGCGGACTTTGGTCCGCGCCGTTTTCTTTGGTGCACCCAGCATGGGCGCAATCCTGGAGGGGTAACCTCCCGTGAGTTGATCACAGCGAACGAAGTGAAGCGCAACTGCTTGAGGGTGACCGAGCGTGCAACGAAACCGTGAGCCCATGTACAAGAACCGGATAGAAGGCAGTGCCGGTCATACACGGTGGCCTGTGCCGAACTCGCTAAAGGGGGCGAACACCGCACGCAGCGTACTGACAACTGCTGCGTCAGGATGCAGCGGCATTTCGCTTTCAGCTTCGCCCCAGACAATTCCGGTTGGCAGGCCGCGTCGCAGCTTGCCGCGTACCGCCTTGTTTCGAATGCCGCCATCCAGACGCGCGTCCGCATGGGGTACGGCCTTATGGCCGTACCCCATGCCGATTGCCTGGCCTTATTTATCAAACGGGATCGGGCTGTCCATATAAGCGTTCAGCTTTCCCCGTACCCACGATTCCGGATTGCCGATTGCCGATACCATGCCGGTTGTCGCCCCCCCGCCCAGCAACACGCTGAAGATGCCGCGCAACGGAAAATCGCCATACAAAGGATTCGATATGTCGAATGGCTCGGACCGGATGAACATGTCCTCAGCCGTGGCGCCCATGTATTGCTGGAACGCTTCCGGGAACTGCAGCGCGAGAATCTTCGGATTAACGTGGTGATAGTCCGAGCCGATTGCCGGATCGCCTAGCAGACAACTGCCACCGGTTCCCCAGTGCTGCGAATCGAAATCGGTGGCAACGAGATCGGTCGTCGTCGGAATGCGACTGGCGGGCATCTGCCATGGCATCACTGGCAATTTGAGCGCACGGCTTACCGACTTGCAGAAGTCGAAGTAGCGATTCCACTCGCGTGGACCATAGCAGTAGCCATTCGCATACGCGCGTTGCGTGAAGTCGTCGGCTTCGTAGCGATCGATAGCCAGGAAGTCGGGTGCATAGGGTCCGCTGTACACCCCGAGGCTGGCGACATAGTCCGCTGTCTGCCGCGCCATTTGCGCCGGATCGACGTCGTCCTGGTAAATCCACTCCGAGTAGCCGACGCCCCATAGGTTTATCTGCCAGCCGAAAGTCACGCTTGGCGCGACCATGCGGGTCAGCCAGTTCACGGCGAGCACGTAGCCGGCGATATTTTCGGTAATGGCGGCGGGGATGACAGCGGTAATCGACCAATGTTCGAGCGCTTGCTGTAGGGGGACCCGCACCGGCATGGCGTAGGCGGGGCCGAAGTCGGCCTGCTCGCAGGCACCGAGAAAGTCGGGGTTCACAATGAAGCCCGCCGGGACTGGATGAGTGTTGTCGATGGCGTCCGTGGCGATGTTGAGCGCCAGGATGTAGTTCGCAAAACTATGTGCGTGCGCGTCGGCGTTGGCGAGAATCCCCGGCGTGTCGCCGAGCGACAGGTTGCAGGTGTACGAAATCATGACGGGCAGGACAGGCTGGACGTTGCCCAGTTGCGTTTCGACATTGCGCGCGAGTTCGATCGTAGTTCGGGTTTGCACGTCGTCCGTCAGATACACGCTCGAGTCGCCGGCGCCGTCGGTTCCCGCGTAGTCGAATACTGACGTTGTACGCGCGGCCACGAAATCCGCCAGATTGCTTGGCGTCAGATCGGCGCAGCCGCCGAAGCACAGATAAGCGGGAAAGCCACGCACGTTGAGGTTAGCCGAAGCGGTGATCGTCACGTCGAGTTCGGCGCTCGCTCCTCTGGCCACGGTCAATCGAGGTGGCGCCTCGACGACATAAACGATGCCTGCCGACAGGAGATCGCTCGTTGCCACCGTATATTCACCCGGCTGGACCTTGGCAGAAAATGCGCTCTGCTGCGATGTCGCCGAGACAGTCTGTACATAGCTCATGGTGCCGCCAATCAGGCGCAAGTCGGTCGTGCGATCGACGCTCTGCGCGGCGGTAACGTTGATCGCCACTGTGACATACCCCGAGGTATCGACATTCTTGGCGCTCACCATGGAATTGTCGACGACCACCGTCTGCAATGCGTTCTTCAGCGCGAAGCGGGGCACGTTGAACGAATAGTCCACATCGTTGAGTGCGATGTTTTGTATCGACACCAGCGCGTAGCCCGACAGCGGCAACTTGCGCAGGGACGTTACGCTGTTCGTCGTGCAGTTGAACATGGCGAGTGTGGCGCCCGTCGCACTGTCCGTCAATGTGACGTTGAGCGTTTCGGTCGAAAGTCCCGTCAGCGCCCCAATCGAGATATCGAGCGCGGAGTAATACTCGACAGGGCCGAAGGTCACGCCGATCCCCGTGGTTTCGCCCGCCTCGATGCCGATTGCCGTAGGCTTGATGACAAGCGGCGCAATGACGGTCTCATCACTTGTGCTGACACTTTCGCCCGTCACCGTGTAGCTGCCTTGCTCGATGGCCATGCTGCAGGTCGTGCCGTAACAAACGGACATCGTGTCGATCACGTCGCCTTGCGCGAAGGTGAGGACGGGCGCGACGCCGGCAAGCGCCGGATCTGGAGCAGGCGCGCAAGTGACGGACACTGTCCCGGAGATTGCCGGCGTCTCGTCGGCCGCGAAAGTGAATGAATCAAGCCAGGTGTTGGGGTCAGTCAGCAGGTCGCCGTTCACGCCAATGGTGATCGTGTCTGAGCGCTGCATCGTATAACTTTGCGTGACGGCGATCGACGCGTTGACGTCAAAGACGCCGCCGCCGATTTCTGACGTTTGCGCGCTGATATCGCCCGTGACCCACGAGCTGAACGCCGGCTCGATGGCGGTGCCATCGACGGAAGCCGGTGAGTGGAAGTGGAAGGCGAGGAACTGGTTGACGGTGATTGCGCTGCCGTCTTCATAGTACAGATTGGAGACGATGATCGTGCCATAATATTCGTTAGCGTTGGGGCCGACGATTGCGTCATATTCGATCTTCATGCGAACTCCATCAGGTTTGTTCGGTGAACTTCGTTGCCCGGATGGGCAAAAGGATAGTTCTGTCCGGGTAGGCAATGAATTCGTAACCGCGTTTTATTTTTTTAAGATAACGAATTAAACGCTGGCACGAATGTGTTCTTTTCTGTGCGCGAGACTCCTGTGGTGATAGTAAAAAAATCGAGAAACTGGTGAAAGCGTCGCCTTTAAGGAATTTTTTAAGTGCTTAATTTCGTACTACTTATGACAAATTTATAGGCGAGGGTAAACGGACGTCAAATAGGAAAAATCCTAAACTTATTCGTGCAATGAAGGACGTATAGGGCAATCGCATGGAGCCCGGAAGCCAGGCAGACATGGCGCCATGTTGATCGCCGGCGCAAGCGTTGACGCGGCGTATCTTCAGTCCCGCCTTGGTGTATTCACACGGTAGTGATCCTCGTCAAACAGAACCCGAATCCGAATCCAGAATCGATTTAACTTGGGTAAGGTTGACTAACAGGTCGACGCATAGCCGAGCGGCATAGCGAGGCGAGGAATGAAGTCAGAAAACACAAGCTTGAGGTGTGTCATCATCGGCGAGGCGGTGCGGAGAAGTCTTCCGCACCGCCTCGTTTTTTTTGCGTCCGCGTTTGTTGCGGATAATGACTTCAAGAGGTTGATTTGAGCTTTAAACGAGGATCGTTCGAGACCATCGTCGAACGGGAGAAGGGGCTGAACCGAAGTTTGACCGCCGGACAGATGTCGATGATTGCTATCGGCGGGGCGATTGGAACGGGGCTTTTTTTAGGTAGTGGTTTTGCGATCGGTTTCGCCGGGCCGAGCGTGTTGGTGAGTTACGCGATCGGTGCGCTGACCGCGTTGTTGCTGATGGGCGCGCTGGCCGAGATGACGGTTGCGCACCCGACCTCCGGATCGTTTGGCGCGTACGCGGAGTTTTATATCGGGCCGCTCGCGGGATTTCTCGTGCGCTACGCCTACTGGTCGGCCGTCGTATTTGCGGTCGGCACCGAGGTTAGCGCGGTCGCCGTGTTCATGAAGTACTGGTTCGCGAATGTGCCGGGCTGGTACTGGATCGTTGGTTTTTCCGCCGCGTTGATTGGCGTGAACGCCGCGAGCGTCAAGGTGTACGGCGTAATTGAATACGCGTTTTCGATGCTGAAAATCGTGGCGATCGTCGCGTTTATCTTGCTCGGCGCGGTGTTCGTGTATGGCGCGCCGGTGTCGTCTGGCGTCGGGCTGAACAACTTTACGGCGCACGGCGGCTTCTTCCCGCATGGCGTGAAGGGCATGTGGTTCGCGGTCATTGTTTCCATCTTCAGCTATCTGAACATCGAGACGATCGCGGTCGCGGCCGGCGAAGCGCGCGATCCGCAACGCGCCGTGGCCCGGGCTTTTCGCTCGACCGTGTTCCGGCTGGTGCTCTTCTATCTGCTCACGCTGGCGTTGATGCTCGCAATCGTCCCGTGGACGCAGGCCAGCACCGACGAAAGTCCGTTCGTCAAAGTGATGGCCGCCACGCACGTTCCGTTCGCCGCGGGCGTGATCAATTTCGTGGTGCTGATCGCGGCGCTTTCCGCGATGAACAGCCAGCTCTACATCACCACGCGCATGATGTTCAGCCTGTCGCGGGCCGGTTACGCACCCGCGCGCTTCGGGCGTCTGAGCGCGAACGGCGTGCCCACCGCCGCGTTGTCTTTGTCGACCAGCGGCATAGCCTTGGCTACGATCCTGACCGCATTCTGGCCGGCGATGGCGTTCGGTTTGATGATGTCGCTGGCAATCTTCGGCGCGATGTTCGCGTGGCTGATGATCTTCGTCACGCACCTCTTTTTCCGCGCCAGGTACGACGGGCCGGCACTGTCTTTCCGGATGGTGCTGCACCCCTTCGGAAGCTTGTTGGGCGCGGGATTGATGGCGGCGATCATGATCACCACGGCCTTCACGAGCGAATTCCGCATGACGCTCGTCTACGGCCTGGCGTTCATGGTCGTTCTCGTCGCGACCTACCTGCTCTGGTATAGAAAGCGCGGGTAAACACTGACCAAAACCCCTTTGCGTGTCTTTCGTTTCGAAACTAAAATCTTTCGAAACGAAAGTGCAAAGGTGGTACTGCCTGTGTTGGCCAACAAGAATTCGCTTCATCGGCGTCTGCGTATCGTCGAACTTGTCCGCAAGCGCGGGGAAGTGTCGGTCGACGAACTCGCTACGGCATTTGACGTATCCAGCGTCACGATCCGCTCGGACCTGAACTATCTGGAGCAGCAGCGCTACCTGATCCGGGCGTTTGGCAAGGCTCGGTACGTCACGCAACGGCCCGGCGAGAACCTGCTGGCGGCGGTGCCTTCGAGCGCGACGCGCCAGGCTGCGGATATGGCCATTGCGCGAATGGCCGCGGACTTCATTGATGACCACGCGTCGGCGTTCATTGGCGCGGGTCTGATCACGCACAAGCTGCTGCCGTTACTCGCCGATCGCGCGAACCTTGCGCTGACGCTCAACGACATAGCGATGGTGCCCACCGTCCAACGATTCATGCGCTGCGAATTGCGTCTTACGGGCGGTTCGCTGGATGACGACTCCACCGTCCTGCTTGGGCCGGACGCCGAGCGTTCACTCTCCGCGCTGTCGCTGGATCTGGTGGTGCTGGAGGCGAGCGGTATTGATCGTGAGGGCAATTTGCTGTGCACCGATCCGCGTCTTGCAGGCGTATTCAAAGCCGCCCTAAAAAACGCCAAACGCGGCGTGGTCGTGGCTTTCCAGCCGACGCTGCAAGGTGAGGGCGAGGCCTTCTGCCACGTCAGCCGCCTGGGTGGACTCGTGCTGGATGACGCGATCGACCCGCCGACACTCGACCTGATTCTCAAAGCTGGACTAGACGTCCATCGGCGGGAAGAAGGGATTCTTGAATTTTGTAGTAAGTAAACCTAAACAATAACTGGAGACAATCGCATGTTTCGTCGTCGTTCACTTCTTGCTGCTCTCGTCGCCTCGTTGGCCGCAACTGCAACCGTCGCTCACGCCGCCGACGTGAAGATTGGTGCGTCGCTGCTCACGCAACAACACCCGTTTTACGTCGAACTCGCCAACGCAATGAAGGCGGAAGCCGCGAAGGATCACGCGCAGATCGATATTGCGATTGCGAATCAAGACTTGAGCAAGCAGATTGCCGACGTCCAGGATTTCGTCACGAAGAAGGTCGACGTGATCGTGATCTCGCCGGTGGATTCAAAAGGCGTGAAAGCCGCTGTGTTGACAGCGCAGCGGGCCGGAATTCCGGTGATCACGGTCGATATCAGCGCGCAAGGCGTGGAAGTCGCGTCTCACATCGCCACCGATAACTATGCGGGCGGCCTGCAGGCCGGCGCGTTGATGTGCAAGGTGCTGGGCGGGAAGGGCAAGGTCGGTGTGATCGACTATCCGACGATTCAATCGGTGATCGACCGCGTGACGGGCTTCAAGAAGGCGCTGGAAGCGTGTCCCGATGTGAAGATTGTCGCAATACAGCCGGGCATCACACGCGCCGATGCGTTGAGCGCCGCACAGAACATGCTGCAGGCGAATCCTGATCTCGCGGGCATCTTCGGCTTCGGCGACGACGCTGCCATGGCCGCAGCGGTGGCAGGCAAGTCGGCGGGGAATCACGTGAAGGTGATTGGCTTCGACGGCATGCCGGAAGCGCGTGCAGCGGTGGACAAGAACCCGAACTTCGTCGGCGTGATCCGCCAGTACCCGGACAAGATGGGCGCGCTCGCCGTGGATACCGCCGTGAAGGTTGCAGAGAAGCAGGCCGTGCCAAAGCTGCAACCGGTGACGCCGGGTCAGTACCTGAACGCGTCGGTGAAATGAATACGGTTTTAAAACCTCGCCCGACCGTGCCGCTGCTCGAGTTGCGCGGTATTGCGAAATCGTTCGGTCCGGTCGAGGCGATTAAAGACGTCTCGTTCTCGATCCTGCCGGGCCGCGTGCATACGCTGCTCGGTGAGAACGGCGCGGGCAAGTCCACGCTGATGAAGATTCTCGCGGGCGTTCATGCGCCCACGCGTGGCGAGATCTTCCTGAATGGATCGCCGGCTACGTTCGCAAATCCCGGTGAGTCGCAGAAGGCGGGCATCGCGATCATCTATCAGGAACTGAGTCTCGCGAAAAACCTGAGCGTGGCCGAGAACATGTTCGCGGGGCACGAGCCGCGGCGCCTTGGTGTCGTCGATTTCAAGCGCTTGTATGCGCAATCCCAGGCGCTGCTGGATGACCTGGGCATCGATATTGATGCCACCGCGCCCGTCTCGCGACTCTCCATGGCGCAGCGCCAGCTCGTTGAAATTGCCAAGGCGCTGAGCCGCGATGCATCACTCGTGATCATGGACGAACCCACGTCCTCGTTGAGCGATCGTGAAGCCGGGATTCTTTTTCATATCGTCACGAAGCTGACGGCGAAGGGCGCGGCGGTCGTGTATATCTCTCATCGGATGGACGAGATCATGCGCATCTCCGACGACATCTCGGTCATGCGCGACGGCCGTTACATCGCGACATTGCAGAAGGACCAGACGACCATCGGCGCATTGATCGCGATGATGGTCGGCCGTGAAATGAGCGATGTGTATCCGCGTCGGGAGACACCTTATGCATGTCCCGCGGTGCCGTTGCTGAAGGTCTGCCACCTCACGCTGCCCGGTCAATTCGAAGACATCAGTTTCCAGATTCACGCGGGAGAGATCCTCGGCTTCTTCGGGCTGATCGGCGCGGGACGCTCGGAGGTGATGAAGGCGTTGTTCGGGATCGGCCGGCCAAGCGGCGAGATCACCATGAGCGGCAAGCGCCTGAAGTTGCGCAATCCCGCTCATGCCATCCGGGAGGGCATCGCGTTCGTCACGGAAGACCGCAAGCACGAAGGCCTCGTGCTGATGCATTCGATCGCTAACAACGTGACGATGGCGAGTTTCGAAGAACACGGTTCGCGCTTCGGCATCCTGAACCGCCGCTTCGAACGCGATGAAACCGCGAACGCCATCACACGCATGAACATCCGTGCGTCGGGGCCGTTTCAGGCGGTTGGGAACCTGAGCGGCGGCAATCAGCAGAAAGTGGTGTTCTCGAAATGGCTGGCGTTGAAACCCAAAGTCCTGATCCTCGATGAACCCACGCGCGGCGTCGACGTCGGCGCGAAGTTCGAGATCTATCGCGTGATCCGGGGGCTGGCGTCGACGGGGACCGCGATCATTCTTGTCTCGTCGGAATTGCCGGA